>Ga0187862_10005305_pt1 | contig 11965 bp, 3 predicted proteins | sample June2016WEW_10_1_FD_133003 | JGI IMG/M metagenome (GOLD analysis project Ga0187862, IMG submission 133003) | Peatland microbial communities from SPRUCE experiment site at the Marcell Experimental Forest, Minnesota, USA - June2016WEW_10_150 | ecosystem: Environmental > Terrestrial > Soil >...
AACAGGATCGTCCGCAAATGTATGGCAGAATTGGGGATATCTGGCGAGGGTATGGCAGGCGCAGGAAGACCGATGGCGTCAACAACGGGGGAGGCTGGGTTCGGAGAGAAAGAAATTGGCTCCCCGAGAGCGACATTGCAAGAAATGGAATTGGTATGCGCGACCAGAGACTCCGTAAGCCATTGATTTGAAAACCACCTCGGTAAAATCGCCAACACGGAAACAGGTTCGCCGCTCGGCGATGTACAACTCGGGCAGCCAAGCTATGCGCCCCAAATGCGAGCCTCAACCCTCGCCGACTGAGGGTTCGACGGCTGGGACACACGGGGGCCAAGCCCAAGTCCAATAGACGCTATGCTGTATGGAGAGATACGATTGTGATCGCTAGATGCATTACAATAACGGTCCACACCGCGCGCGCGAGGTGGATTCGGGTCATGAACATCCATGCCAAACGGTGCGAGCAGAGAAACAGTCGAACAGCCAGCCCCGAACATCAGTTCTGATTTCTTGACGGGCAGCACCGAGATCGGCCTTGACCGAATCCGCACACGGCTGCTCGACCTCACCAACCGTAACAAACTCCTCAATTTCAGACATTCCAACGCGTCGTCCCTGCGAGTTGTCGAGGTTCGGATTGATTCCGTGTTCGCACGCCTCCGTGACAATGACAAGCTTTCCTTTCTGCCGGTGCCGGAACCGGAACCCGTGGGCGGGGCGGACGGTCCGACCGCCAAGGACTACGCGGAGGAACTTGGATGGAATGCCTCCTTTGATCTCGACGAGGCCGAGGATGGCAACGTCCAATCCCTGCCAGTCCTGCACTACCAGGAGCAGCTCGACACGGTAAGCCGCAAGATCGCGACCGCAGCCAGGACGGCTATCGAGGAATCCGGCACGAACATGCTCTACCTCGTGTTCGGATTCCTGGAGTGGTACGAATCCGACGACTCCGAACAGCCTCATCTTGCTCCTCTGGTCATCGTCCCGGTGACCATTGAGCGCTCCGGCGGGAAGGGGCGCGCCGTTGAAGCGGTGCTTGAATACTCGGGTGAGGACGTAGAGACCAATCTGTCCCTTCTGGAAAAAATGCGCCGGGATTTCGGCCTTGAGATACCGCTCATCGAAGATGACGATTCCCCTGAAGCTTACTTCGAAAAATTCGCCGAGATTCTGAAGCTCAAGAAGCGCTGGTCCATACGCCGACAGATTACGCTCGCGCTCCTCAGCTTTGGCAAGCTTTTGATGTATCGGGATCTTGACCCGAAGACCTGGCCCACGGGCCAGAGCATTGCCAAGCACCCGCTTGTACGCGAACTGTTCGAAGGCTCGAAAAGTCCGAATATCACGTTGGCCGAGGAGTACCCGATCGATGCGGACGACATCAAGAAAGACGTCCCACATTTGATCCGGGATGCGGACAGCTCTCAGCATAGCGCACTGATCCACGCGCTCCGCGGGCAGAATCTTGTCATCGAAGGACCGCCGGGTACCGGGAAGTCGCAGACCATCACTAACCTCATTGCGGCGGTCCTTGCCAAAGGCAAAACCGTGCTCTTCGTTGCCGAGAAACTTGCTGCCCTCGAGGTCGTCCGCCGTCGATTGGACGATGTGGGCCTCGGGGTGTTTTGCCTGGAAGTTCACAGCCACAAGACGAAAAAAGGAGCGCTTCTCAACGATCTGGCGCAGCGGAACAGTATGAGGGGTTCCTTCAAAGATCCCCGAGATCTCGACCGGCATCTTTCAATTGTTGAAGAGAAGAAAAAGCTTCTCACGCAGTACGCTTCGCTTATCAATAAGACGATTGAGCCATTCCAGGCAACCGTCTTTGAAATTCTTTGGGCGCGCGACCGCTTCGGCCAGGACATTGCCGCACATCGAGACCGTCTTGGACAGGTCTTTTTGCCGATTGTCGTGCAGTACACGCGGACGCAGTTCACACAGACGGAACAGTTCTTGTCCGTCTACGCGCAACACCTGACCGCTGTCCTGGCTCCGCGCAATTCGATAGACCAGCATCCCTGGTCTTGGGCGACTAAGTCCCTTGGATTCTCGGAAGAGGAACAGCTCCTTGGCCTCCTGGAGGCACTCCTCACAACCATACAAGTTGCGGACCGGTGCTGCGAGCATCTGCAGGAAGCCGCCGGCATGGCCCTGCTCCGAACGGCGCACGGCCTCGAACATGCCGCATCCACGCTCGCACTGCTACCGAGTTCAGGAAGTGCGCTTAGCGAGAACCTTCTTGAACCATGCCAGAGCGCCGCGAATCGGGAATTACTCGCGGGGTTCATTGAACATGTCGAGTCGTTCCAGCGGGACTTTCAGAATCTCTCGGCATCCGTGGACAATGTAAGGGCACTTCTCGACGTTGGGACCACGGATGGATTATCCGGTGCGTTTGAATGCATCCGCCCGTGGGGGCTTGAAGGGCACTCCTTCGCGGAGATTAAAGACCTCCTGAAGAGATGTGAAGACACGAGGAATTTCCTGCAGGAAGCGCACTCCTCTTTCCGTGTCCTTCTCAACGTTGTGGGATGCGACGCACCGTCGACACTTTCGAGCGCTGCGTTCTTGCTGCAAACCGCAGTCTTCTTGCAAACCGCGCCGTTTGAACAGCTGCAACTGAGGCAACCGACGTTTGAGAACGAAGGTGTGCGGCCGACTCTGCAAGCCGCGCGGCAGGAGGCGACGGCGCTCAAACATTCCGAGGCGGAACTCAGCAAGGACTTCGATCTGACACTCGGTGCGGGGATGTACACACCACCACAACTGCTCGAATACGCCGCCGTTCTTGACGAAGCTTCTTTGTGGCAGCGCTTATTCGGGGGCAACTATAGGCGGGCCGCCAGAGTTCATCGTCGTATCGCCCTTGGGAAGAAGACGACCCCGCGCGAGCATATGAGCCGTTCGTTACGGAGTGTCGCGGAATACGTGCAGCACCGGGCACAGTTCGAGAGTCATGCCACTTACCGGGAAATGCTGGGGGTATCTTTTCAAGGCGTGAACAGTCCATGGGAAGATCTGCATGAGTTGCTGCTCTGGTACGAGCAGGTGTTCGTCGCCTTCCCTGAGCACCAGCCCGACTCAGAGCCATTCCGCCGATTGATGTTCGACGCGAGAACCGAGCGCCTAAAGGCGATCAAAGCCAGTCTCGCATCTGTCCAAGAACACCACAGCGCGCTCAATGCGATAGTGTCGCGTGTTGCTGACTTCACCCGCGCGGTGCCAAGCCAGCGCTCCCTCATGGTTTCAGGGTCATTCGACGAGATTCTGGACTGCCTACAGAAGCTGACTCACGAACTACGCGACGTCATTGAGACCCTTGATCGAATCGGCGTCCATGACGACGTAGCACTGCGCGATGTTCCTAGTATTCTGAAAGCCGCCGGACAATGCTGCAGCGCTATGGCCGCCGTTCAGTCCGCCGGCGAGTTGCCGGCGCTGATCGGTCAGGCATATCGTGGCGTAAATACCGACGCCCAACCCGTCAAGCATACCGTTCAGTTTGCCGAGTCCGTCGCCTCGGGCAACCTGCCACAGAAGGCCGTTCAGTGGCTCCTGTGCCGGGACTATGGTGCCCACCTAGAGCAACTCCGCGCGTGGCTAGAGAGTGCCCAGGAATGCGGCAGAAAAATCCAGGCGCTAACGGGCGACCTGACAACCATTTCCGGAGCAGCGTTCTGGAGTGGTAATCCCGACGGCCCCTGGGGCAGCCTGCAAGCGCTCGCCGAATACGCACTCGCGAACCGGGAGGAACTGCCTCGGTGGAGCCATTTCTTCCGCCTGCAAGCCCAGAGTAGAGAAAGAGGGCTCGCCAAGCTCACGGCGTTGGCGGAGAGCCGGTCGTTGGAGCCGCACGAGATCGGACCGGCATTCCGTTTCGTGTTTCACAACACCCTCGCTCGCAGCATCTTCACCGAAAATGCCGAGCTATCACAGGTGACCGGCGTCACTCAGGAATTGATACGCCACCAGTTTGCAGCCGCCGACAAAGAAGCCATCCGGCTTTACAGTGAACGAGTCGCGGCATTGATTGATCATCATCTTGTTCCATATGGAAACCAGAGCGGCCCTGTGCGCACCTGGACGGAGATGGCCCTCATCACGAATGAGATCAACAAACAAAAGCGCCACATCCCCATCCGGCAATTGATACGGCGATCCGCTAATGCCCTCGTGGCGCTCAAACCTTGCTTCATGATGGGACCTTTGTCCGTGGCCCAGTATCTCGCGCCGGGCCAACTGAAATTTGATCTCGTCGTCATGGATGAGGCCTCTCAACTCAAGCCCGAAGACGCAATCGGTGCGCTCGCGCGCGGCGGGCAGGTCGTCATCGTGGGCGATCCGAAACAGCTTCCTCCCACGAGCTTTTTTCAGCGCGTGTCAATAGATGCCGAGGACGATAGCGCTGATGACTCGCGCACTGCGGTGGAGGAAGGGGAGAGCATTCTCGACGTTGCGAGTACCTTATTCCAGCCCGTTCGCCGACTGCGATGGCATTACCGTTCGCGCCATCACAGTCTGATTGCGTTTTCGAATCACGAGTTCTACCAGCGGGACCTCATCATCTTCCCCTCCGCCTACCATGATGACCCCTCCCTGGGCGTGCGGCATCAGTTTGTTCCGGATGGAGTCTTTGAGAATAGCCGTAATCCGCGGGAAGCTGCAGTGGTCGTCGAGGCAGTGCTGGAGCACATGCGCCACCATGCCACCGAATCACTGGGCGTGGTGACGCTCAATTTTGAGCAAAGAGAACTGGTCGAAGAACTCCTCGACCGACGGCTCAGGGACGATCCGGCGGCTATCGCGTTTCAGGAAAGGATGAAGGGAGGGCAGGACACCCTATTCGTGAAGAACCTTGAGAACGTCCAAGGCGACGAGAGGGACGTTGTTTTCATATCGACCACATACGGCCCCGACACACGCGGAAATCAATTCCAGCGCTTCGGCCCGATCAATGGCGTCAGCGGTCATCGTCGCCTCAACGTGCTCTTTACGCGCGCCAAGAAGCGAGTGGTTGTCTTCAGTTCCCTCGATCCCGAACGCATCCAGACCACCGCCAACAGCCCATGGGGTGTTAGGGCGTTAAAGCAATATCTGATCTTCGCGCGCACCGGGGTCCTAGACCAAGCAGGCGAAGAGACCGACCAGCCGACGAACGACTTCGAGCGTTCAATTGGCGCTGTTCTCAAAGAGAAGGGTTATGACGTTGTACCGCAGGTCGGCGTCGCTGGGTTCTTTATCGACTTGGGAGTCAGGCATCCGGTTAAAGCTGGCACCTTCCTGCTCGGCATCGAATGCGATGGCGCCAGTTATCACTCTGGCCGGTCCGCCCGTGATCGCGACCGCCTGCGCCAGGAAATCCTCGAAAACCTCGGTTGGAAGATTCACCGCATATGGTCCACCGACTGGTTCAAGAGCAGAGAGAGCGAGATTAAGCGGCTGCTACGGCGCATCGAAGAGATCCTGGAAAGTGATCCCACCTACCGCAAAGAGCAGGAGAAGGCCAGCCGTACTGAATCGTTGCGCCAGCGTTTGATTACATTGCGCGAGATGGAAATCAAAACCGCGTTTCCGGACACGCCCCCGGAGAAGGGGTTGCTGAAGAAAAGCATGCTGGACGAGTTCGTGCAGAAGCGACCGAAGACGAGAGACGACTGGTTCCGCAGCATTCCGCAGCATTTTCGCGCCAACGTGGACTCGAAGCAGGTGGGGAAATACCTTGACCGCGTGCTGGCCATCATTGGAGAGTACGACGAGCGCTAGCGATACGACCTTGCCCGGTCGGTCACAAACCCCTCTGCTCGATAGACCGGTACTGAGCCTCAACCTCGGCGGGAACGGATGGCTGAACTCGGGACATTGCCGTTCGAAACGACTCGTCCGTAATGTCCTGCCTCTTCTTGAGTGCGTCCCTGGCGGCCTCGTCCACAAGAAAGCGTATGTCGCTGGCAGAGTAGCACTCCAGCGAACTCGCCAACGCTAAAAGGTTGAAGCCAGCAGCGACAGGTCGGCCCTCAAGATGAAGCGTGAGCATCTCTCGGCGAGCATCTACGTCGGGCGGTCCGACGTAGATGAGTTTGTCGAGCCGCCCGGTCCGTCTCACTGCCGGGTCGATTTTCTCCGGTTGGTTTGTCGCCGCGATCACGAAAATATTCTTCTCCGAACAGCTGTTCAGGTGAGCCAGGAACTCGTTGACCTCCTCCGCTTTGTATTGCTGGTGCCCTCCCAGTCCCTCTCGTGATGGAACGAGTGCTTCGAACTCGTCGATGAATACCACGGCGGGTGCTTGCTCCGCAGCGGCGTCGAATAGCTCACGAATCCGGATCACACTTTGGTGGACGTAGGGGCTGGCCAGCTCTGAGGGAATGATCTCGACAAAGTAATGCCCCAACTCCTCGGCAAGCTGTCGCGCGATGTAAGTCTTGCCGCAGCCGGGAGGACCGTAGAGGAGGATGCCATTCGGGATTGAGAGACCGTACCGCCGATAGGGCTCGGGATTCCTGACCGGCTCAATCACCTCATGGCGCAAGAGTTCTTTGAGAGCGTGCATGCCAGCGACCTTGTCGAGGCCTCGCCCTGTTGCGGATGACGGGGGTGTCGCACGCATCTTTGAAGAACTGTCCTGTGAGTTCAGGCCCTCCGCCCTTTCTCGGCCCAGTGCATTGTTGAGAGCAGACAAGGTTGCTATGCACGCCTTGGAACTGACTGGCGCAAGGCATCTGTCAACGATCCGGGACAGATCCTCTCCACCAAACTTAGACCAGCGTAGAAGCGCGGGCACTCCGCCCGCCATTTGCTCCTGTTCAATGCCAGTAGCGAACCGGTAAAAAGCTTTCGCGACAAGACGCACCTGATCCACCTCGGCTGGTGCCGGGCCATCCAGGGGTAGCAGGATGCCTATAGCCGTCTCGCCGGTTGTTAGCCATGCTAAAGAAGGGTTGAAGTCCGGGTACATCTGAACAGAGAGGCCTCGATCAACGACATCGACCATGGCGTGGAAGAGCCGCTTGAGACTGCCCTGCTTCGCCTCTGTCAAGCTCTCGTCCTCCAGACGGCGACCCCGCAACGCCAGCATAGCGCCAATTGAGTTGGCTGGAGACTCCTCCGCAGTGAGGATCTGGAGGACAGTGAGAACCTCCGGAGGCTGAGTACTCCACCACTCGGCCAAACGACGCGACATCTGTGGATATCCATCGGGGCACCGAACAAGCAGCAGTGTCGCCGCCCCGCCGCCCGCCGAGGCAAGGCTGTAGAGTTCACAGCGCTCATCTGTGTGTAACACCCTCGCCACAGCAGGCAAGCCCGCTAACGAGTGACCAGTTGCGAGGGTTGGCCTCTTCTTGATCATGGAATTTAGAATTTCCGGAGACCCGAACGAACCGCGCGCTCCCGAGACGCCTCCGCATTTCCCTTTGGCTGAAGATTCCATAGCGAGCGCACGACGCCTCTCAGGCCCTCGCCGTCTCCACCAGAAACTGCCGCTTGCCCCTTAGTAATGAGGGTTCGTGCTTCGGCTGGATTGACGAAAGGGGTGTTGGGTTGACACAGAGAATCAAAGATCTCACGCCAGAACCAATCGTGTTTGAAAAGTATGCGCCAGCGTAGCGCTTCGATTTCTGCGCTTGCCCGTTGGATCGCCTTGCCATCTCCCTTCGACGCTGCACGCTCCAGCTCACGCCGAAGCATTGCCAGTTGTTGCTTCTCAAGTGACGTCCCAAATTGTCCCGCAACTTGTTCCGCCATCTCGACCAGCTCTGCGAACTGTGTTGTTTCCACCGGCCTTCGATCCGCAGCAGCACGCCGCTCAAGGCGCCCGAGCCGGCCGCGAACAGTCTTTGAATCCTCAACTACGCGCCTGGCGTCGTCGGGGTCAGCTCTCCCTGGTGTGGTGCTGGAGGAGGGTGCTCTGGCATCAAGATCGTCAAGATCGCGACGGATTCCTTCGAGTTCGGTTTGGGTGGACTCATCAGATGATGTGCGCTCAAGCTCTTCGAGCCGCTCGCGGTATGTCTGAGTCTCCGATGCCACTGTCTGTGAGAGCTTTGAAAAGTCCTGTTCCTCGCGCTGAGCCACGTACAAGTGACCACTGAAGTGCTGATTCAGGTGCGGTACGAAAGCATCGACAGTGGTCTTCCTAGACGCGTCGACCCGAATTGTCACTTCGATCTCCGCTCCTTCCGGCACGGATCGGCGGACTCCATCGTGCCGCAGCGAGACGTTACCCACCCACTCGTTCGCGTCCGGGTCGTCGAGGTACTCGCCTTCCCAGAGCTTAATCGCGATGTCGGAATCCGGCTTGTCCGGGGCCAGCGCATGGATCGCGCGGTACTTGACCGTCTTGTCCGCCGGCAGAGGGGTCCCCTTTGCGAACACAGAATCTAGTGCTGGCTTCCCTCCGGGAGTCAGCACCTCGACCGAGAGTGTATGGGGGAGAGGGGGCGCCGACGGAACCAGACCGTGCCTTACCCTAAACTCTGGCGTGTCCGTCTCAAGTAATTGCCCCCGTCCGTCGCGGGCGTAAACCAAAAAGGTCGTGATGTCGCCTTCCTTCAAAGGCACTGAAATCTCGAAAAACCCCCCTTTCAGCTTCATCCATCCACTCGTCCAGAGACCGCCCTCCGAGTCGAGCCTGAGTTCGACATCACGGGTAGTCTCTCCGACTCGCCCCGCCACCGTAGAGTGCAACTCAGCACTGACCGGATCGTAGGCCAGCTTTATGTGCACGCAGTCCACGGTCGTGGTAGTAGTGGAGATCGTGGAGTTCTTGGTCTCAAGAGTAGACGCGTAGACTGCCGCGCCACGCCCAACGACCGTCATGGGGTCAGCCGAGAAATCCACAGGGGCACCCAGGCGCGCGGTCAACATCGCACGCAAAAGGGGAGATCGAGTCGGACCACCGACAAGGAGAATGCGGTCCAAGTCCGCACCGGCTAGGCGCGCACCCGCCAAAGCCTCTTTGGCAAGGATGCAGCATTTCTCTAAGAGAGGTTCCATGAGCCCCTCAAGCCGCGCCCGCGTAAGCGAGACCTCCATCTCGATAGGCTCTCCGGAGTCGTCTTTACCCAGATCAAACAACGAAACCACGACCTGGGTGTCTGTAGACAGGTCGATCTTGGCCTCTTCGGCCTTGATCCTCAGCCGGGGAAGCAGAGCGCTCCGCGCAGCGCCCGGCCCAGAAGCCCGTAAATCGTAACTCGCCTCGATAGCCGGAAAAAGGACCTGCTCAACAATCGAGCGGTCGATGTCCTTTCCACCCAGCAAGTTGTTCCCTCGGTGTTCGAGGACATTCAAGCGTCCCTCTCGGGTCGAAACCACGGCAATATCGAGTGTCCCGCCTCCCAAATCAAAGACCATCCAGCGCTGGTTAGCGCTCCCTGGACGCGCGCCGTAGCCGATGGCAGCAGCTATTTGTTCCTGAAGCAGTGGCGCATCCTGCAGTCCCGCAAATTCGGCCGCACGGGCAGTAGCTTCGCATTGAAGTGCCCCGAATGCCGCTGGAACGGTGATCACCGCTGTGTTCACATCCGCGCCGGTCTGCCTGCGTACATCCTCTCTTAGAGACTTCAAAACTTCCGCGGACAGCTCCTCGGCCGACAGTTCTCGCTGGGCTGCGGGGAATCGCTTGCGATCCTTCTGTCCCATCCATCGTTTAAACTCGATGGATACGTTCTCAGAATCCGCTAGCAGTGCTGCGTACGCCCGGCGGCCAACGATGACCCGCCCCGTCTTCAGAATGTGGACCGCGGACGGTGTTACGTTCATCTGGTCGTTGTTCTGGAAAACCCTTACTGATCCACCCTCCCACCGCGCGATACAGGAGTTTGTCGTTCCCAGGTCGATTCCGTAGTCAACTGTCTTGTTCATTCAGCCCCCATAGTCTGCTCCTGCGGCTCTCCAGAAGAACGCACCACGATGATTTGCCGGGCGCTATGACCTGTCCACCCTGCACCCATCGGCAGCTCGGCTTGTATCATCTTTGAATTCATCTTATTGCGATTTTAGGAGTGCGTTATACTGCTTTACGAGAACCGAATCCTGATCAACCAGGTCATCGTAGGTTTTGAGGTCGGTTCTGTTGGCGGTAATTAGCGCACGTTGCTTGGCGAGCAGTGCGTTGTGTGTCTTCACCTTGGCGTTGTAGTCATCGATGTCTATTTGAAGTCCGGATTTCTGTTGTTGATCGAGTGATTTGAGTTCTGCCTTCAGGGTTTCCATTTGTGCATTCAAGGTAGTGATCTCGTCAATTACTGGTTGAAGTTGGCTTTTTAGCACCGCCATTTGTGAGCGACCAGCTTCGATGCGAGCCTTAAGTGCAGACGGTTCAGCCGGCGTGCTTACGAGAGGGGCATCGCCCCGACAATTCGATATTGTGAATCCGCCACTCAGACCCTGTGACGAGATTCTGTTGAGAACAAATGTGCCGTTCTGCTTCGCTCCTCCGTCCCGGTTCGATACCAAATATGTGCCACTCAAGTGTGTTCCAATTCGTTGACCATCAAATGCCAGTTGCATGGCATCGCTAGCGACGACAAACGAGAAGTTTGCGCCGTTAGCCGTGCCTCGCAAGGAGCCGCTGCCAACGAGCGGCGGCTTCACCTCCATGCAACCGTTAATTGCGCCGTTCGTCTCAGTTACAAGGATTTGAAAGTCAGCCGACACGCCTGCCGTAAGGTTCTGAACAACTCCCGAATACGCGCCCGTCAGTTCAGCCGATTCTGCTGTCGAAGCCTGGGAAGTCTGCGAGCTGGTCGGGTAGCTGCTTGTGGAAGTCGTGGAGGAGACGTTCGAGTTCGCGCTAGAAATCGCGCCGATGAGGATCATGGCAGCTATGGCTGTCAGGACAATGCCGAGATGCCAACGGTCTGCTTTGCGGAGGGGAAGCTTCCCGAGGAAGCTATACCGGTTGCCTCCCGCATCGATCACGCGATAGCGCCCGATTGGAAAGATGGGTAGGATGAATAGCGCCACGAAGTAGTGCGTCGTGGAGTATGAGCGAGTCTCAGCGTCGTAGTCTGATCGGCCCAACAGGGCAAACCCGAAGCCGTTGAACGTGCTCAATGAGGGCGCGGACGAAATGGGGGTACCGTAAACGCGCTGTCTGCGAGCCGCCTCACGGATCTGTGCGAGGCCATCTTCGATGCGGATTGCGCCCAATGTATCGCGAGCGAGGCTGAGTGCCTCTTCACGCAACTTTTCTGAAGTAATGAAATCATCCGCCCAGGTGTAGTCGGTTGCGATCGTGCTCAGACAGAGAGCGGCCTCTTCACTCGATTCCTGGGCTGTTTGGTGATTTGTCGGCAAGAGCTGAATTACGCGGTGCAGTCCTGGCTCGATGTCGGCCCGGAAGCGCTTGAGTTCCGCATCACATACTCTCTTGTTCCGCTCGCCAGCATCCTGCTCGCGAACAATCTGGGAGCCAAACTCGTCGTGCACGGCGCGGCACAATGCTCGGAAGCGCTCGACCGCGGGAGAGACAATATCGTGCTGGGCGGTTGCCACCCACGGTCCGGTATCGGCCAATTCTCCCAGGGCGTCCAAAATCCGGCGAACGGTTGACGTGTCATCGCGAGCAAGGGCATCGCGACCTGCTACCACCAGAGGCTCTGCAGCCAACCCAACCGCTTCGTCACGCAGTGCGTCAATTTCTGAAGGGAATGCGGCCGGTTCGAAAGCCCCTCGTTGTTCGAGTTCCGCAACGTGGGCCCAGTAGTCATCATCCGCGATGAGCTGGTGCCATGCTCGGAGCGCCCGGACCCAGACTGGGACACCTACACCGTCGAAACCAGCATGGAACGCAGCCAACACGCCCGTGAGAGCCTCATCATGGTCCCAAGCGGCTCCATCCGGTTCATCGGGGAGCGCTGGCGCTTTGGCAGACCGTGACTCAGGTGGCAGGTGGAACCAGAAGAGTCTATCACTGAGCCGCTCGGTGGGATTCTCAAGTCGTCCGATGGCCGCGCGA
>Ga0187862_10005312_pt1 | contig 11952 bp, 14 predicted proteins | sample June2016WEW_10_1_FD_133003 | JGI IMG/M metagenome (GOLD analysis project Ga0187862, IMG submission 133003) | Peatland microbial communities from SPRUCE experiment site at the Marcell Experimental Forest, Minnesota, USA - June2016WEW_10_150 | ecosystem: Environmental > Terrestrial > Soil >...
CAAAACCTGAACCGCCAGATGCCGCAAGCAAAAAAAATCCTGAGCTGTTGCGCCCCTTGCGCCCGAAGCAAAACTTCCGGCTCTAAATTACCTGAGGCCCGTTTGTTTGAGAAAATTCTTCGGGAATAACTTGCCGGGACATTCGGTTTTGGCCCCTGGAACATGGCCGTGGACCAGGATGTTTGAAGCAGGCATACCGTAATACCTGCCAAGGACCGAAAGAAGAAAAGAAAGGGATTGCAACTGGTTCGGGGTCGGTTTCTCGTAATTGAAGTTTCCGACCAGGGCGATTCCAATCGCCTTTGCGTTCATATCATCGGCTTTACAGTGGGCGCCCTTCTGCTGCCTGATCCACCGCGGGGACATTTCGATTTGCCCGTCGCCTTTCCCCATGGTTCCGTTATCGATCAAAAAATGATACCCGAGCCCGTTCCAGAAACCACGATCGCCGTGTGTGCGGTTTATCGTTCTGGCGTTCCCTTTCCAGGTGGCTGTATGGTGTAAGACGATATACTTCCATTGAGGGTTCCGGTAGAGGTTTATGACGTGGCGTATCATTGCGGCATTGGGGATGATGAGCTTCTGCCCTATCTGCAAAGAGTCGCCGGGTTTGAGCCCGTTTGCCGAAATGATGGATTCCGCCGGGACGTCATACAACCGGGAGATCCGCCAGACCGTTTCCATCGGCCCGACCTCATGATAAATGGTCCTGGGGCCGCCAAGATAGGCGAGGCTCTTTTCGACCACTTCGGCGGGTTGGCCGGGCGCGGTCACGGATGGATGATATACCGCAACGGGGGGAGTTGCCGGGATGGGTGGGGCTACAACTTCCTGCTCGCAGCCTGATATGAGAGACGCAAGAATCAAAAGCAGAGGAAGCAGGCAACTTTCAAGAAAGACGCAGAGACTGGTCATTGACAGGGCAGGGAGTGACGCGGGTACGCGGTGACATCTCTCAATCTCCCGCTCTCCCCCTCTCCCCCTCATGTCATTTCTCCCACACCCCTATCAAGACAGACGCGGAGATGAAGGGACGCTGAGTCGAGGCGACGTCACTCTCTCATGTTCTATCCCCTCTCCCTATCTCCAAAAGGCTGGATAAGTATATTGCCATGTTATTCCCGTTTTCAAGCTCGTTCTTTTTATCGGGCCGAGAGGGCTTCGGATATTTTAGCCGCCTTTTTGACCTCCATGAGAGCAAGAATCGCTGCAGCCTCGTCGGGGGTCAATATGGCGATTATGCCCATTACGAGTTTATCATCGAGGTTTTCCATCAGCTTTGCGGCTTCTTTTGGCTTCATGGTCCCGTAAATTTTGGCAAGGCTCTTGACTCTGGTATTCTGAGTGTCCTGCTTCTCACTTTGAACGGATTGGACTTCCTTTTGAAGGGCAAGCAGGTCTTTGACTTTCAGCTCGATTTCCTTCTCTAATCTGCCCAAGCGCTCTTCTTTCTCTTTAAGCTGTTCCTCTTTTTTGCGGATTTCGATCTCTTTTTGCTGAAAAGCGCTCAGGGACTCCGAAGTCGAGATCCCGGGCCTGGGTTTGGCCTTTGTCTCGACCGGCGGCGCATTTTCGGCTTCAACTTTGGGCTTTTCATCCTTGGCGATTGCTTCGGGAACTACGATGGTCGCTTCCGGCTCGGAGTTGATCGCACCGATGACAGTAACGGCCAGCTTTATGAACAGGACCGTCACAAGGGCGCAAAGCGCAACTGAAAGCACCCTGGAACTCGTTTTACCCGCCATCATGGTTCTCCTTCTCTGCCGGTTCGGTCCCGGTAAACGCTGAAGACGGCTACCTCGTCGAGTTTCTTCTGTTCCTTGCGATACTGAGTCAGTCTGAACAATTCCCTGTCCCTTGTTTCGATGCTCTCGAGCGTCTTGACGGACTTATCGCATTCGATCATAGCCTGCTTACATCTTTCGACCTCTATTGAGGCCTTTTCCAGCTCTTTGTATAACGAAAGCAATTCGCGTTCCAGAAAGCTCAGGTGTTCCTTGAAATGAAGATACCTGGCCGCCCCGATTCCATTTTTCTGCTCTTTTTCGAGCCGGTCGGCTTCCAGGCGAATCATTTCGCTAAGCCGGTCGATGCGGGACTCTATTCGCATTTTGATGGACACAGCGGCCCCGAACGCAGCCCGCGATTCGCGAAGCAGGAATTCCCGGTGTCTCATCAGCGATTTGAGTCGAAATTTAAACGGCATGCCTTTCCCGTCGCGAAGCGATGCGGCCTCACAAAGCGCCCTCACAAGGCGCCCTCACAAGGAATCGGGCGCGAACCTGAAGCATGAACCGTGCTTCCACTGTGTACAGCGCGAACCCGAAACCTAGTGAGGGTTCAGCATCCGGCGTGCTTCCACTGTGTACAGCGCGAACCCGAAACCCTGGTGAGGGTTCACCAAAAGGAGTTATTTTTTCTGTTCACTGTTCACTGCTCACTGTTCAATGTTCACTCATCAATGGAAAAGCTCCTCCAGTGCCGCGAGGGATTCCTCAATGGAACAGCATTGGATAACCGGCTGCTTGAGAAATTCGGTTGCCTTTTCAATCATTTGGATTGCGTAATCGGTTTCCTGGTGAGAGCCTCGCACGTAAGCCCCAATGCGGATCATATCTTCGCTGTTCTTATAGTCGGCAAGTATGCGAATAAACCGGGAAGCCAGTTCCTTGTGGTTGCCCGAAAGAAGCCGGTCCGTCAAACGACTGACGCTTGCGAGCACGTCGATTGCCGGGAAATGCCTTTTTTGAGCCAAACCCCTGTCCAGGACAATGTGACCGTCCAGAATGGAGCGCAGGGTGTCGGCCACGGGGTCTTCCATATCGTTGCCTTCGACCAGGACAGTGTAGATGCCGGTTATAGATGCTTCGTCGAACCTGCCCGACCTCTCGAAAAGCCTCGGAAGCAGGCTGAACACGCTCGGAGTGTATCCCTTGGTGGTGGGGGGCTCACCTGCGGCCAGCCCTATCTCGCGTTGAGCCATGGCGAGACGCGTGGCCGAATCCATCATGAACAGAACATCTTTGCCCAAGTCCCTGAAGAATTCGGATATGGCGCAGGCAAGATAGGCTCCCCGTATGCGAACGGTCGCAGGCTGGTCCGAAGTGGCCACTATGACTACCGAGCGCTTAATCCCCTCAGGGCCGAGGTCGTTTTCCAGAAATTCGTTAACTTCTCTGCCGCGCTCGCCAATCAGAGCGATCACGTTGACATCGGCGCCCGTGTATCTGGCCATCATACCCAGCAGGGTGCTCTTACCGACCCCCGATCCTGCAAAAATGCCGATCCTCTGTCCCCTTCCAATGGGAAGAAGCGTGTTTATGCACCTCACCCCCAAGTCGAGTTGTTGTTCGATCAGAGGGCGTTTGAGGGGATTAGAGACCTTCCCGGCGAGCGGGTACGGTATGCCGGATGAAACAGGCATGCCATTGTCCAAAGGCTGTCCGAGGCCATCGAGCACTCGTCCCAGCATGGCCTCGGAGACCAATACACTACTGGAGGCTTTGTGAACCTGCACCAGGCTCCCCGGACGGACGCCGTTCAAATGAGTCAGGGGACACAGTTTGATCCTGCTGGTTTCAAAACCGATCACTTCGGCCAGGATGGGATGCGGAGATTCCGAATGGACAATACTGCAGATATCTCCTGTAGCCGCGTTGATGCCTTCGGCTTCCAGCAGGTTTCCGGTAAGCTGAACAATCTTGCCGTACTTTTCGCTGAGATCGCAAGTGTTCAGATCGGCAAATCCGGCGCCCCCCAGGTTCAGATAGTCGCCGGTATTATGTACGGTAGATAGATCGTCATGACTATCCGGTTTCATTGGCACAAAGCTGCTCTCCACCTGTTTCGTCCGTTGGGTTTTGCGAAGAGGGGCCCCCGAGAAGTTTCTTTTCCAGGTTTTCGAACACTGTTGGAATAGAAGCGTCCAGGAGTTGGACCTCGCTTTCGATCCGGCAGCCTCCGCGCTCCAGGTGCCTGTCGGCTTTCAGAGCGAAGAGTTTTCCTTTCGCCAGAATCAACTCGGCCTTTTTCTCCACTATCTCCAGGTCATTTGGATTCAGATATATGGTAAGCGTGCCGTGCTCTTCGGCATCTTCGATAAGGGCACTCACTGTATCGGCCACTATTTCAGGGGAGGTTCGGATTTCCCTGTTCACGATCTGCCTGGCTATCCCGATGCTGGCCCGGATCAGCCAATCCCGATAATCCTTAAGTATCCTCGCAGGCAGGGCTTCCATATTTTGCGCAATGCGCTCAAGCTGAGATTTGACCACCTGGACGGATTTTTGCCCATAGTCAAATCCGTCCTTTTCTCCCTGTGCGAATCCCTGGCTGTATGCGTCCCTTTCAATCTCCTGGGTGCGGCGTTCGACTGTGAGCAGCTTTCTGCGGTAGAGTTCTTCGGAATTGATCTCCGGTTCAGAGACTTGCTCTTCCTCCGGACCGGCCGGCACCGTTGATGCGGTAACGTTGTAATCCTTTTGGATAAGGGGAAAACCAAAGGCGGCTATCCCGGGTTCCAGGGTTTTTTTCAGCAGATTAGACAAATGACTCCCCGCCTTCCTTGCCTGCCAGAAGGAGTTTCCCGTCTTTTTCGAGCTTGCGGGCTACAGCAAGAATAGTCTGCTGTGCGGACTCCACTTCGCTCAGGCGGGCTGGGCCCATCATCGCGATATCTTCCTCCAGCATCTGGGCGGCGCGCTGGGACAGGTTCTTGAATATCTTTGACTTCAGATCGTCTGAAGCCGTTTTGAGCGCCATGGTGAGTTCTTCGTTGCGGATTTCCTTGAGCAGTTCGCGGATGCCCGCATCGTTGACATGCAGCAGGTCTTCGAAAACGAACATCATCTTTCTTACTTTCTCTGCCAGGTCCGTGTCCGTTTCCTCGAGGAACTGCAATATGCTGTCTCCAGTTCTACGGTCGCAGTGGTTGAGGATTTCAGCGACCACCGCCACACCCCCGATCTGCTGTCCTCGAGTTCCGATTGAGGTCAGCTCTTTTTCGAGCACTTCGTCCACTTCCTGGATCAGGTCGGGGGGCACCGCCTCGATGTTGGCAATTCTTGTGACGATTTCAAACTGAAGCTGCTCGGGAAGACATGCAAGCACCTGGCTGGCCTTCTGATGCCCCAGATGGGAAACGATGATTGCGATGGTCTGCGGATGCTCTCCTCTGATGAAGCCGGCAAGCAGTTTAGGATCGATGTCTCTGAGGTGTTTGAAAGGAATTCTTTGCCTTGCTTCATCTATTTTCGAAATGACCTCTTTTGCCTGCTCGCTCCTCATGACGGTGGGCAGCAAATTGCGAATGAACGTGTCCCCGTTATTGACTCCGCCTTCCACTCTGAAAAGCGAAGTAAACTCCAGAAGCAGTTCATCGGAGATTTCCTTTTTAACCACCTCTATGTATGACATGTACAGACCTATCTCTTTGACCTCATCGGTCGTGAGCTTTTTGAGGATTATAGCGGAAGCCTCTTCACCCATGGCGAGCAGTGCGATTGCAGCTTTTTGGGGTCCGTTCAGTTTGGTTGGGATACTTGGCCTGGCCATGTTCCTAAACCTCGTCCCTCAGCCATTGTTTTATTATTTCAGTCGCCTTATCGGGATCGTGCTTTACAAGGGCGGTCGATTTCTTGCGTACCGAGATTTGGGTCATTGGTTTATCCAGAAGAAGAGCAGATATTTGTTCTTCAACAGAAGGGCCGCTGACCGGAGCCGGGAGCTTTACGATATCGTCGGCCACCTGGCGGAATTTTCGCATGAAAGGCCTTATCACGAAGAAAAGTACCAGCGCACCTATAAAGATATTGAAAAGCAACTTTTGCCAGCTTTTGAAAAACTGGAGATATTTGTTCTCGGCCTTGACCATTTCGGAGCCGCCCAGATCGGAGACGAACGGAATATTGGAAACCGTTATCTGGTCTCCTCGCGTCTCATTGTACCCAACCGCTTTTTTGACCAGATCTTCTACCGATTTCATTTCTTCGGGCGACCTTGCCGTGTATACCTGTTGGGGTTTCCCGTCGGCCCCCGGTTTGGTTTCATATTTTCCGTCCACGATTACCGCCACGGAAAGTTTCTTTATATTACCGGGCATCTGGACGATCTGCCTGCTGGTTTTGTTTATTTCGTAATTTAAGACTTCACGCTGGCTGTTAAACTGTTTGCCGGGTTTCGCGCCGTCGGCCTGGGGAGCATTCTGCAGAAGTTTGCCTTCGATGTTGATGGGGACGTCCGGATTGCCTTTTGCCCCGCCGGATTCCTTTCCTTCCGAGGCTTCCGTGGTCCTCTGCTGGCTCCTGACAACTGCGCTGTCCGGGTTGTATGTCTCCTCGGCAATCTGAACCTGGTTCAAATCCAGGTCGAGCGCAACCCTGGCGAGCACCCGATTGGGGCCCATCACCTGTTCGAGCATGCTCTGGATCTTCTGGCGCATATCGTCTTCCATGCGCTGCTTGCGTTCGATTTGGGTGTTGCTCAACTGCGTGGACTGCTCTTCCTGGTTTTTTTTGTACAGGACCTTTCCGTCGTTGCTCATGACGGTGATTCGATTTTCTTCCAGACCCCTTACGGTGGCTGCGACCAGGTGAACTATGCCCTGCAGCTCCCTTTCGTCCATCGCCGCCCCGGGACGCAGCTTGAGGACCACGGCGGCGCTGGGCGGTTTTTGGTCTTCCTTGAAAAGGCTGTCTTCGGGCAGGACCAGGTGGACCCTGCTCTCGAGCACCGGGCTCATACCATTTATGGTCCTGGCCAACTCACCCTGGAGCGCTCTTTGGTAGTTGATTTTCTGGACAAATTCCGTGCTCCCCAACTTCTGCTGGTCGAAAATCTCGAACCCCATGCCCGATCCCTTGGGAATTCCGTCAGAAGCAAGGGAAAGTCTGGTTTCATAGATTTGCTCCCTGGGTACTTCAATGCTGGTCTCCAAAACACGATATGGAGTTTTCCTGGCTTTGAGGGCCTGCGCGATTTCCCCCATGTCGCTCTGAGACAGTCCGGAATAAAGCGGGACATAGTCGGTCCGGTTGTTTAGATAGACCAGAAAAACCAGAGCGCCGGCAAAAATAGCGATGCCGCCGGCATAGGAAATCCTTTGCCCGAGCGTGAGCGTCTTGGAATATTCGTAAAGTCTTCGCAGATACTGAAGCGCAAAATTCATGTCTAAAGGCCCGTCCCGGTCAGCAAGGGGTTAGGTGGTTTCCGTCCGCATTCTTTGACGGAAAAGGGCTCATGCTCGGAGCCCCACCAGGTTTTCGCTAAAATGTCATGCGCATCACTTCGCGATAGGCATCCAGCGCTTTGTTACGAATTTTGGCCAACATGAGCAGCGACATGTTGGCCTCTTCCAGGTTGATCATGGTTTCATGGATATTGGTTGCCCCCTTGATCGAACCTTGCTGCATTTTGGCATCCGACTGGTTCTGTAGCTGGTTTACCTCGCCGATCTTCGATTTCAACTGGTCGGCAAAGGAAGCCGAGTCTTCAGCGCTCGGACCTTTGGGCATCGTTACCCCGGGCGCGCCTTCACACAGATTCTTCATGATCGGATCGATACGCATGAGCCCCTCCTGATTATTTTGCGCCAATCTCCATTGACTTGTTGGCCAACTGCTTGGCGGTCTGAAGGGCGGCGAGGTTTGCTTCATACGATCTGCTGGCGTTGACCAGGTTCGCCATTTCTTCGACCGGGTTGATGTTGGGCATAAGCACGATGCCTTTTTCGTCAGCGTCCGGATGACTCGGGTCATAGACCTGCCTGAAATCCCGATTGTCCGACACAATATCGGATACCTGCACTTTTTCAGCCCCCCCGCCCATCGCGGCGTTCAACTCGCCGGCAAAACCCTCGGCGGGCACCGCTTCGTAGATAACCGTCTTTCGCGTGTAGGGCACGCCCTCGACAGTCTTTGTCGTGTTCACGTTCGCCAGGTTGGAGGAGAGCACGTTTATCCAGGTACGATTGGCCTTCAGGCCCGATGCGCTTATTTGTATCGCTGATTCAAGGTCCATTAGACACCTCCTTCCGTTATCGCTTCTTTGAGCATTGTGAATTTCTTGTTCAGCATGCCGACCATGTGGTTATATTCAATGCTGTTTTTGAGGAGGCTTACCATTTGGGTGTCCAGGTCCACTGGACCGCTCTCTACTACCTCCGGGGTCTCCATAGCCTGCAGCGGATCATCGGGCGCAAGATGACTGCCGTTGGTGCGAACCATTTGAAGCACCTGGTCCTCGAGCGATTGCCGCAGGGCGCTTTCAAAGGAAACCCCCTTGGCCCTGTAACCCGGAGTGTTGATGTTGGCAAGATTGCCCGAGATCAGTTTCTGGTTGATCGAATTCAGGCTCAGCCGGTCCTCGATCATCTTTATAGTCTTGTCGAAAACAATACCGTTGCTCATAACCAAGCTCCTCTGCTGTTTGGCCCTACTGATGAGCAAATCTCGTACCATTCCGGAAGATGGCATTGAGCAGTGAACCGGGGAAGAGTGTGCCTGCCCGTTCACCCTTATGCTGCCTGATTGTCTTTTCTTCATGCTCCTGGTGTAGTCATGACTTTCGGCCCGGCCAGGGCTGATCACTGATCGCTGATCACCGATCACCGGGTCAAAGAATTGACTAAAGATGTGAATACGCGATATTCTACTTGACAAACCCAATAAATGATGTATATTGGCTTTAACAAAGGAGATTAAAGCCATGAGCCAGTCAGTTCTTACAATCCCTCGTTTACAGAGTGAAGAAGCCGCATACGCTTATGTAGAAGCGAGATTGTGGCCCAAAGGTCCGGTTTGCCCTCATTGTGGGAGCAAGGAACGCATTAGCAAGATGAAGGGCAAGGCTACCCGAATCGGCCTTTACAAGTGCTACGCTTGCCGGAAGCAATTCACCGTCAAAATCGGGACTATCTTCGAGGATAGCCATCTCCCGCTTCGGCTCTGGCTTCAGGCGATCTATCTGCTTTGTTCCTCAAAGAAGGGCATAAGCTCAAACCAGCTTCACCGGACTTTGGGTGTTACTCTAAAAACAGCTTGGTTTATGAGCCATCGAATCCGTGAGGCCATGCGGCAGGATTCGTTAGCGCCTTTCGGCTCAAGAGGCGGCGCTGTGGAAGCTGATGAAACATTCCTTTGGGATGATCCGGACAGTCCTTATGCTCCGAGCATGTGGAATAAGAATAAGGTTCTTTCCCTGGTTGATCGGAGAACAGGGAATGCAAAAAGCGCTGTCATAGAGCATCTGAGCGCCAGCGCCCTTATTCCTATTCTCAGAGAGAACATTCAAAAAGAAGCAAGACTCATTACCGACGATGCACCGTTCTACAGGGAAGCCAGGGACTACTTCGCTCAGCATTATAGTGTAAAACATAGCCTTGGGGAGTATGTGTCGCCTTACAACCCCGCGATTCATACCAACACTGTGGAAGGTTATTTCTCCCTGTTCAAACGGGGCATGAAAGGCATTTACCAGCATTGCGCCAAAAAGCATATGCATCGCTATCTTGCGGAGTTCGATTTCCGGTATAATACCCGAGTTGCGAAAGGTATTGATGACACAAATAGGGCCGATAAACTGCTGAAGGCTGTAGCTGGAAAACGGCTCACTTATCAAACGACTCACAGCCAAATCGGAAGCGGAAAAGGCGGGCAATTCTAAACAAAAGGTGAAAAGACGCAGAAAAAGCCAGCGGTGGAGAACCAAATAGCAAGCGATAGACTTTTGTGGTAGAATCCACACTGGATTCAAGTGTGGTTCAACTATATCTCTGAGGCTTAGGCGATAACGCTCGTTGGCTTCGCGGGCAGACTAGCGTTTGACCTTCCTCTTCGCAAGATAACTATATCCTGTGAGGGGAGGAAGGTCAAGATGTTTTCGAAACCATTGCGCATTCTGAGTTTGTGGGACATTATGAACCATTTTGGCATGCATCACTTCTACTCAATGGCGCTGCTTTTCCATCTCTCTATTCATTATCTCACTGGGCGGAAGCAAGACTTGGGTGGTGATGCCCAAGCGAGCGACGATGAAGTTAAAAGTTTTTTCGAAAACCCAATAAACTTACTCAAAGCAGAGTGCGAAAAGTATGAATTAAAAGAGACGTCGCGCCAGATTGATAACGCATCGTATCTAAAATCGAAAGTCCTGTATCCTCTTATTGACAGAAGCTACACGATTTTGTTCACAATAATGACTAATTTGAACGTAACATTACTAAAAGAACTAGAAAGTAGAAAGTTTTTGTGGGTTAGCGACCAACTAACTGAATTTTATGAAAAAAATGATTTGTTTGGAGAGGAAGTAAACGACCGTTTCCCTTCCGCAAGAGGGGATATCAAAGAGGCCGGTAATTGCTTGGTGGCAGGATGCAATACTGCTGCTGTTTTTCATCTTATGAGAGTAGTGGAATGGGGTTTAAGGGCTCTTGCTTATAAATTTGGCCCGAAAACAATGAAAGAACTGGTCAAGAAAAAGGGGAATCCTATCTCGTATGAGCAGTGGGGGGAAATCCTTAAAGAGGTCGAACTACGCATAAAAGCCAAAGTGGGCACAATGAAAAGGGGGCAGGCCAAACAGAGCACTGAAGAATTTTATTATCCCCTGTTGCAAGATATCAATGCATTCAACGATGCATACCGCAAACACATTGCGCATACTAGGCGGGAATATAATCAGGTGGAGGCAGAAAGTATTTTCCGACGAGTCAAAGACTTCATGATCCGGCTTTCAGGAAGGGTACGCGAAGTTTAAAGGAGGGAGGGCGAATTATCATGGGCAGAAAGAAAAAGCTGGAACCCGACGATCCCGAACAATTCGCAAGATTCGCCGAAGTCGCCGAAAATATAAAGGCCGACGATGCCGACGAAAAGTTTGAAGAAGCATTCGGGAAAATAATAAAAGCAAAGCCCAAAAAGCAGATAAAGGGGGAAAACCACTAGGACAGGATAAGTTCTCATTCTTGAATATTAGCAATACCATGCCGCGCCAATGCCTGTGTATTTATTATTTGTATTGCTACAGTTGTCGAATTCAATTGCTCTATAATATCTATCAATTTACCTTCCCTTAATTCAGGCGAAATCGGTAATCGTTTCGATAATAGTATGGTTAAGCCAGACCGTTCAAAAGTTGTTAGCGATCTAGCTGCCTCTAGCATATCCGTAGTTAATAAGTGATCTAATTCTTGGGGAGGCAATTTACTGAGAACCTGGTGCGTGTCTATTATGGCAATTGATAACAGCAGGTACTGCTTCAGTTGCTTTAGGTGTTGTATCGCCACGTGATTGCCGTTTGGAAGTGTAACCTTGAATGAAAAATACGCATCATCTGTTTTTTGCCTTTGCACTGACATACCAAAGTTGTCTAACCAATTTTTAATGTGATACTCAACATTGTCATGAGTTATTTTAAGTAGAGGTTTAAGTTCCGCAAATCGACGTATCCCTAGAAATGCTACGAATAATAAAACCATCAAGCACCCACCGCCTAACCCATACAATATTATAGGTGCCCACATCTCTTTGCTCGCTCTTAGGTATGCGAAAGCAGAAGCTCCAACCACAAAAAGAACGCTCGCAATCAAGTTTAACAAAATGTTCTTCAACCAATTCATAGCTTCCCTCCAGCCTGATTTGAAAAGCCGGAGTGATTCTACTGTGCGCCGCTTCAACGCGCAAGAACATCTTAGGTGAACAAACAGTGAAAGTCAACCTGATTCAGAACCAATGCGCGGCAGGCCAAAACTTTGACGAGGGTGGGTTTGTCAAGTAGAATATCGCGTGTGAATACCTACATTCCAATGCTTTGACGGTATTCCGCGAGCTTGTTCCGGAGGGTCCTGACGCTGATGCCCAGTATTTCGGCGGCCCGGGTCCGATTGCCCTCAACGGTGGAAAGGGCTTTCTCGATCATTATCTTTTCCACTTCGCAAAGCGGCATGAGGGATAACCC
>Ga0187862_10005317_pt1 | contig 11945 bp, 8 predicted proteins | sample June2016WEW_10_1_FD_133003 | JGI IMG/M metagenome (GOLD analysis project Ga0187862, IMG submission 133003) | Peatland microbial communities from SPRUCE experiment site at the Marcell Experimental Forest, Minnesota, USA - June2016WEW_10_150 | ecosystem: Environmental > Terrestrial > Soil >...
AATGCAGTTGCTGCGCTCATCGGAGTGTTCATCGACGCTACGGGTAGTTACGATTACCTAGCGATGCTCTATCCTGTGCGAGCGCTCGTCCTGTGCCTAATCATCGTGGTGCTGGTGAAGCGGTGGGAGCAGAAGAACAAGACGAACCACTAGCTAGTCTGACGTTGAGCTTGATGGTGGGTGCAATGGACTACACACCTGGGGACATTCCCCGTCCGGCTGCGTTTCCGGGTTAAGCAAAAATGAATTATTCCGATTGCATGATTTCAGGGTTTCCCAGGTCTCAACATCGAGACCTGGGAAACCCAGCCATTTGCAGTAAACAGTAACTTGCGCCGTGACATTGAGTTCATCCGTTTCAAAATTACCAGCACCCGTGCCCGTTCTCCACATTGGTCAGCAGCAGATCTGCCGCGCTCAGCGTACGGCTGTAACAGTCGCCGCGCGAATCGTGGTAGGTGTAAGTCTGACTGCTGCTCTGCCCTGTGCTTGGCCCAAGAGAATACCCTCCATTTGCAAACACAAACTCGGTAGAGTCCTGAGTCGTCACTTCATTCCTCTCGCTCGACTGAAACACGGGGAAAAATCCTTCCAGAGTATCGAGCTCGGTCTTCTCAAATTGCTGGTTGATCGAGGTAACTTGAGGAACGTCGCCGTTCGATAGGAAGGCATCCGACAGGTTGATCGTGAACGGATACGAGAAGTGGGTCTCCCTGGTGTCAAACAGGAAGCCATCTCTCGTTGTCGTCTTCGCGTCCACGGTCGAGCTCTGCACCTCGTTCTGAATTTCCTCGTTGCTGGCCGTGAGCGCGACGTAGGTTACATTGCTGAAGTTCACGGCCTCATCCACAGTGGTAGCCACGCGGCCATGCGATGTATTCACATACCCTTCTATCGTGAAATTGTGCGAGTTGGTAATCGTAATAGTGCCTGACCCAACGCCGCTGGAGTTGAACGACACGGTGTTCACGACAGTTGGTTTGGGAGCGGTCAGCGTATTGCTTGTAACTTCGCCGGTAACATTCGTGCTGCCGTGGTCTTGGAATAGCAGCAGCACGGCATCCGAGCTGAAGTATTCATAAGCGTTGTAAACGCTAACGCCGATGGTGTGCTGTTGACCATTGCTCAGCAATCCGGCGAAGGGTGTCAGATCGACCCGATAGGGCTTGAAGTTGAGCGTCTGCACTCCGGGAATCGGGATCCAAAGATAAGGGTCGATCCCGCCCGTGTAGATCCAGGGATAAACCGGAGCCACACCTGCTGGGATGCCGTCGATGCTGATCTCCACTTCGCGGAACGACGTATTGTGACAATCCCCCAGCGTTGAAGCCAGGCTATCCGGCACGCAAAGGAACCATTGCTCTTCCTGGTTTTGACTTTGCGCGAATACGTCCAGGTAGGCGCCCTCAATATTCGTGGGCAAGGTAAAAGTCTGAGTCAGTTCCGGCGAGCTCGAGTCGATCGCGAAGGTGCCATTGGAATTGTCGGGGATCGGCAGCACAGCATCCGCAGTTTTCGGTGCCGGGTTCTCAAAATTCGCCGGGTAGAACTCCAGCGTGAAGGTTCCAAAAATAATTGAATTCAAGCCGGGCTCAATCAGATTGCCCAGGCTGGCGAATCCCGTTTGCGCGGTTGTGAAAAGTGCGCTGTAATCCGTAACATCGCGCTCCACATGCCACGTATCGGTTACACTCTGCAGCGGCTCGGCTGTGGTGCCGAAGTAGAGGTCCACGTTGCCCAGGAAGACCTCGGCGGTGCGGTCGTACTGCACTCCTGCCTGGATGGAAAAGTCGCCCTCAAACACCACCTTCGACCATGGCCCGGGGCAGGCTGACGGTGGGGAATAGCTGAAAGGGGCGCTGTTGAAATTCTCAAATGCCTGGTTGGAAAGCAGCGTCACTACGCAAGGTTTTGTATGGGGGCGAGGCACCGGCGGATCGGCCGTCGCTTCGAGCGACGTCCCGATCTGGTATTGGTTGGAAGCGTTAGTTGTCTGGGAGTAAACAGAGGCATTGACAGCGATGGCGAGCGTGGTGAACAACAGTCCGATCGTCGTTCCCATCGCAGAAAGTCCTTTGCACATAGGGTCCTCTCTTTTGATTGGATTTTTGATTGGATTTTGATTGGGCATCCTGTTCTCGCTTTCAAGATGCGAACATAGTCTACACCGGTTTGCAACCCGGGAACCGGATAAAAAGAGTCTCAGAAGTAGCAGCCGTCGATTGGCTCAAAATTCGTGATGATCGTCCAGCAGGGAAGCGATCGTCTGCGCTCCAGCATCGGTTTGTGCCACAGTGTCAGGCAAGTAGGCAGCCTCGGTCTGGGCGCGCAATCTGGCTACGGTCAGCCAGTTGTCCTTGTGCAGCTGGTCAGAAATCCACGGCGGCAACGGCATGTAAAGGTGTTTGCTCAGCGTCAGTGCATAGCCTTCATACAGGGCGCGCATATCTTGCAGCCTTTCGTAGGAGAGACTGTCGCGGCATACGCTGACGCCGCTCTGGCAGAGCAGTTGGTAGAGCTTTTCATATTGCTCTCGGGGGAGCCGGTTCGGAGCGTCGCTGATTGGAGTTAGTGAGAAGATCTGCGATAAGTCGACTAGAGCATGGCGCGCCATGGCAAAGGTCAACTGGGCCTGGCGTGCTTCGTGCCCTCGCACGCCGGTAATCAGCAGCGCCGATGTATCCAGCACCGCCGTCAGGGCGCTGATCCAGCTCTGATTGGTGTGTTGCGAACGGAAGTAGCAGAGCAGCGGATAAGAGATGTGGCTCTCCAGGAGTTCCGCCGACCAGCGTTCCCACTCCACCAGTAGCAGCGAAAGGGCGCTGTCGCCGCCCTCGTAGGAATGGCGATGCAACAACTCCGCAGCCGTCGGTGGCGACCCCGCCCGCGCGTCCAGCAAAGAAATGCTTACCTCTCGACGCGAAAACGCAGCGTAGAGGACTGGGAAATACCCCATCACGACAGCCAGAAAACCCAGCCCCGTGCCCGCTTCCAGAATGATGAGCTCGCGCTCCCAACCACCGTGCGGTGTTACGTCGCCCAGGCCAAGTGTAAAGATCGTAGTCCCGCTCACGTAGAGATCGGATCGAAAGCCCGGTCCCTGAGCAGGGTCGTTGAAGGGGCTTCCCAGTGCATAAAAAACCAGCGCAAAACCCAGTACCATCCCGGCGGCCCAAAACATGAGGAGAAAAATCAGCGACAGAGGTCCGTAGTAGCTGAAGGCCGTTTCTCGTCTGCGGAGATGGCGGATTCGTTTGGCGAAAAATCTCCAGGGCAGCCAAGTGGCAATATAGAACATGCGGGTGATCCGGAATCGGCCCGTGGCCCGGCGCGGCAAAATAATGGTCTGGAAGGCATCGAACAGCACGGCAACCAGGCAAATAATGCCGGCGATTAAAGTGAAGATCCGCATCGATCCTCCTGCGTTGGAAACTGCAACCGATTTCTTGCGTATGCCAATCCACGGTATTCATGTTGGATTGGCAATCAAGGGCTATCAATGAACGAATTTGGGAAAATGTTTCTCGGCCTCGGGCTCCTGCTCGCCGCTATCGGAGCAGTCTTGCTGCTGGGGAAACGCATCGGCATGCCTCTGGGACGTTTGCCGGGGGATTTTGCCTATAAAGGCAAAAGCTTTTCAGTTTACTTTCCTCTTGGCACATGCACTCTGATCAGCATCGTGCTGTCGGCGATCTTGTATCTTTTCTCGCACTTCCGCCATTAATCCGGCGACTACTTTTTGAGACTATGCAGTTTCGTTGCGTGCTCAATCGCCTCGCCGAGGGATTCATAGTCGTAGGTTCCGTCGTGACGCTGACCGTTGATGAAGAACGTCGGAGTTCCGTTCACGCCGCTGCGCACCCCTCCCGCAAAGTCGGCTCGTACGCGGGCACGGTAAATCTGCTCTGAGAGGGCGGCTTGCAAATCCGATGGGGGGAGGTCAAGCGCCTCGGTCAGTTTCAGAAAGAGGGCATTGCCCAAATTTTGCTGATTTTCAAAAAGCTGGTCGTGCATTTCCCAATACTTGCGATAAGCCCCGGCAAACTCCGCAACTTCAGCCGCAGATTCCGCCCACGGATGCATCTGGCCGAGAGGGAAGTTACGGAAAACAAAAGAGAGCCGTTCTCCGAAGTGCTTCTGAAGCCTCTTGACGATTGGATACGCCATTCTGCAGTGCGGGCATTGATAATCGCCGTACTCGACCAGATTGAATTCTGCCGCTAGTTCCCCTTGAATGTGGTCAGTCTCTGTGACTGCAACAAAAAGCTTGCTCATGGATTTCTCCTATTTGGGAAGATTTTCAAGAGCTTGCAAGATCCCGTCGGCTCCGGGATTGATAGCGATCGGTGAGCAGTAACTCCAGGCGATCACGCCATCCCGGTCAATCACAAAAAGGGCCCGCTCGCTGACCCCACCCGCAGTCCGATAGGCTCCGTAAGACTTGGCGACCGCGCCCTTTGGTTCGAAGTCCGCCGCTAGCGGGAAATGAAGATGCCGATCCAAAGCGAAAGCTTCGTGGCACCAGACGCCATCGACCGATACTCCAATCAACTCCGCTCCAAACTTCTGAAACTCGGGCAGCACTTCGTTGTAAAGAGCCATCTGGTCACCGCAGACCGGGCTCCAGTCAGCGGGATAAAATGCAAGAATAACTGGCTTTCCCTGTAACTCACTCAGGGATAGCTTTTGGTCGGGCGTAACGTTTAGAGTGAAATCCGGCGCCGGAGTTCCGGCCGGCAATAGGTTAGCCATGGCACACCTCAGATATAAGATACGAGAAAATCGATGAAGTTCCAAATCTGAGCCGCGTCTTAGCCTTGTAGATGTTGGTTTGATGGCAGCAGTTCCGAAGATGGTCAAAGCACCCTGGTATGAACAAATGATGCATTTTGCATTCAATGCAACCTTCGTAGTTAAGTAACGTCAGCATAATAGACAACTGAATGGGATATCCATTCGGGATGTTGGTACGGAGTGCAGATGAAAGTGAAGCAGTACATTACCGCTCTATCCGTATTGTTCCTTTTCTTGACTGGAACGTTCGCTGCCGCGCAGGCTCCCACATTGCGGACCCAAATTACCCAGCACGAGCAGAAGCTTGCCCAGGCGCGCGCCACGAACAGCAAAAGAGACGAAGCAATCGAGCTGAATACTCTTGGCTCTTTGTACCGGCAGGCTGGCGAGACACAAAAGTCGCTGGACGACCTGAACCAGGCATTGCAGATTGAACAAGCCGCCGGCGCCCGCGGTTCAATAGCACTGACGCAGAACCTGATTGGCAGGGTCTACACGGATCTGGGGCAGGAACAGAAGGCGATGGATCTGTTCAACCAAATTCTGCCTGTTTGGCGCGAATTGGGCAACCGTCAGGGCGAAGCGGCCACCCTTAACAATATGGGCAGAGTTTATAACGACCTGGGCCAGCGGGAGAAGGCGCTCGATACTCTGAACCAGGCGTTGCCTATCTGGCGTGAAGTTCATAATCGCAACGGCGAGGCGAGTACCCTCGACAATCTCGGAACAGCTTACTCCGATATGGGGCAGGGACTAAAAGCACTGGATTTTTTCAACCAGGCGTTGCCGGTGTGGCGTGAAACCGTAGAGCGCAGCGGCGAGGCATTGACTCTGAATAATATGGCTAAGGCATATGCCGATGTGGGTAAGAAGCAGAAGGCGCTGGAATCCTACAAGCAAGCGCTCGCAATCTGGCGCGAAACCGGCAACCGTCAGGGTGAAGCAAGCACTTTGAACTATATGGGAAGAGTCTATTCCGATCTGGGACAGAAACAGCAGGCGCTGGACAATTACGACCAGGCGTTGCCTATCTGGCGTGAGGTAGGAAATCGCAGTGGCGAGGCGCTGGCGCTCAATGACATTGGCAGGATCAATGAAGAAATTGGCAAGAAAAAGGAAGCTCTGGATTTCTATAACCAGGCCTTGCCCATCTGGCGCGAAGCAGGGAATCGCCGCGGTGAAGCTGCCACGCTCAACAATATAGGTAGAGACGAGTTGGATTTCGGGGAGAAGGAAAAGGCTCTGGAAGCGAACTACCAGGCTTTGCTAATCTGGCGCGAAGTGCAGGACCATCGCGGCGAAGCTTTCGCCTTGAGCAGCATCAGCAAGGTTTATCACGCTCTGGATCAGCCGCAATATGCTTTTCCAAACTCGCTGGCCGCACTATATTTAGCCAAAGCTGCGGGAGATCCCGATATTGAAGGCGGCATTGAGACTGCGCTGATGATCGGCTTCCGCGACGAGCATCGTCCCGAAGAAGCAATCCTGTTCGGTACTGAGGCGGTCAACTCTTACCAGAAAATTCGCAGAGACATCTCCGACCTTGATAAGGATCTGCAAGCAGTATTTGCGCAGTCGAAATCTTATACCTATCGCCAGTTGGCGGAGTTGCTTGTGGAAACTGACCGTCTGGGCGAAGCTGAACAAGTTCTCGATCTCCTCAAGGAACAGGAGTTGAAAGATATTGTGCGCGCCACGGCACAGGGCGGCAAAGCCAAAGTCGAGCCTTTGAATCTGACTGCGGGACAGCAGAAGGCGGAGAGCGAGTTGGGCGTTCCGGAGATGAAGGCGCTGGATCTCGAAAAGCTCAGTCTTGAATATGCCGCCTTGCAGGCCAAAACGTCGCGAACCTCTGCGGAAGACGCGCAAATGAAGATATTGAGCGCAACCATTCAGCAGGGAATCGCGGAGATCTTTTCCTACTTCAAAAACACCGTCGATCCGGAGCTGATACAGAAGCCCGACACCGGTAAAGACAACGGCTCCCCAACAGGCGAAGGCTTAACGCAAAGCTATTTGCAGAGCACGCTGGCTAAACTGGGACCCCGTGTGTTGGGCATCCGTCTGCTGCTAGGCGAGAATCATGCCTACGCGATTGTGGTCACCGCTAAGACTCGAAGAAAATACCAACTGAAGGCCACCTCGGCCGAGTTGCGCAGTAAAGCTTTTGAGGTGCTTGGGGCTCTGGATTCGCGCACCACCGATTCCAGGCCGCATCTCGAGGAACTATATGGAATGATCGTGACTCCTATTGAAGCTGAGTTGAAACCGCTGGAGGCGTCATCCGCGGGGCAGAGCGTTGTGCCCACGCTGCTGTGGTCATTGGACGATGCTTTGCGTTATCTGCCGATGGCCGCTCTCTACGACGGCCATCAATATATGTTGGAGCGCTTCAACAACGTACTCTTTACTCCGGAGAGTTATGGCCATATGGCGGAGTCGCCGTTGATCAACGGGGCCAACTCAAGCGTGCTGGCTATGGGACTGTCCCGGAGTTATGGCGGTCTGCCTGCGCTCCCCGGCGTTATGTCGGAGTTGAATTCCGTGGTGCACGATTCCGATGTGCCTGACTCGCACGGCCCCATGGAAGGCAAGTTGTTGCCCAACGATCAATTCACTCTGGCTACTTTGAGGACCCAGCTTGGACCCGGCAAGAGTTTTTCTGTGGTGCATATTGCCAGCCACTTTGTGGTGGAGACGGGCAAAGGTGAGGAGCCGTACCTGATGATGGGCGGAGAAGATGCCGCAGATGCAAAGGGGTTTGAGTGGAATCTCTCTGATATGGAAAATTCCACGGTAGCTTTTCGCGGAACGCACCTTCTTACCCTCTCGGCGTGCAGCACCGCCAAAGACTACAAATCCAGAGACGGACTGGAGATGGACAGCCTAGGCATGATCGCACAGCAAAAGGATGCGGAGGCGGTACTGGCAACGATGTGGGACGTAAACGATGCCAGCACCAGCCGGCTGATGAGCGACTTCTACTCCCGATGGGTGAAGCATCCCGCCGACGGCAAAGCGGAGGCATTGCGCCAGGCGCAGTTGGCGCTCTTGCGCGGTACCGCTACGGCGCCGAATGGAACCGGCGAACGAGGTTTTCAAACCCGTCAGGATACAACAGCAGCGGCGCATCAGGCTGGTTATTCGCATCCGTTTTACTGGGCGCCTTTTGTCTTAATTGGAAATTACCAGTAGCTATCTCAACCTACTGCTCGGGTAGAATGGAATCATCTGCAAAAAATGTCCGCCGCAGTCCTCTTGATTTAGACTTGTTTGTTCAACCGAAAAGAGGGCGGATTATGCGGCTAATTCACAAAAAACTATTTGGACTGCTGGCAATGGCAACCATGCTGGTAGGGTTCGCGGCCAGTGGACAACAAGCCAGCCACCAGTCGCCAACCACGCCGGATCTTGATTTCCCCACAATCCTCTATGGCGCATCCTACTACCACGAATACATGCCGTATGACCGGCTGGACAAGGACGTCGCCCTGATGCATGATGCAGGCCTGAATGTGGTTCGCATGGGCGAATCCACATGGAGCCTGTGGGAACCAGAAGACGGCCAATTCGAGTACGCGTGGATGGACCGGGTCGTCGACGCTATGGGCAAGGCCGGCATCAAAGTCATCCTCGGCACGCCCACTTATTCCATTCCGGCTTGGATGGCCCGCCAGCACCCTGAGATCCTGGCGGTTTACGCTGACGGCCATAAGAACTCCTACGGTATGCGCCAGAATATGGATACCGATTCCCCCTCCTACCGCTTCTACGCCGAGCGCCTCATCCGCCACATCGTCGCCCATTACAAAGACAATCCCACCGTTATCGGTTGGCAGCTCGACAATGAAACATCCAGTTACGACGCCGTGAATCCCGACGTCTTTATCGGTTTCCAGCATTATCTTGAAAAGAAGTTCGTCACTCCCGAAGCTCTCAGCAAGGCCTGGTTCCTCAACTACTGGGGCGAAAACCTGCACACATGGGAAGATCTTCCCACCCGCGACGGCGCCCAAAGCACCGGCTATAAGCTGGAGTGGACTCGTTGGAGCCAGATGCGCGTTACAGATTTTCTTCATTGGCAGTCAGCACTGGTTCGCGAATGCGCCTCGCCCCGCCAGTTCGTCACCACCGACTACGGCGGCGTGATGAAGCGCGACGTCAACGAAGAGGCCATAGCCGAAGCTCTTGATATTACGGACGTCAACAACTACCACGGCACTCAGGACCATTACGACGGTTATAACCAGTCCGCTCAGGAAGACTTTACCCGTTCTATCAAGCACTCCAACTTTCTGGTTTCCGAGACCAACGCCCAAACTACCGATTGGAGCTCTGCATTTCAGTTTCCGCCCTACGACGGGCAACTCCGCGAAGATGTTTATACCCATCTCTCCAACGGCGCCAACATGGTCGAGTATTGGCATTGGGCCTCGATTGCGGCTAACCAGGAGACTTACTGGAAGGGCGTGCTGGGGCACGATCTCGAACCCGGTCGCGCTTACGCCGAGATCAGCCGTACCGCGCATGAGTTACAGAGGATTGGCCCTCACCTGGTCGACCTCCAGATTCACAACCAGGTCGCCATCCTGTGGAGCCGCGACTCCAGCAATGCCATCAGCTTCATGCCGTTTACCTCTTCAGGAGGACAGTGGAGCGGTGCCCCACCCAAGGCCGACTATGCATCGCTGGTCGAGCAGATTCACCGCTCCCTCTACGACCTAAACATCGGCTGCGATTTCGTTTTTCCCACTACGCAAGATTTCTCCGCGTACAAACTGCTGATCGTTCCCACGCTCTACATCTCCGACGACGCCCTTCTCCAACGCATCTCTGATTACGTTAAAAATGGCGGCCACGTAGTGATGACTTTCAAAAGTGGATTCGCCAATGAAAATTCAGCCGTCCGCTGGGTGCGCGCTCCCGGCCCCTTGCGTGAAGCCGCCGGCTTCAGCTACCAGGAATTTTCAAATCTCGAGCACCCGCTGGCACTCAAAGGCGATCCCTTCCACATGGGAGCTGAAAACGCCAATCTTGTTTCGTACTGGGCTGAATTCCTCATTCCAGAGCACGCCAAAGCCATCGCGTACTACGACCATCCATTCTTCGGGAAGTGGCCGGCCATCACTGAAAACGAGTACGGCGCAGGAACCCTGCTCTACGAGGGGACTTATCTCTCTGACCAGCTGCAAACCGCCGTGCTGCACAGAACCCTTGATAAGCTCGGCCTGACCGGACCCGATCAGCAACTCCCTGCAGGGGTCCACGTGCAGCATGGTATTAATCGATTCAGTAAACAATTGCACTACTACTTCAACTACGGGAGTACGGAAGCGAAACTGAGGTATACCTACGCTGCTGGAACCAATCTTCTCGATGGAAAATCGGTGGACAAATCTGTCTCCTTAATACTGGCCCCATGGGATCTGGCCATCATCGAAGAAAAATGAAACAGGGAAACGATTTTATACACAGGAGCGAAACCAATCTTCTCGAGGTAGAACAGCGGGATAAATGATTACTATCGCCCCTGAAGTTTCGGCCGACTCCCGCAGAAGGCATCTGCATTTAAGAAATCTGATATCAGCGATATAATGCTTCACATCTCGATAGGTAAATAATGTATCGATCCTCAATAGTAATCAGTCAGTTGCTCCTATCGGTAATCGAGCCTTTCCTTATTAGAGAATCTTGACAATGCATTGAGATTGAGAGTACGATTCCTCCCGACTTAAAACTAAACAATTTAGTCGTCGCTAATTGCGAACCAAGAGGAGCACGATGTCAGCCCGCAAGTCCTTGTCCGCTTTTGCCCTAGTGTGCGCCCGTTTCTCATCCAAGGTGCTTTCCGTAGTTACTTTTGTATTCCTCTTCTTGTTCATAGTGTTCTAAACATAGAGTAATCGCGAAGCTGAAAATAGATTAGAGATATTTAGAGGCAGCAAAGATCGCACCGTTCACCCCGGCACACAAGCCAGGGATGAACGGTGCGATGTTGCTTGTAGTCTTGAATCGCCAGGTTAGCGATTCGCTGTTGAATAAAGCAAATCATTACCCAACCTGCCGGATGATTTGAAGAAGCCAGGCGCACGCCCCACCTCGAGTCAACCATTCCGCATCCGCATGAGTCGTCTTCGAAATTATGAACAAGGGAATGCCGCGCAAAGACAAAAGCTCGCGTGAGGCCCGACGCGGCAAATATTCGTCGTATATTCTCCATATTAGCTTTGCAGCCCCAATTATGTATCCATATGCACAAAAGTCTTGACCATATAACCAAAATCGAGCTACTATTTTGTTCGTATTGATTCCCGGTACTTGTGCGGCCTCGAAAAGGAACTGCGCAAAACTACCAGCGCAACGGGATTGAAGCAGCTCCGGGAATTCCAGCAGAGGTTTTTAAGGAAGAGAAATTTGCAGCAAGGAGGTGCGCAATCCGGTTTTGACGCGCACTATGCACGGTTCTAATTTGTTGGCCGGCATATTCGAAGGTCACACTCTTATCTCTGCATAGAGTTGATCTCAATCACCTCATGCCGAGACCACACACTGCCGAGATCACACAGCATCACACTCTACGAAAAAGCGAGGCCCTATGAATAAGAATTTTCTCAGACTAGTTTTTGGATGTGTGCTTACCTTGACGGTGGGCATATCCATTGCAATCGGGCAGACTGTGACCGGGTCGATCACCGGTGTAGTCACAGACCCCAGTGGCGCATTCATCTCCGGCGCTCATGTTAGCGCCCACAATCTCGACACGGGCGTGGATTCCGGAACTGACACCAATTCGACCGGACTCTACCACATCCTATTCTTGCCCATCGGACATTATCAGGTCACTGTGCGGGCAAACGGATTCAATACGGAGACCCTCCCTCCCTTTGTTTTGGAGGTCCTGCAGACTGCGAACTTCAATATCAAGCTGACGGTGGGGAGTTCTGCGACGACCGTGAACGTCTCGGCTGCGTCGCCCATCCTGGACACCACCGACACCACGTTGGCCAGCACATTTACCGCCAACACGATCGAGAATTTCCCCTTGAACGGCCAGGATTTCTCCGCCGTGACCTTGTATATGCCTGGCGCGGTGACCACCTACGGAACCTCTGGCCAGACGAGCTTCGAACGCAGCACTTATAACTCTGACA
>Ga0187862_10005322_pt1 | contig 11938 bp, 8 predicted proteins | sample June2016WEW_10_1_FD_133003 | JGI IMG/M metagenome (GOLD analysis project Ga0187862, IMG submission 133003) | Peatland microbial communities from SPRUCE experiment site at the Marcell Experimental Forest, Minnesota, USA - June2016WEW_10_150 | ecosystem: Environmental > Terrestrial > Soil >...
ACGGTGCGAATCTTCTCCGCATCCTCGTCGGGGATTTCGATATCGAAGGCCTCTTCGAAGGCCATCACCAGCTCGACGGTATCGAGCGAATCGGCGCCCAGGTCATCCACGAACGACGCGCTGGGCGTAACCTCGCCCTCGTCCACACCCAACTGCTCGACAATGATCTGTTTCACTTTTTCATCAACGGCTGCCATTTCTCTCCTCGTTTCTAAGTCTGGGAATCGCGGGTCCGGGTTCCGGGCCGGCGTTTGCTGAATTACGACTGCATATTGCTCGACGGATCGTATGAAGTCGGAACCAGTAGTCTAAAAGGGATCGGAAAAGTATGCAAAGGAAGAAGCATAAGAAAACTGGTCTGCTCGACCCGGTACGCATGGAGATCACTACGGAATCCTAACTGGCGGCGGGGAGAGCGGTCAAACGTCGTGACGCGAAATTGCTTCTGCGACTGATCGGGTGGAAGCGGGGCTTCGCCCCGTCCCCACACTTGCTCATTTCGCTCGGCTCATGTCACGATTTGGACGTGAAAATCTTGACCCTACTTTTTGTTCCACTGGCGCTCGCCTTGTCCGCGTTGGCCGCCGATTGCCCCAAGAATCAGCCGAAGACCGAAGCTGCGCTCATCGAACTGGAACAGAACTGGGCCGCGGCGCTCGGCCGCAAGGACGCTGCCGCCGTCGCCTGCATGGTGGCCGACGAGTTCGAAGACGCCGACGTCGATGGCTCGCTTCATACACGCAGCCAGATGCTGGAGCACATCCCGAATCGGAAGGCGGGCGTGAATCATCTCTCGGAAATGCGCGCGCACGTCGAGGGCAACTCCGGATATACGCGGGGACTTGCAACTTTGGTGGACGCTTCCGGCAAGGTTGTGGCCCGCGTCCGCTTCACTGATGTCTTCACTTACCGCGACGGCCGCTGGCAGGCGCTGGCGGGACACGAATCGCTTTTGGGCGAGGCTAGCCGCTAAATGCGCGCCGTGGTGCAGCGCGTGAGCCGGGCTAAGGTTACGGTCAATGGCGAGATCGTCGGCGAGATCGGGCTCGGCCTGCTGGTGCTGCTCGGGGTGGGCGCGGGCGATACACAAGCTGACGCGGATTACCTCGCTGAAAAGACGATTGGCCTGCGTATTTTTGAAGATGCCGGCGGCAAAATGAATTTGCCGGTCGCGGAGGTTGGCGGCGCGCTGCTGGTGGTCTCGCAGTTCACACTCTACGGAGACGCGCGCCGCGGCAAGCGTCCATCGTTCGATGCGGCTGCTCCGCCGGACAAGGCGCGTCAACTCTACGAATATTTTGTGGAGAAAGTCCGCGCCGCCGGCCTGCGCCCGGAAACCGGACGCTTTCAGGAAACCATGCAGGTGGAACTGGTCAACGAAGGCCCGGTCACGATCTTGCTGGATTCGGCCAAGACATTCTGAAAAAGTGTTGTGAAAGAAGCAGTGTTGTGGCAGAAAGAACGATAGAAGCGTTTCGGTGAGGAGCACAAGTCTTGTATGGCTGCAGCTAGCACTTCTCAATCCGGCTCGGATCAGCCACGCCGGGAGGGCGACGGTCCAGCGCTTCCGCCGCTCGCGGTCGGTATTCTGATTGGCCTTTGCGGCGTCAAGCTGCTGCTGCACATCTTCACCAGCGTCCGGCACTACGGCTACTTCCGCGACGAGCTTTATTACCTCGACATGGCCCGCCATCTCGATTGGGGGTACGTGGATGCCGCGCCGCTCATCGCCGTGTATGCCAAGATCGCGCTATTGATGGGCGGTTCGCTGGCGGCACTACGTATTTTGCCGGCGTTGGCGGGAACCGCCTTGGTGGCGATCTCCATCGCAATCGCGCGCGAGCTGGGAGGCGGACGTTACGCCCAGTTCCTTGCGGGTCTCTGCGTACTGCTCTGCCCCGCCGTTCTGGTCATGGACAGCTTGATGACCATGAATGCCTTCGAGCCGCTGTTCTGGATGGGCTGCATTTGGGTCATCGCTCGCATTCTGCGCACGGGGGACTCGCGGCTCTGGCTCTGGTTCGGTGTGCTCGCCGGACTTGGACTTGAAAACAAGCACTCTACTCTGTCTTTTGGATTCGCGGTCACCGTTGCCGTGCTTTTGACGCATCATCGCCGCGAGTTTGCACGGCCGTGGATCTGGATTGCCGGCGGCATTGCTCTCGCATTGTTTTTGCCCAACATCATCTGGCAAATCCGCCATAACTTCCCCACGATTGAAGACCTGGCTAACGTCCGTCGCGAAGGCAAGAACGTCGTGCTCGGCCCGCTAGCGTTCGTTAAGGAGCAGATCTTCGACATCCGCCCGATCCTGGTGCCATTCGGGCTTCTGGGCCTGTTCTGGTTTCTCCGGGACCGCTGCTGGCGCGTACTCGGCCTGACCTTTGCCGTCTTCTTCGTCTTGATGGAAGTCGCGCACGCCAAGAACTATTACGTGTTCCCGATCTATCCGATGGTCTTCGCTGGCGGCGCGGTCGCGATCGAGCGAATGATCGGGCGGGCAATCGACCGAGGGCCGGCAAAACGAGCTCCGGAAAAACGATGGCCGGCAAACCGCTCCGCCTGGGTACGCGCGGCCGTCGTCGCCATCGTCGTGCTGGGGACGCTTCCCGCTCTCCCGTCGGTGACGTGGTTTCTGCCGCCGGAGCGCCTCCTCGCCTATGAAAATGCTATCGGCCTCAAACCCGCCAAGGCCGAGGTGAAACACGAGTCGCTGTTGGCACAACCGGTTGCCGACCAGTTCGGATGGCCCGAGATAGTGAGTGAGGTTTCCGGCATCTACAACTCGCTGCCGTCCGATGAGCGCGCCCAGACTGGAATTTGGGCTAGCAACTACGGCGAAGCCGGCGCAATCAACGAGTTCGGCCCACAGTACGGCTTGCCGCATGCCTACTCTCGCCACCAGAACCATTGGTACTGGGGTCCGCCGCCACAGGTCTACAAGAACCTCATCGTCATCCAGTGGAGCCTCGACGACGTGCGCGACAACTGCACTTCGTTTCAGGCTTTCGAGCACTACCAGCGCTTTGGCATGGGCGAGGAAAACACGCCTATCTATCTTTGCCGCGGCGTCACCTTCGACATCCAGAAAATCTGGTGGCACTCCCACCACTGGAATTAGTCTTTTGGAAAAAATAATTTGGAATTAGCCATTGGGCAAGTCGTGGTAGTGGATCAGTTTGAAAGACACATTCCCCCAGCGGCTAAAGCCGCGTTCAAAACAATGCCGTTACCGCAGCGCTGAAGCGCTGCGCCGCCCAAAATCACGCGCGAGATCGAGTTTTTCCGCAGGTTGTGAAGCCGTGCCCTTTCAAAACAAATTCAAACTGACCCACTACCCAAGTCGTGGTGGAATTGCGCCCTCGAGGCAAGATCGAATAAAATGGCGGACGGTCCCCTGCTGAAATTCAGTTGATTTAAGGAGGCCCGATGCGAACCACCACCCGGTTCTTTGGATTCGGAATTGGATTGCTCGCTTCTTCCCTGTTCTGTCCTCCAAAGGTTCTCGCTCAGACGAATCCCCCACCGGCCGACCCGCACGAGATGGTGACGCGCCAGCCGCGCACTCTCACCAAGCCGGCCGACCGCTCCGCCGCACTCGATCTTCTGGATCGAACTCGACAAAACTACGATCTGCACGACGTCTCCACTCCCTACGCGCTCAAGGTTTCATTCGAAACCAGCGGCGGGGCGCAGATGGAGGGCGAATGGACGATGGAGGAGTTGTCGGATGGAGGGTCGCACTGGCGCTGGACGGCGCGGTTGGGCGATTTCCAGCTGATCCGTATCGGCGCTGACGATCGCGTCTACGGCACGGATCCCTCCGAACCGGTTCCCCTGCGCGTTCAGCTGGTCCGTTCCGCTCTGCTTAGGCCGATCTGGCGGAATGCGGGTGCGTCCGCGATGCGCGCCGCGAATGTCGAGCGCGACGGCAGGGAGATGTCGTGCCTGCTGCTGAGCGGTGCGATCCCGCCGAATCCCGCGCCGCGGTCGTGGTATGAGACCGAATACTGCATCGATCCGGCTACGGGCCTGTTGCAGACGTGGTCCGCGGCTCCGGGAATTTTCGCGGTCTACGACTACAACAGCGCCACGGAATTTCATGGGCACACTCTGCCGCGGGAAATTTCCATATTTGAAGAAGGGCGCCTCACGGTTCAGGCGCGTGTGGAAAGCCTGAAAGACGCGTCCGATATCGATCCGAATCTGTTCAAGCCGACGCCGGAAATGGTGGACGAGGGCGGAACGTTCGCGCTCTCGGCGCCCAGGCGCCTGCCGATGCGCGTCGATCCTTCGGATGGGCCGACTTCAACTTTCTTCCAGCCCGTGATCGTGCACGCGATTGTGGATGCGCAGGACGGCAGCGTACTGGACGCGGAGCCGCTGCAGACGTCCGATCGCGACTTGAGCCGCGCGGCGATGGATCTGGTCAGGAACACGGCATTTGAGCCGTCGGGATTTCAGCAGGAAGTTTTTATCAACGTGCAGTTTCACTTCCCAGCAGCGGTGCTGGGCGGCCCGCCGATATTCCACTCTTCCGTGCGTTGGGTGAATTTGGATCACCATGGCAAGTTTCCCCCGGTGAGAAGGCCGCCGCCACACCTTGGGAAATGATGCCGGGAAATAATGCCGGGAAATAGCGCCGTGACCGCGTGATGAATTGTCTCGCCTGTCCAACTCGGGGGTGGCCGGGCGGGGATGCCGGCTCTCCAGTGGCAGGGTGTCGGCGGTGTGATAGGCGTCACGGCGATCGAGCCGGCAACTGCTAGAATTGCTTGTCATGGCATTCCCCGTTAACCGCCTGCGCCGTTTGCGGCGCACTGAAACGCTGCGTACCCTGGTCCGCGAGACCCGGCTTACGCCAGAATCCTTCGTGTATCCGCTATTCATTTGCCCCGGAACCGGGATCCGCAAAGAAGTGCGCTCGATGCCCGGCGTCTTCAACCTTTCGGTAGACGAAGCAGTGAAAGAAGTGCGCGAGACGCGTGCACTGGGAGTGTTGTCGGTCATTTTGTTCGGACTGCCGGAAAAAAAGGATGAAGTGGCCACGGGCGCATGGGCGGAGGATGGCATTGTGCAGAGGGCGGCGCGCGCCATCAAGAGCGAAGTGCGCGACGTGGTGGTAATGGGCGACGTTTGCCTGTGCGAATACATGTCGCATGGGCATTGCGGCATTGTGGCTCAAGCGGGCAGGCCGCAATCGCTGGGCGCGGCTGCACTGGACGTGAGCAAGGCGATGGCGATCGCGGTCAGGAGTCCTGAGGAAAAAGAAAAGGTTATCGAACAGATGGCTGCGGCGGCCGCGAAAAGCGCGGCGGCACGACCTGAGTACGAGATCGTGAATGACGCAAGCCTCGAGTTGCTGGCGCGGACCTCAGTTTCGCTGGCGCGGGCGGGCGTGGACATCATCGCGCCATCGGACATGATGGATGGGCGGGTCGGGGCGATTCGCGGGGCGCTCGACCATGCGGGGTTCGAAAATACGCCGATTCTTTCTTATGCGGCGAAGTTCTCTTCCGGTTTCTATGGGCCGTTCCGCGAGGCGGCGGATTCCGCGCCGCAGTTTGGGGATCGCCGTTCCTACCAGATGGACCCCGCCAACGTTCGCGAGGCGATGCGGGAGATCGAATTGGACATGGAAGAGGGCGCGGACATGATCATGGTGAAGCCGGCGATGCCGTACCTGGACGTGATTGCCGCGGCCCGGGAGCGTTTCGACCTTCCGCTGGCGGCCTATCAGGTATCGGGTGAATACGCCATGATCGAGGCCGCGGCCCGGAACCAGTGGATCGACCGGGAGCGTGTGATGATGGAGTCGCTGATCTCGATCCGCCGCGCCGGGGCGAGTATCATTCTGACTTACTACGCCAAGGAAGCGGCAAAAGTGCTGGCCTAGTCGGTACGGGCAAGTCGTTGTATCGCCTTGGACTTGCCCCGAACTTGTCTCGATCTTGTTTCGAACTTTTTCTCGAACTATCCCCTGCGTGAAACGGCAAACGACCTAATTTTTCATAAACTTATCACTAACTTATCACTGCACAACCAGCCGGACTGATGTAAAATCCGCCCTACTTGGGGTGGATCTTTGGCGCGCTACTTGAAGTTCTCGTCGACGGAATTGGTAAGAGCTTGCGCTGGCTCGAAAGACGAAAGGGCGTGGGCGGAGTTTATCCGGCGATTTCAGGTGGTGATCGGCGCTGCGGTGCTGAGGACCGCCCGCCACTGGTGTGAACCGTCACCTTCCCAACTGGATGACCTGATCCAGGATACCTACCTGAAGCTGTGCGCGGACGATAGCCGTTTACTGCGGTCATTTCAGCCGCGGCACGAGGATTCCATTTATGGGTTCTTGAAGGTGGTTGCGGCTAACGTCGTCCACGATCATTTCAAGTCGGCGCTGGCCGCAAAACGAGGCGCAGGCCAAACGGAAGCGATCACGGAACCAATCCGAATCGACTCGAGGATGGCGCATACGGACAGTTTTGACGCGGTGAGCCGGCGCATTCAACTCGAGCAGGTTGACAAGGTTCTCAGACAGGTTACGGCGGGGAAGGATCAGGAAAGAAAGCGCACGATTTTTTGGCTTCGCCACCGGCAAGGACTAACCGCCAGTGAGATCGCAGCCATCCCATCGATCGGACTGACCACGGAGGGAGTGGAAAGCGTGCTGCTGCGGCTGGCGATCATGATTCGCGGTCACCTCATAAGTTCAAGCCCGCACCGCGAAGTGAAGGTTTTTAACCGGCAAAATCGTTCCAAGAGATTAGGGAGTTAATCTTGATCGGTAATCCCAACGGGCACATCGGAGCCGCGGAGCTGGCGAACCTGCTCGAGGAATCGCGTCGGAGCGCGGAATCGCTGGAGGCGGCGGATGTTCACCCTCACATGGCCGCCTGTTCGACATGCCGGGAGCAATTTGAGGGGCTGGCGTCGCTGGATCGCCAACTGGAGAGCCTACGACCGGTTGAGTCGGGGCTGGCCCAGGGCGAGTGTCCGGGGTCGGGGGTGTGGCGTGAGATTGCCGGCGGGCTGAAACCAAACGGCGAGACGCTGGCCTGCATCGAACATGCCAGCCGCTGTGATTATTGTGGCCCGTTGCTGCGCGGAGCGATGGCCGAATTGGCCGATCTGAACGGCGAGATCACGGCGGCGGAGCGGAACCATATCGCGACCCTGGTGAGCGCGAGCGCGGAGTGGCAGCAGACGCTGGTGCAACGCATTACCGGGACACAGCATTCGGGGCCGGATCGGGGATCCACAACGTGGTGGCAGCGGTGGCGGACGGTTCCCCGTCTGGCGATGGTGGGAGCCTCTCTTCTAGCTGTGGTTGGTGCGGGATCGTGGGTTGTAATCCAGCGGAACCAGCCAGCCCACGCCAACCGACTGCTTGCCCGCGCTTACACCGAGAAGCGCACCCTGGAACTCAGGATCGTGGGCGCCAGCTATGCGCCTTTGCGGGTGTCGCGCGGACCGGCAGCCTCCTTTACCCGCCGTCCGGAGGCGCTGCTAGAAGCGGAAGCGCTGATTGCCAGCCAACTGGCATCCCATCCCTCCGATGCCTCATGGCTTCGGGCGCAGGCGCAGGCGGACGTGCTGGAGGGCAAGTACGACGCGGCTGTGGAAGCACTGCGCCGCGCCTTGGAGTTGGAGCCGCATTCGCCAGCGATCTTGACCGATCTTGCCACCGCTTGCTTCCAGCGCGCCCAGCAGGAAGACCGCAAGGAAGATTTCGGCGAGGCTTTCGAATACCTAAGCCAGGTTTTGAAGTTGCACCCCGACGATGCGGTGGCGCTCTTTAACCGCACCATTGTCTCGGAACATCTGTTTCTTTATCAGCAGGCCCTCGACGACTGGGAGCATTACCTGGGCGTGGATCCAGCCTCGCAGTGGGCAGAAGAAGCGCGCAACCGGGCCGACGCGGTGCGGGAAAAATTGAAGGAGCATGGCAGCCTGACGCCGCTCCTGGCTCCTGCCCAGGTGGCCACCAGCGCCAACCCGGGTGCCGACGCCGGCCAACGCTCCGAAGTTGACCAGCGCATCGAAGAATATTTGCACGAAGCCGTCCGCTCCTGGTTGCCGCAGGCCTTTCCCGCGAGCAGAGCGAATGGGGATCGGAGCGCCTTGCAGGCGCTTTTTTTTTTGGCGGACCTGACCAGCCAGCAGCATGGCGACCGCTGGCTGGCTGATCTTCTGCACGGTTCCTCGGCGCCACAGTTTCCGCAAGCCATAACCGCGCTCGCTCGCGCCATCCAAGCCAATGACGCTGGCGAGTTTGATGCCTCCCACCGACAGGCTGTTTCGGCCGAACAATTGTTTCGCGCTTCGGGCAACATGGCGGGCATGCTGCGCGCGCAGTTCGAGGAGAGTTTCGCGGCGCAGATCGAGCGGCACAGTGAGGAGTGCCGGCAAAAAGCGACGGCCGCGTTTACGGAGTCGGAACGGCATTCTTATCCTTGGTTGCAGATTCAGCTTGGCTTGGAGAAGGGCGTCTGTTCCGCTCTGATGAGCGATATCGACGCGGACGAAAGGGCGGCGCAGGTTGCGATGAACCAGGCAGAGAAGAGCGGGTACGGGACCCTCTATCTGCGAGCTCTGGGGTTTTTTGCTGGGGACAAATTCGCCACCGGCGATTCGTCCGGAGGCTGGAGACTCGCCAACTCAGGATTGGAGCGCTACTGGTCGGGGCAATTTCCCGACATGCGAGGGTACAACCTGTACGACGAGGTGGCTCTCGCGGCCGGGGCTGCAGGTCATCCAAATCTGCAGTTGGCCAGCTGGCGGGAAGCCGTATCCGTGATCGATGCCAATGAGGAACTGCTCCTGCGTGCATCGGCCCACAGCAACATGGCCGCGGCGGCGAGCAACGCCAATCGACCCGAGGTGGCCGAACACCACTACGGGGAGGCGACCCGGCTCTACGCGCTCGTCCCGCGAAACGAGGCGGCGCGGGCCGAACGGATCGAGATCGAGATCAGGACCGCTCAGGTGGAGGCGCGTCAAGGCGCTTTCGACGCGGCTCTGGGACGTTTGACTCGTATCCAGGATGAGGTCCGACTCTCCGATAGTTATCTCGCGCAGATGTTTTATTCCGCCTTGGGCGAAGCTCAGCTCCGCAGTCATCGTGCAGCGGAGGCCGAGCCGGCTTTCCGGGCGGCGCTAAGCCTGGCCGAGCGAAACCTGGCGTCCCTGACTTCCGAAGCGGAGCGAACAAGCTGGAGCAAAGACGCGGCCCCGGTATATCTGGGACTCGCCGAATCCGAATTGGTTCAGGGGCACGAGCAGGAAGCGCTCGATGCTTTCGAATGGTACCTGGGTGCGCCGCAGCGGGTTGGCAGGGGTGGACGTTCCACATCAAAGACCGCTGTTGAGCCGTTGCCGTCGCTGCCCGATCCGTCACGGCTGCCGGCTCAACTTCCTCTTCTTTTCAACCAGACGGTACTCGCTTATGGAGTGTTACCCGACGGCCTCGCCATCTGGGTCTACGACAATCGCGGGGTAAGCGCGAAGTGGATTCCGAAATCGGCTCAGGAGCTGCGGGACCTGTCCGCCGATTTTTATGCGGAATGTTCGGATCCCAAGTCGGAGTTGAGCGCCTTGCGCCGGGACGCGCGCAGCCTGTACGACGCGCTCATCGCTCCGGTGGAACAGCAACTACAGCCGGGACGTATGCTGGTGATCGAGACGGAGGGATGGCTGGCCCGTGTGCCCTTCGAAGCGCTGCTTGATTCAAACGATCGCTATCTGATCGAGCGGGCGCCCATTGTTCATTCGCTGGGCCAGGATTCGCAGGCGCGGTTGCGCAGCGACACCGGTATTTCGGGAGACTTGGCGGCCCTAATAGTGGGCAGCAGCGCTTCGTCGCCGGCAGATGGGCTCATTCCCCTTCCTGATGTGGCTGCGGAGGCGGATGCCGTCGCCAGCGGCTTCCATTCCGCGCGTGTACTCAAAGGCGGAGAAGCCACCCTCAGCGCGATCCGGAACGAACTGCCCGGAGCCGCAATCTTCCACTTTGCCGGACATTCGCTGGCAACCCCAGACCGAGCTGGACTGATGCTGGATAACGCAAATGGGCAGCAGGGAGTCCCCCAGTTGCTGGATGCCGATCTATTGCGACACATCAGACTGCCCAACCTGCAGCTGGCGCTGCTTTCGGCGTGCAGCAGCGCGTCCGGCAGCGGCGGTTCAAGCGGATTCGACAGCGTTACCGATGCTTTTCTGCGTGCGGGTGTCCCCCACGTGGTGGCAAGCCGGTGGGCAGTGGACTCGGCCGAAACCCGAGGATTTGTAGCGGACTTTTATCACAATGCGCTGTCTGGCCATACCGTCTCGGATGCCCTCTGGCTGACGTCGCGGAAAATGCTGGCCAACCCGCGCACATCTCACCCTTACTATTGGTCGGCGTTTGCGGCATACGGACAGCCCTAATCCCAAAACAGGAGGCCATTATGCGAACCCAACCCAACTCCACCGGCAAGCAGGTTGCGCTGGCCGGCGCTGCTTTAGCAACCCTCTTCCTTTTCCTTGTCGCATGTCAGCAATCCCAACCACCAACCCCCGCTCCGGCAGCGGCCGAGTCAAAAGCCGTCAGCACCGAGAAAGTCTTCGTAGTCTTTGAAGGTCCGTGGGCGATCGTGGATGACCCGAAAGACGCGAACAGCGTCCTAGCTCTCGCGCCCAAGACGAAACTCCACCGCGATCTTTACGTGGCTGCATCCAATGTCTCGACGCTGGCGGCGGGAACTTACGATCTTTCCGTTCCGGCCCACGGCGCCGCCACTTCGGGGGCGCTCGATCCCAGCTTTGCCCAGGCGAAGATCGACGCCAAGAGCCTGCAACACGCGCTTGATGACAAGTCGGGGCGCTACGTCATTCGCTTGCCCAAACCGGAAGCGTACGTGGCCGCCAGGAGATTCCGCAGTCGCATCGGCTCCAGTTATCCTCCCGATGCTTCGACGGAGCAGAACTACGCGACCTCCGTCTCGTTCCGCTACAGCGTCAGCACTCTGAACGGATTCTCGTTGGCGGGCACTCCGGATGCCGGTACCTTCAACCCGCTGCTTCTCCAGCTCGACACGCCAACCATTAATTTTACGATCGAGCCAGCGCAGCTCGACGATCCTAAGGACATGTGCAACACACACTCCCGCGAGGCTTTCCGCGATACGACGAAGTTCATGAACTCGACTCTTTTTGTGGATTTTCCGAACGACGCGAGCAACTGCCATGACAAGGACCCGCAGAAGGCGCGAGCCGTCAAGGCGGAAGCCGGGATTGGCGGTGCGAGAGGCGTACCTCGGTATCTGTTCGCTACGATGTACCTCTTCCATACCTCTACGAGTGACTGCAGGGCGGCGATTCTGTTCCTTACGACTACCCCCTGAAGCCTTTCGCGCATCCGAGGCGGAAACTAACCACCTATTTTCCGCCTCGTACGTTTTTTGATTGTTCCGCGCACAGCTCGCGGAAAAACCGGTACTCGGCGAATAGGCAGGAATCTCAGCGCTCTAGTTGATAAGCCATGCGCACCAGAGTTCTCTCTGAAAAGGGCACGTAAAGCAAAGCTGCAGTCGCAGCGAACGCCAGACCAACGCCGATTTGCGGCAGCAGCAAGAACGGCGCGATAGCCCAGAGCTGATCCAGCGCCAGAACAAATGGAAACAGCCTGGTGAATGTCCCGGCCAGCTTGCGGAAGTCGAAGGCGACCGCCGAAAGCAGGTAGAACCGCAGCGGGATGCCGACCGCTCCCGTCACCAATATTGCGCCCACGATGAACAGAGCTCTCCAGCCCGGAAGAAAGCTGCTGACGACGCGGTCGGCACTGCGCAGGTGAGCGAGACCGCTCAGGTAGAAGATGAGATACATTACCTGGATCAGCGCGAAAAGCGCGCGCACCAATTCGCGCCGGGGAACCGGCACGTGCAGATCGGGATGCAGTTCG
>Ga0187862_10005328_pt1 | contig 11932 bp, 8 predicted proteins | sample June2016WEW_10_1_FD_133003 | JGI IMG/M metagenome (GOLD analysis project Ga0187862, IMG submission 133003) | Peatland microbial communities from SPRUCE experiment site at the Marcell Experimental Forest, Minnesota, USA - June2016WEW_10_150 | ecosystem: Environmental > Terrestrial > Soil >...
ATGCCGAGATCGCCCTCTGTCGAGTCGGCAAGGTAATTGAGAATGCCGCCTTCAGGGTGGACGAGCGGCAGGTACTCCCAGTCGGTGAACAAGGTCGGGTTGGGGCGAAGGTTCGCCGTGATCTCCTGAGCCTCGCTCTGTTGCACCGTCGTGCGAGCGGCCAACAGATTATGGTTGTGAGCGAGCGCCATCTGGGTGGCTTGGTCCAGCGTGATCGTGACCGGCGCCGGAGGCGTTTGAGCGAGTGCAAGTGGAAGCAGCGCGAAGGCTGCCCAGAGTGTGCGGTTAGTGTTCAAAGGCTTCCTCCGGATCGGGGAGCTTGTCCCCCTCCCTGGCCATCCACACATACAGAGTTGGAAGCAGGATGATACTCATCAGTAAGTCCGAGATCAGGCCGCCGACGATTACGATGGCAAATGGCCGCTGCGAGTCGGAGCCGATGTCGTGCGAGAGCGCGGCAGGCAGCAAGCCCAGCGTCGCCACGAGCATGGTCATCATGATGGGACGAAGCCGGAGGACCGCGCCCTCCACGGCCGCGTCTTCGATTGCGTGACCTCGCGCGCGGCGCTGGTTGATGTACTCCAGCATGATGACTCCGGTCTGCACGGAAACGCCGAACAGCGCCAGGAATCCGACGCCCGAAGATACGCTGAAGTTGGTGTGAGTGATCAGCAGCGCCAGCAAACCGCCCACGCGGGCGAGCAGCACGTTCAGTAGAATCAGCATCCCCCATTTGAACGAACGGAACATGGTGTAGAGGATTATGAAGATCAGCAGAATGGTGAGCGGCACGACGATCAGCAGCCGCGCCTCGGCGCGCTTCTCGCTTTCGTACTCTCCCGACCACTCGAGGCGATAACCGGCAGGCAGCTTCACCTTCTGGTGGACCCGCTGCATGGCGTCCCCAACCGTGCTTCCTAGGTCCCGGCCTCGCACGTTAAACGTTACGGCGTCGTAACGGGTGTTTCCTTCTCGGTAGATGTCGTAAGCGCCGTCCTTAACCTCCACCGTGGCTAGCTGCGCGAGAGAGACCCGCTCACCGGACGGGGAAAGGAGGCGGATATTGGCGATGGCTTTCTCGGTGTCACGATACGGCGTCTGGTATCGCACCACAACGTCGTATCGCTCCTCGCCGAGGAGCACCTGGCTTACGGCGTTGCCGCCCACGGCGGTCTGAATGGCGTCCTGTATATCAGCTACGTTAATCCCGAAACGGGCCGCCTGACGGCGATCGATGGTGAAGTCCAGGTTCGGCTGGCCGAGCGTGTGAAAGATCTTGAGGTCCATCAGGCCAGGCACTCCCGACATGGCGGCGACGACTTCGTCGCCCTTCTCGTCCAGAGTCTTCAGATCCTTGCCGAAGAGCTTGAGCGCCAGTTGCCCTTTTGTCCCGGTGACGGTTTCGCCCACGTTGTCTTCGATGGGCTGTGAGAAGTTCCAGAGAGCTCCCGGGAGCTTACTGACCTCGCGATTCATCGCGGCGATCAGTTCCTCTTTGTCCCGATGGAACACCGGCCTCCACTGGTCCTTGGGCTCGAGGTCCACGAAATACTCGGTGTTACCGAATCCACCGGTGTCAGTCCCGTCGTCGGGCCGCCCAGCTTGAGATACGACTTTCGTCACCTCGGGAAAGGAGGCGAACACCAGGCGGGCCTGCTCCGTGAAGCGTGTGCCCTCGGTGAGACTGGTGCTATCGGCCAGGGTGCCGCGAGCCCAGATTGCGCCCTCGTCCAGGTGAGGCAGAAACTCCGAACCGATAACTCCGCTGAAAGCCAGATACGCAGATATGCCGAGGGCCGCGACTCCGGCGCCGAGCGGGATCCAGCGGTGCCGAACGAACCAGCGAAGATTCCTTTCATAGAGGCCGGCCAGGAAGGTCATGACCGGGTTGCGCCATTCTCGAACTCCCTTGCGGAAGACGACGCTGCACAGGACCGGCGCGATGAGGATGGAAAAGGTCAGTGCGCCCAGAAGCGCGAAGGCCACCGTCAGAGCCATGGGCCTGAATAGCCGGCCTTCCACGCGCTGCAAGGTGAAGATCGGCATGTACGCGGTGATAATGATGGCGATGGCGTAAAAGACCGGGCGCTGGACCTCGTGGGCGGCGTCGCGGATAACTTGGGCGACAGGCCGCGCGGTCGCGCTTCGGCTCTGGCGGCTCAGGTGGCGAACCGTGTTCTCCACCATGACCACCGCGCCGTCCACCACCATCCCGAAATCGAGTGCACCCAGCGACAACAGGTTCGCGGGAATGCGGCTGAGATTGAGCCAGATGGAGGCGAACAGTAAAGAGAACGGAATGGTGAGCGCCACAATCAGGGCCGCCCGGATGTTGCCCAGGAAGAGGAGAAGGACGATGGTCACCAGAATCATTCCCTCGCCCAGGTTGTGCATCACCGTGTGGAGGGTAAAGTGCAAGAGGTCGGCGCGGTCCAGCATCGGAACCACTTTCACGCCGGGAGGCAGGATGCCGTTGTTGAGCTCCTCCACCTTCTTGTGGATCGCCTCCAGCGTCGGGCCCGCGTCTGCGCCCTTGCGCAGCAGCACGACGCCTTGAATGACGTCGTCTTCATCGACTATGTGCCCGTCCTCCATGCGGTTCGCCCGAGCCATGCGCCCCAGGCGGATCTTGGGGCCTTGCGCTACCTCGGCTATATCCATAACCCGAAGCGCGGTCCCTTTTTGTGTTTTGAGGACGGTTTGCTCAATGTCGTGGACGTTGCGGAAAAGCCCCAGCGCGCGAACGTTCATCTGCTGCAGGCCTACTTCCACGAAGCTGCCGCCGGCGTTGATGTTGTTGATGGCCAGTTGCTGCTCCACCTGGCCGATGCTTAATCCGTAGGACACCAGCTTGTTGGGGTCCACTCGCACCTGGTATTCCCGAACGGTTCCCCCGAAGTCGGAAACGTCAACGACGTTCGGGACGGACTTGAATTCTTTAAGCAGAGTCCAGTCTTCGATGGACCGCAGCTCCATCAGGTCGTATTTCGGATTCGTGCTCCTCAGCGTGTACCAGTAGATCTGGCCGACGGTGCTCCAGTCCGTTCCGATTTGGGGCTGTATGCCCGTCGGTAACGTGACCTGCGTGAGCCGCTCCAGCACCTTCTGCCGGTTCCAGTCGTTGTCCGAGCTGTCGTCGAAGATCATGATCACGAAGGACAGGCCGAAAATCGACTCGGAGCGCAGGAACGAGAGATGGGGAATCCCGTTCATCTGGATTTCAACCGGAATCGTGACCTGCTGTTCCACCTCCTCCGCCGACCTCCCCGGCCACTGAGTAATGACCGTCACATAGTTATCGGCGATGTCCGGGTATGCTTCGACCGGGAGGTTGTGAAAGGACACGACGCCCCAAGCGGTTAGGAGAACTACAATGGCGATCACGACGAAGCGGTTATTGAGCGCAAAATCAACGAGAGCTCGAATCATTTCGTTCTCCGGAGCAAAGTGTAATGTGTTGCGCGCTACTTATTGATTGATGGCGATCGTGTGATCCAGGACCACGGCATTCGCCACCACCTGCTGGCCCGGCTTGATCCCCGACGTCACCTCTTGCAGGCTATTCGGCAAGGGATCGCCGCTGACCACCTCGACACGGCGGAACTTCTTGTCCTTCGCGGGGACGTAGACCCAGTCGCGGTCGTGCAGATGCAGGATGGCCGCCGCCGGCAGCACCGTGTGGACTTCCTTGGTGCGGCCGCGGAACGTGGCCGTGACGAACATGCCCATGCGCATCATCCCCGGATTGGCCACCTCGATGCGAACCTTGGCGGTGCGGATGTTGGGGTCGAGGATCGCGCCGATGTTACTGACGGTTCCCTTGAGCACGCGGTCCGGATAGGCGTTCAGGCGGACCTCGGCGATATCGCCTTCGTGCACGCCAGGCAAGTCGTTTTCGTACACATCGCAAATGATCCAGACGGTGGAGAGGTCGGAGATGGTGAAGGGATTGGTGCCGAAACTCTGCACGGCCGCCGCCATCGTCACCTCCTGGTCGGTGATTACTCCCGACACGGGCGCGAAAATATCGACCATGTTGTTGGGGTGAGCGGGGTCGGTACCGAGCAGGCGGAGGTGCTCCGCCATGGTCTCCACATCCACGACGGCCTTATCTTCCGTGTCCTGCGCGACCTGAAGGTCGTTCAGGGCGATGGCGCCGTGGGTGTACAGGTCCTTCGCGCGCTCTAGCTGCGTGCGCGATAGAACTTCGTCTGCCAGCGCTTTCCTGTAATTGGAAAACGCGCCGGATATATCGTCGCTGCGGACGGTCAGCAACAACTGGCCCTTGGTCACGGTGTCGCCGAGCCGCGCGTGAATTGCGACGATGCGGCCGGAGGCCAGCGAAACCACGGGGACGTTGCGGGCGATGTCGGGGTTCACCGTGCCGGTGACCACCAGTTCGGGAGCGGCGGCCTGCGCCGAGGCCGTGGCCACCGGGAACTGCTCCGGATGGTCGACCGAGAAAACACTCACGTCGAAGGCGGGGATCACCTTAGTTACGGGCGGCGCCTCCGCCGTTGTATTTGCCTGCACGTTTCCGCAGCCACCGAGAAGCAGCAACGATGGCGCGACGGCCAGGAGAAAGCCAAACTTCAAAGCGTTGCATTTCATAAAACCCTCCAATCCACGCATAGGGGGCGGGCTCGAACCCGCCCCCTGTCGAGCTAGAACTTGATCATTACCCCGGCGCTGAGGGCGGCCTGGCTTCTGCGAAGATCCGGAAACCACACGCTGCCAGCCCCGCCGCCGCAGGCCAGTTGGGCTGCCGACAGGACGTTCGTGCCGGCCGAGGCGCCGCTACTGCAGGTGTAGTCCGCCGGGTTGCCGTTGTTGCCGCCAGGGGGCGTAATCCCGCCGCGGCCGGTAAAATACGGCACATCGGAATGCCGGTATCCAAACTCGCCCCACCACGTGATGTACTCTTTGGGCATCCAGTTGAAAGTGATCGTGGTATCCCACATGTGGGCCTTGTCCCCGGGATTCTCCGTGAAGTAAGGCGTGCCGGTGACGGCGGTCGCTCCATCGATGGGGGGCAGCAGGGTCAGATAGCGGCCCGGGTTGTTCATCTGGCCGCCGCCAAGCGTGACGGCGAACTGGTCCTTGTCCCACCACAACCGGTCGTAGAGCATCCACCCCAAAAACGCCTGTTTGGGGCCAGCCTTGCCGCCCATGCAGGTTACTCCTTGGCCATACTCGCATCCGAGATCGCCGGTGAAGGAGAACGCCATCTTGTCGATGCCCTTCTCTTCGGGCTTGTTGTAATACCTGACCTCGACGCTGTCGTCGGTGTGGATGCGGGAGCGCCCGGGAATGCCCAAATCGTCCGTGCCATTGCCGTAGTTGTTGAAGACCATCGAAAGCCACTCGTGCGGGCGATACAGGATCTGGCCGCCGAGGCCCCGGTGGCCGTTGTACTTGGCATACGACTGCCAGCCGTTGATGATCCAGGGCTCGATCTTCAGCTTGTTGGTGGGGAACCACTGGATCCGCAAGCCATTGAAAAACCACGGCGTATTGGACGAGACATAGGACGGCTGGTAAGTCCAGTTATCGAAGTTGTAGTAACTGAACAGGCCGATGTACGACACAAAGATCCCGGCGTCAACGTTCAGACCATGGCTCACATCGAAGTGATAGCCGCCATAGGCTTCCGAAACGTAGCGGTAAGCGTCCGGCAGGTCCCATTGGCCAACTCCAGCGCTGGCGTCGTTGCGCGGCGTCGTGGTTGCAAATAGTCCGTTCATAGTCAGGAGCCTGCCGCGAACGTTGTCCCAGTGGAAGTCGCCCCCGATGCTGATCTGCTCCAACTGGAATTCGCCGGACCGGAAGGATTCCGTCGATCCTCCCATAGAGTGGTCTACCGGTTGGTTGAAATCCTCCATGAAGTGAGTGTCGACTCGGACTTCCGGGGTGAAGAACTTCGTATCCAGCACCGTGTCTTTGTTGCGCGGCGTGCCGTTGAGCCAAGTGAAGTCACCGTACGCGAACGGGGTGAAGTTGTCCGGGCTGGGAGCTGGGTCAGGGGCCTCCAGCGCTACCGGGAGCACGTGCTTGGGGGCCGCGGCGGGCGCCGGCGCCTCCGCGGCCTGCGGAGCCTGCGCAGGCACGGGGACGGCTGACGCCGCGGCGACGGTCACCGGCTCGCCGCGTTCCGAACCTGGCGCCGTGCGAGCCTGTAGCGCCGCTTCGAGCACTTCGATGCGTTTCTTCAAGGCCGCAAGCTCGTCCGCCATGGCAGTCGCCTGCGGCTCAGTTATCGGAGCGGCAACCGCCGCTGGCGGATGGTCGGCCGCGAGCAGGAAATCGACCCGGTAGGTCCCGGTTGCGGCAACGTCAACGCCAACGGTCGATTTGGCAAACCCATCCCTGGCCGCCGCGACCTGATACGGGCCTGGCTGCAGTTCCGCTATCGTGAACGTTCCGTCAGAGGCGCTGACAGCCGTGCGGTCCGTGCCTTTGATTACGTCATGCACGGTGATCCGCACTTGCGCCACCGGCTGATTACTGGCGGAGTCTCGAACGACCCCACCGACGCCGCCAAACGACTCCTGCCCCAAGGCAGGCATGGGCAACGCTGCAAGCTGAAACGCGATGCAGGCTGGCACCACGGCGGAAACAAGTAAGCTGCGAGTCATTTTGTGTCCTTTCCACAACTTTGGCTGAGATCTCTTGCTTGTATGGCGCTGAAACGTGGCGCGAACCCTGCCGCCTGCTTGGGCGGCCTTCTTGCCGTCGGCGCCACCGCGTGTTACGGTGGCCCTGCCATCCAGCGCGCCGCGAACGAGGCGACGACGCTGCACGGATGAACGGCTCTTGTTATCGCACTCAGTATGGAGCGCGACTCATGAGGAAAGCATGAAGATTCCACATCGCACTTACCGGTCGGGCGGCTCTTCATTCCCGCCCTCCGGCTGCCCGATCCTTGGCTGCGAACCGGTAACCAACCTGCGCATCGGTCATAAGGTACTTCGGAGAGGCGGCGTCATCACCGAGCTTCTTGCGCAGTTGCCGGACAAACGTGCGCAGATACTCCAGCTCGCCCCCATACTCCGGTCCCCAAACCGCCCCAAGTATGCGCCCGTGCGCGAGAGACACGCCGGGGTGCGACATGAAAAAATAGAGCAGCTCGAACTCCTTGGGCGTCAGATGGATTGGCTCTCCCGCTCTCTTTACCAGCCGCAGAGCCGGATCGAGTTCTATCTCTCCAATTCGGATCGCGGCGGCTTCGTCGGCCCCGACCGCCTGTGAACGGCGCACCGCGGCGCGAAGGCGCGCCGCCAGTTCCCGAATGTGGAACGGCTTCGTTACGTAGTCGTCAGCGCCGGCATCGAGCGCCCGGATCTTGTCTTCTTCGGCGTTCTTCACGGTCAGCATCACAATTCCAAGGGTCGGCATCAGCTTACGGATTTCTTTGCACGTCTCGATGCCGTTCATGCCTGGCATTCCTATGTCGAGCAGCACGGCATCGAAGCGGATCGTACGGACAAGCGCGATCGCCTGCTCGCCGGTTTCGGCCTCCTCGATTTCGAAGTTCATACCTTGAAGCGTCTTCCGTAACGCCCAGCGGATCACCGTCTCGTCGTCCACGATCAGAAGCTTGCCCCTTATGCCGATTTCCGGTCCAACTGACGCGGGTTCGAGCATCGCACTCATTCGAGACATTCCCCGGCTAGTGAAGCGCGTTTTCGTGTCATCAGCCGCTGATTTGTAACTTCACGATGATTGTGAAGGATGCCTCATAAGGAATGCATGAAGATGCTCGGGCCGTTCCTCACGCGGGCGCGCCGCACTGCCGTAACCGGCTGGGCGGCATAGACTTCTCCCGCCAAGGCAAAGATTTTATGGGCGTCCTCAGATTTTCTTATCAGAAACGGCGCCAGCGCGAAGGGTTGTCTGGCAGCGGTCCGCCGGGTGACGAAAGTCAAGGTCGGCTGCGCGGGGGTCACCCACTTAGCCCACCTTTATGCCATCTTCATGTTCCCCGGTCTAGACTTCTGTATGCCATTGCGAGAGCGGATTTCACGGGAGGCCGTGGACGAGGGGCTTCGCAAGACGACAGTGCACCCCGGCGGCTCTGTATTGCGTCGGGCGATTCGCATGAACATCGTTTCCTTCCCGGCTCAGATACCGGTCCTATTGAAGCAGCCGCAGGCTGATACGCAGTGGCGCATGGTGCTTCTGTACTTTGTTCGCGGCTGGAGTCAGCCGGCTATCTCCGCGCGGTTCGGCGTTCCGATACACAGGGTTTCGAGAAGCATAAATGAATGGTCTATTCGCGCCTTGGCGCTTGGGTACATTCAGGTCATCGACCCGAAAGCGTTCGCAGCGTGCTGCGGAGTCGATGCCGAATACGAGGCCAGTCGCGGCAACGAAGAGATCCGACTGGCCGCAGTTAGACCGCTGCTCGCGCGTCAGGAAAGCGGGCTGAGCGGGTCGCCGGCCGAGAGCGGCGATCTGATCGCCACTCTGGATGCGGCTATCGCACATTGCGACGAATGGGGCGACGAGTTCTGGGCGCGCGCCGGCGCGCTTCTGCGAGACCTGAGAGCGGTGGCGGCGGGCCGGCTTCGGCACGAGCCGCCCATACGCGAGGAGGAGCGCGTTTCTCATGCGGTTGCGTAAAGGGAAGATCTTCGCGGTGGCCGCGTTCGCCATCGCCGCCGCGACACCTGCCGGTGCGCAGGGACGTTCGGCCCCGGGGTTCCGTACCGATTCCACGCTGGTCGTGGTGCCGGTCACCGTAGTGGACCGCCGCGGGGCCATTGTCAACGGCCTGGGAGGCAATGCATTCACCCTCACCGAGAACGGGGTGCCACAACCCATCCGGTCGTTCAGCGAGGACGACGCGCCCGTGTCGCTGGGAATCGTGCTCGACCTGAGCGGCAGCATGAGAGGGGTCCTCGGCGCGGCCAAGGAATCCTTGCGGACCTTGATGAAGGACGCCAATCCCGACGACGAAGTGTTTCTCAACGGAGTGTCGACACGGCCGCGGGCCTACTCCGGTTTCGAGGATACCTTCGAGGAGACGATGAGCCGGGTTGACTCCGAGAGGGCCGGTGGATACACGGCGTTGATCGATACCGTTTATGAGAGTTTGCAGCAGTTGCGCGCCGGCGCTCATCCGAGGAAAGCGTTGGTGGTCATTTCCGACGGCATGGACAACCACAGCCGGTACACCCGAGAGGAGCTGCTTCGGCTGGCGGTGGAATCCGACGCACAAATCTACACCATCGCCACCGTGGCCTCCATCAACCCGCCGCCGGCTCCCAAGCCTATGGTGATGACGGAAGCGAAGCGGGGACTTGTTTTTCTCGAAGAACTCGCCGCCAGGACCGGTGGGATTAACTTCGTCGTCAGTGGCGGCGCGGACATCGCCAGGGCGGCCGCTAGCATCGATCAGGCGCTCAGGAACCAGTACGTCATCGGATATGTGCCGCAGGACAATCGCGGCGACGGCCAATGGCGCAAGATCAGGGTCAAAGTCGCCGGCTCGGGAATGAGGGCGTACGCTCGTACGGGGTATCGTCTCGATTAACTTGGTTCTCCGTGCATCTCAACCTTTATGCCTTCCTCACAAGTTCCGTTACATACTGGCCAGGGATGAAAAGGAGACCTCGGATGACTCAGAGCAGATTTCGGTCGGTAGCTGCCGGACTCGCCGTCTGCGCCATCGGCATAATCTTGCCGGCGGCTGCGCAGAGCGAAGTACATTACAGCAGCTCGGAGCTGCACAAGATGATGCGGGAGGCCAGCACGGCGGATCAGTGCAGAACCCTGGCCACCTGGTTCCGCGGGGAGGAAGCCACCTTCCGCGGCAAAGCCGAAGCGGAAAACAAGGACTATGAGCGGTACAAGACCACGGCTCGGGTGAAGGTCCCGACGCGGGCGGACAACGCACGGAGCCTGGCGGGTACCTACACCAACAAGGCGAATCGAATGGCGGAACTCGCCGCCCGCTACGAGACACAGTTGGCGCGGCTGGATCCGAGCTATCGGACGGTTGCGGCGACGGCGTCCGCGGCGCAATGAAGCGCCCCTAGCGGCGAGCTGGTCCCATTGCCGGCGCGGGAACATCCTGCGCCGGCAACGTGCATAATGAAGGTGATGTTGTTGCCTGCCGGCAGCAGCCATGGACGAGAAAACTAAGTTCGTCGCCGCCGGGACCAAGGCGAATGGCTGGACGACCTATCGGAAGCTCGTGGAGCCTTACCTCCGGATTCTGCGCGGATGCCTGGCCGGAATGGCGGCCGTTGCCCTGGTGACGTTCTGTGCGTTCCGGCTGCATCTCAACCTCTCCACCTCCGGTTCTCTCTACTTCCTGATCGTGGTGATGGTTTCGGTGGTCTGGGGTTTTTGGGAAGCCAGCGTTACCTCGCTGATCGCGGTCAATTGCCTCAACTACTTCTTTGTCCCTCCGGTGCTCACCTGGAGGGTTTCGAATCCGCAGGACTGGGTCGCTCTGGCCACTTTCGAGATAGCCGCGCTGACCGTGAGCCGGCTTTCCGCGCGCGTGCAGGGCCAGGCCAGAGCGGAGGCACGGCAGCGGACACAGGTCGAGAAGCTCTACGAATTGAGCCGCCGGATTCTTTTTCTGGATCGCCGCCAGACGATCGGTCCGCAGATCGTGTCCCTCATCCAGGAAATCTTCCGGACGGAATCGGTGGCCCTGTTCGACGCCACGCTGGCGCGGCTGGATGCGACCGGTCCCCGGGCAGAGGATCTCGAACAACTCGCGCGCAGGGCCTATTTCCAGGACAGCACTGTGGAAGGTGCGGACGGGCAAACTTGGGCGCACGTGCTGCGGCTGGGCTCGAATCCCGCCGGGGCGATCGCGCTCTGCGGCCCGGAGCTGGGCCGGCTCACGGTTGAACCGATTGCGTCCTTAGCCGCCATTGCGCTCGAGCGGGCGCGTTCCTTCGAAAAAGAGAGCCGGGCCGAAGCGGGGCGCCAGACCGAACAGCTTCGAACGACGGTTCTTGACGCGCTGGCCCATGCGTTCAAGACGCCGCTGACGGCGATACGGACGGCCAGCTCGGGCATGCTTGAGGCCGGGCGGCTCTCTACGGACGATACCGAACTGGCCGCTCTCATCGACGAGCAGGCGGAGCATCTGAATCGTCTGACTTCCGAGTTGCTGCAGATGGCGCGGATCGACGCCGCGGAGGTCCGGCTCCGGCGGGGGCGCATCTCCGTGCTCACGCTGATCGAAGACGTCCTGGCGCGATATCGCGAGCAGCTCCACGACCGGCCGGTAAGCGTGCCGGAAAACGCAGCCCCCCTTGAAATCCAAGGCGACCGCGAGATACTGGCGGCGGCGCTGGAACAGTTCATCGATAACGCATCCAAGTACTCGACGCCCGGATCTCCCATTTCCGTCACCGCCGAAGAGAACTTGGGAGAGGTCATCATCGCCGTGCATAACGAGGGCCCACCCATCCGTCCCGACGACCGGGAACGGATCTTCGAGCGATTCTACAGGGCCGAGGAATCGCGGCACAGGGCGGCTGGCACGGGACTCGGCCTTTCGATCGCGAAGAAAGCCGCGGAAGCGCATGGCGGCCGAATCTGGGTGACCAGCGAAGAGCGCACGGGCACGACGTTCTTCCTCGCGCTACCCGGCGCTCTAAGGAGACGATATGAGTCCGTCGCAGGGTAGGGTCCTGATTGTCGACGATGAGGTTTCGATACGGCGCGCGGTTCACAACACGCTTCAGGGAATGGGATTTCAGGTTGACGAGGCGCCTTCCGGCGAAGAGGCTCTCCGCATGGTGGGTGAGGCTCAATACGATGTCGTGCTTCTGGACATCAACATGCCGGGAATCGGCGGCATCAAGGCGTGCCACGAGATGCGGAGGAGCCTGCCTCGCCTCGGGATTCTGATGCTGACGGTGCGCGACAGCGAGGAAGACAAGGTGGCGGCGCTGGATGCGGG
>Ga0187862_10005331_pt1 | contig 11931 bp, 3 predicted proteins | sample June2016WEW_10_1_FD_133003 | JGI IMG/M metagenome (GOLD analysis project Ga0187862, IMG submission 133003) | Peatland microbial communities from SPRUCE experiment site at the Marcell Experimental Forest, Minnesota, USA - June2016WEW_10_150 | ecosystem: Environmental > Terrestrial > Soil >...
GTCCGGGAGATCCTCTGGGGCTCCGCCGCGGGAGCGCACAAGTACGAGACCGCCGAAGAGCTGGCGCCGGACATGTCCAAGCTGGTCGTGAAGTTGATGGTCGTTCAGGCGGACACCGAGTTCGCCTCTATCCAGCAGCACCGCCCGTGGTTGGACCGCGCCCCCACGCTCGAGGACCGGTGGATCGAGTCCCGGATCATCGCCGACGAGTCCCGGCACGGGCTCCAAGCGTGCCGTATCCTCCGGGACTTCGGGGAGGAGGGCCAGAAGTACATCGACGAGCTCCTCGCCAAGCGGGAAGGACAGCACAAGCTCGACGCGTTCAACATGCCGTTCGACACGTGGGCCGACGTGGGCGCCTTCACCTGTTTTGTCGACCGCGTCGGAGTGTACCAACTCCGCGCCTTCCAGGAGTGCTCCTACGGGCCGCTCGCCCGCGCGATGCCGCTCATGCTCTCGGAAGAGCAGCTGCACCTCAACTTTGGGTCCAGCGTGCTCCGACGGATGGTCCACGACGGTCCCAAGTACTCGGGGTCGAAGGCCGAGGCGCAGGCCGCGGTCAACAAGTGGTACCCCCGGGCCCTCGACATGTTCGGCCACTCGAACTCGGACACGAGCCGCCGGGCGATCGAGTATGGGCTCAAGCGGTGGACCAACGAGGAAGCCCGCGCCCGCTACATCTCCGAGGTCACGAGCCTCATGGGCTCGGTGGGCCTCGAGCTCCCCCCGCCCGAGTTCGACCGGCACGTGCTCTAGGCCGACCCGGTGGGCAGGAGCCGCTCCGCTCCTCTAGCGGTTTTTAACCACATGCCTCTTCGCTCGCTTTCGTGTATAGCTCCGGGTTCCGCTCCCTGCTCCGGGGGCGGGCGAGCCCAGCCGTATCGGCGATCGCAATCGCGGCTCTCTTCCTTTTGGCCGCCCTCCTCGTAGGGGTGGCTAGTGGCCTACCGGCACTTCCCGGCGGCGCACGGAGTTCTTCGACCCCGGCCCTCTCCTCGGCCCCCGCCTCGGCTCCGGCGGCGGCGCCCCCCGCGCCCGTTCACCCGCTCGGGACCGTCCAACGCGAGAGCGGAGTCTTCTACGAGAACAACACCACGTTTGCGAATCTTCCCCTGAATCGAACTCCTTGCGGTTCCAACCAGAGTGTCTACAACTACACCTTCACCTCCCCGCCGTACACCTACTACGAGAACTACCTGGACATTTACGACAACTGCTACGCCGGGGGCCAGAGCCCGAGCACGCTCTCCCTGGGCGGCAATGACATCGGCATCGGCTACTCCGTCCTCTCGAACCAGTCGATGGTGGGCTGCTCAAACCACCCGGACGTCGAAACCTCCCAGGTGGCCTTCGTCAAATCGTCGGATGCCGGTGCGACGTATGGCCCGCCGGTCTGGATCGGCAACACGACGTGCGCCTACCTGCAGGCTCTCGAGCCCTCGTTCACGTATTCCTCGAACGGCCACATTTACGGTGCGTTCGTCGAAGCCAACTATGGCAATGCGACGAACAAGACCTTCCCGTTCAACTACAACTTCCGGACCGATGACGCGCTCGCGTTCACCCAGTCGGGTACATTGGGGACCCGCTTCTCCACGCCGGTGACCCTCTCCCTCGCCGGCACGGACAACATCGCTCGCCCGGAGATCGCCGCCTTCGGCAAGTCGATCTACATCGTCTACGAGAACCTCAACAACAACTCCTCCATCCTCAACTCCAACGCTTATCCCTACGCCCCGTCGAGCCCGATCTCGCTCGAGATGGTCTCGTCGTTGAACGGCGGAACGACCTGGAGCGGACCGGTGACGCTACCGGGGCTGAACGCGTCGGCCGGGTACAACGCCATGTCTCCGTCCATCGCCGTCAGCACGCACGGGACGGTCGCTGTCGCGTACGCGACCAACCGCTCGTGCTTCGAGTCCATTTTCGGCACGTGCGAGAATTACGGGGACAACATCGTCGTCTCCACGTCGAGTTCGAACGGGACCAGCTGGACGGGGCCCGTCCAGGTCAGCCCGAACGCCACCGGAGAATACCAGTGCGCCGGTTGGGAGAACTACAGCTACTCCAACACCGGATACTGGTACTCCTGCTACGCCTACCTCTACTCGTGGCAGCCCTCGACCTCGGTCGCGTGGAGCACAGTATCCCCGAATGACCTCTACGTCGCCTGGTCCGGAGAGTTCTCGTTCTACAACGCGAGCGACCTATCCAGCTACTACGGGACTTCGTCGGTCTTCACGGCCGCCTCGAACGACTCGGGCGCCGCGTGGAACGACTCGACCGTCGCGGAGAACTCGAACCAGATCTACGCGTATGCCTACTACTACAACCCGGTCATCAACGACCGCGACGGCTGGGTTTACGTGAGCTACGCCGAGGAGAACGACTCGTACTGCTATCCGTGCACCCCCGGCACCGAGGGGAGCTCGTACTGGCTCGCCACCAGCCATGACGGAGATCACTGGATGCACAACGTGACCCTATTGCTGTGGAACCAGTACGCCGAGTACACCGACAACGCGTTCGTCGCGTACACGGAGTCGATGGGATTCAGCGACGGTGGGCCGGTCATCACGTTCAGCCAGCCCGCCTACGACACGTACGGGTACGGGTATGTCTACACCGACATCACCCAGGGCACGAACATCTGGTTCAACGACACCGACTGGCAGAACACGACGGGCTTCGCGGACCTTAGCACGGTGTTCGTCTGGGGTGGCAACACTACGGAGGTCAATTTCACGGAAACCGGTCTCGCCGCGGGGACGACGTGGAACTTCAGCCTCGGCAGCGCGACGTTCTCCAGTGATCTACCGACGATCCAGGTGACCGACGTTCCAGTCGGGCCGGGGCTACCGTTCACGATGCAAACCCTCCCGAACGGGTACTGGACCGAGTTCGTCGGCTTCTCGGGCATCAACTCCACGCCGACCTTCACGGGACCGACCAATGTGACGGTCCATTTCGTGGTCGAGTACGGGGTCGAGTTCTACGACCAGCCGTCGACCAACCCCGACTTCGAGATCAACTTCAATTACAATGGGACGTTCTACTACTACGAGAACTGCTGCGGGGGGTACACCTACGAGAATCCTGAGTTCCCGTGGTACTTCCCGGTCGGCACGGTCCTGACCATCCTTCCCTCGGGCACTTACACGGCCTACCCGATCTCCTACTGGAGCGGCACGGGGAACGGTTCCTCCAACAACTTCGGGAATTCCACGACCATCACCGTCAACGGGGTCATCAACGAAACCGCTTGGGCGGGGGCCTTCGGGAGCTACACCCTGACGTTCTCCTCGGTGGGTCTACCCTCCGGCACCACCTACAACTTCACGTTCGACGGTACCTCGTACAGCGGGGTCTCGCCGGCCAACGTCACGGTGCCCAACGTGGTGACCGGGGCGTACGTCGTCTCCGGGATCTCCGCACCCGCCAGCGGCGGCTACGAATACTTTGGGCAGGTTCAGGGCGGCGACACGGTCTACATCCCCGCGACGCCGGTCGTGCTGCTGAACTATTCGTACGCCTACGTAGACGTGGCGTCCCCCCCCGGGACCGTTTCGTTCCAAGCAAGCGGCCTCGCGGTCGGCGACCCGTGGCAGTTGGCGTTCAACGGGACGACCTACTCGAGCAGCACGCCCTGGATCAACATCACGACCCGACCCGGAACGTTCGCTGTCGCGGCGTTCCCCATCGAGGCGGCCTACAACGACACGGCGGAGTACAGCCCGACCGGGGTCGGCCCCACCCAGGCCGTGACGCTCGGCTCGACGTACGCTGTGGACTACCAGCCCACCTACCGGGCGGTCGTCGTTGCGGCCACGGGCGGCACGGTTACCGGCGCCGGCTCGCACTGGTATGCCCCGGGAACCTTGGCCACCTACACAGCCCACGCCAACCCGAACTACATCTTCCTCGGATGGAGCGGCACGGGAGACGGCTCGTACACTGGAACCAGCGTGAACGCGTCGGTGACGGTCAACGGCCCGATCACGGAGTCCGCGAGCTTCGAGGCCCTCCCGGTCGACCGGTTCAACCTCACCGTCACGCAGAGCGGCCTCCCGACCGGCGTCTGGTGGACGGTGGACCTCGACGGGATCGGATACAGCGCTACGGGCTCGACCCTGGTCGTTCCGGACCTGTACCCGTGCAGCTCGGGCTCCGGTGGCAGCTATTCGGTCGCGGTGCTCTTTTCGTACCTCAACGGCACCAGCGGCATCCGCTACGTGCCCTCGGGGTATCCGGCCACCACCTGCACGAACGGGTTGACCACGATCTCTGTGACCTTCACGGAGGAGTTCCTCGTGACCCCCTCGAGTTCGGGCGGGGGGTCGGCCGCGGTCGAGATCAACGGGGTCCCGTCGTCCACGGGTGGCTGGGTCAAAGCCGACACGACCGCCGGCATCGAGGCGAGCCCCGAGGCCGGCTACGCATTCTCCCAGTGGGTCGGCCAGGGACCCGGAAACTACACCGGGACCTCGCCGAACGATGAGTTGACGCCTACGGGCCCGGTCTCCGAGGTCGCCTACTTCACCTTGATCGTGACGCCGCCGCCGCCCGTCTACACGGCCAGCTTCCACGCGGCGAGCGCGTTGCCCGCGGGGACACCCTGGTCGCTCGTCTTCAACGGGACGCACTACGCCTCGACCACGGCGTACATCAACGTCACCGGCTACGTCAACGGCAGCTACTCCTTGAGCATCCCGACCGCGTACTCCAGTGACCGGTTGTCGGAGTTCACCCCGACCGGAGTCCCGGCGACCTTCACGGTGACGGGCGGTGGGACGTTGACGATCGACTTCGCGGTGGCGTACTACGTTTCGGTCCAGTCGACGGTCGGCGGATCGGTCTCCTCGCCGTCGTCGGGGTACGTCGGAGCCGGCAAGACGGTGACCCTGAACGCCACGCCCGGCGCCGGGTACAGCTTCGTCGGCTGGACGGGTACTGGGACCTCTTCCTACACCGGCTCGGCCGGGTTGACCTCCATCGTCCTCTCCGGCCCGATCACGGAGGTCGCCTCCTTCGCGCCCATCCCGGCCAGCAGCCCCGCCTCCAGCGGCCTCGGCTCGAACTCTACCCTCATCCTGGTCGCGCTGGCCGTGGTCGGCCTGGTGGTTGGAGTGGGCATCGGCTACGCGGTCTTCCGGCGACGGTCGCCGCCTCCTTCGGGCGGCTCGACCGACGGAGGGAGCGCATGACGAGCGGGGTAGGGGCGTTGGTGTCGTCCCGCCGATTGTCGTTCGCTTCGCTCGGCGCGGTCCTTCTGGCCGCCGTCTTCGTCCTATCGGCCCTGACCCCGCTGGGAGGCGTCGGTTCGAGCGCGTCGCAGCCCGCTCACGCCGCTCCCACGACCGCCGTACCGACGGCCTCGGTTCCGCTCAGCGACCGGCTCCCCACCCTTCCGCACTCCGTCCCCACCTCCTCCCCAGCCTCGCCGCCGTTGGGGCCGATGCAGGGTACTCCGGGTACGCCCGCGCCGGGGGGTTCGGCAGTCAATTCGCCGGCGCCCCCCTCGCCCCCCTCGTCCGGGCGCGGGATTTTTTTCACGACCACGACGCTCCCGGGCGTGGCCAGCCCGACTCCGCTGGGCTACGGACCCAGCGTCAACGACACCACGTCTCCCTCGATCGCTGTCTCCTCCCACGGAGACGCTGTGCTCGCCTACACGGCGTACACCAACGACTCGCCGTGCGCGAACGCGTCCCAGTACGCCTTCACCGAGATCGGGGTCGTCATCTCCTCCAACAACGGGAGCACGTGGTCCTCGCCGACGTATCTCGGGAATCCCGATTGCACCCAGGTGTACAACTACACCGGCGCGTGGGAGCCGAGCGTGGCCGTGCTCGCGAACGGCACGTTCGCGATGGCTTACATCGAGTACAACACCACGTGGAGCATGTACGGGTGCGCCGAGTGCCTGCCCGAGGACATCTACCCCAACTACTACTACTACGATCGCCTCGTGATCACCTACAGTTACAACGGCGGGTCGACCTGGACGATGCCCTTCCCCGTGAACACGAGCGCGAACCCCAGCCTGAATTCCCGGAGCTGGATGCCGATCATGCCCCAGCTGGCGGCCTTCGGACAGACGCTCTATCTCGTCTGGGAGAATTATACCAACCCCGAATTCTACTACGACTCTTCCACCGGCCTCAACCTCGTGGTCTCCACGAATGGCGGGGCGACCTGGTCGAACCTGAGCGCGCCGACTCAGCTCCCCGTCCAGCCCGGGACCTACTACTCCGAGTACTGGTGGTCCGACAACAACCCCTCATTGCTCGTGACGCCGAGCGGAGAGCTGTTCGTCGCGTACACCTCCAACTACACGGAGGCCGTGCCGCCCGTCTGCCAACCGTATGCCTGCACGACCGACTACTACGACTCTCTCAACGTCGTCGTCGCCTCCTCCACGAACAACGGGTCGAGCTTCAGCGTCCACACCGTGGCGCGAGCTGTTCCCTGGGAGGAGGACTCGCCGGGCTACGGCTTTGTGAGCGTGCAGCCGGAGCTGGCCTACGATGCGGTCCACTCCAAGCTGTACGTGGCGTACGAAGGTTTCGTGTTCAGCACGACCTACTTCACCGACCCAACGTGCACGGGTTGCCAGTACTTCGACGCCCCCACCCCCTGGATCTCGGTCTCCTCCAACCACGGGACGACCTGGAGCACTCCGCAGGCGGCTTCGCTCATCCTGGACAACCCGTACGGCGGGGTCTACAACATCAACACGAACCTCGGGATCGCGGTCAACTCGACCGGAGCAGTGTTCATTTCGGACCTGTTCACCAACGACACGGTCTGCGGCGTGTCGCCCACCTACGGGTATGAGTGCGGCCTCACGTCGGAGGTCATGCTGATCTCGACCGACCACGGTTCGACCTTCACCGGGCCCTACGACGTCAACACGGACGCGACCCTAGGGGCCGAATACTGGGCCGGCATCGGCAGCGTCTTCGCAACCCTAGGAGGCAACCTCACGGTCGCCTGGACGAACCCCTCCTGCCCGGGATACTACACCACCGGTTTGTGCTACTGGGTCAACGGCTTCGGCTCGGCCAACATCTCCCTCTCCCAACAGTTCGAGGGAGTCGGCGTCACCGTGACGTTCAACGAAACGGGACTTCCCGGAGGCAACAACTGGACCGTCACCCTGACCGGGAACGCCCGGTCGGGGTCCGCCGGGGCCAACCTGGCCGTTTCCGGCGTCCCGACCGGCACGAACGAGATCTGGACCGCAAGCTGGGTCAACACCACGTACGGGCATGCCTGGGGGAGTTCGGTGATCTCACCGACGTCCCCGGGTCTGATCTCGGGACCGACGATCATCGACGTGACGTACGAGCAGTACGTCCAGATGTTGGTGTTCACCGTCCCTCCGGCCCAGAGCACGGAGGCGTTCAGCTGCCCCACGACGATGTTCTCCTTCGCGGAATTCTGCGCGAACCAGGTGGTCAATCCGGCTCCCGGCTCCCACTGGGTCCAGCTCGGGGCCACCGTCCCCTACAACGTCACGACGGTCGCCTTTGCCTACTTCTGTGACTACTGCTACAACTACTCGTTCCTCTCCTGGACGGGCATCGGACAGGGCAGCTGGAACACCACCAACCCGAACGGAACGACGGTCGTGAACGGGCCGGTCAACGAGACCGCGAGCTTCAACTTCCTCTCGACGTGCGACCAGTTCGGCACGGTCACGCCGACCTGTTACAACGCCACGTACGACTACTTGTTCCAGGAAACCGGCCTCCCGGCCAACACCACCTGGACGGTCACCCTCGGAAATCAGACCGCGAGCAGCACGAACGGCTCGATCGTCTTCCCCAGCGGCCCGGGCCCGTACAACTTCACGGTCTGGAACGTGCCGTTCAACGCGACCCTCTCCTGGGTCGGAACCCCGAACTACGCGTCGCCGATCACGGCGTTTCAGGGTGCGATCGAGACGGTCCACTTCGCCCTGATGCCCAATGCGGACCTCTTTTCCGGTGTCTCATTCGGTGCGCGCGGTCTGCCGGCGGGAGTGACGAGCTGGAACCTCGTGCTCAACGGGACGAGCTACGGCATTCCGATCTCCAACGCCACGTTCACCCTCGGGAGCGGGAACTACACCCTCGACGCGAACCCCGTCTACGGTTCGGACGGCGTGGGCGCCTACATCACCGAGTTCGCGGTGACCCCGCTCGTCGTCAACGGAACGGGCTCGACCGTCCTCCCCGGCGGCAACCTCACGGTCAACGGTCCGAGCCGCGTGACCGCGGAGTTCGCTCCCGAGTACTACGTCACGGTCTCGTCAAGCGCGGGCGGCATGGTCACGCCCTCGAGCGTGGGCTGGGTTCCAGCGAGTGCCCCGGTGCTGCTCACCGCCACCCCGGCGGCCAACAACGCGTTCGTGGGCTGGACCGGCACGGGCTCCGGCTCGGTCACCGGCACGACCGCCGCGATCACCGTCACCCCCAACGCCCCCGTGACAGAATTCGCGACCTTCACGCAGGTCACTCCGACCTACGACCTCCAGGTCACCGCCCACGGGATCCAGTCGGGCGTCCCGGTCACCCTCGGCGTGGGGACGCAGACGTACACCGAGCTCGCCCCGTTCCAGGTGTCGGGCCTGACGGCCGGAGAGTACGCGATCTCCTTGCCGACCGTCTACCCGAACGGGACGGTCGGCGTCCGGTACGACCTGACGGGCGTCACCCCCGCACTGACCGACGGCTCGCTGGACATCACCCAGAACGGGACGATCTCGCTCACCTACGCGGTGTCGTACGATCTCACCGTCACCCCCGCCATCAACGGCACCACGACCCCCGGAGCCGGTAGCTTCTGGGAGTCGGGTGCGGCATCGGTCCCCCTCACGGCGACCCCCCTCTCCGGGCATTCGTTCGCGGACTGGGTCGGGACGGGCCCAGGGTCGTACTCGGGCCCCAACCCCACGATCTCGCTCAACCTGACGGGCGCGGTGACCGAGTCGGCGTACTTCTCGACCAACCCCTACATCCCGCCGGCGACCTACACGGTCACGGTGACCGAGACGGGCCTGCCCACGGGTCTCGCCTGGTCCGCGTCGATCGGCTCGCAGGGAGCCTCCGGACCGGCGGGCGCCACCGGGGCCTCGCTCGTGCTCTCCGGTCTGAACGGGTCGTATGAAGTGTCGGTCCCGATCGTCGCGGGCACGGCCGGGGTCCGGTACATGCCTACCTACACCGCCAACGTGACCGCCACGTCGAAGGATGCGACCGTGAGCGTCACGTTCGTCACCCAGTACGAAGTGACGGTCTCGACCTCCGCCGGAGGAGCGGCGACCGCGAGTGCCCAATGGGTCATCGCGGGCACGTCCGTCACCCTGACGGCGACGGCGAACGCCTCCAGCACCTTCGTCAATTGGTCCGGAACCGGTACGGGCTCCTACACTGGGACCTCCGCCTCGACCACGGTCACGGTCAGCAACCCGATCGCCGAGCTCGCCAACTTCGTCCCGACTTCGTCGCTCCACTCATCCAGCGGAGGGTCGGGCGGCGGAGCCTCCTGGCTGCTGGCGATCGGCTTGCTCGTGGTGTTGCTCGTCGTCGGGCTCATCGTGGGACTCGTGATCGGCCGTTCCCGCCCGCCCTCCGCCGGTGGAAGCTCGACGTCGGCCGAACCGGAAGCGGACACCTCGAACGTCCCCGTCTGGACCGAGCGCTCGGAGACCACGGAGACCCCCCCGCCGTCGCCCGCACCGGCCCCGGGCAGTAATGAGGAAGAGTCGATCTACGGAGGCGGTTCCGCGTAGGCGCGGGACCGGTACCCTCGGGGAGCCAGCATGGACGCCTACCTCTATGTCGTCGCGCTCGCCATTTTCGGGATACTCTATCTCGTGCTCGGGGTCTTCCTCGTCTTTGCCCTGCTGATCTCCCTGCTCGCGATCTATGTCTACCTCGTGCTCCGGCACGGCCAGCTGCCCGACAACTACCCCTTCGGAGCGGGCGACACTATCATCACCGTGGTCTTCATCGGGGTAACATGGGCGATCTTCACGGCCCTCGGCCCGAAGCCGCTCCAGTTCGTCGGGTCGGGACTGACGTACTCGAGCGCGACGGTCATCCCCCTCGACGCGGTGATCCTCATCTCGGTCATCGTCGTCTTCTCCTTCCTGGTCATCGGAGCGTTCGTCGCCGACCGGCTGCCGACCCGGGGACGGTCCGGCGGCGGGTCCCAGGGCGGCCAGCAGACCGTGGGGTCCGGCTAGTGGGCCGGGGCGGTCCTGAAAGACCGGGGTTCCCCCGGACTGTCGGATTCCGGACTCCGGACCCCGGTTCTGTCACTATCGCTACACCCACTACATATACGGTGGCCGGGTCTGCCTCGCGAAACCATGGCACGGGGGGGGCCGCGGTCTCCGACCCAGTACGGGTCGGACCCAGAGTAATGGTCGGTCAGCGCAAGCTGTTGCGCCTCCGAGCCTGCGGGGGTTGCGGTCACCTTCGCGGCAGCCACTACGTCTCGACCGGGGGCGGCTCGCGCCAGCGGCATCCGACCTCCCGACCCTGGAACTCCGACCCGATGACCTGCCACGTCGTGCAGTGCGCGTGTTCGAGGTTCTTCGACTCTCCTCCCGACCTCCCCTGCCCGGTCTGCTCGCGGATCTATCTCACGCGGACCAGCCTCGAAGTGCATCTATCCAAGGTCCACTCGGGTCTCGCCCCCCGGGAACGATCGAACCTCTTGGCTGCGACGCTGAACATGGTGGTGTGACGATGGACGCGCTCCCCTCTCCGCCCTCGAACATCGGGACCTTTGCGCTCCGCCATCGACCCCTGGCCTCCCTCCTCCTTCCGCTCCTGGTCGTTGCCGTTGCGCTCATCATGATCCCGGCGCCCGGCGTGGGTGCCCTGTCAATGCCGAGTCTCTCGGCCGCATCCTCCGCGTCGACTCCGGGGTTGACCCCGGCCCCGACGCTCGCGGCGCATCCGTCCACTCCCGCCCTCCATCCGGGGGGCCTCCCCGGGAGTTCCGGACACAATGCTCCGGAGACTCCCGGCGTGTCCAACTCGATCCTCAACCGATTCGCGAACTATTCCCTCACCTTGGGCCAGAACTCGGCGTCCACTACCTCCTCCCCTTCGTCCTCGCCCGGGACGGCCGCTGGTGCGTCCACGGCGTCCCCCGGGAACCGTGCGCTGCCGTACATCCCGACCGGCACGTTCAATGTCATTGTCGCCAACGCGACCAACCCCTCGCAATACCTCTCCGGGGTGTCGGTCCAGGCGTATCCGGAGACGGGCGGGCAGTTCTGTCCCGCCTATCTGTGCTCCTCCGTCAACACGGGACCGAGCGGTGAGGTCAACGTGACCTGCCCCGTCGGACCGTCGTACACGAGCTTCCTCAAGGGTGGGTGGGCCGAGAACGAGACGTTCGCGACCTGTGACCTCAACCAGACAGTCGACCTCGGCACGGTGTACATGCTCCAGGACGCCCTCGTCACCGGACGGGTCCTCGGGGACATCAGTGGGTTCCCGCCGATCCCAGGCGTCCTGGTCCAGGGCGAATCGCGCGACTATTCGATCCTCGCCGAACCGGAAGTTCCGACCTCGGCCGACGGCAATTTCACCGTCCCGATTCCGCCCGACGTCGCCAGCCGCATCGATTTCACTTCCCCCTCGAACAACTTCCAGAACAACTTCACCTTCGCCTCGGGCTTCCCCGGCCAGGTGGTCAACATCGGGATCGTCTACCTCGAGCCCAACTCCCTGGTCGAGGCCAAGCTCTACGACGCCGTGACCGGACAGCCGATCACCTCGGTCTCCTCGCTGACGGTCTGCTCCTCCGTCACCAACGTGTGCGGGGTCCAGGGCGCGCCGTCCTACAACGGGGTGGTCGAGGCCGTGGGTACCCCCGGGTACGACTACGTCGACGCCGAGGGCGCGTACTACATGGAGAACCAGA
>Ga0187862_10005335_pt1 | contig 11925 bp, 9 predicted proteins | sample June2016WEW_10_1_FD_133003 | JGI IMG/M metagenome (GOLD analysis project Ga0187862, IMG submission 133003) | Peatland microbial communities from SPRUCE experiment site at the Marcell Experimental Forest, Minnesota, USA - June2016WEW_10_150 | ecosystem: Environmental > Terrestrial > Soil >...
GCAAATAAATCGTCAGCGTTATGCGCATTGACCACCATCGTTTGAACTTGTGCGAGAGCTGCTTTAACTCCTTCAGTGTTAATTCGTTCTTGATCTTTGGATCCATTTGTTGGAGCGCAGCCCTCGGCGAGGCTCTGGACGCGCCGCTGCTGTCGCGCGACATCGTCTTGAAGCAGCTCTGGGTTCGGTTTGGGCTTAAGCAAATTACCCTCAAACGCTAGAGGTAATTCTTCGTCGACGAGCGGGATAAAAGCCGAACCGGTGAGTATGCGAGACTCGTCGATCTCTAGAGTGATCTCGACCTCCGAGCCCAAAGGCACGTCCCGCCGAATATTCTGGGCTTTTAGTTCGATGAAACCGATGGCACGATTGAGATCAGCGTCTTCTGTGTCCAATCCTTCGACAATTGGAATAAACATTCGCTGGTTGGACATGCCGCGGCGCAATTCCTTCGCCGTCGCGTGTATGCGCTTCTTCTTGAGGGGCGGACTATCTCCCTTCTTGAAGAAGATGTCCATCTTGTTGTCCGCCATCGCGACACCAATGTGGTGCGGCAGGGTAGCGCCGGCGGGTTCTACGGCAACCATATAGTGCAGCTCGTTGGGGTCGGTAAGACATCGATTCCCCAACGAGTCGCGCAACTCAATGGCAAAAGTGTTCCGTCTACCTTTTTCAGCCCAGAGCGTTGCCTGAAACGTACCCTCACGTGACAATCGAATTTTGCCGCTGCGCCAAGCGGGCTTTGCTTCATTGTTGAAAAATTCAATCGTGTATCCATCACAGTTGGTTACGGGTCCTTTTTTCACTTTGCCGCCAACCAGCGGCTCGGTTTCAGCCGCCATCGGTTTGTATTCAACCTGCAAGAGGAAAGTGTCCTTCGACACGGGATGGACGGCGGATGTCCCAACGGCGCGTTTTTGGGTTGATGCGAAGAGTGCTGCACCGCGCGCAACCACAGTAAGGGGGTCCACACTGTAGTCGAGCGGGATAGCCAATCCACTTTGAGGGTCAGCGAGCATTTCGCGAAGATGAGGAGTGAGCGTGGGGCCCCCTACCAGGATGAGTTTCTCGATGTCATCGCGCCCTAGTTTCTGTTCTGCTAGAACGCGCTTAGCAATTTCAATCGCCCGCTTCGCAAGCGGTTCGATTAGGGTGGATATGTGCGAACGTGTGAGCCGAAATTCAAAGTCAACGGATTTACCACTGTCGTCGTCACAGAGTCTCTCCAGACTAACATTACAAGATTGGGCCGACGAGACATGGATCTTCGCAGTTTCTGCCTCATCTATCAGCTTTGCGAATGCGCGTATCCAACGCGGGTTGTCGCTGGTGAAGTCGGGCAAATTGAAGTGCTCCTGGAGTGCGGGTATAAACAGTTGATTGACTATGAGCCAATCGACATCCGTTCCACCCAAGTAATTGTCCCCTCCGTGGTTCACAATCTGGATGAAGCCGTCCCGGACTCTGGCTACGGCAGCATCGAACGTACCGCCCCCAAAATCAAAAACAAGCCAGAAGACTTTGTTGGACTGGTGGTCGAACCCGTATGCCAAGGAAGCAGCCACAGGCTCCATGAGTAGATGGCTCGTTTGAATGCCAGCTAATTGCGCTGCCTTTCGTGTCGCATGAGACTGCGGCTGGTCGAAATCAGCAGGAACTGTCACCACTACCGCATCGAGATCCTCTTCTCCACGCTCTCTTGCAGCAGCCACCAATGTTTTCAAGACCTCTGAGGAAAGCTCAGGTGCCGACATGACGAGGCCACTGCGCAAAAAGTTCTTTTGCTCCGTCGTCCCCATCCAGCGCTTAAATTTGGCGGCAGAGTTTTGGGGATCAGAGACTAAGCGTTTCTTGGCGTACCTGCCTACATGAAAACTGCCGTCCTCATCAATGTACACGGCAGATGGTAAGTAGTCTGAACCTTCAACCCTGATCACTTCAGGACCGTTCTTTCCCATCACAGCAATGCTGCTGTTCGTGGTGCCGAGGTCTATGCCGTAGTCGACGGTAAGGCGCGACATCTTGATCCCCCAATCAATCTGCAGCTTTAGGTGTGCCGACGATCACTTTTCCAGTCTGTAATTTACCATTTCGATAGTAAATAGAAGGTGCAATGGTCTCGACCACCGTTTCTCGCACCATATCGACGTTTGGTTCAAATGCAATCACGTCGAGCGCCAAGCCCGTGCGGAAGGGCTGGTTAGTGTGGTCTTGGATCTCGATTCCAGCCGATGTGAGCGCGTCCCAAATAGTCTCAACATGGCGGTAAAGCTTGCGCATCTCCTCTGGGGGCCTGCCTGTGTGCGGATCGACGAGTCTCAGTTTCAATCGCCAAGCCGCATTCCCGATATCCACTGCGAGGCGTGCAAATTGTTCTTCATCCTTCACTTGTTCCATGAAACGCGGGGACGGCGGAGTACCCGCACCCATCGTCCCAAACAATGCGCTCAGAGTGGAGTGTGAGATCACAAGCTTCGAAATCCGAAACTCGCAAGGGTAAAACCTTTGTCGAACATCCAGCCAGTTCATTGCCTTTACCTAATCATTCGGTTGTATGAATCGATGTTCGCATTTGTCTCGTTTAGCAGTTGTTTATAGTTCGCCGACATCTGACGACAAGTCTCCAACTCTGAGTTGTGCATCTGCACATTATTGTTGTGCCGCTGGAGAACTTGTTCATATTCGTTCTGATCGACTTCGAGCCCAGAATCGTTGTCCGCCTTCATTCGCTCTAGTTGCTGCCGATCCTGATCGATGAGTTCGCTATAGTATGACAAGGTACGATCGCACTGCTGCAAAGAAGACTCGAATCGTCTGAGTTCTGATTGAGCATTATCGATTTTCAATTTTAGATCTTCTATCCCGTCTTGCCGCCCGGACTGATAGGTGCTCGCAAGACCGGGCGCTGTGCCGCGCGTCCCTCCATCAGTGGATGAGGTTTTGTTGGCACCGTTTCCCTCAGCAGGCGTCTTCGACTCAGGTTCTCTTGTGGAGATGCTGGAGTCCACAGACATTCCGCTGGCATTGGGAGGTCTGGGCGTGATCCCGTTCGTGGTGCCCGAATCATCACACGCCCTTGCCAAGATGATACAGAAGATAATGGTTCCAACGACGAAGGCCAGAATCTTGCCGGTGCTACGTTTAGCTGGCAGGGTGGGGGAAGGTGTGTGAGAGGTATGCGAATAACGTGGAGCAGCGGTTCTCGTCGTGTAGTTGACCGGAGCGGTTCGTTGAATGAGGTTGGCGTGGACGGTCTTGAGATCCTCCTCGATTCGTCTAACGACCTCTCCGGAGCTGGCCAAACTCCGGCATTGTTCTAAAAGGCCCACGCATGCGGTCCAGTTGTTCGTTGCATTTGCAAAATCTATTACGCAGCCGCGTGCAGATCGGGCTACGTAGTCGTACGCCAGCACCCGGAGTTCGCTGCGGGAAGTCGTTACCTCGTGAAGCTGACGAAAGAGAACGTCGGAATCAGCCAATAGCTTCCGAATAGCTCTTTCGGCGGTGTGAGGTGCTGCGGTGACAACGGTCTCCGCGTCCTTGCAAATAGCCACCAGGAGTTCCATGACAGCGTCCGCAACTAGCTCGTTCACTGTGTCGAGGTCAGCTTTGCACTGACTTCGGACATACGCTGAGGCAGCAAAGTGCGATGCTTCCTTCAGGAGATCGTGGCAGACTTGATAATTCTTCGTCTTGTTGCCGTATTGGGGTAGGCACTTACGGATTGTGTTCGCGATGTCATCGTGAGCAGCATCACGAACGCTGTTCCCACCACCGAGCAGATAATTCAGGACCTCGCGCAGCGGCTTCGTTTCCTTTACTAGTGTTGCGAGTATTTCAGGTGTCCTATCGGGAGTACACTCAGCTTCACTTTCAGCATTCTTGCAAACGTGACCGAGGTGGGTCACTACGTTGTGTAAGCCTTTCTCTAGCAGCCGACGGCTTTGTTCTTCAGGCAGGCCACTTTCTTTGAGTCTTCTTAGGTGGACACTTGCGCTATTAAAATTGTCGGCTTCGGCGGCACTGATGGCAAGCAAAGCGTTGATGTTCGCCATGGCCGCAGGTAGGGAGGACCGTATCCGGTCGGCAACGGCGACCGTTAACCGCGGATCGTCGAACTCTCGAATCCGTTTTTGGAATCTCTCCCAGAACTTAGGTTCATGTGATAGTCGATTCCAGTTTGCCGCCGCTTCCGCCCAGAGGGCCTGCCCATCGACCGGCGCCTCTATTTTTGTCGCCAAAATAATTGGAGAGAGTTGGTGTTCTAGTGCTTGTAGATGGTTCAGGATGGCAAGGTTGTGGATCGCGCAAGGATCGTTGGAGCACCGCAGACTTTGTTCCCAGATCTTATGGGCTGAATGGATATCGTTTCTCCGTAATGCTTGCAATGCAGGGTCTGCACCAGAGTCGGTGTCTTCGGCTGGCCAGAACCAGAAGAATTCGTCCAGCAAACGGGCTTCCGGATCATCTAGGCGACGTTTGGCGTCCCGGACTGCTGCAAGTGATGGTCTAGGATCTGGAGGAAAGATGCCGAACAGTTGGGATGATCCTTCCACCCCCAAGCGATCCGCCATCTCTATCTTTTGGATGTGGCGGCTGATTTGGGCGGAGGTGGAGTCAATATCGAGACCTGTAATACGAAATGCATTTCCACGATAGAGTGAGGGAGTCGCTAGTTTAAGTAGCGGGATGTACTCCGAAAATGTCCCGGTCTCAGGCATGTGTCAACGATCCCAGCTACATCAGAATCCCTTTCCTCCAGAGTTTTACTTGGCTCTCATATTCTGGTCTCAGGCCCGGCCATTTGTTCAGGGCTTCTTCGAGTAGATCTGCGGCTTCGTTCAGCCTTCCCGTTTCTCGCGCCAGCTTTGTCGCTTCTTTCACTTTAGATCTTGCTGCTGCCTCGTCAGCTGGAGAGTGCGGGCCTAAGGCCGTTTTAGAGGTTCTTCCGGTCTGGCCGGAAGGCTGTGTTGAAACGGCCAAGCTTGGGTCTGGGTTCCAAGTTTCCAAGTCGCGTAGCAACTCCACGGATGTTTGGTAGCGGCCTTTGAGATCGGCCGACACGGCCCGCAGGACGATCCTATCGAGTTTCGGGTCAACAAACACATTGAAGCGGCTTGGAAGGACCGCCGTTTTATCGAAACATCGCGGGTTCATGGCCGCAATGTCTTCGGGAATATCGAATGGATACCTATCTGTCAAAAGCAGATACATGGTGACGCCGACAGCCCAAACATCGCCCGCACAAGAATCGCCCTGATAATCCTTGAAGGCTTCAGGAGCTTTGAACGGCAGAGTTCCTCGCGCACTCACCAGGAGAGTCAAAGGGTTGGCGCTTTTTGCGAGTCCAAAATCTGAAATCCGCACTCTTAGCCCGTCTCCTTCGTAGCCCACCAGTGCGTTCTGGGGTTTGATGTCACGGTGAACAATCGGCGGTTTTTCCGTGTGTGCTACCGCGAGACCTCGGCAAATCTGCCTGGCGATCTCGACAGCGGTCTCAACAGGCATGTAACGGGTGCCAAATGACCTCCAAAACTGCTCCAGACTTCCGCCGGCAATGTACTCCATCGTGAAGAAACCATAAGTCTCACCATGAAGTTCGATCACATCAGCGTTGAACACTCTCACGATGTTGGGATGGCCAAGTCTTGAGAGAATTACAGCCTCGGTGAGCATTTTCTCCACGTTGGAGATGTCCATACCCGGAGCCTTTAAGAGCTTCATGGCTTGGCGGCCTAAAAACCGATGTTTCACACGGTAGACTTCGGCGAAGGCCCCCTCACCTAGGAAGCGCTCGACCTCATACGTGGATCCCACTCGTTGTCCTGGTTCAAGCAGGTTCATGCGAGTCTCATTCAGCAGAAGAGCAGTATTGAAGGGGGAGGGGTAATATTACACCCCACGGTTGCTTGTAACAACGTGGTCGGTATTCTCGGTTGCATTGAAAACGGCACTTGGCCAGCGAGCGCTTGGCTGTGCCGGTTCAGCAGGAATGAGTATCCCGCTTGTTTCGGAGTTGCCTAATATAATCAAGTTCCTGCTGTGCCACTTGGTTGCTAGTCTCAAGTTCCAAAGATCGCAAAAAGGCTGCTTCTGCATCACCCAGGCGATTAAGATCAATGAGCGATGCACCTTCACCACGCAATGCTCTGGCTAATTGGGACATCGAAGCCCAATCACGAACGGTACCTGCTCTCCTATAGCAATCCAGTGCTTCCTGATGTCGATGGAGCCGGTTTAGGATAAATCCTTTTTCACACCATAAATGAGGGTGGCCAGGTTCGATTTCAAGGCCGCTGGCGATGCATTTTAACCCCAGGTCGAAATGTGTCTGCTCGATAGCGACAACAGCCAACTGATACCACGCTTTGGAATATGATCCCGTTGTCCACAGGATAGATTTATTCGCCTGTCCCTTCCGGTATTGAACATAGGTGAAAAACTCCTCCTGGTCCCAAAACGCTATTTTGAGAGAATCAGCTTCCTCGCGTATGGGATTCCATCCGTAGGGCATTTCACGGATGGTCTTATCCAACAGGGACTGGGCCTCGCTCCAACGACGAGTTGCGATTAACTGTTCGGCGAGTTGATTGAAGTCTTGGCGCGCAGTTGAAGGGTCCGGAGGTTCCAGAAGTTCAGTTCGTTTAGTCACCTTCTGCCCGCAATTAAGGCAATATATTGAATCGTCCGGGTTTTTGGCGCTGCATTGTGAACAGAACATGATGAGCCGGGAAATCTAAGAAGAGACCGATACCTGCAAACGGAACGGCGAATAGAATCATAACAGGCAGCGCAGGTCTCAAGATGGCGTCTTAGCCGCTTGCTGGCGGAATTCGCGAGGCCGGGATTCTTGTCCCGGCCTTTTCGGGTTCGATGGGGGTCTTGAAAGGGACTTGAAGTTCTAGCCTCGCGCGCTAGCAGCGAATGCAACGACGGTCAAACCCGCTATAACAACAGCGGCCAGTCCTAGTTGCTCGCTGAAAGATTTTCCCGTAACAGCCCAATTGACTACGTGTTCGCAGTTCGCGACGAACAGGTCATAGGGCTTCCCATCTAGACTGTGCATCCTCTGTAGCGCGGAGTTCTGCTGTTCGCACGTCTGTGGCACCCAGAGAATGTGAACCATTTCCCCGGCCGCAAACTCCGGCAAGGACGTGGTACGCACGAAGTTACCCTTGTCGCTGTGGATGACTCGCTGCTCGCCCGTCAACGGATCAGGCCAATCCACCATGCCCTTGTGCCAAAAGTGATACCGCCTGCTCCATACTTTAACGACCGAACCGGGCGTCAGCATCATCGTGTACATACCACTCACCCCGAGCAAGGAAGTTGCTAGTCTGAGTGTACTCGCCGCTTTCGAGAACGAGTCAAGAGAAAAAGTGCACCCAAGATTCGCGAAGAGAGCCTACTACATCTGCACGCTCTCAGGGCTTCCTGTCACGAGCGGTGACATGTTCCTTCCACACTCGGTCAAAGTCCTTCACTAGCTCATTGATCCTTTCTCGGAATTCGGTTCCAGGCTTGTGATAGGTGTTATACAGCGACACAAGCGTTTGCAAGAGCGCTCCGTGTCCCACGCGAAGTGCCTCAGAGGCCCATTCCAATTCGTGGCCTATCAGACCGGCAACATTTACGTGGTGCAATTCCGACGCTAATCCGTAGATCACTTCATAAAGATTTGCCCGGTCTGGACCTATGGCCTCGGCCAGCTTCTTGATGGTCTTGTCTGTCCAGTTGTTGCGAACCTTTCCATTCTTCTCGAATTTTGCCTTCACCCGGTTGTATTGAGTTTCAGATTGCCTTTTGTGCTCGGGAGGCACTTTGCCCGGGCTCTTCCGTTCCAAATCCTGCAAGTGTTTCCATGCGATGACATGCGCGAAGTCCAAATAAAGGTCTGTCTCCGCAGGATTTTTCTCAAGATACTCGGCGGTGATTGAGACCTCGAACATAGACCGCGCAACCTTCATGGCGCCCGCGCCTCTCCGGTTTCCGGTCAAGATGACCACATCGGTCATGCCTGCGTTGTTAACGCTCGTGAGAGCGCGCAGAACTTCCACCAAATCCGATTTGTCGTCTTGCGTTGCTTTTATCAAGTCGTCGGCTACGAGTTGAACCCTGTCGAGCGCGTGATATACGTCCGAGTGCGCCTGGAAAGACTCATTCCACAAGGCGGGCAGTCCAAACACTACGGGTCGGTCGTTCACTTGGATGTTCTCCGTCACTCAAGTGTAAAGATCCTTGCGTGAAATGGATCCGCCATGGTCCCGATCACACGTTTGCGGCATTCATCCATCTCGGCAGTTTACAAGATTCGCTTTTCGTTCGCCAACTAGAATCTTGCGCCCAATTGATAGCGTATATGCTATTTATGTGTTTCATGTGAATATCTATATTGCGCTGTTGTAGTGTTTATGCTATATTTCGGTCATGAATCTGGCAGCCCAGATCGCTGCGTATACAGATAGGGGATTCACCGGCGAGCAGGCCGAAGTGATCACAATGATGCGGCTTGCCGCCGGCGTGCTCTTTCAGGATTTCCCCGACTCCTTTTTGTTGTTTGGCGGTGCGACACTGTTGCTATTTCACGACAGTGTGCGTCACTCCGCAGATTTGGACTTGCTGCCGAGAGCGGACAAGCTACCAACGTCCGAGGATCTTCGTGCCTCACTTGCGGCCGGACTCGTCTCGGCGGCGGATGCCCTGAATCTAGGCCCGCTTCAAGTCGAGGTTTCTGGTGACAAGATTCTGGTTAAGAAGCGGGACAACAGCCTTCTGTTCAAAGTGGACATCACTCGGTTTGGGTCCGTGCTTGAGAGTGAGGTAGAGGAGCATGCGGTTGAAATTGATGAAGGCAACGTCGCCAAAGTGAAGGCCGCTTCGCGCGATTTCCTCTTGCTGCAGAAGGCTGAGTGTTTCCTATTGCGAAAGATCATGAAAGCACGTGATCCATTCGATATTTTTCGCTTGAGACAGTCTGGTGTTGTCCTTAATGAGCAACTGGGGAATCATTTGGAGGACACGCTCATGGGCCACGAAATTGAAGCGACGGACATCGCTGCGAGAATTACGCAGGTTGATGAGAAGCGTTGCAGTGAGCTGCGTCCTTTGTTGCCGTCGGAAGTATTCGAGTCGCTGGCGAAAGAACAATTCAGCCCTCTCCGTGAGGCACTTCGCGATTTGTACCGGCGTTGGTTGTAGTCGGAAGAAAAGAGGAATACGAATATGGATTGGGTGACTGTGATTCACAAAGAGGCGCAGACTAGCTCTATCCTTCGCACGGATGAACTGGCACGCAAGTACGGCATCATTCCTGCTGCTGTAACGCAGGCGCTCGCGCGCCAGGAGCAGAAAGGATTGGTCGAGCATATCAGCAGTAAGATCTACTACAACTGGCTTGCGCTGGATGGTTCCCCTCGTGATCTGGTGAATGTTTTGCGTGAGGATGCTTATGTCTCGCTTGAGTCTGGCCTGCGCGAATACGGAATCAGTGCGCAGTCTCCTCGTACACTCACTTGTTTGACGACAGAACGTCCCAAAGAGTTTAAGGCGAGGACGATCACGATCAGCTACCGCAGTATTAGTCCTCGTCTGTATTGGGGGTTTGTGCGAAAGACCACTCGATACGGCAGCTATCTGATCGCGGAACCAGAAAAGGCAATCCTTGACTGGATTTATTTGGGTATTCAAAACGGAACTGCACCCGCTCTCGATGAGCTCGATTTCGGCAGTGTTGACCGCCCGAAGCTCTTGAACTATGCGCGCAGATTCCCGTCATCCACATATCTACACGTGCTACCGGCTTTAGTCGAAACTGCGGGTGACGTAAAGTTGGTTGGCGCAGGTGTCGGGGCGGGAGCCGGAGATTAAGGGCGTTTGGGCGCAAGAGCCTTCGATTCGTAACTCCGCACTGCCCTCTGTGATACGTATCACTGCATATGGCAGCTCGGAAGTGGAACCCTTCCGTTGAACGGTGTAAGCTGCTCCAAATCGGGCACTGTCGATGCCAAATTGCTTCAGTTGCGGGGCGGTCTTGGCGGATCGGGCTGCGTTCTGCTCGGCCTGCGGCACTGCCGTTGTATCGGACGTTGCACCCACCGAGGGCGACGATCATCGCGGGGCGGTGTCAGCGGCTATTGAGGGTGACGGACGGCTGCGATTTCGTTTGGGCCTTGCCGCTGCCGCTCTCGGCGTGCTCCTGCTCGGAATCGTGGTAGTGGTCGCAAACCGGCGTTCCACTCCTGACGGGCGGCCGGCGGCGGTCTCTTTCATCGACGGCCGTGCGTTCACTGATCCAGTGAGGAGAAACTTGTTTCAGCATTCACGCGCCTGCCAGTTGACCCAAGAGTGGAGTGTGGACTTCGCTGGCAATGGTTCGCCGTATCGCGTCGAACGGCGTCATTGCAACGCTCAAGAGCTCTCTGGATTTGACGTGCCGAAGAGCCAATGGGCCCAGAATGGGCATCTAGATGTGGGATACGACTTCCTTCTAGTTCTCAAGCCGTCCTTGAACGAGTTGGTGCATGGCGAACTTGAGGAGGGGGCATACTCTTCTGTCAAGCCTATCAGACTGGAAAACCGCGAGTACATCGCTGTAAACGGCCAGATATGGGGTACAAGCGGAGATCATGAATGGTGCCTTCTTGCGCAACAAGGGGACGGGCAGTTTTCATGTTGGCATGAGCAGAAAGGAGATTTGGACAATTACCTTCGGACAAGTCTGCAGTCCCATGAAAGCGCCAAGGCCGGTTGGACCATCGCTGGCGAGGATGGGCGGGTGTTCATGGAGAGCGAGGTGGAAGCCCCAGGAGATGCCAACTGCTGCCCGAGTCGTGGAACGATTCAAGTGGACCTTACTCCGAAAGATGGCGTTCTGCATTGGTCAAAAGTAACGAGGCTAGCCAGCGATAATGACAGCAACATGGTGAACTCCGTTTACGAGACGCCAGCACCAGTCGAAACGCCAGCACCAACCGAAATGCCAGCACCAGCCGAAACATTAGAAGTCGTGACCCCGAACACGCTCTACAGGTTCCCCAAACTCTATGAACACCGGCGAATACAACTTGCGGAGTGGGAGCACGCCATGGTGGGAACCGCTAAGTCAGCAGGCGCGGAAGGCCCGCCCTTTCCGCCTGACTGTAAGTATGTACTCACTTTCGGCGGCGGCGCCGCCTGCGCCTCAACTATCCCGGACCACCTGTTGAGTCCGTTCGGCGCCGCCAACGAGGAGGATATCGATCTAATCTGCACGGTTGAATTCGTAAATTCTGTAGGTTCCTTGCTGACCCATTGTGAGCTAAGTCCAAGCGGTTCCCGGAAGATGAAGGATCGAGAATATGAACTGGAAACGGGCAAGTCACCATACCCGCAACCTTCAAAGGAGGACAGCAAGTACGCCGCCGCTCAACTGCCAATGGATGCCAGCAAGTATCGACCAATCGAAATTCATACAGCCAGCTGCTCCCGACTTTCTGACACTCCTGACACCGTAATGTGTGTATCTTCCGCTACCGTGCGCGACAAGGGCGCGTACATAACGCTGAGCGGTGTGCCCGCGCGCGAAGGCGACGTGAGTCTAACTTGCTTTAGCGGCAAATGGGAAAGTTGTAGGAGGCTTGCCTACCAGACCTATGGATTCGAGGTCACTGATGATGGAACGCATAAGCAAGAGTGCGAAGTTCCTAGCTGGCTTGCACATGGGATGTTGGAGGGTAAGCGAACCGGGTGCATCAAGATCCACGCACAACCACACGATCTGATCTACATCATCGCTGATGGATCTGGGTTATGCGGCCACGGCAATCCCCAAGCTTGCTGGTAAAACACTGCCCAAGATGAGTCGAGTTCGGTTGGTCTGTGGCTTTTCTCGCGAGTGTCGCTGAACGCAAAGTCTTCACGCAATAAAATCTAGGCTTAACCCACTCC
>Ga0187862_10005336_pt1 | contig 11925 bp, 12 predicted proteins | sample June2016WEW_10_1_FD_133003 | JGI IMG/M metagenome (GOLD analysis project Ga0187862, IMG submission 133003) | Peatland microbial communities from SPRUCE experiment site at the Marcell Experimental Forest, Minnesota, USA - June2016WEW_10_150 | ecosystem: Environmental > Terrestrial > Soil >...
CGGCCATTGAGCGGAATCTTCATTTGCCATGCGCCGGTAACGTCGCTGGTGGTGGAATAGCGCTTGCCGGTCAGCGTGTTTTGCGCGGTGACTGAAACGCCTGGGAGGGGGATGGTTCCGCTTTTGACCACGCCATGCAACGTGCCGCCAGGGACGGTTTGAGGTGATGACGGCGCGGCGGGCGCGGCCGGCGATGAAGGAGCCTGACTTGGCGGAGTTTGCGTCGCGGGGGGCTGGGGCCACACAGCAAGGCAGGCGCCCAAGGCGATCCCAGCCGCACCCGCACGCCTCATTGCTGCCTGCCGCATTGCGCTACCCGACCTCTCTTGCCAGTATTCAGTCTGACGAGCCATGCGGTGTGAAGGTTTACCAGCGCGGCTGCGCGGCCGATGCAGCACACGCCGGCCGGCGCGGTTGACAAGTTTTACCCGGAGAACGGTTTTGCACTTGCAATCCCGGCCGAGGCATGTTAACTCTAAAGTTAATAGTTTTCTTATTGCTACCGGGTAAGTAAACCATGGTACGCATCGGACAGGACTTCGAATGAGCATTAAGATCGGGACCACGATTCGCGCTTACCGCCTGCAAAAGGGATTGTCGCAGGGGGACATTGAAAAAAAGACCGGCCTCTTGCGCTGTTATCTCTCTCGCGTGGAAAACGGTCATACGGTGCCCTCACTGGACACGCTGGCCAAGATCGCCCACGCGCTCGACCTGCCGATCGCGCAGTTTTTCGCCAGTGACACGCTTTCCCGCCAGATGAATACGCAAAACCTCTCCGACGACGAGCTGCGTTTTCTCACCCAGCTCAGGCGCTACTCCACAAATTTAAATGAGAGCGACCGCAAGCTGCTGCTGGCCATGGTGAAGAAGTTTTCCGCGACGGCGACGCGGTAGTTGCGGCCGTCATCCCTGCGGGGGCGGTACGTGGGCGATATAGAAGCCGAATAACACCAAGAGCAGCACCACCAGCGCAACAGTCAGTCGCAGCTTGAACTGGAATTCGCTGCGCGGCGAGCCAATGCGCGGCACCATCGGAGCCGCAAAGAGCAACCCGCATAAGAAGCCGCCGATATGCGCCGAATTGTCGACCTCGACGCCGGTGAACCCGCTGCCGAAGTTGATGGAGAGACCGATGATCAGATTGATCGCAGCGAAGTAAATGACCGACTTACGGAGCCTGCGGACCTCTTCTGGCGGCACCGGCAACACTTTCGACCTCAGCAAAACGATCAGCGCACCGGCGATGCCGAAGACCGCGCCCGAGGCTCCCGCTCCGGCCTGAAAGAGGATGGCTCCCGTGGCGTCGTGAATGGGGTACATCCAGTTCTTAAGCGTTGAGAGGAGGTTCCCGGCGGCGCCGGTGAGGATGTAAACCGCGAATAAGCCGAACGAGCCCATCAAAGGTTCTGCAAGCAGACCCAGGTTCCACAGGCACCACATGTTTGTTGCCAGGTGGAGAATGCCCACATGCACGAACATCGCGGTTACGATGCGCCACCATTCGCCGCCTAGAAGTACGTTGCCTGCGTTGTTGGCGCCCCAACCCATGAGCTGATCGGTTGTCGGCATCCAGATGCTGGCGCCGCGCGCCACCATTGCCAGAAATACGGCGCAATTGATCCCCACGAGCAGATGAGTGGCAGGAGCTGCCGCCCACACAGGACGCCGTCGCCGCGGCGGCGGAACAGAATCGCTGACCGGAGGAAGAACCTCCGGCTGGGGGGGTGAGGGATAACTTCCCATAGCACAACTCTAAAGCATTCCTGACTGCTGCGCGGCAGTGGGTTGCGGCAACGGCAGATGGAAATGATTTGGGTCTTCGGAATGGCCGAGACCTCGACAGGCAGGCGAGTTTCGCGATGTAGTCTGGATTTGGCCGGCGCTCTATTGCAGGTGAGGCAACGAGAGCCGGTGCGGATTCTCAGAAGGATTCCTAGGCGGATTCTCAAACCAGGAGCAGAATCGTGAGTTCGGCAATTGATGCAAATGGAATTGGCGCGAAGACTATTCGGCGCGCGCTCTTGAGTGTGACCGACAAGACCGGGCTGGTGGAATTTGCAAGCGCACTCCAGGGCTTCGGGGTCGAGCTGATTTCGACTGGCGGGACGGCGAAGGCACTGCGTGAGGCCGGTCTGGCGGTGAAAGACATCAGCGAACTGACGGGCTTCCCGGAGATGCTCGACGGCCGAGTGAAGACTCTGCATCCGCGCGTGCATGGAGGCCTGCTCTACATTCGCGGAAATGCCGAGCACGAAGCGGCCGTGGCGGCGCACGGCATCCGGCCTATCGACATGGTGGTGGTAAATCTTTACGCCTTCGAAAAGACCGCGGCACAGCCCGGCGTCGCCTTTGGACATCTCATCGAAAACATCGACATTGGCGGGCCATCGATGGTGCGCTCCGCGGCGAAGAATTTCGAAGATGTGGCGATCGTGACGCGCGTGTCGGACTATCCCGCTCTAATCCAAGAGATGAAAGGCGCCCACGGCGCCGCACTCACTCGCGCAACGCGCTGGCGGTTGGCCAAACAGGCCTTTGCGCTCACCGCCGCTTACGATTCGGCGATTGCGAATACTCTCGATCGGGTCGCCGATGCTCCCGCGCCCGCTGCCCCGGCATCGCCAGACACAGCGCAACTACCCGCCACGCTGCGCATCAATCTTCCGCTGGCCCAGGCGTTACGCTACGGCGAGAATCCGCACCAGCGCGCGGCGCTCTACTCTGACGGCTCCGGCCGGGGCATTGCCGGCGCAACGCAGCTGCAGGGCAAGGAGCTGAGTTTCAATAATCTGGTCGATCTAGACGCCTGCTGGGAGCTGGCGCAGGAGTTTGGGGAACCGGCCGTCATCATCGTCAAGCACACAAACCCCTGTGGAGCTGCCACCGGCGCGACCGTCCTCGACGCCTATCGAAAAGCTTTGGCGAGCGATCCTGTATCGGCGTACGGCGGAGTGATCGGCATCAATCGCGAGATGGATGGAGCCGCCGCCGAGGAGATTGCCAAGCTGTTTGTTGAGGCCATTGCTGCGCCGGGTTTCTCGCCCGAGGCACGGGCGCGTTTTGCCGCGAAGAAGAACCTGCGCCTGGTAGAGGTTCGCGCTGCCGAGCCGCACCTCGTGGTCAAGCACGTTTCGGGAGGGTTGCTGCTGCAGGACGCGGATACCGGCCGCGTGACAGAGTCGGAGCTCAAGGTGGTCACGTGGCGTCCGCCGTCGGCCGAAGAGCTGCGCAGCCTGCTATTTGCCTGGCGCGTTTCAAAGCACGTGAAATCGAATGCCATTGTTTACGCACGCGACGGGCAGACACTAGGCGTGGGGGCGGGGCAAATGAGCCGCGTTGACGCCGCGAAATTCGGCGCCATGAAAGCCGTACTGCCGCTCACGGGCTGCGTCGCTGCTTCTGACGCGTTTTTTCCCTTCCCCGACGGCCTCGAAGCCGTTGCCCAGGCCGGCGCCACCGCGGTGATTCAGCCCGGCGGCTCGGTTCGGGACGACGAAGTGATTGCTGCCGCCGACAAGTTGGGTCTGGCCATGGTCTTTACCGGGATACGGCACTTTCGGCATTGAGCAACCCTGAGACGCTCACGCAGTTTCGGCCGGCTGGGATTTGTCCGTCACGTCCCACTTTAGTTTCGCGAAAATCACGCAATCTGCCGCGCAAGAGCGACTAATGAAGGGTAAAATCGTCTGTAACAGTAGGCAGGCTCGCTCAGTTCTACTGCCGAGCCGCTTTTCCTGAGCTTTGCGGCTGAGAACTTAGGAAAATCCCCGCATGATGACAAAGAACTCAAGAATGTCGACATTAACGCCCCGGTTTGCAGCCGCCATTCTCTTATTGCTGCCCATCGCTCCGGTATTCGCTCAAAACTCGCCTGCCGGTAGCCCTTCAACCGGCCCAGCGAAAGACAAACAAGCCCCGTCGAGCGTTGCACCCGCCCAGGTGGCTCCAGTGGAGACTGCGGTGGCCGATGCAGGATCAAAACCGGCAATACCGGCGCCCGACTCCGCAACCGCTGCAGAGCCGGACCGAGCTCAGTCGTACTATCACCTGGCCCTTGCCAGTGTGTATGAGGATGATGCGATTTCAGAGGGACGCTCGGATGAGGTGAATCAGGCCATCGAGCAGTACAAACTGGCGCTCAATGCCGATCCCGACTCTGCCGAGCTCAGCGACGATTTGGCGGATCTCTATTTTCGCGCCGACCGCGTGCACGACGCCGAGACCACGGCGCACGCGGTGCTGAAAACTCATCCCGACGACATCGACGCCCATCGGCTCTTGGGGCGGATCTACCTGCGCCAACTCGGCGAGGGTCAAAACGGTGGTGCGCCAACCGCGAACTCCGCCAACGTGCTCGATCAGGCGATAGGGGAATTCGAAAGGATTGTCGCCCTGCAGCCCAAAAGCGTGGAAGACCACATGGTATTGGGTCAGCTCTACACTGTGAAACACCAGTCGGAGAAGGCGGAAGCTGAGTTCAAGACTGCTCAGGCCATTGAACCCGAGTCGGAAGAGGTCGTGCTGAATCTGGCGCGCCTCTACGCCGAGAGCGGGGACGTGCAACACGCCGTGAAAGCGATCGAGGCTGTTCCCGTGGACGGGCGCACACCCAAAATGGAATTTACTCTGGGCGCGCTTTACGACCAATTGAAGCAGCCCAAGGACGCCATCGCCGCTTATAAGCGCGCTGACGATCTGGAGCCCGGTGACCTGCAGACGATGGATGCGCTTGCCACGGCGCTGCTCACAGACGATCAGCTCGATGAGGCGCTCAAGCAGTATCAGGCGCTCGCCGAAGCCGATCCAGAGAACACTGAGGCGCTGGTCCACATCGGCGAAATCGAGCGCCGCGAAGGCAAATACGAAGATGCGCTGGCCACCATCCGCAAGGCGCGCAAAATCGATCCGACTTCGTTGGAAGCAGGATTCAATGAAGGGCTTCTCCTCGACATTCTGGGCCGTTTCGACGACGCCATCCAGACCTATCAGGAGATGGTTGACGCGACCTCGCACGCCAACGGCGCTTACAAGGACGATGAAAAGAACAACCGCGCTATCTTCCTGGAGCGGCTGGGCGCGGTTTTCCTCGAGGAGAACAAGACAGATCCTGCGATCGCCGCATACCAGAAGATGATCGATATGGATGGAAGCTTTGCTGCGCGCGGCTACCAGGGGCAAGTGGACGCGTACCGCAGCGCCCACGAATTCGACAAGGCGATAGCCGTCTCGCGCAAGGCTGTAGCCGCCGATCCCAAGAATCGCGATTTGAAGCTAATGCTCGCCGGGGAGCTGGCGGACCAGGATCATCCCGATGAAGGCCTGGCCATGGCGAAGAGCCTGCTCGATGGCGCCACGCCCGACGATCAGCGAGGTGTTTGGCTCGATATCGCCCAAATGAACATCCGTCTGCGGCGGTGGAAGGATGCCGAAGATGCGCTTGACCAAGCCGAACCTCTGTCGACCAAGAAGGATGACCGCACTTACCTGTTCTTCCTTCGCGGCGAATGGGCTGAGCGGCAGAAGCGGCTGGATCAGGGCGAGCAGTTTTTCCGCCAGGCATTGAATCTTGATCCGGAAAACGCCATGACCTTGAACTATCTGGGTTATATGTGGGCCGACAAGGGGATCAAGCTACCCGATGCGCTCAAAATGATTCGCAAAGCCGTCGACCTTGAACCGGGAAATGGCGCGTATCTCGATTCTCTCGGCTGGTCTACTTCAAGATGGGCGAATATGAACTGGCCGAGGACAACCTGCGGCAGGCCGTGAATCGCGACCAGACCGATCCCACCGTGCACATGCACCTGGGCGATCTTTACGAGAAGACGGGCCGCATCCGGTTGGCAGCGGCGCAGTGGCAGCTTTCGCTGGACGAATTCGCCAAGGCGTCCGCCGCCGATATCGAGCCCGGCGACGTAGAGAAGGTGCAGAAAAAGCTTGAGGGCGCCCGAGTCAGACTCGCCAAAGAGGACAGTTCCGACGGCCCGGCCAAGCCGGAGTGACACGCGGTCTCCCGGCTGGGTTGTTCTGAGTTTTCTCGTCGGATCCAACCGCATTCCGGGATAGGCTTCGGACAATGGCTTCCGATTTTGAACGTGCGTTTGACCAGTTAAAGTGTGTCTTCGCGAGCCACTTGCGCCAGTTGGCGATCAGTGAAGATACTGCCTCCGTCTACTCCGTAACATGCCGGGCGCCGTCGCCCTTCCCGCAACACAAGGGTCATCCTATGTGGTTCGGCTCGGTGCGCATGGGAAAAGCGTACGTCAGTTTCCACCTCATGCCGCTCTATATGAATCCGCCCCTGTTCAATGCCGTGTCGCCGGGCCTGAAGAAGCGGATGCAGGGCAAGACCTGCTTCAACTTCAAGAGCGCCCCTGAGCCCCAGTTGTTGAAAGAGCTCAGGCAACTCGTCAACGCGGCCATGAAGGATTGGGCCTCCAAGCGGTATCTGTAATTCCGGGGCGGCCTGCTCCGCGAAAACCCTACTGCGCGTGCGCCGCCGCGGCGGCCAGGTAAACATCCACGTTACTCTTGTCCACCAGCGATGTGCCCGTATCGACGAATGCAGGGTAGGGCGCGAATGCGTCGACACTATAGTCCTTGCTGAGCTGCGTGGGCGGATCGTGAAAGATCTCGTCGAGCGCCTTCAGACCTATGAAGCCCATGGTGAACGGCTTTTGCACGACAGCCGCATCGATGACTCCGTCCTTGATGCTCTGCAGCGTATCGGGATTCACGTCCCACGCCACCAGTTCGCGGGTGGTGTCGCCCGTCCGTTTGATCGCGTCAGCGGCCAACTTGCCTGAAGCAGAGTCGAGGCAAACAAAGGCGTCGATCTTCTTGGCGCCGGTCTGAGCCATGAGCGCCTGCGTCCGATCGAAGGCAACACTCGCGTCGCCCTTGATGTCGATCACTTCAGTGATGTTGATGCCCGGTTGCATTGCAAAGGCGTCCTTGAATCCCTTCAGCCGCTCTTCTGTATTGGGCTGGCCGGCAAGCGTAAAGAAGACTACGTTGCCTTTCCCGCCCAGCTTCGCGACGACTCTCCGGCCGCCTAAACGCCCTGCTTCAAGGTTGTTGGTGCCGATGAAATAGAGCCTGTGGCTGGCCGCGGCATCGGAGTCAATGGTAATCACCGGAATGCCGGCGCTTACGGCCGCATCGATCCCCGGCTGCATCACGGCAGCGTCGGAGACCGAAACCAGAATGCCTGCCGGTTTGGCCGCAACCGCCTTTTGAAACTCCGCCAGTTCATCCTGAGGATCGTATGTGTCAGGCCCAGCTACCTTGGCTGTCACTCCGTATTGCGCCGCAGCCGCCTTGAATCCGGCGATCGCCGTCTCCCAGTAGGGCAGCGAGACGTTGGTTGCAACCAGGTAAAAAACCTCTTTTTGCGAGTGCCTTGCCCCGCAACCCGGGATGAACATCATTGCCAGCGCGACCAGCGCCAGCGCCATCTGCTTGATCAGCTTCATTGCTACCTCTCCTTGAAGACCGAATGACTGCTGCGACTGGCGCACACGATTTGCACATGCCCCAGCCCCTGAAAAAAAATTCCGGCTGGATAGTACTCCCTCGGAATTGGCGTTGTCCATTGGCAGGCGCGTGAGTGTCTTTGGAGCGACCAACGCCAGGGCATGGGATTCCCATCGCAGCAACGCCCCCTGCCCCGCACTGTCCCCTTTTGCGGTATAACCAGACGTGAACTGAACCAATTGGAAGCTCGCGCGAAAACCGGACCAAACGATGGCTCTCAACACTGCATTCTGCGCACTGCTGCCCGCTGGAATCGCCGTGAACGGAAGTACGGACAGCCCGCTGTCGCGGAGAGTCCATCTGGAACTGCCACACGCGTATCGCACTCCGTTTGCGCGCGACGCCGCCCGAGTCCTGCACGCACGCGCTTTTCGCCGGCTCGCCGGCAAAACACAGGTCTTCACGCGGCTGCCCACTGAAGGGCTGTCTGATCATTTCCGCAGCCGCCTGACGCATACGCTCGAAGTAGCCCAAATCTCGCGCACGACGGCAGCGGCTCTGGGACTCAATGTGGAACTGGCAGAAGCCCTTGCTCTGGCGCACGACATCGGGCATCCCCCCTTCGGCCACGCCGGCGAAAAAGCGCTCGATCGCGCGCTCCGCACTCATGGCCTCAGCTTCGACCACAATCTCCACGCGCTGCGCATTGTCACCTGGTTTGAGGAGCGCTATCCGGCTTTTCGCGGGCTCAATTTGACGCTCGCCGTCCGCGAAGGCATTGTGAAACATTCGCGCGACTACTCCGAGAAGGACCATCCCGAGCTGGCAGAGTATTTTCTTGATCGATTTCCACCGCTTGAGGCCCAGTTGATCGATCTGGCGGACGAAATTGCCTATCTGACCGCGGACCTCGACGACGGGCTGGACTCCGGCGTCCTTGCGCTCGATCAGGTTCGCACTGCCGCGCCGCTCTTCCGCAGCTTTCACGACGTCGCGATCCAGAGCTTTCCCAAGGCTTCGCCGCGGCTGGCCGTGTACGAGGCCCTGCGGCGTCAGTTGAATGCGTGGGTCACCGATCTGATTGAGGAAGTGCGCAAACGCGTGAATGAGCTTGGCGCCACCACGCTCGATGAGGTCCGCCGCGCCCCGCGAAGGCTCGCGACACTGAGCGCGTCGATGGAGTCCGAACGCGCAGCGGTCAAGGAGTTCCTATACGCGAATCTCTACAACACGCCGGCCCAGGAACAAGAGCACGCGCACGCTGAAGAAGTGGTCATCGAGATTTTCGAAGAACTCATGGCCGAACCCGGCTTGATGCCGCGGGACCACCAGGCGCAGATTCCCACAGAGGGGCTGGCCCGCACGGTGGCGGACTACATTGCCGGAATGACCGACAGCTACATTGTGCAGCTGTGGAAGCATCGCGGAGGGCGGTGAGTGATTGCGCGGTGCCCAGCGGGACCACCCGACAGTGGGCGATCGATCGCGGCCGGCGCGGCTACTTTGCCGGAAGGAATTCGATCTGCGCCAGGTTGCCCACGGACTTGAAGCCATAATCGGCAGTGACGAAGACGTGATCGGGCGCGCCCATTGCAAGATCCATGGCAAAGGCGTCTGCGTAGGCCATTTTGTGATCGACTCGTAGCTCGGCTGCATGCACCGCCCGCTCGGCGCTCGCCGGAACAATCTCCGCTTCGCTCGGCAATAGGCTGCTGAGGATGCGTTCTTCTTTCTGGGCGCCGAATCGCTTACGCAAGTTCCCGGCGACCTCTCCCCATTGCACGGCGGAGATGTGCACCTCAGCCTGTCCAGTGACGCAGGATTTGAGGATTTCTTTCACGCGGTTGCCACCGGCCTCTCCGTCGAGATAACGGATCAAGGCAGACGAGTCCAGAACGTACACCGTCATTGGATGGTCCTACCAACCCTCTTCCCGCATCTCCCGCTCGCGCTCAAGGCGCCTGTCTTCGAGGAGCATATCGGTCCCCGACGAGTCACCCTCGGTGCATCCGTGCATTTTTTCGATGAGGCTCAGCTTGGCCGCTATAGTCTCGGGCCTCAAAACCATCTCCGCGCCCTCTTGGCGAATAGCGACGCGCGTGCCGGGCTCAATCCCGAGGGATTCACGGATGGCTGCGGGGATCACCATCTGGCCCTTGGTACTGACAATCGCGAAATGCTCTTCCCTAGGCTGCTCCATGGCTTACACTCTAGCATAAGTAAGATAGATTTTCAATAGTAAGAAATAACTCGATTGTAAGATCAACAGAGTTTAGTCTTATTATTGGAAACCCCTCTTACTGCACAGTGCCCTGCGGACGGATTCGCCGAAGGTCGAGCGCGCACAGCACGGCATTCTGCGCATGGATGCGCAGATTGTCGGCCGCGGCCCACAGCCATAGTCGCGAAGCAAGATTGGAGTTGCGGCCTTCGGGTTCCGGCCGCAGGCGAACCAGAATGTCATTCTGCCCAGTGGCGGCGAGGTTTGACGGCGAATCCGTATCTTCGAGCACCAAATCGACGTGTTCGCCGGTCAATGCATCTTCGAGGGTGCCAATCTCGACTGCCCGCTCCAGTTCCACGGCAATGGAGAATGTGTGACCGTGGAAGACGGGGGCATGGATCACCTGCACGGCCAGCGACGGGCCGCGCCCGCCGCTTATCGCCTGGTAGTGGCGGCGAATGCGCGCTTCCACATCCGGCAGGCTCACGGTGGAGCTTTCACCCATGCCGCAAAGCAGGTTGTACGCCACCTGCGCATCGTAAACTGCGCGAGGTAAGGACTGGAAGCTCAACAGGCTCACCGTCTGTTGGTGCAACTCGTCCATCGCTGCGCGCCCGAATTCGCTGGCCGGCTCAAGCACGGTAGCGGCGGCGAATCGTACCGGCGCGGCTTGTCGCAACCGTTCGAGCAGCAGCGCAAGCGCGACAACAGCAGGATGGGCTGGCACCACAGCCGGCGTAAAGAGATCGACGCCCGCCGCGTCCGTCTGCAGCCATGGTGCGCGAACCACCACACCAGCCTCCCGGTCCAGAGCCGCTGAAAGATCCAGGACCGTCGATCCAGCGCGCAAGGCGTGCTGCCAGTGACGGCGCGTCAGGCTCTCGGTTCCGCAGAAGAATGTGAAGTCCACGTGGTCGAAGGCGTCGGCGCGAATTGCCTGGATGAAAGTGACTTCATCGCCCACCTGGTCTAACTGGCCCTGCGCGTCCTCTTCGTCGAGCAGAACAAAGCTGGCCGAGGCCAGCGGCGACTCTGAGAGAGCCTCCTTCAACTCCCGGCCCACGAGGCTTGAAGCGCCGGCAATAGCAATTTTGTACACAGGCGTCCTTTGGCTTGCTTTGACTTATGGCTAGGGTCTTCCGGCGCCGGGTTCGGCCGCGACTGGCGAGTGGGTGGGCGGATCAAGCGGCTTTCTGCGTCGCCGCCTCGACCAGCCATATGCTGCGCGCGCCCAAATTCCCGAAAACATGTATACCAATGCGACCGGGAACATGACCACATTTGAATAGCGCAGCGCGATGTAGGCGATCAACGCCAGCAGAACCAGCAACTGGAAGGGATGACGGCGGGAAAAGTTGATTTCTTTTGCCGACCAGAACCGCCAGGTGCTGACCATCAAAAATGCCGTCAGCCCGACAAGAATGAGCCAGGGAACGGCGACCCACCATTCCTCGACCGGATAGGCGTTGAAGAAGTGGACGGTGGCCGCCAGCAGGCCAGCCGCGGCGGGAATCGGCATGCCGACAAAGTACTTTCTGTCGGCGCGTCCAGGATTCCGCGGCTGCGGGTCGTGGCTGATGTTGAACCGAGCCAGCCGCGAGGCTCCGCCAAGAAGAAAGAGAAAGCAGATGAATGTGCCGGCCTGCATCAGGTGCAGGCGCAGTTGCGGATTCATTGAGTCGGGGAGGAAATGGAATCCCCAAACGAAAGCCAGCAGGCTGGGCGCCATGCCAAACGTAATGACATCGGCCAGCGAGTCCAGCTCCCTGCCAAAGTCGGTGGTGGTGTTGGTCAAGCGGGCGATACGGCCATCGAGCGCGTCGAAGGGAATGGCAAACAGAATGGCGATCGCTGCCCAGTCCAGGTGCATGTGTGCCTGGCCGCTTCCATCCAGCGCTCCAATGGTCTGCGTGATGGAGAAGTAACCGGCTCCCAGGCTGCCTGCGGTGAATAGCGAAGGGAGCAGGTACATGCCTCGCCGCAGACGCGGATGAGGCTTTCCTTTTGCCCGTTGAAAATCAAACGAATTCACGAGCTCCCTCCCCGCGGCATCGAGGCCAGCACACTGGCGCCGCCCTTGACGCGCTCTCCGACTTTCACCAGCAGCGCTGCGCTTGATGGAATGACCACATCGACTCTGGAACCGAATTTGATGAGGCCGACACGCTGCCCACGCTCCACCGACTGACCCTGATTGCAGCGAAAGACGATGCGCCTCGCCA
>Ga0187862_10005347_pt1 | contig 11915 bp, 11 predicted proteins | sample June2016WEW_10_1_FD_133003 | JGI IMG/M metagenome (GOLD analysis project Ga0187862, IMG submission 133003) | Peatland microbial communities from SPRUCE experiment site at the Marcell Experimental Forest, Minnesota, USA - June2016WEW_10_150 | ecosystem: Environmental > Terrestrial > Soil >...
CCCCACATTGGACCCTTCGGAAACGACCAAAACCGAGAAATCGCCTATGTGGTGACCAAAGTCAAAATCCACCTTCGTGTTTTCAACGGGTTACCGCCGCAAAACGCAAACATGCGCTAGTCCCGAAACACTGGGGGGCGAGGCCGGGCGAACCCTTTGGGTCGCCGGCCGGCACCAGCCCCAACAGCTTCAGCGAGCCTGCTATCGAGTTGGTTATGAAGCGCCATCCAGCGCTTCCGCTGCCATTGAAGATGCGGCTCCAACCATTGGCGGCCGGGCACGCACGGCGAAAGTCCGAAGCCCCCGGCCGCCGCAACGAGTCTTTTTCACCCCCTCCGCTCAGGATAAGTGTCTCCATTCTCGCCGCGCCCGCCGGTTTCCTCCGTTTCTCCAAAAATAATTCTTGACATGTATCACTCATCTAGTACACTATAATTCTAGATGAGCACCACGGCCCGACGCAGACCTTTCGAGTTCCGGCTGGACCTCCGCAGCGGCGTTCCGGTCTACCGCCAGATCATCGACCAGGTGGTGGGCGGCATCGCCGCGGGAACTCTTGCGAACGGAGACCAGCTTCCCACCGTCCGCCAGGCCGCGGTGGACCTGTCGATCAATCCCAACACCGTGGTCCGTGCTTATCGCGAACTCGAAATCCGGGGCGTGCTGGAAACCCAGCAAGGCACCGGCACATTCATCAGCCATCAAAAGGTGAAGCGCGACGAAGTCGAGCGGCAGCGCCGTTTGAGCCGGCTCGTGGGCGAGTTTGTATCGCAAGCGGGATCCGCCGGCTTCACCGTCAAGGATTTGTTGGAGCAGCTACATGATCTACAAGGGGATTCTGAAAAAACTAGGAGATGACGTCATGAAGCCGGACCTCTCGCAGTATCGAATCAGTAATGTCGGGGTAGCGCTGTTTATCGTCTGCGCCGCGGCCGGCGGCGGCTTCACGGCCGCAATCGGCAAGCCGGCGCCGGCCATCGCGGGAGCCCTGCTGGGATTGTATTTCCTGTTCGCGATCCGCGTGGCGGACCAGTGGGAGAAGGTCGCGGTGCTGAGGTTCGGACGCTGCACCGGGTTGCGCGGCCCCGGGATGTTCCACGTCATTCCCGTGGTGGACCGGCTCAGCACCTTCGTGGACCAGCGCGTCCGCGTGGCCAATGTATCGGCGGAATCCACTCTCACGCGCGACACCGTGCCGGTGAACGTGGATGCCATCGTGTTCTGGATGGTGTGGAGCGCGGAGAAGTCGATTTTGGAGGTGCAGGACTACTCCCAGGCGATCACCCTCAGTGCGCAGACGGCGTTGCGGGAATCGATCGGGCGCCATGAGCTGGCGCAGATGCTGGCGGAGCGCGAGTTGCTCGGCCGCGAATTGCAGCGCATTCTGGATGAGAAGACCACGTCCTGGGGCATCACCGTGCAATCGGTGGAGATCCGCGACGTACAGATTCCGCCGGCGCTGCAGGACGCCATGTCGCGGCAGGCGCAGGCCGAGCGCGAGCGGCAGGCCCGCATTATCCTGGGCCAGGCCGAAACCGAGATTGCCGAGAAGTTCGGAGCGGCGGCGCTCACTTACCAGAACAACCCGGTGGCGCTGCATCTGCGCGCCATGAACATGCTGTACGAGGCCATCAAGGAGAAGGGCGCCATGGTGATCGTGCCTTCCTCGGCGGTGGAAACCATGGGGTTGGGTGGCATGTTAGGGACGGTGTCGCTCGGCGGAGCCAAACCGTAGCCGGGCGCGGTACGATATTCTTATGCGCTGGATAACACTCACACTTACGCTCGCGCTGGGATGCGCGCCGCTGGTTGCAAAGGACGAAAAGAGTAAGACCGCTGATAGGCTGGACGATGCGGCCACCCTCTTTTCCGAAATCATGGGGACACCGGACAAGTCGATTCCGCAGGACCTGCTGGATAAGTCCTACTGCGTCGTGCTTGTGCCCGGTTTGAAGAAGGCTGCGTTCGGCGTCGGCGGAAAGTTCGGCCGCGGCTTCTCCGTTTGCCGCAACCCCAGCCAACCGGGTTGGGGACCGCCGGCCGCCATTCGCATTGAAGGCGGCAGCGTCGGCTTCCAGATCGGTATCTCCTCCACGGATGTAGTCCTGCTGATCATGAACGAGGGTGGAATGAAGCATCTCACCACCAGCAAGTTCACCATCGGGGCGGATGCTACGGCTGCCGCCGGTCCCGTGGGCCGCAGCACCACTGCCCAGACGGACGCTTTGATGAACGCCGAGATTCTCTCCTGGTCCCGTTCGCGCGGCGTCTTCGCCGGCATCTCGCTGGACGGCGCCACGCTGCGCAACGACATTGACGAGAACCAGGCGATGTACGGCCAGCGGTGGGAGAGCAAACAGATCCTCGGCAGCGGAGCGAAACCGCCGGAGATGGCGGCCAAGCTGCTTGCCGAGCTGAACAAGTACTCGTCACGCAGGACCCATTAGAGAAGGGCGCCGCTCCCCGCGACCGCCCAACTATACTGGAGTTCTGCCCACATGAGCACTCCATTCCAAATCGCAGTGTGTGGAAGCATCGTCCCCGACCCGCTGCAAACTCTGGAGCCGGTCATCGGCCCCGCCGGTCCGTCCCTCAAGAATGAAATGATGCTGCCGGCCGTGCTGGACCCGTGGGCCGGGCATGCCCTCTTTGAAGCGGCCCACCTGGCGCGGAAGACGCCGGGGAGCAAGGTCTGGCTGGTGAGCCTGGCACCCAAAGCCAAGCTTCAGCAGGTGATGATGACGGTGGCGCAGAAGGTCCCCTTCGAGTTGGTGGCGCTGGATGGGCCGGCTTCGGGTTTCACCGATTCCTTCGAGACCGCGGCGGCGCTGGCTGCCGCCATCGCGGCCATTCCGGGACTGGATCGCGCGAAGTTACTGGTGTTCGGCGGATGGGAATCGGCTTCGCGCGGAGCGGGCTCGACGTTGCAGATGGTGGGCGAGCGCCTGGGGATCACGGAGCAGTTCCAAGGCGTCGATCAGGTGACCGTTCGCGAAGACGGCGGCCTGGAGATCCTGGAGCGCATCGAAGGCGGCCGGCATCAGGTTTCAGTGTGCTCCGCGCCGCCGGCGGTGCTGGGTTGGGCCACCGGCAACTTGCCCGAGCCGCGCAACAATCCGCAGATCGGAATGGCCAACATGCGCGCCATTATGCCCGCGCTGCAGCGCGCCAAGGCCACGCCCATCCCCAACACCGGCCTGTCCTTCGCCTCGGTGAGCCTGCCCAGGCAGCAGAGAGAGACGCGCATCGTAAAGGATATGCCCGCCGAAGAGATTGCCCGCGAAATCGTCGCCTGGATGGCGGAGGAGTAACGTGGAAACCGTACTGCTTCTGGCGCATACGGAGCCCGATGGCGCCCTGGCCAAACCGGCGCTGGAGTGCCTGACGGCCGCGCTGGCCTTGGGCGGCCCGCTGACGGTCGGGCTGGTGGGCGCGCGTGTGGAAGCCGCCGCCAGCCAGATCGCTGGCTGCGGCGCGGCGCGGTTCCTGGCGGTTACCGGCGAGGCGTTCGCGCAACCACGCTACTCGACCGACGCCGCGGCCGCCGAAGCGCTGTGCCGCGCGGCCGGCGCCGCCATTGCGATGGCCCCTTCCACTTCGCGATGGGCGCGCGCACTCCCCGGCGTGGCCTATCGCCTGGGCGGCCGCGTCGATACCCACGCTACCAGCGTGGCGGCGGAGAATGGAGCGCCCGCGGTCACCCGTTGGTTCTACCGGCAGCGCATGGAAGCCGTGCTTTCGCGTCGGGAGCGGCCCTGGGTGATCCTGCTCGATCCCGGCTGCTTCGCCCCCTGGAGCGGGCCCGCAGGCACAGCCAGCGTGGAACCCGCGGCGGTCGCCGTGCCCGAAACGCGCACCACGGTCACCGGCGTGCGGTCCCCCAAGGCCGACGAGCAAACCATTCGTCCCGATGCCAAGCTCCTGTTTGTGGCGGGCGCGGGCTGGACCAAGAAGCAATCCGACGGGGCCGTGCACGCGGCCGAGGCGGAGACGCTGATTCTGGGATTCCTACGCGCGGCGCAGGCATCCCTGGGCGGCAGCAAGTCGCTGGTGGACCTGAGCGGCGAGGGCGAGGCGGTGCTGCGCTTCATGACTCATCTGAACCAGGTGGGCCAGACCGGCTCGACGCCGCGCCATCCCAAAGGTCTTTCCACGTGTTGCCACGGCGAGGAGCCGCACGTGGTGGGTTGGCGCTTCGTGAACCAGCGCCGCGCCATCAACCTCGATCCCAACTGCGGCTGGGCGCGCGGCAAGGCCGACGTGCTCTACGTCGCCGACGCGTTCGAAGTAATGCAGCACGTGAACCGGCTGCTGGGGGCATGATCTTGGTGGCGGCTGGGTCGGTGGACTTCCCGTCCACATTCATTCACCATTGAAGTATGGAGATAGAGTTCACCACCCAGATTTTCAGAGAGGGCCGGACCTTCGTGGCTCACACCCCCGAACTGGATGTTTCCTCTTGCGGCGGCACAAAAGAGAGGGCGCTTAAGAACCTGAAGGAAGCCGTCCGCCTGTTTCTCGAAGAGGCCGAAAAGATGGGCACTTTGGACCAGATCCTGCAGGAAGCCGGTTATCTGAAGCGCCGCAGCAAGCTGGAAGGTCCCAAGTTCGTCGGCACTCATAGAGTCTCCCTGCCTCTGCCCTTGGCGCATGCCTAAACTTGGCCCGATTTCTTACAGGCGATTGGCGCGGGTATTTGAGGCGGACGGTTTCCGCTGCGTCCGCGAGGAAGGTGACCACATGGTTTTCACCAAGCCCGGCGTGATTCGGCCGGTTGTCATACCAAAATACGCGTCAGTGCCGGTGTTCATCATCAAGAACAACCTTCGTACGTCCGGCATGTCTCGGCAGCGGTACTTCGAGTTGCTCGCGGATTAAATTAGGGTATTGGCGTACTTGATGACACCAGATATTTTGGGGAAGAAGAAAAGCGGCCCGACCAAACGGAACGGACAAAAGCGATCTACAAACCCAACGGCATTAGGATCTCGTGAAATTGGAAACTGTCAAGTTTATTATTGACATCCTAACCTGTAATCGTTACACTGGGGCATGGCTACACAACAGGCCCCCAACAATCAGCAAGAGCTGGTTGAAGACGCTAAAGACAAAAAGCGTGGATGCGTCGAACGTGGCGAGGCAATCGTGATGCTACTTGCCAATCACCATGTAGATCAGCAGAGACTTCCAACCCTGACTGGGCTTACCGAGACGATGATCAGTCGGCTGAAGGTGTGTTACGAGAACTTAAGCCCTGATGCCCGCCGATTGTGCAAAACTGTCAGAATACAAACCCAGGCGTGCCATAGGCTAGGGCGAGAAGTTGCCCGTGCGGATCAGGTTCGGCTCATTAGATTGGCTCAGGAATTTACGAGAAAGCGTGAATCGAGACGACCTTTGCAAAAGATGGGATCACCAGGACGGCAAAGTCCGAGAGGGCTAATCACGGAAGACGACATGCAAGAGGCGATCTGGGCTGAGAAGTACAAATCCTAAAGCTGCCGCAGCAGAAGCGTAAGGACTGCGTATTCCAATCTGTCAGACATCGGACCTTTGACCATGCGGCCTCCTATCGCTTGCGCTTCTTCGATGCTCTGGCCTTCGGCGGCGGCTGCCCCGGGCGGAGCATCAGTTCGTCGGACAATGGCATGACCAGCGCACCGCGCGGTTATCCGTGCCGGGCAACGTATAGCAGCAGCCCGAAGATGACCACCGGAATCGCCGCCAGCATCAGATAAAACAAAACCGTCCGCGGCCAGGAGGTGCGCCGGCGCTTCCAGTCGCGCAGTTCGGGGCGTTCGGCGATTCCCACCTGGTCCAGATGTTGGAGGTCCCAGGCAAACTCCCGGGCGCTGTGATAGCGGCTCTTGGGATCGCGTTCCAGAGCGCGATAGATCACTTCTTGCAGCTCGGCTGCCATTTCGGGATCGGCCTCGCGCGGCGGCTTGGGATGATTCAGCAGCCGGTCGTTCATGATGGCGAATGCATTGGGGCCCGAAAATGGAGTCTCCCCAGTCAGCATTTCATAGAGCATCACGCCCAAGGCATACACGTCGCTGCGCGCGTCTCCGCGCTTGCCTTTGACCTGTTCGGGGGAGATGTATTCGGGCGTGCCCATCACCTGCGAGAGTTTGGCGAATGTCAGCCGGCGGGCGCCGGCGAGCGAAGCGATGCCGAAGTCAATGAGTTTGATATGGTCCTCACTGTCGACCATGATGTTCTCGGGCTTCAGATCGCGGTGGACTACGCCGTGGGTGTGAATATACTCCAGGGCGTCGCAGATGCCGGCCGTGATTCGAATCGCGCGCTCGGGAGGAAGTTTGCGCCGCTCCCTGAGAATCTCGCGCAGCAGGCGCCCCTCGGCCCACTCCATCACCATGTAGACCTGGCTGCGATCGTCGTCGGTGAACACCTTCATGACGCCGGGGTGATCCAGGTCCTTGCCAATCTCCTCTTCGCGCGCAAACCGGTCGAAAAGAACCGGGTCGCTTTCCATCTCGGGATGCGGGACCTTGATGGCGACTGCACGGCCCGTGCGCAAGTCGGTGCCTTTGTAGATGGAAGCCATTCCGCTGCGCGCCACCAGGCTGTCGATGCGGTAGTGATCGAGCTGATCGCCGGGATGGACGGGAGTCATTAGGCGAGCTTGTACGGGCGTCCCCGGTACATGCCCACACGTTCCACGCTACGAATGCGGATGAGCTGCACACTCACATTATCGTTGCCACCTCTTTGGTTTGCAAGATCGACCAGTTCGTGAACGGCGTCCTCCAAGCGAGCGTGGCGAGTCGCAATGTCCGCCATCTCCGGCGGAGTTACCAGGTTATGCAAGCCGTCGGAACACAGCAGCAGCATATCGCCGGGCAACACCTGGTGCTCATGGGTATCGACGTTGACGAACATCTCGTTTCCCAGCGAGCGGCTGAGCAGGTGGCTGGTCCGCGCTTGCGCCGCCTCGCGCGATGAGAGAACCCCCAGAAGCACCTGTTCGTTGCTCATGGTATGATCGCGCGTCAGCGCTTCGGCGTGGCGGTGGCGAATGCGATAACAGCGGGAATCCCCCACGTGGGACACCACCACCCGGTCGAAGCGCAAGGCGCAGGTGACCAGAGTGGTTGCCATGGTCGAGCCGCCCCGCCCGGTCGCCATTCCGGTTTCGAACACTTTGGTGTTGGCTTCCCGCACCAGACGCGGCAGCAGCGCTGCATGCTGTTCCCCATTGCGGAAGCGGCGGAACCCGGCCAACAGGGCCTCCACCGCGGTGCGGGAAGCCACCTCGCCCAGCTCCTGGCCGCCCACCCCGTCAGCCAGTGCGAACAGCCACTCGCGGGCAGCGGCCCGGGCGGACATCTCGGGGAGTGCGTACCCGAGATAATCCTCGTTGTGGTCGCGTACTATTCCGCGGTCGGACGCTTGGGCGAACTCAAGTTCAAGCATATTCACACTGCGGGCGAGCGGTGCGGGACCATGGTTGTCCGCCCGCTGACCCTGCTCGACCGCACAAAGTAGATCCCTCCGTAGCAAGCCCACACCGCCGCGATTCCCAGAGCGAGCAGCGGTTCCATCTTAGTCCCATAACCCAGGAAGGGACCTATCAGATAGAATGACATGCACGCCAGGTTCGCCACAAGCCCGAACACCGGAATGCACAGATGGCGTACTACGCTGAACTTCGGATGCTTGTGGTAAGCCACCATACAGATCATGCAGCTCAACCCGTATAGCAGGAAGGTGCCGAAATTCGACGCCAGGGTGACGGTGAGCAGCGAATTGGGCATGGCCGCCATTCCGTCGTGCGTGGTGTATCCGAAGCTGGACCAGAAGCCCTGCGGCAGCGACTTGATGGCGGCGTCCGCCGGCGCCCCGGCATCGCCGAAGGCCATCATCACGCCCAGGCAACCGACCACCGCGGAAATCGCCGCCAGCGTCCAGATGGCCCGATGCGGAGTGAGATTCTTCGCATGCAGCAAGCCGAAGTGCTCGGGCACCTCCGAATCCTTGCCCATCGCGTAAGTAACGCGAGCCCCCGTATTGATGCAGGAGAGCGTGGTGCCGATGATTGCCAGGAATACGGTGAACGCTTCGGTCAACATGAACGCGCGCCCACCCCCAGGACCGAAGACCGCATTGCCCACGATGATCATCATGTCACCGATGGGCGCCGCGGAGCTCACCGCGGTCTGCAAGGGGTAACCGCTGTTTAAGAAGTAGTTAGCCGCAAAGTACTCGAACAGGTAACAGAAGGCGCCCTGAACCAGCAGTGAGGTGATGACTGCGATGGGCACGTCGCGCTTGGCGTTCTTGGCCTCGCCGCCCATCGACGTCACAGATTCAAATCCGACCAGGATCAAGATGGCGACTGTCGCCTGAATGAACGCCCAGCTCACGTTGTGAATACCCACCACGGATGCGGCGCTGGAGTGAGACAGGAAGTTGCCCTTGTCGTCTTTCTCGGGATAAGTCACGAGGTATGGCGCAGGCTTTCCGGCCGAGTCAAGCAGTGGCTTGGGCTTCCCGTCCGCGTCGCGAAGAATAGTTTCGGTGGTTTGCCCGTTTACGGTGGCTTTAGTGGTGGCGAACTGATAGTTGTAGGCATCGCCCGATGTGGGGTCAAACTGATAGCCCACGCTCCCCGCGGGGTGGCTGGTGCGGTAACCCAGGGCCAGCGCGGCGAACAGCACGAGCGCGGCAATCTGAATCACATTGATGGCGATATTGACCGCCGTGGAGCCGTTTATCCCCCGATGGGCGATATAGGCGATCAGGAACGAGAATGCGATGGCGATCAACATCATGAACATCGTGCCGGGATTGGAGGCGCTCATGAAATTGGGCCACAGCGTGCCCACCAGGTAGCCGCAAAGGATTCCCATCACCGCGACCATCACGCCGGGATAGATCCAGTAGTAAAGATGAGAGGCCCATCCCACGATGAACTTGGCGAGCCGGGCCCAGCGCCAAACCGCTTCATGGTTCAAGAACGACTGCTCGGCAAAGTAATACGAACTGCCGGTTCCGGGATAGAGCTTGGCCATCTCCGCGTAGCACACGGCTGTAGCCAGGCACAGCAGGAGCGCGACAAGTATTCCGATCCACATGGACGGAGAAGTCTGGCCCGTGCCTGCCTGAATGACAAACGTGAGCCAGAGAAAGGCGCCGGGGGCGATAAGCGCCATGGCGTTCATCGTCAGACCCGTCAAGCCCAGAGTCTTCTTCATTGTGACTTCGTTGTTATCTGCCATATATGTCTCCTTAGTGGAAGAATAGGTGACGCGATGCCTTACTTCTTCGGTCCGAAGAACGCGATCATACCCAGCAGGACCGTCGGCTGGCTCTTGGAGTAGCCGTTGCCCTTTTGGAAGAACGCCTGGTTCGACCAGTCGTTGCGGAACTCAAGCCGGCTCAGCAGCCAGTCCGTCATCTTGTATTCACCGGTCAGCGTACCTTCCTTGAGGGTCTGCGCCGTGCCGGTGGTAAAGCCGTTCATGTCGTCGTACCACTCCAGGCGTGGAGCGATGGCAAACTTCTTGCCGACCGCAAAACGCGCCGCCGCGGCGATACCGGTCCACTGATTCGCTCCCGGACCGATGTTCTTATCGCGCCCGTAGTCGAAGTTGATGTAGTAGCTGATCTTGTCGGTGGGGTTGACCTGCACGGTGGTGTCGTAGAGGTTACGCAATCCTTGAGTGGTGTGGTTCTTCTCGGGTCCCACGTAGTAGACGTTAGTCCAGGTGACCTTTTTCCACGCGTAGGCGCCGTTGACTCCAACCGTCTTGCCGCTGTTGTTGGGTTCGACGTCGTTCCAGCCCTGCACTAACTGCACGCCTCCGGTGAAATGAGGGCCGACCGGAAACGATGCACGGACGCCGAAGTGGTAATAAGGAATCGCCAGGGCAAAGAGCAGCGACCGGGAGTAATTCCAGTCCTGGTTGGTGGGGATCACTTCAGCGCCGGCGGCCGTCCAGAACTCGCCGGCGTCTACCTCCACACCACCCCATGACTTCGGTTTCAAACTGACGTAAGCCTGTTGGATGTACTTCCAGTCGTCCGGAGCCCGGTCGGCGGCGTGGATGACATCGACATCCTCTCCGAACCCGGCGTCCAGATGAAATCCGACCGGACCGGGCGCGTGGTCGATGGTCAGCATGCCCATTCCGAGGTGCAGGGTATCGGCGCGCAGATCGAAGTTCCGGAGGCCGTTGAATCCGGAGGAAGGGTCGTTGAAGTTCGCGTCCACGTAACCGTCAGCCAGCAAGCTGAAGTCGGTGCCCCAGTGCGTCCAGTTGGACGGACCGGGAGTGGCCGGCGGCTGAGCGGCCGCCGGCTGAGTTTCGGCAGTTTGCGCCGCGGGGGGATTGTCGGGCGCGGTTGGCGTCTGTGCATTGGCTGCCGCCGCCATCGCCAGAGATCCGCCTAAAAGAAGAGCTACACGTATCTTCCGCATGTCCTTGCTCCTAATTAAGATAAAGTCGGTAATCAGCGACTAAGCTGGTTGCTTGCGGCCATGCGGACTGGGGTGGCCACCGTGACGGGTTGCTACACTTACTTTATCGGTTCTTTTGCGTGAAAGCGAATAGATAATTTCTATCGGAACCATTTGAAAATTCCTGTGGGTTCGCTCGCACCGCGGTGGGCTCATCGGGTATCCTGAACTTGGCGTTATGAGAATTGCCGGTTTCTTGCTGCTCCTGGCGGGATGGGGAATCGTCCTGAGCGCAGTCGTGCTTCTCAGGTCACCTTCTCTGATCGCCGGCTTTGTGATGGCCGGCACGGGCGTGGAAGTACTGGGCCTGGTGCTGGTGATCCGCTCCCACCGTCTCCTTCGGAGGGAGAGGAGATGACGCACGCGCCCGTTCCGGGGCTTTCCGAAACAACCACGGCGCTTTGCGTTCTGCTCATCTTTCTGGTTCCTTTTGCCGCCGCGGGACTCTCGCTGATCAATACGGGCCTGGGCCGCTCGCGCAGCGCCGCCCATTCCATGCTCTCTTCGCTGTGTGTTATTGCGGTCGCGGTTCTGGTGTACTTCTTCTGCGGGTTCTCCTGGCAGGGATTTGCCGGCGGGCCCGCGCATGTCGAGGCGGTGGCCGGGAAATCCTGGAACTGGATCTCGGCCGAACCGTTTTTCTTACGAGGATTGCCACCGGGAGGATCTCCGGCCTCGCTGGCGGCATTGCTCGAAATGTTCAGCGTGGGTCTGGCCGCGCTCATTCCGCTGGGCGCCGGAACCGACCGCTGGCGATTGGGCGCGGCCTGCGCGTCCACCGCTCTGCTGGCCGGCTGCACCTACCCGATATTCGCTCACTGGGTGTGGGGCGGCGGGTGGCTGGCGCAGCTAGGGGTGAATTGCGGCTTGGGGCGCGGCTATCTGGATGCCGGCGGCGCCGGTTGCATTCAAGCGGTGGGCGGCCTCACGGCTTGGTCAATCGCCTGCATCTTAGGACCCCGGCGGGGCAAGTACGCCATGGATGGGGCGCCGGCAGCCATCCCCGGCCACAACGCCGTCCTGGTTCTGTTGGGCTGTTTCCTGGCGCTCGCGGGGTGGTTCGGCCTGAACTGCGCCGGCTCGATGCTGTTCGCCGGCGCGGCGCCGGGAGCGGTGGCGGGGGTGGCCATCGACACCATGCTGGCGGCCGCCATGGCTGCGCTGGCGGTCGCGGCCATCACGCGGGCGCGTTTCGGGCGGCCGGATGCTTCCCTTTGCGCCAATGGCTGGGTCGCCGGGCTGGTTGCCAGCAGCGCGGCGTGCGCTTTCATGACGCCGGCGGCGGCGGCCCTGACTGGACTGGTGGCCGGCGCGCTGGTCACGTTCTCGGTGGAGTGGCTGGATCTACGGCTGGGAGTGGACGACCCGGCAGGCTCCATTTCGGTGCAGGCCATCGGTGGTATTTGGGGCGTGCTGGCGCTGGGCATTTTCG
>Ga0187862_10005349_pt1 | contig 11915 bp, 8 predicted proteins | sample June2016WEW_10_1_FD_133003 | JGI IMG/M metagenome (GOLD analysis project Ga0187862, IMG submission 133003) | Peatland microbial communities from SPRUCE experiment site at the Marcell Experimental Forest, Minnesota, USA - June2016WEW_10_150 | ecosystem: Environmental > Terrestrial > Soil >...
ACCGGTTCTGACACAGTCGCGAGCGGCTGGACAGCTGCAACAGCTGGTCGGCTGCCTGTCCGCTTCGTGAGCGCCGTTGTGCTGGGAGCCGCGCTGATTTGCGTTGCTCTGTTGATCACATCGGCGCTGGGCGTTTCGGACAGAGGCCTCTTAATCGTCAGGGCGTACGCCCAATCGAAACGGCAAAACCCTCTCGAAAAAGCCCGCACAGCGGTAGAAACGCTGATAAATCGGCTGCGTGGTATCGATATGCCGGGGGGGATCGTGAAAACCAACGGCCGCCTCGAAGCTACGCAAGTCGATGTCGCGGCAAAATATCCCGGCCGACTGGCGACGCTGACGGTGGACGAGGGCGACGAGGTCACGGCCGGACAAGTGGTTGGCACCATTTCGTCGCCGGAAACCGAAGCCGAGCTGCGCGCCGCCCAGGCGCAGCTGCAGAAGGCGAAACAGGCATTGGCGGCAGCTGTCGCGTCCATCGCGCAAAAAAAGAGCGAATTGGATTTTTCCAGAGGAGATTATCAGCGCGCAAAAACGCTTGTCGAGCGCGGGAACATATCAGTGCAGACGGTGGATCAGCGCCGCAACAGATTGGACCAGGCCGATGCTGCATATGTTTCGGCCAATGCGGAGCGTGACGAAGCTGAATCCGCAATCAAATCCGCGACGGCGGATGTCGAGCGGCTCCAGGCGGTTCTGGCTGACCTGGTGCTCCTGTCTCCGAGAAGTGGGCGTGTGCAGTACCGGCTCGCTCGCGCCGGTGAGGTGATTGCCCCAGGACAGCGCGTTTTGACCATCCTCGATCTCAAGGACGTCTACATGACGATCTATCTGCCCGCGAATGTGGCCGGCAAGCTCATGATTGGCGACGAGGCACGCACGATTCTTGATCCCGTTCCCGAATACGTGTTCCCCTCGACGATCAGCTTCGTGGCGACTGAGGCTCAGTTCACGCCCAAGAGCGTCGAAACCGCCGAGGAGCGGGAGAAACTGATGTTCCGCGTCAAGCTCCAGGCCGACCCCGCGGTCCTGGCCAAATTCCATAGTTCCGTGAAGACGGGCGTGCGCGGCCTCGGTTTCGTGCGCACCGATCCCAAAATTCCCTGGCCCGACGAACTTAAAGTGAAGCTTCCGCAATGACCGACCCCGTCGTCACCAGGATCAAGAGGGTCACGCACCGTTACGGAGCGACGTTCGCGCTCAGCGACCTCGGGCTCGATATTCCTGCCCATTGTATGGCTGGATTGATCGGACCCGATGGCGTCGGCAAGTCCACCTTGCTCGCCCTCATCTCCGGGGTGCGCAAGATCCAATTTGGCGAAGTCATGGTGCTCGACGGAAACATGGCGGATGAGCACCATCGCCGCGCGAGTTACGGCCGTATTGCCTACATGCCGCAGGGGCTTGGCCGCAATCTCTATCCGACGCTCAGCGTGTTTGACAACATCGACTTCTTCGGTCGCTTGTTCGGCCAAGGCGCGGCCGAGCGGCGCGCGCGCATCCACGAACTTCTAAAAGCCACGGGACTCGACCCGTTTCCAGATCGACCCTGCGGCAAGCTCTCGGGCGGCATGAAGCAAAAAGTCAGCCTCTGCTGCTCGCTGATGCACGATCCTGATCTCCTTATTCTCGATGAGCCCACCACCGGCGTCGATCCGCTCTCGCGGCGGCAGTTCTGGGAGCTGATCGATTCGATCCGCGCGCATCGCCCACTCATGAGCGTGATTGTCGCAACGGCGTATATGGACGAAGCGAGCCGGTTCGATTGGCTTGCCGCGATGGATGATGGCAAGGTCATCGCGCACGGCGCGCCGAAGGAAATCCTTGACCGGGCGAAAAAGAGCACGCTCGACGATGCCTTCATTGCACTGCTTCCACCGGAAAAGCGCGGCCAACATCAGGAGGTTATCGTGCGGCCACGCGCCGAGAGCGATGACAAGACGCCGGCAATCGAGGCAGAGGGGCTTACGCGCCGGTTCGGCGATTTCGTCGCCGTCGACCATGTGAGCTTTCGCATCGGAGGCGGCGAGATTTTCGGATTCCTCGGCTCGAATGGCTGCGGAAAAACGACAACCATGAAAATGATGACCGGGCTGCTGCCGGTCACCGAAGGCTCGGCCAAATTATTCGGAAAGCCGATGGGCGCCGATGACATGGAGGCACGTCAAAATGTCGGCTACATGTCGCAGGCGTTCTCGCTCTACAGCGAGCTTACCGTGCGGCAGAATCTCGATCTGCATGCGCAGCTTTACCATCTCCCGTCAAATGAGATTGAAGGTCGAATCAATGAGCTGCTCGAAAGATACGACCTGAAGGCCGTGGCTGATACCAAGCCGGCGAGCCTGCCGCTCGGCGTCAAGCAGCGATTGCAGCTTGCGGTCGCCGTGCTCCACCGGCCGCCCATACTCATTCTTGACGAACCCACCTCGGGCGTCGACCCGGTCGCCCGCGACGCTTTCTGGCGCACGCTGATCGATCTCTCCCGTGATGATGGCGTCACCATCTTTCTGTCGACCCACTTCATGAACGAGGCCGAACGCTGCGACCGTATTTCGCTGATGCATCAGGGGCGGGTGCTCGCCGTCGGCGCGCCGAATGAACTAGTCAAGGAGCGCGGCAGCGCTACTTTGGAGGACGCCTTCATCTCCTATCTGGAGGAAGCGGCCGGAAGTAAAGAAAAAAAGAAGGCTGAGCCAGCGCTGCAACCCGCGGCGGTTGCAGGTGTCACGGCAGCCAAGCCTGTCCAATCGCGTGCCTCCAGGCGATTTGACCCCAGACGGCTATGGGCCTACGCCCGGCGTGAAACAATGGAGCTCCTCCGCGATCCCATCCGGATGACATTCGCGTTCGTCGGTCCTGTCATTCTGATGTTTGCCTTCGGTTATGGCATCACATTCGATGTCGAGAACCTGAAATTTGCGGCCTTCGACCAGGACCAGACGCCGGAAAGCCGCAGGCTGCTCGAAAGCTTCTCGGGCTCTCATTATTTCACCGAACGGCCTCCGATCAGCTCCACAGAGGAACTGGAGCATCGCATGCGGAGCGGAGAGCTGGCTATCGCCGTTGAAATTCCATCGGGCTTCGGCCGCGATGTTGCAAACCTGCGTTCGCCAGAGGTCGCCTTCTGGGTCGACGGTGCCATGCCGTTCCGGGGCGAGACAACGAAAGGCTACGTCACCGGCTTGGAGCAGCGTTATGCGCAGGATCTCATTGTCGAGCGCCTCGGCCCCAATGCGGCATCAAACGTCTATATTGGCAGCGTCAATGTCGAAAATCGCTTCCGCTACAATCAGGCTTTCAAGAGCATCTTCGCCATGGTTCCGCTCACCATCGTGATGGTGTTGGTTCTGATCCCGGCAGTCATGACAACCATCGCTGTCGTCCGCGAGAAAGAAACCGGCTCGATCGCCAACTTTCAGTCCACTCCCATCAGCAAATTCGAATTTTTGGTGGGCAAGCTGTTCCCCTACGTCGTCGTCGGTATGCTGGCATTCACTATTCTGCTGCTAATGGCGCTTTTCGTTTTCCACGTGCCGGTCAAAGGGTCTTTCGGGGCCCTCGCGTTGGGGACGCTGGTCTATGTTTTCTCGACTTGCGGTTTCGGGCAACTCATCTCGACCTTCACCCAGACCCAGGTAGCGGCGGTCTTTGCGACCACCGTTCTCTCCGTCATCCCCACGGTGAACTTTTCAGGTCTGATCACACCCGTGTCCTCCCTCACGGGTGGAGGAAGGGTCATGGGCCTGCTCTTTCCAGCGGCTTGGTATCAGCCGATCAGCGTCGGCACCTTCACCAAAGGACTCGGCTATTCGGATCTCTGGTTCAATGTGCTCGTCCTTGCCGGTTTCACGGTTAGCTACTTCATTGCCGCTCATATATTGCTGCAGAAGCAGGAGCGCTGAGATGTCGCAAGCGAGCCAGGCGGCAGATTCACGCGAACAGGCGAAACCGCAGGCTGTGACGAAGGCCAAGCGGCCCAGAAGTAGTCGGTTCGCCAAGCTGTGGTTGCACCTGGCCAACATCCTCCGGCTGACGATCAAAGAGATGCGCAGCATCCGCTCCGACCCGATCATCCTGGTGCTTGTCGCCTTTTCCTTCACCGTTGCGGTCGACGCTGCCACTGGCGCCTCGACCGAAGCAACCAACCTTTCGGTTGGAATCGTCGATGAAGACAATTCTGACCTATCACGCCGCATTGCGGATGGCCTCACGCCACCCACTTTCAAGCCGGCGGTGCAGATCAAAGCGACGGAAATCGACCCGGGGATGAATTCGCAACGTTTCCTTTTCGTCATTGAAATTCCCCCAAAGTTTCAGGAGGATGTTCTCGCCGGGCGGCAGCCTTCCGTTCAAATCAATGTCGATGCCACCGCGATTGCTCAGGCCTTTAATGGCATGACTTACATCCAGAACGTTATCATCAACTATGTGACACAGTTCATATCGAAACGCGAAGGATGGAGCGGTGAGCCGGTCAAAATGGTGACGCGCGTAAAGTTCAATCCGAATTTGAAGTCCGCTTGGTTCACCTCAGTGATGCAAATTATTAACAATATCACAATGTTGGCCGTGATCCTGACCGGCGCGGCGCTTATTCGCGAGCGCGAACAGGGGACGGTCGAGCATCTCCTTGTGATGCCAGTGGTTCCGGCCGAGATCATGCTTTCAAAGATCCTGGCCAATGGCACTGTCATTGTGATTGCAACGGGCCTATCGCTGGTGCTTGTGGTGAAATGGTGGCTGCAAGTGCCTATTGCCGGATCGATCCTGCTATTTCTGAGTGGCTCGTGCTTTTATGTGTTCACGGTCGCAGCGCTTGGCATTCTTCTTGGCACCATCGCTGCCACGATGGGCCAGTTCGGTCTGCTGTCAGTCCCGGTAATACTGGTGATGATGCTGCTTTCCGGGGCAATGACGCCGATGGAAAGCATGCCGGAGTTTTTGCAGTATGTCATGAAGTTCATTAGCCCGACGCCGCATTTCGTGGTTTTCGCCCAGGATGTGCTTTATCGCGGGGCGGATGCTTCCATTGTCTGGCCAGAGGTTCTTGCCACGACCGTTATCGGGAGTGTCTATTTTGGTTTTGCTTTGCACCGCTTTCGCCGAGTCATTTTCAGCGGCTGAGGCTGCCTGTGTGTACCGAAAACTAAATCCGATCGTATTGGTGATGAAGTCCGCCGAGGACGGCGTGTGATTTCACGTCTAAGATTCGCCTGGGCGTGATCTTTCCTGCGGATCTTCGCCTCACCGGCGGCGATTTCGTGTCGATCGACCATGCGGCATTGACCGGTGAATCGCAGCCGATCACGAAAAAGACCGGCGACGAGGCCAATTCGGGCAGTGTCGTCAAGCCGGGTGAGATGGAAGGGGGCGCTTGCCTCGGTGCGGGCGCGCTTCGTGCCTGCTGTCGACGCTCGACGCTGTTTTTGCCGAGAATTGGGTATGCGCGGCCGGGCTCGATCGTCTCATTGCCTGGGTTGCTCTGCTTCGGTATCGATTGAAAAGCACGGCAAGCTTGTGTAGCGGTAAACGATCCGGATAACTCGACCTCGCCATGAGCCGGCGTGGAGACCCAAAGCGCTCCAATCGCGGCCGCCTTCGACAACATTCCCATCGTTTCCCCCTAAGGCTGATTGTCACGATTCAATAGCGCGCGGTACCAGATGATTTCAGGAGGGAAGCGGTAGCCGCTATAGCTGATTTTGGTCATCCACGATGGTAACGCTATAGCTTATTGATGCCAAGCGCCCCTGCGATGTGACGACGGACTTGCCGGGGATATACCCGTCCTCCAGCCGCAACTTATGTCCAAAATGACCGAGCAAAATACGAGAACAAATCTTGAGTTCAGCCGCCGCAAGTTGCTTGCCGCCGCGGGCTTGGGATCTGGCGCGGTGATCGTGGCTTCCCTCATGGGAACGTCCGAGGCGCAAACTGCGCCGACGACGGCCCAGAAATCAACCGCGACCGGCAATCCTCCGGTCTCGGGGCTTCATTTGCAGTTCGGCGCGGACGCTTCGACTGAGGTGACCGTGTCCTGGCACACCCTGCGCCCCGTTAACAACCCGAAGGTCGTGCTGGGGCGCCTCGATGGCAAATTCGAGAAAACGGTCGACGCGCAGCCGACAAGCTATACCGACGCAAAAATGAAGCAGGCCGTCTACGCCCATCATGCGAAGCTAACGCAACTTGAGCCGAACTCCGTTTACATGTACGGGGCGATGCACGATGGCGCCGCCCCGGAGTTCGGCACGTTCCACACCTCTCCGCGTGGGCGCGCGTCCTTCACGTTCACGAGCTTTGGCGATCAAGGCACGCCAACCGTGGGCAAGAAATTTGACCCTCCAGTGGGTGTGAGCCTCCCAGCTGTGGTGTTTGTCAACGACAATCTGGGATCGCCGGCGGCCAGCGGCACGACGCTCGGCGTCGAACATCTTCGGCCATTATTTCACCTGTTCAACGGCGACCTTTGCTACGCCAATATTGCCGAAAATCGGGTGCGGGCTTGGTGGGACTTCTGGGAAAACAATACCCGCAGTGCGCGCAACCGTCCCTGGATGCCCTCGGTGGGCAATCATGAGAACGAGCACGGGAACGGCCCTATCGGCTTCGAGGCCTATCAAACCTATTTCTCGGTGCCGAAAGCCGAAGGCCAAACTGATGTGACGCGCGGCCTTTGGTATGCCTTTACCGCTGGTTCGGTACGGGTGATCAGCATCGCCAACGACGACGTCGTCTACCAGGACGGCGGGAACTCCTATGTCCGAGGCTATTCGGCCGGCGCCCAGAAAGCCTGGCTGGAAAAGGAACTGGAGGCCTCCCGGAACAATCGCGACATCGATTGGGTCGTGGTGTGCATGCATCAGGTCGCCATTTCGACCGCCGACAAGTTCAATGGCGCGGATCTCGGCATCCGTGAAGAATGGGTCCCACTGTTCGACAAATACAATGTCGACCTTGTGGTCTGCGGCCATGAGCATCATTACGAGCGCTCGCATCCGATCCACGGGCATGAAGACAATTCGACCTTGACGCCGATTCCCGTTGCGACCGAAACTAATGCCATCGACACCACCAAGGGCACTGTGCATATGGTGATCGGCGGCGGCGGCACGTCTGCTCCGTCCAACGAATTGTTCTTCAATCCGCCGGCATGCCGGGTGATCACAGCTGTCGGCGCGCCCGACCCTGTAACGGGCAAGCGGGCCCCGATTTACGTCAAAGAGTACGCGCCCTGGTCGGCGGTTCGAAACGCAGCAAATGCCTACGGCTTTGCGGCATTCACCGTCGATCCCGGCACGGGACCCGACAGTTTCACAACGATCAAGGTCGAATATTACGACATACTCGGGACTGACGGTGAGCTTGCCTTGTTCGATACGTTCACGCTGCGCCGCCCGCGTCGCGACTGATGGCAATTGGTGGCTCTGACACGCTCATCTGGAAGGCTGATCGAAGAGCGCGACAGCCACGCCGTCACGCGGTTCTTCGCTGGTGCGACCGGCACAAGATCGGCGAGATCGCTGACATCGAGCCGTTGCACGTCGCCGCCTATATCGAGGCGCTCGGCAAGGACTTCGAGAAGCCGAGTATCCATGCGGCCGAGGCCACGGGATAGTACCTTTGGTGGGAAGGCGAGTTATATTCAGGCTGCTTTGGACAGAGGCCTATCTTGGCGCCAATTCCACGGTAGCAACTCAGCCAGTATGTGTTGTGGCTGATCGGCGATGCGGGCGAGGACGTCAGCGAGCCATGCCTGCGGGTCGACATTACAAAGTTTTGCGGTCCCAATCAAAGTATACATGATGGCGGCACGTTCAGCGCCGCGTTGGGAACCGGCGAAAAGCCACGCCTTTCTTCCTAATGCAAGGCTTCTCAGGGCTCTTTCCGCAGCGTTGTTCGTCAGGCAAATCCGGCCGTCATGCAGAAAGGCAGTAAAGGCCGGCCAGCGCTTCAGCATGTAATCGAGAGCCTTTGCGACCGGGGCATGGCGAGAGAGCCTGGCCCGCTCGGCGCGCATCCATTGTTCAAGTGCGGTCACCAACGGTGCGCTCCGTTCGGTTCGGACCGCTAGCCGTTGCTCAGGCGGCAGGCCGTTGATCTCACGCTCGATATCAAACAAGGTGTCAATCCGTTTGACGGCCTCGAACGCGAGTGGCGAGATAGGCGCCGCACCTTTTCCACGCCGCGCATTCGAGGCAATATCGGCCAATTCGAAAAACTTTCGCCGCGAATGCGCCCAACATAGAGCCTCGGTGATTGGACTTGGCTTGCGGTCTCGAAGGAATAATCGATTATAGCCATCAAAAGCGTCGGCTTGAAAAACACCGGTAAATTGCGACAGATGCCGCTCGGGATGCTCACGTGTACGATCGCTCGACGCATAGAAGAGTGCGGCGGAGGGTGCCGTGCCGCCAAACGGTTTGTCATCGCGCACATACACCCAAATGCGGCCCGTCTCGGTCTTACCTTTGGCCAAAATCGGAACCGTCGAGTCATCCCCGTGCACCCTTTCAGCGCCAAGAACATGCGCTTCGATCAGCGCAAAAAGCGGTCGCAGCGCCGTCGCGCATCCACCTACCTGATCAGCCAATGTTGACAGGCTCAGATCAATACCCTCCCGCGCATATCTTTCACTTTGCCGGTTCAATGGCTGATGTTGGCCGTATTTTTCAAACAAGATCATGGCGAGCAAACTCGGCCCGGCAAAACCGCGTGGCAAAACATGAAAAGGCGCTGCTGCTTGGCTGATTTTCTCGCAAGCCCGGCAGGTGAACTTCTCACGCACATGCTGGATGACTTTCCATTGCTTGGGAATGATCTCAAGCGTTTCGGTGACGTCTTCACCGAGCTTCGAAAGTTTGGTTGAGCCGCAGCAGCCGCAACTGGTTGGGCCGGGAACGAGCACCCGCTCGCGGGGCAAGTGCGCCGGAAATGGCTTGCGCACGGGCTTGCGGCGGGCGTGTATTGGTGCCCGCGTGGTGTCGTCGACCGTCTTTGCGGCAGAAATATCGGCCGCGATTTCGTCCTCGGCAGCTGTCGCTTCGAGCTCTTCCAGGGTGAGCTCCAACTGATCCAGCACCTGGCTGTCGACAAGCTTGCGGCCGCGTTCCGAGCTTCTGCCATAGAGCTCCCGCCGCAGCTTCTCGATCGCGAGTTTGAGCTGGGCGATCAGCGCCTCGGCACTGGAAACATCCGCCACAGCGCGTGTGGCCTTTGCCTCGGCATCAATGCGTGCAATCCGTTCAGCGGCAAGGAGCCACTTAAGGCTTTCCAAATCATCGGGTAAATTTTGGTTCGGCATGACCATCGCAATGAAGCACGGATCAAGCGATGTGTAACGTCGAAATCGCGGGTTCAAATTGAGAAGTTCACAAGATCATCCAGCCACCTCTGGCTGCCAGGTGTGTTGTGGGCGCCGCCAATCGATTCCGTCAAGCAGGTAAGCCATTTGAGCGGTCGAGATCGTCACCGCGCCATTGGCGACGGAAGGCCATAGAAACCGGCCACGCTCCAATTTTTTCATGAACAGACACGCGCCTTGGCCATCGTGCCAGATAATTTTTATTAAATCTCCCCGTTTGCCTCTGAAAACGTAGAGATCGCCCGCGTGTGGATTGCGTTTCAAGGTCTCCTGAACAAGAAGCGACAGACGCGGGAACCCGGATCTCATATCCGTGTGTCCCGTCACAAGCCAAACCCGCACGCCGCTTGGGATCGAGATCATTTGCGGCCCAAGACATCAAGCACGCGGCCAAGCGCGTCAGCATCGACATTAGCATCGACACGAATGCGCTTGCCTCCGCCAAGATCAATCTCGATTAACCCGCTTTTCCGGCCAATAAATCGCGCTGATTGCGGCGGCGTTTGCGCCACAGGCTCATGCGTAACAACCCCCGATGGTAAGGGGGAGGGCGCCGCGACATGGACCGGGATCAGACGCGGCGCCGCTGGAACTGCAAACCCGTCAACCCGCGCCTCTTTCCGCCAGGAGAAAATCAGCCCTCGCGAAACACCATGTTTGCGTGCGACATCAGAAACTTTCGCACCCGCCGCAAAACTTTCTTCCGTGATCCGCGCCTTTTCGTCTTCCGACCAGCGGCGGCGACGTTCAACTCCATTTAAAATCTCAACCCCCACTGGCGCCTACCCGACCTTAAGAACGTCCTTAAGTACGCATTCTCGTCCATCAAATAAATTAAACAAGGCGGCCCACGCCGCAGGGATACGCTTCATCAGACGATGATCGAAGAAGAACTCGATACGGCGCCGTCGCGGCCGCGCTACGGGCGCCGACTGGAGCTGACGGCGGCGGATAAGGCGGCTGCGCCGATTGTCGGCCATCGGCATGGGCATCGGATGCGATCGCTGACCGGCACATTCGGGCCGACCCAGATCGCCGTCCCGCGTGCCCGGATCATCGGTGAAGACGGCAAGACGGCGGAGTGGAAGAGCAAATCGCTGCGGGCCTATCAGCGGCGCACAAAACAAGCCGAAGCTCTGATCGCGGGCGCCTATCCTGGCGGCATGATAGCGCTGATCCTCTTTGTGCTGGACATCCTGGCTTCGCCACTGCTGCAAGGACGCACCGAGCCTTTTGCGCGTCGGCGATGAACATGTGGCGCGAGGCAGTCGCGGTTGCTTGAAAATATTCGGGACGCAGAATTCTCGTGTTCTTCTTTTAACGATGTGACAACGCCGGACCAACACGTCGATTTGTTCTGGATTTGTGAGGCACTGGCCCCGTCAAAGTCTGTGGCCAGCATTATCAACGATGCAAATCGCCGTCATCGAGCGAAACGCGTGGCGTTGGATGGCGTTTATTTTCCTTCAGCGGATCGCGATCGCGCTTCCTGCATCTTCATCAATTGCCCGCCGCGATGTCAAAACCTGCAGCACCTCAAAAATCCGAATGCTCACCGTGACCTTCCACCTGGCATTGGCGGAACCAATCATGGGGCTTCGTGAAAATGGGGTGGGCGTGATGTGATTGCTTCGATGGCTCCGTCCTTCATTTACAGTTACGCTCAGGATATCCCTTCGCGCGTATCCACAAAGCCGTGTATCTGCTTGAAATCTCGAAACGTTTTCTCCGGAAAATCTGAAATGCTGGCCTTTCACGTCTGAAACCATGAGCAGATCTGATTTCAGAAGCCCAAGGCAGTCAGTCCTATACCTCGGGAAACTGCTTCGAAAATTGGCCCGAGCCATGTTTCTAGGTGTTGAAGCTGATAGCGTATAGAGGCGCACGGCCTTATGTGGTCCCGATCACCACCAAATCGGGCATTATCGCATCCCAAAAAGTTTGAATGCCTTGGGGTCTTCATAGCTATTTCCGGCGGCAAATCGATGCCCGTCCGAAAATAGGCCTAAAGAGGATGGCACCACGATCTTACTTGCTAGTTGAGCGCCGGAAAATAAAAACCGCAAAAACTGATCCCTTCCAACCGCACCGACTATATCCCACCGTCGCAATATGCGGTGGAGAATAATTTATGTCTGAAATTATCATTGTCCCGATTGACGCGACCGACGCCAATCCATTCCGGCTTACGTCGCAATATCCTGCCGGGCAGGATATCAGGGGCGGCCCGTACGCGGTTGCGAATGCCATAATCTTGCATCGGCACAAGTTTGGTGAGCCGGTAAAGGACATGGCAACATCTACAACGGCGACTGCTCAGTTCTTACGGCGTCCAACAATGGTTTTCGGCGAATGTTATGAATTCCTTGAGGTCGTTCTCCCGTTCGCGCGACCACAGGAGCCCATAGGTCCTAAAGAAGTCCATGTCAGCCACCTGCACCAGCTTCACGGCTGGCGTCTCTAAGCGAGCCGGAATAAAGGAGAGGCCTACTCCGGCGGCGACCAGAGCCAGTGTTCTGTCGATTTGTGCGGTTTTGTATACAACTCGTAT
>Ga0187862_10005350_pt1 | contig 11914 bp, 10 predicted proteins | sample June2016WEW_10_1_FD_133003 | JGI IMG/M metagenome (GOLD analysis project Ga0187862, IMG submission 133003) | Peatland microbial communities from SPRUCE experiment site at the Marcell Experimental Forest, Minnesota, USA - June2016WEW_10_150 | ecosystem: Environmental > Terrestrial > Soil >...
GCGACAGCGGAAAATACGGCTCGATCCGGTGCATCTGCGCCTCCGAGAGCAAAAACAAATCAACCATGACGACGCCTCCTCGCGTCGTCAGAGAATCAAACGATCGCCTGATCCGCAAGAACTTTAATGGGTCCTGAGCCTAGCGGCGCGGTTCGGCGTGGCCGATGACGCGCGCGATATCCGGAAAGCGGCCGCGCAGTCCGCGTTCAATTCCGTCGACCAGATCGTGGACCGCGCTGACCGTCAGCATCGGATCGACACGGCAATGGAAATTCACGATCTCGCCGTCGATAGTCTCGCGCACGCGGACGTCGTGCACTTCGCCGAGGCCAGGTACGGTGGTGGCGAGCGCTGCAAGGGCTTCGCTGATCTCCGTTACGCGCGCGGCGGTGGCGTCGCGGCCGGCGAGGAGCACAGCCGGCAGCGGCTCGATGTGAGTCTCCACCTCGACCTCCGGTCCCAATTCCTCGCGGATCGCTTCCTCGAGCCGGCTCGCGGTCTCGTGCGCGGCAGCGAGCGGTAGCGTGCCTTCGACCTCGAGATCGGCCGACACAGATAAACGATCCCCAAGCGCTTGCACGGCGACGTGGTGAACGGCGAGGCCGCCATTGCGTGCGATCAGCATGACGCGTTCGCGCACCGTTTCGTCGTCGAGCGCCCGCGGCTCGGTGGTGATCGTCACTTCGGCCTCGGGAAGCTCGGCCCGGATCGCGCGCGTCAGCCGCTCTTTGATGGCGGCGACGCGGTCGAGCGGCAGCGTGCGGTTCACGCCGACGGCGAGTTCGACGAACAGCACGGCGCCGGCCGGGCGTGCGCGCACGCGTTCGACGCCGACGATGCCGGGTACCCGTTGCGCGATCGCGGCCACGCGCTCGCTCACGCCGGCGGGCGCCGTGTCGGTCAAGGCGTCGATGGTGCGCCGTCCGAGCCGCCAGCCGGCAACGCAGATGAAAATGGCGACCACGAGCGCCGCCGCCGCGTCGGCCCAGGAATAACCGAGCGCGACGCCGCCAAGACCTATCAGCACCGCGACCGACGACCACATATCGGAACTGAAATGCAGCGCGTCGGCTTCGAGTGCCTGGCTCGACGTTTTTTCAGCGACGCGCCCGAGCGCGCGGGCGCGGAAAAAGTCGACCACGATCGAGATGGCGATGATGGCGAAGGCGGCGGCCGTCGCCTCCACCGAATAGACACGTTCGCCGACGAGCCGCTGCACCGCCTCAAAGGCCACGCCCGCCGCGAGCAGAAACAGCAATGCGGTTTCGGCGAGCGCGGCCACGCTTTCCACCTTGCCGTGGCCGTATTGGTGCTCGGCGTCGGCCGGCTTGCCGGAAATGCGCACGGCGATATAGGTCAATATCGTGGCGGCGAGATCGAGCAGCGAATGGCCGGCCTCCGACAGGATTGCGAGCGAGCCGGTCAATAAGCCGACACTCGCCTTCGCGGCGGTTAGCGCCGCGGAGGCGGCAATCGATCCGAGCGCGGCTTTTTCCTTTTCGTTCATTGGGGCATCCAGCGCGACACTATGCGATCGCGGAAAAACCGATCAGCAACGCCAGCAACGTGCACAGGGGCGAATAGGCAAATGTATCGAGTCGCGCGAAGCGGCTTTCCCGAACCCTCTTGAAGAAACCGACGTAGCGAAAATCGCCGATGGCGCGCAGTGCAAACGCGGCCGCGATGAGCCAGGCGCCGACGCGAACAAGACCGCTCAGTCCGGGGATCGCGGGCAGACTGAGCCAGCCGATCCGTACCGCCAACACGGCGGCCATCGCTGAAAGGACTGCGGCGACCATGAGAGTGGTCAATGCGGTTGGCTTCAGCACCGGGCGCACATCCAGTGTGGGAATGGCGGCGCCTTTGCCGGCTTTACCGCCGGCTGCCCAATAGACATGCATAGCCGCAAGTATGATGAGGATCAGGATGGCGGCCGCTCCGGCGATCATGCTGTGTGCTCGATGTCGTAAGGGGCCGCTAGCACGACCCAAGGGGGTACGTCGTATCAGAGTGTCATACTAACGTAAGGCCGCTCAATGACGGCCGGTATTCAGCGCCCGCTCGCGCCATTTGGTCGCGGCGCAGGCGCACTGGGCCGAGGCGCGTTGTCAGCCAGCGACAACCGATAAGCCGAACGCCGCCGACGCCGCCAAAAACCATTCGCTGAAGCTCGCCGCAAAGCTGCGAAAGACTGCAAATTCGTAAGTCGGCGCGGCGTCGACCTGCCAGAGATGGACGTTGATATGGCCGGCGAGCGTCAATGCGGTATCTCCAGGACCGAAGACCCGCGGATCAAGGTCGATAGGGATGCCTTTCGCCATGACGTCGCGCGCCTTTGGTCCGCTGACGCGGATGATGCAGCGGCCATCGGATTGGTTCATCACCGAAGCGAGCCCGGACAACAAATCACGCAGCTCCGCCTCGAATGAAACTGGAGTTTTGCCCGACGTGGCGGCCAGCCATTGTCCCGGCCCGGCCCAGGTAAAACTCAATATGCCGCTGTCCGCGCGTTGCGCGGTCAGCGGTAACATGAGGCCGAAGCCGTCGTGCACTCGCAAGCGCAAATCCTCGATCTTTCCTTTGCGTACCATGACAGAGGCCAACGCCAGATCGGTGCGCAACGCGATCACGACACCCGGCTTGTTCGTGTGGATGCCATAGTTTCCCGGCAGCAGAAGCTGCTCGAGCCCGGAGCGCGCCGAAAGAACCATATCAGACACGCAGCCGCTCTCCCTTCGGGTCGACGAACACGGGCGCGCAGACTTCGGCCTCGATGAACGCGTCACGCATGAAGTCAACCATCATCACCGTATGTCCAATCCTCTCCGCGCCGCGCACGAGGAGACCCAGGCCGATCCAATGGTTCAGAGACGGTGAATACGCGGCCGATGTGATCACACCTTGATCATTCTCGGCGATGCGCGCGGCGCCGACCGGCAGAAGATGAGCTCCCGCATAAAGCCTTTTGTCCGCATCGAGCGGACGCAAACCAACGAGCTTCGGCCGCTCCGGGTCGAGCAAAGCCGGCCGCGCGGCCATGACCCTGCCGACGAAATCCTTCTTGGCCGACATCATTCGGCCAAGGCCGATGTCGTCTGCGGTGGTGCGGCCGTCGATCTCATTACCGGCGACATGTCCTTTCTCGATGCGCATGATGCCAAGCGCCTCGGTGCCGTATGGCGTGATGCCGAACACCTCGCCTGCCTGCATCAGTGCGCGGGCCAGTGCGTCGCCGTAGCGAGTCGGTACCCCGATTTCATAGGCAAGCTCGCCCGAAAAGGAGAGCCGATAAAGGCGGGCCGGGACGCCACCGCACACTTTCAGTTCGGCGACGGCCATGTAGGGGAAATCAGCGTTGGCGACGCTAAACGGTGCGTCCACGATTTTTGCCAGCGTGTGGCGCGCGTTCGGCCCGGCGACCGAGTATTGGGCCCATTCGTCAGTGGCGGAAACGAATTGAACGTCGAGCTCCGGCCATAACACCTGATGGCAGAACTGCATGTGTTGAAAAACGGGTCCAGCATTCGCCGTTGTCGTCGTCATGAAATAGCGGTCTTTCGCCAAGCGCGAGGTGGTGCCGTCGTCGAAAACAAGGCCGTCCTCGCGCAGCATGACCCCATAGCGCGCGCGGCCGACGGCCAGCGTCGAGAACATGTTGATGTAGAGACGATTGAGGAAGTTGCCCGCGTCCGGGCCATGCACCTCAATCTTGCCCAAAGTCGAAACGTCGCAGAATCCCACCGACGATCGCACGGTGCGAACTTCGCGCGCCACGGTTTCAAGCCAGCCTGTTTCCCCGGCGTGCGGAAAATATTGCGCGCGCAGCCAGGGGCCGGTCTCGACGAAGACCGCCTTTTGCTCCAGCGCCCACTGATGAGACGGTGTCAGCCGTATCGGTCGAAACTGCTTGCCGCGAGAGTGACCTGCCAGAGCACCGATGGCCACGGGACTGTGAGGCGGCCGGTAGCTTGTTGTTCCGACTGCCGGGATCGCCTGTCCGGTGAGAGCGGCCATGATAGCAAGCCCGTTCACATTGGACAGCTTGCCCTGATCGGTCGCCATGCCGAGCGTGGTGTAACGCTTGAGATGCTCGACGGAGCGGAAGCCCTCACGCTCGGAAAGAACGATGTCGTCAACGGTGACATCGTTTTGGAAATCCACGAAAGCCTTGCCGCGGCCCAGATGCCAGAATGGAGTGACGGCAAAGGTCTCGTCATCCACGTGAGCATGCGTGATCGCGCTGCCAGCGAAGCCGGTGTCCTCGGCTGCGATGCGTCCACCCTCGGAGCCTTCAGCAAGACAATCGTGTAGTAGCATCCGGCCATTCGCCGCGCCCGCGATCGCCAAGCCGGGAGGCGCCTGGCCCGACACGAACGCGGCCAGGTGCTCGTTCCACACCGGGCGCCCGCCATGGTGACATGTGAGGCCGATATCGGGGTTCCAGCCGCCGGAGATTGCAAGCGTATCGACCGACATCGACTCGGAACCGTGGCGCGTGGCGACGGTGATCTGGCGCAGCAAGGGTGAGGCTTTTGTCGCGCTCACTCGAGCCTCGGTGATGACGCGTATCCCTGGACAGAGCGATTTCAAATGCGGAGGCGCCTCGGGCCGGCTATCGATTACCGCGGCGACGTCGATGCCGCTTGTGCTTAATGCCTTTGCGGTTCGCCAGCCGTCGTCATTGTTCGTGAACAACGCGATGCGTTCGCCTGGCCGCACTGCAAAGCGATTGATATAGCTCCGCACCGCGGACGCCATCATCACGCCGGGCCGGTCATTGCCCGGGAAAACAATCGGCCGCTCGATGGCGCCGGCAGCGAGAATTGCGCGCTTGGCGACGATGCGCCAAAGCCGCTGGCGCGGCTGGTGCGGCGGCGGCTCCGGCAGATGATCGCTCACGCGCTCCAGAGCGCCATAGGTATGACCGTCATAGATCGCGAACACGGAGGTCCGCGGCATCAGCTGCACATGAGCATGCCCGCGCAGTTCATCGACGACTCCCGCCACCCAAACATTGCCGGGCACGCCACCGATTTCACGGGCGTCCGCCAAAAGGCGGCCGCCGATGGCGAAGTCCTGCTCGCAAACGATAACGCGCGCGCCGGAACGCGCCGCACTTTGTGCGGCCGCCAATCCGGCGGGTCCGGCGCCGATAATCAACACGTCACAGAACGCGTAGGCCTGCTCGTAATGATCTGGATCGGCTTCGCCGGCGGCGCGGCCGAGTCCGGCGGCCGAGCGGATGAGCGGTTCGTAGACGCGCTCCCAGAACGAAGACGGCCACATAAACGTCTTGTAGTAGAAGCCGGCCGAGAACAGCGGCGAGAAAAGAGAATTAATCGATAGAAGATCGAATCTAAGCGACGGCCAACGATTTTGACTCGCCGCCTCAAGCCCGTCGAACATTTCGATGGTCGTCGCCCGCGTGTTCGGCTCGCGGCGCGCATCGCCGCGCAATTCAACAAGCGCATTCGGCTCTTCCGGCCCGGCCGTGAAGATTCCGCGTGGCCGATGATACTTAAAGCTGCGGCCGACCAGGCGATTGCCGTTCGCCAACAGTGCAGACGCGAGCGTATCGCCGGCAAACCCGCCGATCTCCTTGCCGTCGAAGCGTGCGCGTAACGGCCGCGACCGATCGATGAGCCCGCCGCGGAGGCGATGCGGCTGCAAATGGCCGGACGACGGAAACGGCGCCGCGCTCATACGCCGGCCTTGTAGGATCGGACGGCGGTAATTGCATGGGTGCGCGTGTCCCTTTCGACGTCGAGCCAAGCGTGGCATCCAGCGCCGTGATACCAGAGCTCCCGATGATGGCCTGCCGGATTGTCGCGCAAATAGACATAAGACGTGAACCGGTCGATCGCATCGAGGGCGTTCGGATCGGGGCGCTTGGGCGCCGCGTCGCCAAGATAGCGGAACTCGCGTATGTCCCGAGAACCGCAATGAGGGCAGGCGATACGCATGGCCGATCAATGTAGGTTCGGCTGCGCGCCGGCGCCGCGCTCATCGAGCATATGCCCGGTGGCGAAGCGATCGAGCCGGAAAGCGGCGGCGGCAGGATGAAGTTCTTCACGCGCGATCAGATGCGCAAAGCAGAAGCCGGATCCCGGCGTCGCCTTGAAGCCGCCGTAGCACCAGCCGGCGTTGAGATAGAGGCCTGCAATGGGACAACGGTCTATGATCGGCGAGCCGTCCATCGACATGTCCACTACGCCGCCCCAAGAGCGCAGGATGCGCAAGCGCCCGATCATCGGCATTAAAGCCATGCCGCCTTCGCAGACGTCCTCGACGGTCGGCAAATTGCCGCGCTGGGCGTAGGAATTGTAGCCATCGATATCGCCGCCGAAGACGAGACCGCCTTTGTCGCTTTGGCTGATGTAGAAGTGGCCGGCGCCGAAGGTGATGACATGATTGACGAGCGGCTTCACGCCCTCGCTGACAAATGCTTGCAGAACATGACTCTCGATTGGAAGCCGCAGACCGGCCATCGCGGCAAGGCGAGAGCTGTTGCCGGCGACGACGATTGCGACTTTTTTCGCGCGGATAGCGCCGCGCGTCGTTTCCACGCCAACCGCGCGGCCGTTGCTGACCGTGATCCCGGTGACCTCGCAATTTTGCACGATATCGACGCCGCGCGCCGACGCCGCGTGCGCATAGCCCCAGACAACGGCGTCATGCCGCGCCGTGCCGCCGCGGCGCTGCAATAAGCCGCCGTGGATGGGAAAGCGGGCGTTTTGGTAGTCCAGATAGGGCAGCATGGCGTGGAGCTGTTCGCGATCGAGGAGTTCACCGCCCGCGCCATGCAGCCGCATGGCGTTGCCGCGGCGGGCGAAGGCGTCGCGCTGAACGTCAGAGTGATAGATGTTGATGATGCCGCGCTGGCTGACCATCGCATTGTAGTTGACGTCCTGTTCCAAGGACTCCCAGAGCTTCATCGACCGCTCGTAGAAGCGCTCGTTGCCAGGCAGCAGGTAGTTGGATCGGATGATGGTGGTGTTGCGTCCGGCGTTACCGGAGCCGATCCAGTTCTTCTCCAGCACGGCCACATCGATGATGCCGTGTTCCTTGGCGAGATAATGCGCCGTGGCGAGACCGTGTCCGCCGCCGCCAACTACGACGACGTCATAGGACGGCTTTGGCGACGCGTCGCGCCAAACCGGCTTCCAGTTCTTGTTGCCGGTGAGGGCGTTCCAGGCGAGAGTCCATCCCGAATAGTGCATTCCCGGCACACCAAACGCTCAGCAGTCGAGCGTCGTCTGGCGCTCCCAATCCGTAAGGTGGCGGGAATAGTCGTTCCAGTCGGCAGTCTTGAGTTTGATATAGGAGGTCAGCGTTTTCTCGCCGAATGCTTCTTTGAGCACGGTAGATTTTTCAAGCGCCCGTAGGGCGTCGAGCAAATTGAGCGGAAGTTTTTTCGCGCCGGCCGCCTTATGCCCCTCGGTATACATATTGATGTCCAGCCGCTGGCCGGGGTCGCGGCTGTTGCGCAGGCCATCGAGCCCGGCGGCCAGAACCGCCGCCGGCAGCAAATAGGGATTGGCCGCACCGTCGGCGAGCCGAAACTCGAACCGGCCGGCATCCGGAATGCGGATCATGTGCGTGCGGTTGTTGCCGGTGTAGCTGACCGTGTTGGGCGACCATGTGGCGCCGGAGAGCGTCACCGGTGCATTGATGCGTTTGTATGAGTTCACGACCGGGTTGGTAATTGCGCACAGCGCTTCGGCAGAGTGCATGACTCCGCCGATGAAATGATAGGCCTCGCGCGACAAGCCCAGCTCGCCCTTGACGTCCGCGAATACGTTTTTGCTGCCGTTCCATAAAGAGGCGTGCATGTGGCAGCCGTTGCCGGTGAGGTTGGAGAACGGCTTGGGCATAAAGGTCGCGCGCAGCCCGTGCTTTTCGGCGATCGATTTCACCATGTACTTGAAGAAGGCGTGCTTGTCGGCGGTGCGCAGCGCGTTGTCGTATTGCCAGTTCATTTCGAACTGGCCATTCGCATCCTCGTGATCGTTCTGGTAGGGCTTCCATCCAAGCGTGACCATGGCGTCGCAAATTTCCGCGACGACATCGTAGCGGCGCATCAGCGCCTGCTGGTCGTAGCAGGGCTTGGCCTGCTGATCGGCCGCATCGGAAATGCCCGTGCCATCCGGTGTGATCAGGAAATATTCGCACTCGACGCCGGTCTTCAGTTCGGAGCTGCTGCCGGCGGCCGCCATCGCGCGTTTGAGGATTTGCCGCGGATTCTGCTCAACCGGCTCGCCGCCCATGATGAGGTCGCCGGTGACCCACGCGACTTCCGGCTTCCAGGGCAATTGGATGAGGGTGTCGAGCTCGGGCAAGACCAGCACGTCCGGGTCGGCCGGTGTCAAATCGAACCAGGTTGCGAAGCCGGCAAATCCGGCACCGGCCGCCGCGACATCATCGATCGCGCTTGCCGGTACGATCTTTGCCCGCATCGTGCCGAATAGATCGACGAACGAAATCAGGAAATAGCGAATGTTATTGGCTTTGGCGGTTTCGCCCCAGGACGGCATCACTTTCCCCTTTTTCTGCTTGCGGCGCGACCGCTACTTTGTCTCGCTCCGTCCCGGAATCCAATTTGTGCCTGCCAGCGGCACGCGCGCCATGGCGGCAGCTTCGACAGTAAGCGCGACGAGATCCTCAGGTTCGAGATTGTGCACGTGCGACTTACCGCAGGCCCGCGCAATGGTTTGCGTCTCCAACGCCAGAACGGACAGATAGTTTGCGAGCTTATGGCCCGCGACGACCGGATCGAGACGGCTTGCAAGCACGGGGTCTTGCGTGGTGATCCCGGCCGGATCGCGGCCCTCATGCCAGTCGTCGTATGCGCCGGCGGTAGTCCCGAGCGCGCGATATTCGTCTTCCAGGTGCGGATCGTTGTCGCCGAGTGCGACCAGCGCCGCCGTGCCGATCGAAACCGCGTCAGCGCCGAGCGCCAAAGCCTTGGCAACATCGGCGCCATTGCGAATTCCGCCGGACACGATGAGCTGCACCTTGCGGTGCATGCCGAGTTCCTGTAGCGCCTGAACCGCCGGCGGAATGGCCGCGAGAGTCGGAATGCCTACGTGTTCGATAAATACTTCCTGCGTTGCTGCCGTGCCACCTTGCATGCCGTCGAGGACAACGGCATCGGCGCCGGACTTCACCGCCAGCATGATATCGTAATAGGGCCGGGAGGCTCCAACCTTGACATAGATCGGATTCATCCAGTCGGTGATCTCACGCAATTCCTGGATTTTGATCTCAAGGTCGTCGGGCCCGGTCCAGTCTGGATGCCGGCACGCTGAACGCTGGTCGATGCCTTCCGGCAGGACGCGCATTTCCGCCACGCGCTTTGAAATCTTCTGCCCAAGCAGCATGCCGCCACCGCCCGGCTTCGCGCCCTGGCCGACCACGACTTCGATCGCATCTGCTTTGCGCAAGTCGTCCGGATTCATGCCGTAGCGTGAAGGCAGGAGCTGATAGACAAGGATGCTGGAATGCCGCCGTTCCTCCTGTGTCATGCCCCCATCGCCGGTCGTCGTGGAGGTGCCGACGGCGCTGGCGCCGCGACCGAGCGCTTCCTTAGCCTGCGCCGAAAGCGAACCGAAGCTCATGCCGGCGATCGTTATCGGAATTTTTAGTTTGATCGGTGCTTTAGCGTACCGGCTGCCGATAGTGACGTCGGTGGCGCATTTCTCGCGATAGCCTTCGAGCGGATAGCGGCTGATAGAGGCGCCAAGAAATAAAAGATCGTCGAAATGCGGCAGCTTGCGCTTGGCGCCGCCGCCGCGGATGTCATAGAGGCCGGTCGCAGCGGCGCGCCGGATTTCGGCAACGGACGCCTCATCGAATGTCGCCGATTTGCGCGGTGGCGTATGGATCCAGCGGCTCTGCGACGTCATCTAGTAGTTTCCGATGTTGTCGACGTGGAAATGGTAGAGCTTGCGCGCGGAGCCGTAACGACGGAATTCGCCGACATCGACCGAGCCGTTGACGCCGGCGGCATCCAGCAGGCGCCGCAGGTTGGCCTTGTGAGCTTCCTCCAGCGGCTTTTCTACGCAATCCGCACCCAGGCTGTGCACCTTGCCGCGCACGTAAAGCTGCGCCTCGTAGATCGAGTCGCCGAGCGCCTCGCCGGCATCCTCAAGCACGACCAGATTTCCGGCCTGCGCCATGAAGGCGGACAAATGCCCGACCGATCCCTTGACCACGATGTCGATGCCCTTCATCGAAATGCCGCAGCGGGCCGAGGCATTGCCGTCAATCACGAGGAGGCCGCCGCATCCCGTGGCGCCCGCTGCCTGGGATGCGTCGCCTTTCACCCAGACCTTACCGGACATCATGTTTTCAGCGACGCCTTGTCCGGCGTTGCCGCTCACGATCACGGTTGCGAGCTTGTTCATGCCGCCGCAGTAATAGCCCACATGCCCCTCGATCTCGACCAGCACCGGTTGCTCGATGCCGACGGCGACTGCATGTTGTCCGCGGGGATTGAGAACACGCCAGTGGGTTTCGTTGCCGCCGGGCGCCAAACGGTGCAGTGCGGCGTTCAGCTCGCGCACCGAGCTATGGGCCAGATCCACAGCCAGCATCAATGCAATTCCCACTGATAGACGATCGCAGGAGCCGGCTCCCAGACTTTCGCGGATTCGATACGCGGTAGATCGACCAGCGCGCGATATTCCGTGCCGAAGGCGACCAATTGCTCAGTCTCGGCCATGACCGCGGGCTTACATGCGATCGGGTCGCGCAATACGCCGAAGCCGGCTTTGGTGCCGATCACGAAGGTGTAAAAGCCGTCGAGAGAACCGAGCGAGGATTCCATCGCCTGTTGCAGCGAGCAGCCGCCGCGCAACTTCGCGGTGATGAATCCGGCCGCAACCTCGGTATCGTTTTCCGTCTGGAATGAAAGGCCCTGTTTGATCAGCTCGCGGCGGACCGCGTTGTGATTGGAGAGCGAGCCGTTATGCACCAGGCACTGATCCTCGTCGGTGGTGAAGGGATGCGCGCCGTTGGTCGTGACGGCGGATTCCGTGGCCATGCGCGTATGGCCGATGGCATGGGTGCCGGTCATCCGCTTGAGCCCGAAACGGCGCGACACATCGTCGGGCCGCCCCACCTCCTTGAATATTTCCATACGCTGGCCGCAGCCGACGATCGTCACTTCCGGAAAGGCCTGCAACGCACGCCGAGCAGGGGCCTCTCGATCGGCGGGTATCGACGCCACGATATGGGTGTCGTGGTGGCGATGCGCGAGCGGCGCGCCGACGGCCTCACGGAGGCCTTTAAGCAGTGGCTCGACGTCGAAGAGTTGCGGCACGCGGAGAGTGAATTTTAAATGGCCGGGCGTTTCAGCGCCGTACACGGCAAACCCGGCAGAATCCGGTCCGCGGTCGTTTAAAGGAGACAGCATCCCGGCGAGCATGGCGCCGAGATCTCCTTCAAGCTTTCGATCCTTCAAGAAAAGGCCAGCAATCCCGCACATCGAGATTCCTCCAGCGACGGCAATGGATCGCATGCGCAAAATATATTGTCAACTCTTAGGCACATTAGTTTCCTATAAAGAAACATATCATCAGTTTCGTAGGAAGAAACATACCTCTTCTTTGCGGGCCCAAACGTTGTAATAATGCATGCCGGACGCCGGCAATCATCAAGGAAATCACATGTCGCGCCGATCCGTTGTCAGGGGCAGGGCCGACTTGAAGCTGCCGAAGCGCCCCGCCCCGGTGAAGAGTTCGGATAAGGAGCTCTTTACCGGCTCTCTCGCGCCCGCGGATATGCGAGCGCTAAGCATCGAAGAGGAAATCGGCACGCAAGTGCGTCGGTTTCGCAAGGCTCTCGACCTGACCGTCGCCAAATTAGGAGCGGCGGCGGGGATATCCGCGGGGATGCTGTCTAAAATCGAGAA
>Ga0187862_10005364_pt1 | contig 11897 bp, 8 predicted proteins | sample June2016WEW_10_1_FD_133003 | JGI IMG/M metagenome (GOLD analysis project Ga0187862, IMG submission 133003) | Peatland microbial communities from SPRUCE experiment site at the Marcell Experimental Forest, Minnesota, USA - June2016WEW_10_150 | ecosystem: Environmental > Terrestrial > Soil >...
CAAGGGATCGAAATCTTCCTTGCCGATGCCGGTGCCGAGCGCGGTGATCATGGCGCGGATTTCCTCGTGGCCCAGCATCTTGTCGTAGCGCGCTTTTTCGACGTTGAGGATTTTGCCTTTGAGCGGCAGGATCGCCTGGAAGCGCCGGTCGCGGCCTTGCTTGGCGGTGCCGCCGGCGGATTCGCCCTCGACCAAAAACAGTTCGCAGCGTTCCGGGTCGCGCTCCTGGCAATCGGCCAGCTTGTGCGGCATGCCGCCCGATTCGAGCGCGCCTTTGCGCCGCGTCAGGTCGCGCGCCTTGCGCGAGGCCTCGCGCGCGCGCGCCGCGTCAATCGCCTTGTTGACGATGCGGCGACCTATGGTTGCGTTCTTGTCGAAGTATTCGCCCAGCTTTTCGTTGACGAACTGCGTCATGTAGCCGCTGATATCGCTGTTCAGCTTGCCCTTGGTCTGGCCTTCGAACTGCGGCTGCGGCACCTTCACGCTCACTACGGCGGTGAGCCCCTCGCGCACGTCGTCGCCGGTCAGGGTCTCCTTGTCCTTGAACAATTCCTGCTTCTGGCCAAACGCGTTGATGGTGCGGGTGAGCGCGGAATAGAAGCCGCGCAAATGCGTGCCACCATCCACCGTGTTGATGGCGTTGGCGAAGCTGAGAATGTTCTCCGAATAGCCGTCGTTGTATTGCAGCGCCACTTCCATCGTGAGCGTGCCGCCGGCGGGCAGTTCACGCTCGGCTTCGAAATGCATCGGCTTGTCGTGCAGCACCTGCTTGCCCTTGTTGAGCAGCTTGATGAATTCGGCGATGCCGCCGGTGTACTGGAATTCCTCGGTTTTCTCCGCCTCCACGCGCTCGTCGGTGAGCGTGATTTTCAGGCCCTTGTTAAGGAACGCAAGCTGCCGCAGGCGGTTGGCCAGAGTATCGTGATTGAACTGCGTCACCTCCATGATGGTGGAGTCTGGTTTGAAGGTGATGCTGGTTCCGGTCTTGCGCCCGGCGCGGCCGGTTTTTGCGAGCGGCCCTTTGGGAACGCCGCATGCGTACTCCTGCTGCCAGGTGAAGCTGGGGCCGGTTTCGCCGTCGGGATGCCAGATCTCGAGCTCCAGTTTCTCCGACAACGCATTCACCACGCTGACACCCACGCCATGCAAGCCGCCCGACACTTTATAGCTTTTCGAATCGAATTTGCCGCCGGCGTGCAGCTTGGTCATCACCACTTGCGCTGCCGAAACGCCTTCTTCTTCGTGGATATCGACTGGAATCCCGCGACCGTTATCGACCACCGTCACGGAGTCGTCATCGTGAATGGTGACGTTGATCTCCGTGCAGTGTCCCGCCATGGCTTCATCCACGGAGTTGTCGACAACTTCGTAGACCAGGTGGTGCAGCCCCATTTCGCCGGTCGAGCCGATATACATGGCGGGCCGCAACCGCACTGCCTCCAGCCCCTCCAGCACCTTGATACTCGTCGAATCGTAAACCGCCGATTGTTGCCCGTTGGTCAGGTCTTCCATGGTCCTAGACTCAAATCCTCATCGGCATCACGACATACCGGTATTGATCCGGCGTCGCATCGCCGGCCGGCCGCAATTCACCGGCGCTTTTTTGATCCTTCAGCTCGAAAGCGACATGATCCTGTGCCGTCACCCGCAGGAAATCGAGCAGGTACTGCGCATTGAATCCGATTTCCAGATCCGGCCCCTTGTATTCGCTGGTTACCGTCTCTTCGCTCTCGCCCATCTCCACCGATGACGAGAATACTTTCACTTCGCCCTCGGTAAACTGCACCCGGATGGCGCGCGAACGCTCATCGGCGAACTGTGCCACGCGCTCGATGGCGGCGCGAATCTCGTCCCTCTGTAGTTTCGCCACGAGCGTATGGTCTTTGGGCAGGACGCGCTCATAGTCGGGGAAATTACCCGTCAGTTTGCGCGTGATCAACAACCTTTCTCCCACTCTAAAGAACAGGTGGTTATCATCGCCCGCAAACGCAGCTTTGGCTTCGGGAAGCGCATCCTCGGCCAGTTTCACCAACTCCCCCATGGCCTTCTTCGGAATCAGCGCGCGAAACTGCTGTCCAACGCCCGAGTTTTCGCATGGCGTCTGTACATAAGCCAAGCGATGCCCATCGGTCGCCACCATGGTCATGCTGTCAGGCTTCAGTAAGAGCAGCGCGCCGCTCAGAGTGAAGCGCGATTCTTCCATGGAAATTGCGAAAGACGTCCGCGCGATCAGCGATGCCAGCGCCTTCACGGGGATCTCCGCGATCGGATCCGGCATTTTTGGCAACTCCGGAAAACTGTCGCGCGACATGCCGGCAATACGCGTCTTCGACCGGCCACACATGATGCTCACCCAATGGTTCTCCAGAAACTTCATATGCACGTCGCCTTCCGGCAACAGCCGGACGTAATCAAGAAGTTTGCGCGCCGGCACCGTGCCCGCACCTTCCTTCTTAACGCTCGCCGTGCAGGAGCAACGCACACCCAATTCCAGATCCGTCGCTGTCAGCGTGACGCGATCTCCGGAAGCCTCCAGGAGAACGTTCGACAAGATCGGAATGGTGGTTTTCTTCTCCACCACGCCTTGCGACAGACTCAGCTCTCGTACCAAATCGGCCTTGCTGACAGTGAATTCCATGCGCTACGGCTCCTAACTATTCTGACGGTATTAAATGAGCACTAAATAGAACCGTTTTCATCGGGCCTGTGCAAATGTTGAAGATCACCTAAATTATACTAAATTCAACTACTTTTCGCTACGTGAAACTGTGGATGGAGAGACGTAAACCCGAGCAAAAACAGCCTTAGCCGCGGTTCTTGCACAGATTTCCTGCCAGCCATCCACCCGTCTGTGTGGAAAAAAGCATAAGTTCATTGCAATGTTTCCATTAGACTGTGAATGAGTCTGTTCAATTCCGGGTTAGCCTGACGCTCCTTCTCAATTTTGCGGATGGAGTGGATTACGGTGGTGTGGTGCTTGCCGCCAAAAGCGCGGCCGATCTCGGGCAGCGAAGCGTCGGTGAGCTCTTTTACCAGGTACATGGCCACCTGGCGCGGGCGAACCACCTTTTGTGTGTTGCTCTTTTCCTTGAGTTGCGATGGCTTGATCTGGAAGCGCTCAGCAACCGCTTTCAGAATTGCATCGATGGTGATCTTGCGATCCTGTACGTGGACGATATGCCGCAGCACCTGTTGCGCCATTTGCAAACTGATCGGCGTCGAGGTGAGTGAAGAGTAAGCCACCAGCTTGACTAGCGCACCTTCGAGTTCGCGCACGTTCGATTTGGTCTTGGAGGCCATGAACGTCCGCACGTCATCCGGCAACTTCACCCCCTCGGCTTCGGCCTTCTTGTCCAGGATGGCCATCTTGGTTTCCAGATCGGGTGGCTGAATATCGGCCAGTAAACCCCATTCGAAGCGCGACCGAAGCCGCTCCAGCAAGCCCGGTATTTCCTTGGGAGGCGAATCGCTCGAAATCACAATTTGCTTTTGATGATCGTGCAACTCATTGAAGGTGTGAAAAAACTCTTCCTGCGTGCGCTCCTTGTTGCCCAGAAGTTGGATGTCGTCGATCAACAGGACGTCTGCCTCGCGATAGCGCTGCTGAAACTGCTGCATACGTTCGGTGCGGATGCAGGCGATCATTTCGTTCATGAAACGCTCGCTCGAAGTGTAGATGATCCGCATGGAGCCGAACTTGTCGATCAACTCGCGACCGATCGCGTGCATGAGGTGCGTCTTGCCCATACCCACGCCACCGTAGAGAAACAGAGGATTGTAGCTGCGCGAAGGGTTAGTCGCCACCGAACGCGCGGCGGCGTGCGCAAACTGGTTGCAGGCTCCCACCACGAACGTTTCGAAGGTGAACTTGGGATTTAGCGAGCTTGCCTGTGGCTCAACTTCCGCTCCGCTTCGGTTCAGAGAATCTCTCATCCCGCTGGAGGCGCGGGTTTCGAAACCGATCTGGCCAACCGGTAACCGCAGTTCGCGAATCGCCTCTCGCAACTGAGTTCCGTACTCATTTTCCATCCAGGCACGGGTTTCGCCGTCCGGAACCAGCACCAGCAGGGTGTCCCCATCCACTCCCAGAAAAGTAGTGCCCTTAAACCAGTTGTTGTAACTCTCCTCGCTCACGCGCGGCTGAATATGATGACGAAGCTGATCCCACAAATTCATTGGTTTTGCACACGAATCCCGCAAGTTTTCCACAGCATTTTCCTTCACCGTATCTGGGGACGCGGATGGCCGACCGGAAGAACCCCGGCAGCAGAAGACTTGCCCTGTGCACGGCTGCCAGGCACCTCCGCTTTGGTCAACCGAGACTGTAGTCTAACACAAGGGTGCCGCTTTGCTGCAAGTTTCTAATTGCTTTAAAATCAATTACATATTCGCAACGTTTGACTTTAAGAATGTTCTGAAGGAAAATTGATACTGCTCGTTGCGCGGGAGTAACTCAGTTGGTAGAGTGCGACCTTGCCAAGGTCGATGTCGCGGGTTCGAATCCCGTCTCCCGCTCCAGACCTTTTCGCCGGAGGGGCTGATCATGCGATTCATCTTCCTGCTCGTCTCCCTGCTCGGAACCGCCTGGGCTCAGGACTATAAAGTTGAGGCGGTATCCGGCGCCCCGTCCGGCCTTCCGGCGCCTTACGCTTCGGCATTCGAAACCCAAGGTTATCGTGTCACCGGACCCAACGGCGCGTGGTGCGAAATCTGGTTTCGCTCGAGCATCCCCACCAGCGCAAAGCCAACCGATGACGCCATCCTGTTTCCGATCCCACAGGGTGCTTTGGTCGGCATTCTGCGCTTCCCGTCCGAGGGCAGCGACCGCCGCGGCCAAACCATCAAGGCCGGCGTCTACACCATGCGCTACAGCGATTTTCCGGTTGATGGCGCGCATCAGGGTGTGGCCCCGCAGCGCGATTTTCTGCTGCTCACGCCCATCGCCAACGACGCCGATCCCAGCGCAACTCCCGGCTTCGAGCAACTAGTGCAGATGAGCACCAAGGCTTCCGGCACGCCGCACCCGGCCGTGTTCTCGATCGAGAAGCCGGGCGCAACGAAGTTCCCCTCCATCACCACCGAAGGCGACACGCCGGACCAGGTGCTCAACGTCACGATCGGCGATCTGCAACTGGCCATGATTGTGGTGGGCAAGGCGCAAAACTAGGCGCGCGCCATTCGGCTTTCGTGCGTGCCGCGGGCCGAAGAAATGTCGAGATGAATCTCGACACAGCAGGCTTGACAGCCCGCGCCACGCTTTTTTCAAATCGCTCAAGCGGATTGTTGCCGGACGCGACATAATATACGTGTGCTTCGCCGATTCGGGATCGCGCCTCGCGTGGCGGCCGGCATTCTGCTGGCGGCTGTCATTTTGCCCGCGCAATCCAAGCGCACCGAAGATCTCGCGGCGGGCAAGCTCCTGATAACCCCGCGCGATGCGCCCGATCCGGCGTTTGCTGAATCCGTCATCCTGCTGGTGCATTACGACCGCGAATCCGCGGTCGGCCTGATGCTCAACCGCCGCACCACTATTCCGCTCTCTCACGCGTTGCGCAATCTGAAAGCAGCCGCGCAGCGTTCCGATCCGGCGTATATCGGCGGACCGGTGGAAACCGGCACCGCCATGGCGTTGTTCCGCTCCAACACCAAACCCGATTCGGGCGCGCAGGTGCTGGAGAAGATCTACCTGATTCCGTCACAGCCAGCGCTTGAGAAGGCATTGACCGGCGGCAAGAGCGCCGACGATCTGCGCGTGTATGTGGGATATTGCGGGTGGGGTCCCGGGCAACTGGATAACGAGACGCACCTCGGCGCCTGGTACATCCTGGATGGCAGCGCAGCGCAGGTCTTCGACCCCAACCCGGATACCATGTGGTCGCGTCTCATCTCCCGCACCGAATCCCGCATCGCGCTGGCGCAGCCGGTGGTGCACTTCAGCTTGGCGAGCCTCCGCGAGAGCCGGTAGCAGCCAGGGCCTGCTGTGTGAACCGCCAATTTGTCGCTTCAGGAGGAAAATTTTACGCGGAGCTCCAGGCAGATGCGGCTGGGCTCCTTTTTGACGATCTCAACCTCAAAGTTTGCGTTTTCGAGACGCTCAATTGCCTCTGGAAGCAGCAGCAGTTGAACTGCCTGAGGCGCTATCGTTACTGATCGCTCTCTTCCAAATGCACCCTTGTCCCACCATTTCCCTTGCGCAACGAAGCCTACGTCCCAGGCACGACACGCTCGCTCGATCACGCGCCACCGCGGTTGGTGGCCGCTGCAGCTCAGGTACAAATGAAGCGATTGGCGCGTGATGCCAAGGACTGCGGCGGCATCGGTGACGGTCAATCCATGAGTCCGCCTGGCTTCCTCTAGGGTTCGAGCGAAGTCCCGATATTCTTGGTCTGTAAAAATTTTACGCTTAGTTGACACAATAGCCTTATCATATTATCATAGTATTAGTCAAATTTTGACTATACATTTTGGGGTGGCATTTGGGGCTCCAGCGGTGCTAGAGTAATCTGGTACGCGGTTTATAGGCGAATAAAAAGCGAACAAATAGCCACTGCCGCATCTGGCTAAAGGGGAGTAGGTGTCGCATGGTAAGCGTGAAGTTGACTGCGGAAGAGTTCTTTCACGGACTGTTAGCGGCGATCAGCCTCCAGACCGGGGTCATTGTGGGTGAGCCGACTGAGGTCCACCGCGCCTTCTATCGGGTGCTCAAGGAACTTCTCAAGAAAGACGCCGTTTTGGACGTTGACCTATTCGAGGTTGATTACGATCCCCTGTATGGGCAAAGCGGCTGGTTTGATCGGGCACTGACAACGGCGCAGCGCGACGCTGTTCTGGGTTTCGCCAACCCGAGCTACAACAAGATCACTATCAAATACACCAAAGGCGAAAGCGAGGACATTCTGAACTCGACTGACGCAAGAAGTGAATTCCAACGGCTGGCCGGAGTGTTTACAGGCTCCTTGAGCGCTGCGGCGCCGAGGCGCGGCAGCTTGTAAGAGCGTGTGACCCCTCTCCCACTCTACCCGGGTTTGCCGGAGACGTTGGCGGCGGTGAGCCGGCAGCTTCAGATCGTCTTTGGGTCAGAGCTTCGGAAGTACGCGGAAAGGCTAAGCCGGCCAAGCCATAGACCAAGCGCAAAGGTTATCCACGATCCAGTGTGGCGAACGATCCGCCTTGAGCCGTGCGAAGTTGTCCTCGTTGATTCGCCACTGCTGCAACGGCTTCGTAGAATACGCCAACTCGGCTTGGCTGGCTACGTGTTTCCGGGTGCTAACTACTCTCGATTTGAGCACAGTATTGGGGCATTGCACCAGGCACAGCGAGTCGTCGAGTCAATAAGGCGAAACGCGCGCACGCTCGCCGTAGGGAGACGCCTTCCACCACAAGAGCCGATCTCCCCTAGCGAGGAGGTTTTGCTTCGCGTAACCGCGCTCACGCACGATGTTGGTCACGGATTTCTGAGCCACGTGTCCGAACGGGCGCTCAGTCGACTCCTGACGGTAGACGGGACACACACAGTCCGGCAATTCCAGACGGAGGCGAAGAAGTTCTTTCGCGTACCAGCACTAAACCAGCCGCCGGCCTTCGGGGAGATACTATCGGCGCTATGCGTGCTGTTACCAGAGTGGCAAGGCGTAATGGCTCTCGCTCAAGTCCCCAATTGGCAGGATGTCCCAGACCTCGCCTTTAGAATGGCGCAACTGATGTGCGGCGGGCGAGATCCGCGGAGACCTTTTCTCTCGGAGGTAATCTCGGGCCCCCTTGACGTCGACAAACTGGACTATATTCCGCGAGACTGCTACATGGCGGGTGTGCCGATGCCTGTGGACGTGGATCGACTCATGGAGAAGATTCAGGTAGTAACAGTGCCTGCGGCGAACATTCCGGAGTACTGTGACGAGACCCAGGTCGGGCCTGACGAAAACATACAAGTGCTCGCTGTCCAGACCTCTGGTTCCCGGGCGTTTGAAGAGCTGGTGATCAGCCGGTTTCTTCTGTACGAGAAGCTCTACTATCACCAGAAGATCCGTGCGATGGAGGGTGCGGTAGTGAACGCGCTCGGCATCTTGGCGGTGGAACAGGAGGAATTTGCGAAGATTGCGATCTACCTGGACTTGAGCGATGACGAGTTCCTCCTGAAACACTGGCCCGGCAAGGCCACCAGGTCGAAACGCTTGGATGTCGCCAAGGAGTTGGTCACAGGGATTGTCGAGCGCGACGCCCTGGTGCGGTGCTACGCTTTTGGGCCTGGATTGGTAAAAGAGCTGGAGGCAGATTCGGAAGAGTTTAGATCTCGCTGGAAAAAGCTAGAGCCAAATGTGAGGGCGAGCCGAGAGCAGCCGTGGTTCGCGTTTAGAGAGCGAATTGCCGAGCGTGCGAGAGGACTGTTGCGTCTGAGTGGCCAAGCCGGCTTGGCGGAAGTGCTGGCGGCCGACCAGATCGTCATCGACCTTCCGCCGGTACAGGGAATCGCGGAAAAGACGAAGTTCTTTGTTGGAGATGAGCAGTTTGGAGTCCAACCATTTTTCAAGCGTTTCCGCGTGGAGAAATGGGCTGAAGCGTATGAAACTCAGCACACGATGGGGTACGTCTACACCGTCCCCGAGTTCGCCGTGGCTGTTTATTTCGCAGTTCGGGAATTGGTCTTGTCTGAACACAAACTGAGCTTCGACGATGCGTCCTGGACGCGGACCAAGCTCAAGAGCACGGACCTGCGGGATTTCTCAAAACTGATTGCCGGAAAGGACGGCAATCACATTCCGTTTGTTGAGCCCGATTTTATACTCACACGCCGCGAATTTGACGAAAGGAACGAACAGAAGCTTGGGATCATTGGGAAGTACGCGGATACCCTGGGCGAGTTGGCCGAGCGATGCAAGACGTTCGAGTCCCACAGCGGCGCGCGAATCAGTGTTGAGAGCATCCGGTTGTGGTTGCTCCAGTTCGCGGTAGATGAGATACCGCTGGCCGTCCGATTGCTCAGTGCAATTCGTTTCTGGGGGAGATCGGCCCTGAGCGACGCGTTGGCGTTCTCTGTGGCTGGGCGCTATTCAGGGGGCTTTCAAGCACTGGGGCTAGGCGCGGCGACCGCTAGCTCCCACCATCTGTCTTATCTGTGGGACGATATTCGAGCCGGAGTTGGGAGTGACTTCAGGGTAATCGCTGCCGCTAGCGAGATTCAGTCGAATCTGCCGATGGTCATCTATGACGACAATGTAGGATCCGGCGGCCAAGCGGGCACCATATTCTCTCAGTGGTTTGGCCTGACGCATTCGGACTCGGATCCGGTGGAGAAGCATGTTGAAGCGCTTGGGCAGGGAGACATTGAGAAACTGAAAGACATCCCGATCTTTTTGGTATTCGCCACGGGCTTCCGTGAGGGGTTGGCGAAGGTCGAGCAGCGGCTTAGAGAAATGACCGGAAACGCGGACGTACATGGGTTGATCATCGACCCGGCGGATTTGAATTGTTTTCGACCGGCTGCGCGTGTGTTCGATGAGCCCGGTCAAGCTGAACGGGCGCGGACGGCGTTCGCCGTTACCGGCAGGATCGCGATACATGACAAGGCTGTCGAGAAACACTGGCCGGCCGAGAAACTAGACGGTCGGATACTCGGTTACGGCAATGCGGGCGGGCTAACCGTTTTCCACTACAATGTCCCGACGACAACCGTTACAGCCCTTTGGAGCTCTTCGAATTCCGAAGGTGCAAAGTGGGCCGCCCTTTTTCCGAGGCGGACTAGAGAGGTCTAGTAGAACGCGTCACCGGCCCCCGGTCCTACCCGTGATATCCTGATTCCGCGTCCATGAAGATTTCGAGTGTCCGCTCTTTCCTGCTGTCCTATCCCTTTCCGGAACCGCTTAAGCTGCCATTCTGGGGTGGCGAGCGCACCATTCTGAAGCGCGACGCGATGTTCGTGCGCGTGGAAACGAGCAACGGCCTGGTGGGCTACGCGCCCGGGCCAGCCAGCGAAAAAGCGCAGCAGACCATCCAGTCGACGGTCGCGCCTTTTCTGGAAGGCCGCTCGCTGGCCGACCCGGACGCGCTGCGCGTGCTCTTTCTGGCTGGCGCTGGCGCCGACCTGGAAGTTGCCAAGGTTTATTGCGCCGTCGAGATCGCCCTTTACGATCTGGCCGGCAAAGCGCTCGGTGTGCCGGTCTCCGAGTTGCTTGGCGGCCGCGTTCGCGATCACATCCGGCTCTATGGCAGCGCGGGAATGTACATGCCGCCCGAAGGGTTCGCCGCCGAAGCCGCAGCCATCGCGCAGCTCGGCTTTCGGGCGTATAAGATGCGTCCCGCGCTGGGGCCCGAGCAGGACGTGGAATCGGTGCGGCTGATGCGCCAAGCCACCGGGCCCGATTTCGATCTGATGGTGGATGCCCACGGTTGGTGGCGCATGGGCGACCGTTCCTACAGCGCCGCAACCGTCGAGCAGGTGGCCCGCCAGATGGCCGCGCACCACATCGCCTGGCTGGAGGAACCGCTGCCGCCCGCCGCGCATGCCGATTACGCGCGGCTCAAGGAGAAGGACATCGTGCCGCTGGCATCCGGCGAGCACGAACCCAGCGAAGACAGCTACTTCGATTTGATGGACAGCCGGGCCGTCGATTACGTGCAAATGGACGTCTGCTGCCAGGGCGGTTACGCGACGGGCCGCCGGCTGCTCGCCGAAATCGCGCGTCAGAACCTGCGCTTCGCTTTCCATAGTTGGGGAACCGCGCTCGAAGTGGCAGCCGCGGCGCATCTCGGCGTCTGCTGGCCGGATACGGTGGTCGAGTGGCTGGAGTATCCTTGCTACTCGAGTCCCGGACGGGCTGGCATGTATCCATTTCCGCTGGCTGCTGAGATTCTCAAACAGCCGCTCGCCATCGAAGCCGGCGACCTGGTGGTTTCGCGTGAACCCGGCCTGGGCGTGGAGGTCGATGAATCGGTGGTCGATCGCTACCCCTGGATTCCCGGACCCTGGTCTTTTTTCCGTACCGACTCGCCCGCCGAAACCCGCGCCGTGATGTCCGATCACAGCATCCCCTGGGTGGGCCAGGTCCCCGGCCTGCCAACCTGCTAAGACCCCGCGGCGGAAGCCCGCTACTTTTTCGGCGCCGACAGCGACATCTGCAGGAACCGCGCGACGGCGTCGGTCAGTGCGCGGCGGTGCGGCGAGCGGGCCATGGCAAGAGCCTGCACGCGGACCAGGCGGTGGCCCTTGACGCGCAGCGCGTGGAAATAGTGCGGGTGCCCGTGCAACGCATATTCGGGCAGCAGGGAATATCCGAATCCCGTCTCGACCAGCTTCTTCAGCGCTTCGGTATCGTCGGCTTCCATCACCACCCGCGGCGTCACGTCAATCTCTTTGAAAAAGGTGTCGATCATGGACCGCATATTGCTTCGCTTGGGATAGAGGACGAAGGAAGCCTTGGCCAACTCGGCCGGCTCGGCCGGAGCCACATGCCAGCCGCTGATCCGATCCAGGGAAGGCTTCAGCACCAGCAGCTCTTCTTCGAAGAGGGGGATGGTATCCACGTTGTCGGCGGGATAGGGCAGCGAGATCAGCGCCAGGTCGAATCGCCGGTCGAGCAGGCCCGAGACCATCTCCTCGGTAGGGCAAACCATGATATCGATAACGAGGTGCGGATACTGTTTGCGCAACTTGCGCAGCGGCCTGCCCAGGTGATGGATCAGAGCGGTGGCGCCGGTGGCGAAGTGGAACGGGTGCCGGTCGTCCATGGCGGCGCCTTCGAATTCCTGTTCGATCAGGCGGAGCTGGTTGAGCACCTCGCGGGCGTGTTCAGCCAGACGCCACGCCGCGGCAGTGGGCGCCAGCCGCTTGCCCGCACGCACGAACAGCTCGGTGTTGAGCTCCGCCGCCAGGCTGTGGAGTTGCAGGCTGACCGCCCCCGGAG
>Ga0187862_10005365_pt1 | contig 11895 bp, 10 predicted proteins | sample June2016WEW_10_1_FD_133003 | JGI IMG/M metagenome (GOLD analysis project Ga0187862, IMG submission 133003) | Peatland microbial communities from SPRUCE experiment site at the Marcell Experimental Forest, Minnesota, USA - June2016WEW_10_150 | ecosystem: Environmental > Terrestrial > Soil >...
GCCGAACGGCATAACCCACAGTCCATCGCCACGCTCCGCATCCGGATCGCCCGAGCCCTGCTCCAGCAACTCCCCTGCTGTCCTTTTTGCTGCTCGCTCCGTTTATAACACAGTAGTATTAGCAACGTGCTGATGCTCCTCAACGGCCTTTTGAAATACCGCCATCCTGATTTAACGAACCAAATGCTCGACGACATTGAGCGGATGACACATGGTCTGAACGAGCATCCATTCCTGATCCCCGCGAAGATCGCTGCTATCCGCGCCAGCAGACTTCCAAAGCCCGAACCCGCCATCACGGCCGCGGCGCCGCCACGATAAAGAGAAGGGGTGGAGGAGCTTGTTACGCCAGCAGACCGCCGTGTCTCGAGGTTCAGGCTGGCGCTGTCGAGCAAATCTGAGCGAGTCTGAGGCAAGGAATCGACGACGGCTTTCTCGCTCCTTATCGCGTCCACCGCGTCATCACCCAATGGGACGCGGCCGGCTGGCGGCCCAGCCAGGGCGAACTGGACCGCTACGGGCGCGACATCCCGGATGAGGAGTACCATACCAACGACTAGGACCTGGAACGCCAGAGTCCCGTCATCCTGACCACTTCGCAGATGCTCACAACCGGAGTGGACGTCCCCACCTGCAAGAACATCGCCCTGGTACGGGTGATTAACTCCATGATTGAGTTCAAGCAGATCATCGGGCGCGGCACGCGCGTGCGGGACGACTACGGCAAGCTGTTCTTCAACATCCTCGACTACACGGGTTCCGCTACTCGCCTGTTCGCCGATCCCGCCGTTCTCGATCTTCCAGCGAGCGTCACCGAAGGGACACGCGGCCGCCGGTATTCCTTCCGGGGATCGCGATTCCAACGCGAAGACCAGAGTTTCCAGCAAATCTGAAACGCAACAACGGTCTTTCCGGTGCCGGTTGCCATGGTGAGCAACACCCGCTTTTGGCCCTGCAGGATTGCCTGGACCGCGCGGTTGATCGCGATCTCCTGGTAATAGCGCGGCGATTTTCCGCTCAGGTGGTACGCCGGAGTGAGCAGCCGATCCGCCGCTTGTCCGGATAGGCCATTGCCGGCCAGTAGCCGGAGCCACAGTTCATTCGGCGCCGGAAAATCGGGGATCGTGCGCTCGCACCCCTTGAGGAAATCAAACTCGACGATTTCGTGACCGTTGGTGGCATACGCGAACTGCAGCCCGAGAATCTGGGCGTATTCCTTGGCCTGCTGCAGGCCATCGGCGGCGGAACAGTACGAAGCCTTCGCCTCCACCACGGCAATGCTCAGATCCGGACGGTACCGCAGCAGATAATCCGCGCGTTTGCCGGGGCGACGGTGCCCCTTGCTTCCGGCGGCGATGATCCGCCCGTCCGTGAATGTTACCTGCTCATTGAGACGATGAGGATCGGTGTCCCAACCAGCGGCCTGGAGCTTCGGAACGACGAACTTCCGGCATGTGTCGGCTTCGTTGGGCATGACGGCCTAAAATAACGGATCGCGCTGTCCCGAATAAGCCTTTATACCTGTATTGCTTACAGCGATGCAAGCCCAACAGGCGTTGCCGCGAACTTGAAGACCATCTAACGACTCGCAGCCACGGACACGAAGTGGGGGCATAGTCCCTCAACCACTGTAGCAACGCGATTACGCCTGTGCATCGGCCAGGGCCTATTCTTTCAGCGTGACGGTGATCGCTGGCGATTCCTGCGGGCTATCCGTTTGCTTCGTCAACTCACCTATGGGCAGTGCCGTCGATATGGAGAGGACGTTGACTCGGAACTCCCCGCAAACGAGCAGGTGCTCCTCGACCGGCGCGGCGTGGGCTTCGGGCATACGCTCGATCGCTTCCAGCGTGCGTCCCTTATCGCCTAGACCTGCGTAAACCAAAGCCTCATTGAATGGGTTTGGCGCAACCTCGGCTGCCAATTTTCCCGCTTCATCACGGCGCCCCGCCCGCGCGTATGCGTACCCGAGGTAGCCCCAATTGCCGCGATCACGGAGGGGCGCCAGAACCCGGAGGGCTTCTTCGATTCTGCCTTGCCCCAATCGGGCGCGGCCCAGGCACTCGGGCTTAGCACGGTAATCGGCGGGCAGCTTCTCGCAATGAGAAGCGGCCTCATCGTAGTGCCTCGCCAGTGTAAGTCCTCGCCACAAAAGAAACGAGCGGGGAAAAAACGAGGAGGTCACCGACGATGAAAAGCATCGCGCACTGACAAACGACTTGGCTGGAAAGGAATAGAACCATGAGAACTCTGCAAGCTCGCCTGCGCCGACGTGGTGGTCCAGCGCTGGCAAGGGTTGACCGGCCAGCAAGCCACACTGGAAGGCGACGGCCGCACGTTTGACGCCGTGGCACAGGAGCAGGTAAGGGTGGCCGCATGAAGGGCCTGACGGTAGGACTTCCGAATAGGGCGATTTGATCCCGAACGACTGCCATCCCTCGCGCTCACGCACCTGAACGCGAACCGACCGGCGCGCTCGACTCGCGCACGAGTATCGAGATTATGGCGATCTTTCAGCATCTCAATCGCCTGCAGGGCATCACCACGATCGTCGTCACGCACGAACCCGACATCGCGGCATACGCCAATCGCAACATCTATTTCCGGGATGGAAGGATCGTCCGCGATGAGAAGATCCCGCGTCCGCATGATGCTGACCGCGATCTGCTCCAGTTCGCCCGTACCGAAGCCGTTATATGAGCGGCTGCTGTTTTTCTGCTTCTGTCTCTTCCGGATTGCGGGAGGGAATTCGGACGCGGAATCCGGAGCCGACCAGGGCGCTTCGGGCGCCAACGCGAGCCCTTGGCTCCCCAGGTAGGACACGTTTCGAACTTCGGTGGTCTGCCTGCTGCCGGCTGTCAAACACGCTTTCCAGCACTGGCACGCCCCGTCTCGACCGAAACCCGGGTTTAAAGCGGAACAGGCACGGAGCCGGAAGACGGCTCCGGCTCCGGCTGCGTCGATGGAAAGCACGCGCTCAGCGGGAGTGGTTCGGATCCTGCGAGCCGGATTGTTTGCCGGCAGTGCCGCTAATTGCCGTTCCCACATCGGTCGCGATAAAGCGCAAATCCGCGAAGCCGTTCGCCGCGGTGATGAAGAAGTGGAGCGTACCCACCCCCGGGACTACCATTGTTTTGGTTGCGGTGCAGGTTGCAGGGTCCACCGTGTAAGTGGCCGTCCATCCGATTACGGGCGTAACCGCGGGTTTCTCGGATCCGCCGTTCAGGCTGATCTGGATTAGGCCCTTGGCACCTCCCACTCCGTCGTAGGTGGTTTGCCCCGCGGCAGCGAAGGTCTGATCGCCAAACGTCCCGGAGGCTACGAAGCTGTACCCACCGGTCAAATCGGCGTTGGAGCACGGGTCTTGGGCGCGGATCAGGGGCGCCGCGGCACAAAACAGAAAACTAGCGAAAACTACGGTTCTCGTCATGTACCTTTCCTCCTCTTCTTGTCCCGGCGCGTCGCGCGTCGGCAAGCAGCCGTTCATGGCCTGCTCGACCACTTTCGGACAGCGCCCTGCTTGGGTCAATGGTGGGGCCATTAGTTCGCGGTTAGGCGGAGATTTGCAACTAAGGCGTTACAGTTCAGAAGGTTCCGTGATGTTGTCGGTTGCCGCCCGTTGTATAATCGGGGCCAATGGACGGCCCTGCAATTAAGGAGCGCGGCCCACATCGTGTCCTGCGCTTTGGCACGTTTGAGTTGGATCTTGCCGGCAACGAATTGCGCAAGGCCGGAGTCCTGGTAAAACTCCAGTCTCAACACATCCAACTCCTGGTCCTCCTGGCGCAACGCTCCGGCCAAGTGGTCAGCCGCGACGAGATCCGGCAAGCCCTCTGGGACGAGCAGACATTCGTGGATTTTGACCGCAGTATCAATTTCTGCGTTAACCAGATTCGGCGAGCCCTGGGCGACGATCCGCAGAGTCCCCGATACATCGAAACGCTACCGCGCAAAGGTTACCGTTTTATCGCCCCAGTGACCGAAGCAGGCGGCGATCGTGCGGCGGCGCCCGAGCCGAGGCCCATCCCTGTCGCCAAGCGCGTTCCGGCGAAGCCGTGGTGGTGGGCCGCTGGGACGGTGGCGGCGATAGGGCTGGCGCTCCTGGCGGCGCGCGCCGCTGGCTGGCCGGATCGCCTCGCGGGACGGAAACCCGTCGAGTCACTGGCTGTCCTGCCCCTGGAGAACCTTTCGCACGATCCGGAAGAGGAGTACTTCGCCGACGGGATGACCGACGAATTGATCACAACCCTGGCCAAAATCAGTGCTCTTCGGGTAATTTCGCGGACTTCGGTGATGCAGTACAAAGGAACGAAGAAGCCCCTCCCGCAAATCGCGCGGGAGTTGAATGTCGATGCCGTGCTGGAAGGCACGGTGATGCGCGAGTCGGACCGGGTCCGCATCACGGCCCAATTGATCCGCGCCGCGCCCGAAAAGCATCTCTGGGCCGAAACGTACGAAGCCAGCCTGAGCAGGATCTTGACCGTGCAAAATGAGGTAGCGGCGGCCGTCGCACAGGCAATTCGAGTCAAAGTGACGGAGCAGGAGCGGACGCAACTGGCCAAACCCCGCACCGTCGCTCCCGCGGCCTACGAGGCGTACCTGAAGGGCCGGTACTTGTGGGAGATAAAAGGAGAAGAGAACCTGTTGAAGAGCCGTGACTTTCTCGAACTCTCGATCAAAGCGGACCCAGGGTATGCGATGGCTTGGGCCGGCCTCGCGGACACTTACAACTATCTTTCGAGTTGGGGTGTTCTTGCGCGCCAGGAAACGGCTCCGCGCGCCCGCGCGTCCGCCGAGAAGGCGTTGGAACTCGACAAGAGTCTCGTGACGCCCCTCGTGTCCCTTGCCCAGGTTAAGACGCAGTACGAATGGGACTGGGCCGGGGCGGAGCGCCTCTACAGGCAAGCCATCGAGTTGAATCCGAACTACGGGGATGCGCACCACGAGTACGCCACTTATCTCGCAGCGGTAGGCCGGACCGAAGAGGCGCTTGTTGAGGCGCGGAGGGCCCACGAGGTCGAGCCACTGAGCCTGGAATATGCCGTGAACGTGCCATGGAAACTCTACTTTCTCCGCCGGTATGAAGAAGCGGAATCGGAATTCCGCAAGTTGACGGGATGGTGGCCCTGGTTTCACGGGAGTTACATTCTGGCGTCCATATACTTCCAGACGGGACGCCAGCGCGAGGCGATTTCTTTGATGCGGCAAAGTGTCACGGATTCGCGTCGCGGCAATATAGAGTTGATGTTCCTGGCGCGCATGTTGGGCGCCTCGGGAGCCCGCTCGGAGGTCAGAGAAGTCCTGGAAGAGATGCAGCAACTGTCGCGGCGCAGGTACGTCCCTCCTGAGTACATCGCCATGGTTTACGAAGGCCTCGGCGAGCGGGACCGGGCGGTACAGTGGTTCGAAACGGCGTACAGAGAGCACTCCATGAATGTCTGGTTTCTCCCTGACCCAAGCCTCGATCCCATTCGCTCCGATGAGCGATTCAAGAACATTATGCGGCGGATGGGGCTGCCTCAATAGTCACGAGGATTCGAAGGTGGCGCAACCCTTGAGGTGAACGCCTGCTTGAAGGCGCCGCTCCGCCGAATTCGGCCGGATCGCCACCCATCTGACGCCGGCGCATCAGGAGCGGCACGTACCTGGACGAGCCATCGCCGGGGTACTTCGCGTACCTGGAGCACGACGCCAACGACGGGCGCGGGGAATTGCTCACGATGCCGCGGTTGCCATCCAACAATGGCGTCCAGTCCGGGCGTCACGGTCAACTTGACCAGTTCTACCTTCACCGGCCTAGTTAATCTTCTTGAACACCACAAAACCGTGCGCGGGTATCACAGCATTGATCTGCCCGTTGCTTACCTGCAGAACCGCGCCGCCGTTGCCGACATTGGCGCCTCCGTATACCACCGCATCACTGTTAAAAACTTCCTGCCAGCCGCCCGTCGCCAGGCGCGATGGATCGGTGGCGATCACATAGCCATTCGAAAAAGCGTTGTCGTTCAGGCTGCCCAGGACCAGCAGCTTTTCGTCGCTCGCAGTGCGCGCGAACGCAATCACGCGGTTCGCATCATGGCAGTAAATCACGTCAATCATTCTCGACCGCGCCGCCGGATTGGCCAGCACGAACTGAATCAGGTCTTGATAAAAGCGGAACAGGAAGCGCCCGTTGCCTGTCCTTTCTCCCACCAGGTCCGTTTTATTGAAGGCGAACGTCCCTACGGTAAACGGATTGGGGGTCCCAACTTCTTCGCCCATGAAAAACATCGCCGTTCCCGCCGACAAAGCCGCCATGCCGAATACGAAGCGGCAGCGGCCCTCCGCGTAAGTCCGCGTAGCCCCGATCAGCGGAGCGCCGTTCACCGCTGTAACTATCGTTCTCTCCGTGCCAGGGTCATTGCCGCACTCGTCGTGGCTTTCGTGATAAGCCACCTTTCCGAATTGCGTCGCCCACAGCGCGCCTGCGAAATAGTCCATCTGCAGCGGATATTGCGTACCGTATCCGGCGTTTTTCAGCAAGTTGCCGTAACCCGGATAATTCCCGTCACCGATCAGGTTGTGGTAGAAATCCATGTACCACACCGCATCGAAACCGATGCCTCCCTGCTTCACTGGTTGCGTCATCGCGCTCCAGCCCGTGTAGTCTTCCGCAATCAGGAACGCCGACGGCTTTACCGTCAGTACGGTACGCGTCAGCTCCCTCAAAAACTTTGAGCCGTACTGGTTCGCCACGCCCACAGGCGATCCGTTCCAGTGAAGTGCGTTGTTGTTATGAATGGCATCGGTGAGGTCCACGCGTATGCCGTCGATGTGAAAATCGTCGAACAGAGCCGCCGCGCTGCTGGTGAACATATGCCGGACTTTTTCTTCGCTCCAGCGTGGGGCGAAACCGGTCGAGCCATTGTCCAGGTAGCCGCCCAAAATGTAGCCTGGATAATCGGAAGGCACCCCCTGATACCAATTCCAGATGTTGTGCTGTGGCGCAAAGTCGGGGTCGGAATCGTAGCCCCATTCAGTCCGCTCACCGTCGCTTGTTGCGTAGTGGTTGTAGACCACGTCCAGAATTACCGCGATGCCGTTCTGATGGCAGGCCCGTATAAAGTGCTTCAATTGGTTCGCGCCGCCCTGGCTGTTCTGCATACAGGAGAACAGCGAAGTGCCGTAACCCCATTGCAGATCGCCGTCGCTTTCCGCCAGCGGGAGCAGTTCCACGGCGTTCACTCCGAGTTGAACCAGTTTGTCTACGAAATTCATCGCATCCTGGAACGTTCCCGAGGCCGTGGAACCATAGCCGAGCGATCCCACATGCAGCTCGTAGATCACCAAGTCCTCGATGCTCGTGGGAAGAGGTTTACCAGCCGTAAATTCGTTGGCCCAGAATTGCTGCTCCGAGATCAGGCTGTGCTTTGCAATTCCCGTGTCGTCGAAATCCTTCGTCACTAGATCGGGATCCGAGACCACCGAACAGCTCACAATACCGTCCAGATCGACGTACGATCCCGTGTAATGCGCACCGCCCGGATTGTTCTGACCGCGTCCGACTTGATTGCGCGAAAAGATATCGACCTTGTATGTTGTATTCCCCTGCTCGTTTTGGATACGGAACATGTACAGCCGGTTCATGTATTTTCCGAAGTCCGCCAGATCGGCATTGGAGCTGATCTTGGTTTCCCACACACCGTCTTTTCCGATTCGCGTCATCGGCAGCACCGCTGCCGAAGAATCGATACCAGTGCCGTCATCAGAGATGTACCCTGTCGGCGTGCCCGCCACCGTATTGAAAGGCGCGAAGACCACTTCCACGTTCTGCGCGTTCGGCGCCCACACGGCAAAACGGATTCCGAGCTTTGCCGCCCCCGGCGGAATGTATTTCTGCGCTCCCAGCCTTCGCCCGGTCGCAAACCAGTAGTTCTCAACGCCCCCGGCAGAGCTGAGCATAAAACTTCGTGTCAGCTGCGTGGAATTCGGATCGGGAGTTTCCGTCACGATAGCCCAGGCATTTGGCGATCCAGGAAGATCTGCAATCACGCCCCATTGGAAGGTCGTTCCCACTTGCGTTGCGTCCAGCGCCACGGTCGCGCTAAAGGCGTCGCAGCCCGTGCCGTCCGCCGCCGCCGCCATCGCTACCTGCGACCACTGCGAAGAATACCTGCCCGTCGCATCCCAGCTTCCTGTAAGTCGAACATTTTGGAAAACTCGACGTCTTATCCCGGAGTGAAATGTGAACATCACGTTAATTCCTGGCATATGCAGAGTCTCCATTCGGGTTTTGTCGGACTCGATCTGCCCAAGTATCGCAGGTTTGGCGCCTCAGCGCTCCGAGTCACCCACTTTTTTCCGCTTCAAATGCACTTCAGGACGAAACGATCAATGACATTAACGGCGTTTTTCTGCGGCGCCATCCGCGAGCGTTACCCGTCAACTTGACCCGACGCCGACATAACGGGGTGGCTATTTCAGAGCCAGATCCAAATTGTCGGCAACCCTTCCCAAGCTTCGAGGGCAGATTATTCTGGCTCGATTCCGATCCTGTCGTTCACTGCCGATGAAATCCGCTGAGTGCAGCCGAGATAGCGTTCTGTGGTCTGGACCGAGACGTGGCCAAGAAGGAATTGAATCTGCTCCAGTTCGCCGCCGGCGGCGCGGCATAATTTCGCCGCGGCCTCGCCCTGCACCTGGCCGGCTCGATTGTCCCCCCTGGCGGGGATCCGGGGCAGCGCCCCGAGCACCCTGCCGCGCGCGTTCTTGGCGCGCGGCATCGGACTCGCCGTCTCGCTCGGGAGCGGTGTTCTATTCGGCCTTGCTCCGGCGTTTCAGGCATGGCGTCGCGATCTGATCCCAGGCCTATACCGCGGCGAGGCTCCGGCGGGAAAGCTGGGCGGCCGACGCGTGCGCGATGCGCTGGTGGCGGCGCAACTTGCGCTCGCCATGGTCCTTTTGAGCGGCGCCGGTCTCATGACCAACACGCTGTTGCGGTTGCTCAACGTAGATCTGGGGTTCGCGCGGTCGAATGTGTTCGCAGTACCGACTGTTTCATTGGCGAAAGGGCGGAGAAAACCGCACCTCCAGGCGGGCATCTGCTTTCGGCGTTCGGTACCGACGTCGAGGTCGCGGCTCTCTGGGCAGCAATCCTCGGAGAGGAAGCGATACGGGTCGGCGGCCAGGATCTGAAACCGTATATGGTCCAGTTTGGCGAGCGCCCCACGGTGTATCGCGGGACGCTGAACATACCCGGACGGAAGCGTCCAGTTCGACACCTGGTGGTGATCTCCACGCAGTTCCGTGCTGAAGGTGACCAGGCTCGCATCATCGTCAAAAGCGATTCTCCCGATCTGATTCTTCGGGCCGTCACAAATCTCCACGGCTTGCCCCTGCTTTCGGACTGGAGCGAGTGGTTCCGCATTCGCCTCCAAAAAGCCGGTCGTATCCGGCCATTGTCCGGCCTGAATTGTGCCCCAGTGGCGATCCGGGGCGCAAAGAGCGAATTTCTGGAATGGATCGGGGCCGACCTCAAGAGCGGCCACATCCAAATTCCTCCACCGTAGACCGGCGCGGCAATGCCGTAGGTCTTCCATGAGAAGGCCGGTCCTGTCAAGGGAAATCTTGCTGGCCTGGGTCTTTAGCCTGGCGTCGAAGCCTGCCATTCCCTCATCTCTGAAATCGGCCCCGCATGGAGCCGGGTCCCGTCAAGGCCGAGCGCTGCGACCGGAGGGAGCAAGCGAGCCGTAGGGTAGCCTTGACGGGTGGCTCCAATGCAACATAATTGGTCGCGAGGGAATGGCAGGCCGGCCCGCGGCGGTGCCCTGTCATCACGCCGTTTTCTTGGCTGCCCCACGCATCGTCCGCCCGGTTCGCCCTGCTTCCATTCGCACTTTTGATGAGCCGCGTTGGCCCGTGCCTATTGGGGTTCTCGATTACTTTCGGGTGCTGACATCTACTTGCGACCTTCCACTCACCGCTGCTCGGCAAGCTTTGGTCCAACCCACGGGCGCAGTCACCCGAACTCGGCGGTACGTGCTTCCCCGCTACCATATGTCGTTTTCGATCCGTCCCAGTCTGCTGATCCCATCAACCCATTCGTTCTCCGCTCGTACCCATCGGCCAGAGGGGTCAAGCCGCTACTGGCTCTCCCGGCGCCTGGGTCTTGCGCAGCGATTCGTAAACCTCGCCGGTGACCCACAGATGGTGCATGAGAACTGCCAGTTTCCGAGCCACTGCCACGCGCGCCTTCTTCTTGGCGCCTTTGCCCCCGCGCGCCGCCAGCTTTTGACCGAATCGCCGCAGATCGCTGTCTTCCCCGCTCCGACCCAGAATCACATGCGCCCCCTGCACCAAAAGCTTCCGCAGGTATACATCCCCTTCTTTGCTGATGCCCAACTGCGGATCGCTCTGGCTGCTCTGACGCCGCCGGGGTCGCAGGCCCAGATAAGCACCCACATCACGGCTCCGCTGGAACCGATGCGGGTCTTCCAACGTGAGTATGAACGTCAGCGCAATCAGCACTCCGATTCCAGCGATCGCTGTCAGCAACTCCACTTCCGGGTACCGCTCGCGTGCCATCTTTTGAATCGCTTCATCGAATTCCTTGATGCGCCCGCTCAGTTGTCCTATCTGCTTGAGCAATGGTCCCATCGCCTCTTTCAGAGGTCCCGGCAAGCCCTGAGCCATCTCCTCGTTGACGTATCGCGCATCGCACTTCCTCAGCCGCTCCCCGAACGACTTGGTCAGTCCGCGTACCGTATTGATCAACCGCGTGCGCGCCTCTACTAAAGATGCTCGCGTTCGGATCACCGTCAGATCCGCCTGTGCTGTTTCCCCACGGTGACGGATCGGAGAAAGCATCTTCGGATCTACCCGTGCCAAGCGTGCCAGCATCTCAGCATCCAGTCGGTCATTCTTGTTGCTGCTGGCGGTGATCAGTCGGACGCGCCGAGGATTGGCCACGATCACCTCATGTCCCAGTTCCTTAAGATGGCGGCTTACCCACGGCGAGTGGGTCCCCGCCTCCAGCGCCAGGCGGCTGTGCCGCAGCGCTCCAAAAATGCGGTTCAGATCCTTCTTCGTAGTTGCGACTGAGCCTCTCTTGATTACCTCACCATCCTTATTCACGACGCAGTAGCTGGAACTCCGATCTCCCAAATCGAGCCCGATCGTCAGTTTCCCGTCAGCCTGCTTAATGCGCCTTGTTGTCTTTTCGGCGATAATCTTCTTCATAGCTGGTCTCCTTTCGCACCCGTCAGTGCTTAGCGGGAGCATATCGCATCCCGCCGGGAGACCGGCCTTCTCATTCCATCTACATTCCTTCATATGGAGTCAGCCCGCATGGCAATCGCAACACTCGAGGAGTATTTGAGAGAGTTCTCGGTCGAAATTGGAGACCGGATCCTGACCAGTTTCCCCGCTCTCCATGCACCCGGCGAACCTGTCTCGCCAATCCTGGGAAAACTCCTGCGAAAACCGTTTGCCGCCCAGGAGGTCGCAATCGCCGGTGCCGTCAAAAGGCTCCAGCAAGCCAACTCGGTTGCCATCATCGGCGAAATGGGCACTGGCAAGACGCTCATGGCCATAGCCATCGCCGCCGTGTTTGCAGCAGGACGCCCGTACGCCTGTCTCTTCGTCGTACCGCCACAATTGCTTCAGAAGACGGCCCGCGAGATCCTGCAGACGATCCCCGGCGCTAGGACGTATGTAATCGACAGTCTGAAGTCACTCCGACCAGGTCAATCTGGCCCGCAAGGAGTTAACGAACTGCGGCTTCGGAATGGCCGCATTGTCCGCGATGGTGTTCACACCACGCTCACCGACATGAGGTTGCGCGGCAAACACAAATCCCCATGGGACCGCTGGGTTGCTGAGCACGGGCCAGGGCCGCATTTCGTCATCTGCGGCCGA
>Ga0187862_10005389_pt1 | contig 11854 bp, 11 predicted proteins | sample June2016WEW_10_1_FD_133003 | JGI IMG/M metagenome (GOLD analysis project Ga0187862, IMG submission 133003) | Peatland microbial communities from SPRUCE experiment site at the Marcell Experimental Forest, Minnesota, USA - June2016WEW_10_150 | ecosystem: Environmental > Terrestrial > Soil >...
AGCCCTCAAGCACAAATTCTTCGTAGTTCGCGCCCGGCAGTTCGCCGGTGCCGCGCTGGATGGCGCGCTTGATGTTGTCGGCCGGCATGTTCTCGGACTTCGCCGCCAGGATGGCCGTGCGCAACCGCGGGTTCATGTCGGGATCGCCCCCCGACTTCGCCGCCATCGCAATTTCCTTGATGAGACGGGTAAAGATCTTGCCGCGCTTGGCGTCGAGCGCGCCCTTCTTGTGTTTGATGGTTGCCCATTTCGAATGGCCGGACATAGCTCAACCTCATCTCTAGAGTACTCGAATTGCTCTGATTCAGGGAACTGCGGATTCCGCCCGCGGAGGAAATCACAGGATCAGCCTCGACGTAAAACGTTCAGGCGACGTGAGATTATAGCATGGGCGGGTGCCCCACCCATTCGCGTTCTTTGCGAATGAGTGGGCGGCAGTGTCTGCCGAGTAGAATTCGTCCCACAAACGGTCTTGGGCAGGGCACGGATTCAGCCGTGCCGATTAGGACCAATTAAAATGCGGGCTTTTGCCCTTGGGCGGCGATGCCGCCGGCACAACCTTTGTGTCGTCCGCCCCAGCCCAGCCCACGGAGTCATCTCTATAACGCCTCCTCAGGCAAGCTATGAGGTACCCTTTATTGGGAATCTTTCATGCCAGCGAACGCTCTCAATCGCCAACTCACCCAACTCGAAGCCAGCCGTTATCGCTTCGGCCGCCACGAAGCCGCAAGCGTCGTGAAGCTGCTGAGCAGGCTTAACGCTGTGCGCTTCCCTGATCCGGCGTCGCTCATCCGTTTCCACGAGGCGCTGCTTTTCCTGCGGGCCTTTCCGCAAGTCCCAGCCGTGGTGCGCGTCACCGAGCGAATTCTGAACAGTTTACGTAAGAAGGTCGAAGCTCTGCGCAAAGCCGGGGCCGACATGGACGACTTCGAGCCCATCGAAGTCTCCGGCATTGCCGGCACCGAGATGGAAGACACACTGAGCTTCGACGTAGCCGGCTGGCTAATCAAGCGCATGCCCGGCAAAGTCGAAATCGCCTGGGAAAGCTACGCCCCAGGGCGCGAGCTAGGCACCACCGGCCCACGCTTCATGCCCTTGCTCGAGGACGACGCATATGTAGAGGCCGACACACCTTGGCGCCGCTGGCTCGAGGCCGCTGCGGGCAAAAAGAGCTCCGATCCTGCATGGCTCTTGCAGCGTTTCGCCGATCTACCGCTCCCGCCCAATCAAAAAGCTGAACTCTACGAATCTCTGCACGTCCCCCTGCGTTGGAATCTCGGGAACTCCGACTTAACGCGCACGCGAAACTGGAAGCCCGTTCCGAGCGTTTTCTACCACCGCGAACCGCTCATCAGCCGCAGCCAGGTGTCGCTGGCCGGCGAGTTGGCAACGCGTCCACCGCAACTGACCAGGCTTTCGCGCAAGCAGGGCGACGAAATCATGGATATGATCCGCGAGGTCATGCTCGTGCGCTACCGCGAACTTTACGGCACAACGCTGGGCGATCCGGCGTCAGTGGTGCGGGCCGGTCTTGGAACGCACGAAGCAGCCCGCGGCGTTTCCATCCATCTCTGGAACCTGCCGCCCGATCGCCGTCTGCCGCTGCGCGCCTATGTCGCAGGTTTGACGCTGAAGAACGGAGTGCCAGTTAACTATGTCGAAGCCATCGGCCTCTGCGAGTGGATGGAGGTCGGTTTCAACACCTTCTACACTTTCCGCGGCGGCGAAGCGGGATGGATCTACGCGCAAGTACTGCGCTGCCTGTGTCACCTCATGGGAACGACATGCATCTCGGTGTATCCGTATCAACTGGGCCATGAAAACCAGGAAGCGATCGAATCGGGCGCGTTCTGGTTCTACCGAAAGCTGGGCTTCAGGCCGGGAAGCGCGGATCTCCAAAGATTGGTGCAACGAGAAGAAGTAAGAATCGCTGCCGATCCCCAGTACCGGACACCCTCCCGCACGCTGAAGCGGCTGGCGTCGGGGCACGTGTTCTACGAGTTGCCGGGCAGCGAGGTGGGAACGTGGGATCGATTTTCAACGCGCAACATCGGATTGCGCGTCAACCGGCGGATGGCGCGCGAGTTTGGCGGTGATGCCGGCCGCATTCGCGAGCATTCGAGGCGCGCGCTCGAGCGAATACTCGACGTCAGCACGTCTTCGTGGACACCGCTGGAGAAGGCAGCCTTCGAGAATTTTGCGCTCGTCCTGGCCGCAGTGCCGCGATTACGCGAGTGGAGAAGACAAGAAAAAGAGGACCTCGTCCGAATCATCCGCGCCAAAACCAACCCGGATGAAATGCTCTACCTCCATCTTACGCAACGGCATCTGCGGCTAAGGAGGTCGCTACTGACTCTCGGGTCATAGCAAACGGGTTTCCCATTTCGTTTCAGTCAACCTTTCCAGTCAAACCCGCATATACCGCCGGACCGCCCGGGGCCAAGCACCGGCGAACTTGAACCGCCTCGTTTGACCGTGTATAAAGACTTAGGAAGCACGATGCCGGGTGCAGCGTTGAGCTGCGACCATCGGGGATTCCGGCTTGTGCCATGCAGCAGACTTCGGTCGCCCTCAAACAGTCTGCAAAAATGTTGATCTTAAAGCGGAAGTGGTGGAACTGGCAGACACACCATCTTGAGGGGGTGGCGCCGAAAGGCGTGGGGGTTCAAATCCCCCCTTCCGCACCAATTTTAAGACTGTAGATTGAGTAGGTTACAGGCAGCTACCTAGTTTCGTACAATTATCGTACAATGCTTCCGGTGGGCTCACCTTCTCCCGGAGGCATTTATGTTGAGCGTCTACACTCGTCACTACCCTCCTTGCGCGCAGTCAGATCCCTATTACAGACGTTGCCACTGCCCAAAATGGATCATGGGCACTGTCGAAACGACAGGCGCCTTCTTGCGCCTCAGCGCCCGCACTCGCGCCTGGGAGAAGGCGGAAAAAAAGGCGCGGCTGATGGATGCGGAGGCGGCCGATCCGTCGCCGGCCCGAGTCACCGTAGAGGACGCGCTCAACGCGTTCATCGCAAGGAAGCAGGGACAGCGGCTCTCGCACAGCTGGCTCTACAAGTTCTCCCTGATGCAGCGTGAGCTAGTTAGCTTTGCGCAGGGTCGAGGTCTGACCTACATTGACGAATTCAACGACGACGAACTTGGGCTGCTCAGTCGATCTTGGAAGGTCGCACCCATCACCGCCCAGAAACGGCAGGAACGCTGGCACTCGTTCTTTTCCTATTGCGTGCGTAAACGCTGGCTAAAACAGAACCCTGTCGAAGAATTGGGCTCAATTAAGGTCAGACCGGTGCCCACTGATTATTTTTCGCAAGAAGAGTTTCAGAAGTTGGTGAAAGTAACTTACGATCTGTCTCATTGGAGCACGAATCCCGGACACCGCGTCCGGGTGCGGGGTCTCTTGCTTCTCATGCGCTACAGCGGACTGCGCCTCAATGATGCGGTAACACTTGAGCGGGCGCGCCTGACGGAAAATCGTCTATTTCTGTACCAGCAGAAAACAGGGCTGCCAGTATACGTACCGCTGCCGCCTCACGTAGTCGAGCTTTTGAGGACAGTCGAAAACACCAATTCGCGCTACTTCTTCTGGACTGGAAATGGGTTGCATTATCGCGCCAGCAATTGCTGGCACGCCAGTTTGCAGCGCCTCTTCAAGTGGGCAAAACTCGATAAGAGGGCGCACCCCCACATGCTCCGGGACACTTTTGCCGTAGAACTACTGTTGGCAGGCGTTCCCATTGACCAAGTGTCCATTCTGCTGGGACACGCTAGCGTGAAGACCACTGAGCGGCATTACGCTCCTTTCGTCAAGGCCCGTCAGGAGCAATTAGTTTCGTCCGTGGAAAAGAGCTGGCGGCTCCAGGGACTGCGGCTCGTGAAGAAGCACGCTTAGCAACTCTCGGCCCTTTGCAGCAACCGTCGATAACCGTCAGCTTGCTTTTCGAAGCTTGCGATGTACGCGATGAAGAACCGTTTCTGGCACGCGCAACGTGCGATATCCGCGCTTGTGCAACTTCTCTTCCCTGCTCCAGCGGATTACGCCCGGTTCCCGTTCAAAAATCCTTCGCACTGTCTTCTCACTGAGCGCCCAAAGTTTGGCGATCTCGATCACCGAGTAGTGCTTCTCATTCGCCAAATCGAAAGGGCCTAATGATGACCCGACGGAAACCGGACGGAAGCCGTCAGATGGCTCTATTGGTCTTCTAGCGGAGTCAGACATGGTACAAACCTCAACCGCAGCTGGATGTTAACCAACTTGATTCCACATGCTTAAATTGTCCAATGAATTCTCGGGCGATAGCTATTCCCAACAGGAATAGCTGAGTTAAAACCCGAACGATCGCTGAATCAAATTCAAATTAAGGTACCCCTGCTTGTGAAAAGAAACGGAGGAGTATAGCCTTTGGCACACGACGGAACCTCAAGCCTGGGTAGAAATACTTTGCCGGGCGAGGTCGCTCAGCCTTATATGAGCGCCGAATTCTCTATCCCGGACGATCTTACGGAGGTTCGCGCCGATCTGCCGCTCCTAGCCAAGATTATCCGCGCGAGCAAGTCCGGGAGGTCCTACTTTTTTGAAGGGTTGAAGTTCGATCAAGAGAACCGTTGCACATTCGTCTTTTGTTCTCCTATAATGTTGCCTCGAAATTCGGGGAACGGGGAATCTCATGTGAGGGCATCGACGTGACAAGCGGAACCCATGTCGGTATCCGATAGAAACCCTTTGTTATCAATAATTAACGAGTTTTCGTGAGACACTGTTACTTCATGATTGGCATTTGGTTCGATGTTTAGGAAACCACAACCTTGTCCCTGCCAGAACAATTAGTGTCCTCTGAAACCTTGCTCGAAGCCGCCGCGAAAGGGCTTGGCTTCGCAGACGGAGATCTGCTGAAGGCGGACAAGCAGCTGAGTGAGGCTACGCGGGATCAGTGGCTGGATAAGGGGGACTGGCTCGCCCTTGCGAAATCCGTGGGAGCTGAGCGAGTGTTCTTCGTAGAGCAGAACCCGGTGGTCGTTTTTGCGAGGTTAGATGACGAAAGCGACGACGCCCTCCGAACCTTTTACAACCGTATCTGGTGCATGGCGCGCCCGCAGCTTCTTTTCTTGGCCCGGCCCGGTGAATTGGCTATTTACGATCTGGGAAAGGCTCCGATCAGGCCTGGAGAAAGGGCGGACGACAAGGGCCGTCTTCTCAGCGAGAAAATAAGAGTGGCGGCGGACGTTCAGGCAAAACTTGGTCAATTTCGCCGAGAAGAAATCGAGTCAGGTCGTTTGTGGGAAGATTCACGATTTGGACGGGGAAGTGACCGAGCGGATCGAGCCCTCATCCGAGACCTAAGGGTTGTGCGCGAAGCGCTCCTCTCGAAGAGACTAAAAGCTAAGTACGTGCACGCCCTAATCGGACGATCAATCTTTATCCGCTACTTGGAAGATCGTGAAGTACTGGTTCCTGAATATTTCCAGAACATTGCTACGAAGCGCAAGTCATGGAGCAAGATTCTCACAGGTGCAGAGGAGCGTCCCTTTGCCGACTCGAACTTAGCGAATCTCTGCTATCCCCGCGTCCTCGAAGACAAAGACTTCACATATGCGCTGTTTGATCGCCTTGCCAAGGACTTCAACGGCGACATATTTCCTGTGGACGAAGAGGAGCGAGACAGGGTCGGACTGGAGGATCTCGCATTGCTTAGAGGTTTGCTCCTGGGCGAAGCTACGGGGCAACGGCAGTTGTTCTTCTTCGCCTACAGGTTCGACGTGATACCGATCGAACTCATCAGCAGCATCTATGAAGAGTTCTACAATGAGGAAAAGGGGAAAAACGAGAACCACGGTTCCCATTACACACCGAGTACGTTGGTAGAATTCGTTCTCGCTCGGACTCTCACGCCTGAAGTATTAGAACGCTCACCTCGCGTCATGGATTTTGCCTGTGGTTCCGGAATTTTCTTGGTCGAGTCTTTCCGGCGCATCGTGCGACATCAAATCCGCAAACAGAACGGAAAGAGGCTCGCTCGCCCGCAGCTCCGGAAAATTCTTCGTGACCAGATCGCTGGGATCGACATAAACGAGGAGGCGGTGCGGGTGGCGGCGTTTAGTTTGTATCTTGCATTCCTGCACTACCAGGAGCCGCGTGAAATCAACGAACAGAGACGATTACCCAATCTCAAGTGTGCGAAGCGAGCGCATACAGACGATGAACAGCACTTCGACATCTTACTGCACGAAAATGCTTTTGACCTGGTTAGCGAAAAAACCGACACTGCTGTCGCAGAGCGTTTTGGAGCGCACAGCGCAGATGTGGTGGTGGGCAATCCGCCTTGGGGGACGCCCAAGAGTAATGACCAACTGGGTCGCAATGCACTCAAGCGCACGCTTAAGTGGTCTCAAGAGAAACCGGGCCGCACGATCGGCGACAAAGAATGGTCGCAGGCATTTATCCATCTGGCCCTTGAACTAGTTAAAGATAAAGGAGTCATTGGGCTACTCGTTTCTTCAGGAGTGCTGTTCAAACACCACCGGAAGAGCCAAGAGTTTCGCAGGATTTGGCTATCCAACTCTCGTTTGGAGCACATTGTTAATTTCGCTCAGGTTCGCCATCTGTTTTTCCGCGGTGAGGCTAGAAAGACAGAGGCTATCGCACCTTTCATAGCTGCAATATTCAAGAAGGACATCGCGGGCCCGGATAGTCGTTTCGGATATTGGTCAGCCAAGCGAACCGCATTTGTGGAGAACGCCCAGGCTGTGGTGCTCAGTCGTGGCGATATGCACTGGCTTTTACAAGCGGACTGCCTGAACGACGAGAGGCTTTGGAAAATCTATTGGTGGGGTAGCCATCGAGATGAGGCATTGATCAGAACTGTTGAGCGCTTTCCACGACTTATCGATTTGCCTAAGAAGACGTCTGATGCAAAAGTGACTGCTGACATTGGATTTGTGGAGGGCAAAACGGGACGGAAAGCGAGTGGATGGTTAAAGGAATTCAAAGAGTTACCCATCGACAAGTTTGAAAGTTATGAGGCACTTCCCCTCAGCAGCCTCCGGGAGGCGCCGGATTTTGTACGAAGGAAGGGCACTAGAGAAGCTTACGAAGGTCATCGTCTCCTGGTCAGGAGGGGGATACCGGCAACTGGAAAAATAACTGCACGTCTTGAGAATCGCAGCTTCTGCTTCAGGCATTCGATCTTTGCAATTCGCCTGGCTGGTTTCGAGTCTTGGCAGGAGAAAACTATCCTTGGGATCTTTTGGTCGTCGTTGGCACGATACTATCTTTTTCTCACAACCGGCTCTTGGGGGATGTGGCATGACGAACTAAACATGGAAGTCGCCGAGAGGTTACCGATAGCATTCCCCCATGATTTATCTGTAAGGGCCAGACTTGTCAATGTGGTTGAACGGCTTCAGGGCGCATCCGTGCCATCGGACAATTTAGTCCTCGAACCTTCGACCGGCGCGCAAGACATCCTCCATTTGGAACGTGAATTGGATGAGGTCATTTTTGACTTGTACGAGCTGAACACGGCAGAGCGAGATCTGATCCGAGATATGTGTGATATTGGGATGGATTTTCTTTACCGGGGTCAGTCCAGTTCGGCAGTCAAACCTGTTTTGACCGCGATGAAGGGCTCCGGAGTCGAAGCTGATGTCGCGGATGCCCAATCGGGTATTGGTGCTTACCTGAAGACATTTTTGCAAATATGGAATAAAGACTTGGAGTCGGACACCGAACTTTTGTGGTGCTTATTATCCCCTGGTAGCCAGTCACCCCTTCTGGCAGTGCTATTTGCCGCGCAGGGGAAGGCCACGCAGTTGGCACAGCCAAATCCGAATGATGACTGGGCAAAAGTTCTCACACTTTTAGACAAGTACTCTCTCCAAACCGCCGGCAGCCGCCGTATTTATACAGACAGCTTTGTTCGTTTAGTCGGCGAAGACGAGATTCTTTTAATTAAGCGAAACGAGGCGCGCTTCTGGACTCGCAGCGCAGCCCGCGAAGATGCCGAAGCTACGCAACTTCAGGCCATGAACCTGCAGGAGGCGACGGCATAGTGACGTCAGCACGGCGAAGGAGTTTGCTTTCGAACGCGTTATGGGCGAAGCACGAGGCTCACTATTTCAAGGCGTTTTCCCGCGCACTGGAATTGCTTCGAGAAACGTCATCTCTTCCGCTCGAAGAAGTGGGGTTAAATCGGGAACTCTATTTTTGTTTGCTCAAGGCAAACCGCGAACTGGACCCCGAGGGCGCATATCCTCCACCGATGGCAGAGTGCTGCAACCAGCCCGATCCGAACGACCGTGTCCGGGCGGAAAGAGAAAGCAAGCGTCCTGATTTCAATTGGGGATTCACCGATCCTCACGAGGAAGACTTTCGGACGAGCGCAAAGCAGTTTGTAGTCGAGTGCAAGCGGCTTGGTGCCGCTCCCCGCAGTGACTGGGTTCTGACCGAGAACTATGTGGAGCACGGGATACTGCGTTTCATCGATCCTGTTTGGAGCTATGCGAAGCGATTCCCTACTGCGGTGATGATTGGCTACTGGCAAACCATGGATTCAGATGACATTCTGAAGGAGGTTAACCAGGCTGCAAGGCGTCGCAAACTCGCGCGGATCACTTTATCGATTGATGGATGGAAAATCGCTGGAGTAAGTAAACTGCAGCATTCACTTGTGCGTTCATTTCCAATCTCGCCATTCCGTCTGGACCACTTTTGGATAGACATCCGGGGGAAGGGTGGACATCCCCTCACAGCTTCCCGAAGACGCCGGACTAAAGAACGGGGCAAGAGTGTGAGCAAAGGGAAAGGCCCGTAAGCAGTAGATCGGCGCCGCACGTAGGCAGTTACACCAATCTCGTTGCGTTCCTCTTGGAGTGAATACCCGTACCGGCGACGCTGTGCTGTCAGCGGCGCGCGGGACCGCTCACCTTCTTGATGCTGACGACTCGGGCAGGCGGCGACAATTCAATTGGCTTTGGTGGACGGCGCTGGTCCGCATATTTGCGGAGGAAGGACCGGGAGAACTCGTTTGCCAATCGAGAATCGTCATCCTTTCTCATAATCACACACGTTTTGAAACACAATGACTCATCAGAGAGAGGCTTTACCACTACACCTTCAGCGCGACAGGCAAGGGCCGTAGGTTTGGTTAGGATGGCCACGCCGACGTGCTCAGATACCAAGTGAATCGCCTCTTGTGGCGTAATAATGTCGTGTGCGCGTTTCGGAGCAATCCCCTCACGCCGTGCCGCGTCCATGATTGCGTCATGAACGACTGGGTGAACTCGGCGCGCGAACAGGATCCATTCATCCTTTGCCAGATCTTGGAGCACGAGGTGTTCCTTTTGGGCAGCCGCGTGGCCCTCTGGAAGAGCCGCATAGAGCGGCGTGAGAACGAACGGCGCGGCCTCGATCTGAGAGTCCTCCGGCGGCGCGGTCACCAGCGCCAGATTCAGTTCGCCTGCTAGAACGCTCCGGACCAACTCGATTGAGAACTGACTGATTAGTCGAATGGCGAGGTTAGGGTACAGGGGGAGGCGAACTGCAAGAAGGTCCGACACCCAGGCTTGATCGGCTTCGTGCGAGTGTCCAATCGTCAAAACGTTCTCTGCTCCGTCATGGGCGGTACGAGCGAGATGAAAAGCCCGCTCCATATGCAAGACCGAAGAGCGAGCCTCAGCGACGAAGACTCGCCCAGCGTCGGTGAGCTCCACACGGACAACCCGTCGATTATCACGAGTGAACAGGCGAAATCTAAGCTGTTTTTCGATCTCAGTAATCTGTCTACTGAGCGCAGATTGGGTGAGGTTCAATCTGAGGGCAGCCTTGGTGAAGTGTAGCTCTTCGCCCAAGGCAATGACTGCGTGCAAGTGGCGTACTTCGACGTTGGGAAACACTGCTCCAACCCCCGCCCAAGAGTTCGGTGACACCGAAGTTTCGTCCTGTCATGTGCGCGTGAATCGACGAGTGGTTATGACGTTGGAACCCGGCCAGCTCTGAAAAGTTTCCCGAGAGCCAACAAATATTTAAATCACTTGCATCTGAAACCCGCTCCAGGCGGAGGTTCTCGGGCATTGCGTGCTCCTTGTGGGCAAACAAAAGACGAAAGGTGTATGATGCTCCACGATGGACGAAGGACGAAAGCGGGTGCTCGGAATCATGGCAGCGATCCTCGCCAGTCTGCACATGCAGACGGCAGATGATCTGTTTGGTGGACCCCAGGGAAGTCCGCGCAGTGACAAGTTGATTGCTGCTTCAGTTCAATGGGCCGAAAAAATCATGGAGAAGATTGATAGCGTGTTTCGCTCATCCGATCTGCCTTAATCTTCCAATATGTGGGCGCTATCGACTTTCCAAGAGCAAGCAGATTGTAGAGCGAGCGTGTGCCAACAAAAAGAAAGGTTGAGACAGCAATGACGGAATCAATGACCCGACCGCTATTTGAAGAGCCGTCCGCTGACTGTGAGCGGGAAGATGAATGGTCGTACCCAAAGGGATTCATGTTTGGAGGGTGGTCACTCCCATCTGGCACGACTTGGGAAATTGCGGAGCAGTATTTCGATGCGACCCGCGTGCTCATTGAGAGTATTGGGAACAACCAAGTTCAAGATTACAAGCTGGGCACTCCGGTTTTGTATCTATATCGCCATTGGCTTGAACTAGCAGTTAAGAGCATCATTGGCCCTATCCACGGCCACGATCTGTCGAAGCTCTCTGGCAAGTTAACGAGTGTTCTTTCGAAACGGGGGATAGAAGTTCCCAAGTGGGTGACTGCTCGCCTTATGGAAATGGCGGAGATTGACCGGAGTTCTACGGCATTTCGATATGCCGAAGGAAGTATCCCCGGAGAGACGTATGTCAGCGTGCCGCACCTGCGGGATTCCATGACAGTGTTACATGCGGCACTTTCCTCAGTCTCAGCAAAAGGCGTTTTCCCGCCAGAATCGCTCTTGGCCAAGCTTACTGATGAGGACGATTCGCGCTGGGCGATGCTACAACTGCAAGAGTGGATTAGCTAACTATGTAATTGCGCTTACGAAGCTGATGAGCGCGACACGCCCTCGCAAAGTCTGGGAGGATCTTCTCGACAACAGCAATGAGGTTGGCTTCCTTCCTCGCAAGTTCCGTCTGGTTCCCGTTCAACATAGTCAGTACCTCATGGCCTTTCATCGAAAGCCGCCATCCCGCAGTCGGACCTATCAAACCGCGCGGATGGCGGTTTCACCCCCTCAAAGGCAAGGACGTTCAGGAAGCTGTTCTCAATTCGTACTTGATACGGTCTCTCCGGATTTGGTCAAGCTCGCTGTACAGCGCCGTGATTCTTTGGGATCGTGAGTGGTATTCCCAAAGCTGGGAAGATGTCAGGGACGATTCGAGTCGTAGGGTGTCAATTTGCAGTTGAACCAACTGTTGGACTTCGTGCCTGATGCCAGAGGCTGGGTCTGTCACCATAAGAACTCTCCACTACGAAATAGGCCGCGAGTTTCCTGTTGCCAGTCAGTCACGCAGCCCAAGACAACCTTAGAGAGTTGTCGGGGGCATGATACACGACTCGATGCTGTGAAAAACCATTCTTTCCTGCGCTTCGGTACTTTTAACCCTCCCGTCACATTCACGGAAAAATGGCGGCTCTAAACTCCTTGCATTAACTCGCTGATCGTGAACTCAAAACTCTTGGCAAGGATGTCTAGCGTGTTCAGGCACGGCTCCTGTGTTCCCTGCTCCATAGCGTGTAAGAACCCCTTCGCCAAGCCTGAGTGTTCTGACAGGTAGACGAACGTCCACCCGCGTTCTTTTCGCAGACCCCCAAGCCGCTTCCCGAACCGCACATTCAATGCAGTTTTGC
>Ga0187862_10005391_pt1 | contig 11853 bp, 10 predicted proteins | sample June2016WEW_10_1_FD_133003 | JGI IMG/M metagenome (GOLD analysis project Ga0187862, IMG submission 133003) | Peatland microbial communities from SPRUCE experiment site at the Marcell Experimental Forest, Minnesota, USA - June2016WEW_10_150 | ecosystem: Environmental > Terrestrial > Soil >...
AATCCGTGAAAGTCAGTTCCAGCTCGCCGACGGACCGGAAATGACGCTCCACGATTCCCGCCGTGACGTCTTCGAGCTTGTCCGGAAGCCAGCGTGGATTGCGGTCTTTGTCGACGATTTGTGCGCGAATGCCTTCGATAAAATCATGTCCGGCAATGCACGCTAGCGCGATGCGATAATCCTGCTGGAAGCTTTCCTCCACTCGTTTGAATGATAACGCCGCACGGATGTTTCGCAACGTGACTTTAAGCGAGGTCGGAGACATTTTTTTCATAGTCGCGAGCGCCGCGCGCGCCGCATCCGTTTTGGAGGCGCCGAGTCGGTCGACGATTGTTTCAACATCGTCGGCGCCGTAGCAATCGTCGATCCATTCTCGCGCCGCGGGTAACTTGCCGGGTTGCGGCGCGACAGACATTCGGTCCAGCCGAGCGCGCACGTCGAGGGCCGTGCGACAATCGGCCAGCGCTGCCGGAAGTTCGGGAAGTTTCGCGGCCGCGATGTGAACGTCGGCGAGCCCGCAATAGATGGCATCGGCCGCACCCATGCGATCTCCCGTCAGCGCCATATAGGTTCCGGCATATCCGGGCGATCGTGCCAACAGGAAGGCCGCACCGACATCGGGAAAGAACCCGATGCCAACCTCCGGCATCGCCACCGCCGAGCGCTCGGTCACGACGCGGTGCGAGGCGTGCGTCGATAGACCAACACCGCCGCCCATCACCATGCCGTCCATGACCGCGATCAAGGGCTTTGGATATCGCGCGATCAAAACATTCAGATGGTATTCGGTCGACCAGAATTTCGCGGGGAGGGAATTGCCCGACTTCGCCGCATCGTAGAGCGCACGGATGTCGCCGCCCGCACACAGCGCGCGCTCACCGGCGCCATCCAGAAGGACTACGCCGACCTCGGGATCAGTTGCCCAGGGGCGCAGCAACGCCGTCATCGTAACGGCCATGTCGAGCGTGAGCGCATTCAACGCCTTCGGCCGGTTCAAAGTGATCCGCCGCAGCGCCCGCTCTTCGCGAACGATAACTTCGCTGTCCTGAACCATCATTCCGCTCATCGCCCGACAAGGCTTCTCGCTACGATGAGGCGCATGATCTCATTGGTTCCCTCGAGAATTTGGTGCACGCGCAAATCACGCACGATCTTCTCGATTCCGAATTCCGACAGGTAGCCGTAACCGCCGTGCAGTTGCAGCGCCTGATTGGCGACGTCGAAGCAGGTATCCGTGATGAATCGCTTCGCCATGGCGCAGAGCTGCGTCGCGTTCGCGTCCTTGCGGTCGAGCGCCGCCGCGGCTCGCCATAGGAACGTGCGCGATGCCTCAAGCCCGGTCGCCATATCGGCGAGGCGAAATTGCAGCGCCTGGAATTCGTCGAGGCGCTTGCCGAAGGCCTTACGCTCTTTCATGTAGGCCAGCGACTTTTCCAACGCGATCTGAGCGCCGCCGAGCGAACAAGCCGCGATGTTGATCCGGCCACCGTCAAGGCCGGCCATGGCGATCTTGAAGCCGATGCCTTCGTCGCCCAGCCGGTTCTCGACGGGCACCCGCGCGTCCTGAAAGATTACGGCACGCGTCGGTTGGGCGTTCCAGCCCATTTTTCGCTCGTTCGCGCCGAGCGAAATGCCGGCGGTGTCGCCCGGAACGATGAGCGTCGAAATCCCGGCGGGCCCGGTGCCGCCGGTGCGTACCATCACGACGTAGAGGTCGCCGGCGCCTGCTCCCGAGATGAATTGCTTTTGACCGTTGAGCACATAGTAACCGCCTTCGCGCACGGCGCGCGTCGCAAGCGCTGCCGCGTCGGAACCGGAGCCTGGCTCAGTCAGACAGTAACTGGCCAAAAGCTCCATGGTGCACAGTTTCGGCAGCCACTTCTTGCGCTGTTCATCGGATCCATAGGCATCGATCATCCACGCCGCCATGTTGTGGATCGACATATAGGCCGCGACGGTCGGACAGCCGGTGGCCAGCGCCTCAAAGATCAATGCCGCGTCCAACCGGGACAGCGCCGATCCTCCCACATCCGAGGAGATGTAGACCCCGCCCATGCCGAGCTCGGCGGCCTTGCGCATTTCAGCCACGGGAAAGTGCTTGGTTTCGTCCCACGCAACCGCGTGCGGTGCAAACACCTCCGCGGCAAAGGCACGGGCCATGTCGCGAACCGCGATTTGGTCTTCACCGAGCGAAAACTGCGGTGAACCAACTGGGGACGGATCGAGCATACGGTTGTTGCCTAGCCTGGCCGCCGGTCGAGGTTAGGGGCTTAAGGACCCCGACGATTGTCGCGTCAAATTGCCTAAGCTTCAGGCGTGAAATAGCATTGTCGTTTTGGTCCAGCAATGCGAGAATTCGCGTGTACATTAGGCGAAATAACCACAACGCCAATGGCCATGATGTGGGGGGATTTTCGGCTTCCGCGCTGCTGCGCGGCAGGATGCCGGCCCTCCGGGCTCGGCGGCGTCTCTGAGACTTAGGCGCGGTGCGCGCCGCTCGATTGCGAGCGGTGCGGGGTCTGCGTAAGGCGCGATCCTGCGACGGCGGGCGGAGGGAGTCGGTGCTGTCAACTGATCTTGGCTTAGATACGCTGCCCAAGCTACTGATCCACAATGCCGCGGCGCTTGGGGACCGTCCCGCCATGCGCCACAAGGATCTCGGCATCTGGCAGGCGTGGACGTGGGCGCAGATGCTTGAAGAGGTTCGTGCCTTTTCGGTGGGCCTCGCCGAAATCGGCCTCAAGCGTGGCGACAAGTTCACTATAGTCGGAAGCAATCGTCCGCGGCTCTATTGGGCGATGTGCGCGGGCCAGGCGCTTGGCGCCGTACCGGTGCCGGTTTATGCCGACGCCGTGGCCGACGAGATGGCTTTTGTGTTGGCGCACGCTGAAGTGACGTTGGCCGTGGTCGAGGACCAGGAGCAGGTCGACAAGATCATCGCGGTGGCGGATCGGCTGCCGTATCTTGCCCAAGTTGTCTACGACGAGCCGCGCGGACTGAAGGATTACGACCATAGCCGGATGATCGCTTTCGAGGACGTCCGAAGCATCGGCCGCAAAAAGCTTGCGAGCGATCCCGAGTGTCTGCGGCAATGGGAAGCCGGCGTTGCGGCGGGCAAGGGCAGCGATCTCAGCGTCATCCTCTACACGTCGGGAACGACCGGCCGCTCCAAAGGCGTGATGCTTACGTATGAAAACACCATCATTTCGGCGCGTAACGCGAATGCCTTCGACCGTCTCGATCAAAACGAAGAGGTGATTGCTTACTTGCCTCTGGCGTGGGTCGGTGATTACATTTTTTCCTATGTTCAGGCCTACGTCGCCGGTTACTGCGTAAACTGCCCGGAGACTGCGGAAACCGTTGTCCAGGATCGGCGCGAGATCGGTACGACCTATGCCTTTGCGCCGCCCCGTGTTTACGAGAACGTGCTGACGCTAACCACGGTGCGAATGGCGGACGCCAGCGCGTTCAAGCGCAAGGTGTTCGATTTCTTCATCGCCTTTGCAGGGCGCTGGGGTGAGAAAATTCTTGATGGCGAGAAGGTGCCGCTGACCGTCCGCTTGCTCTACGGCATCGGAAATCTGTTCGTCTACGGACCGCTCATGAACCAATTCGGGCTCTCGCGCATCCGCGTCGCCTATACGGCGGGCGAGGCGATCGGTCCCGAAATCTTTCGCTTCTGGCGCGGTATCGGGCTCAACCTAAAACAGCTCTATGGGCAGACCGAGGCCTCGGTCTACATCACGGCGCAGCCGGATGGTGATATCCGCGCCGACGCCGTGGGCAACGCCTCGCCCGACGTGGAGATCAAGATATCGGACTCTGGCGAAGTTATGTTTCGCTCTCCAGGCGTGTTTGCCGGATATTACAAGGACCCGGAGAAGACCGCCGAAGTGCTCACGCCCGACGGCTGGGTGCATACCGGCGATGCCGGATTCTTCGACCCCAAGAGCGGCCAATTGAGGATCATCGATCGCGCGAAGGACGTCGGCCACCTGAAGGACGGCACGGTGTTCGCGCCGAAATATATCGAGAACAAGCTCAAGTTCTACCCCAACATCCGTGAGGCCGTCGCGCTCGGGGCCGGCCACGATTCCGTCTGCGCCATGATCAATATTGATCTGACGGCGGTCGGCAGCTGGGCCGAGCGGAACAACGTCGTCTACGCCTCCTATCAGGAACTCGCCGCCAATCCGCGTGTCTACGACATGATCGCGCGGCACATCGACGAAGTGAATCGTTCGCTTGCGGATGAAGAGGTGATGGCGGGGGCGCAAATCCACCGCTTCCTCATTCTGCACAAGGAACTCGATGCGGACGACGGCGAACTCACGCGCACGCAAAAGCTCCGGCGTGGACACATCATCGATCGCTATTCCCCGCTGGTCGAGGCTTTCTACAACGGCTCGACCGAGGCGCAGATCGCGACCGAGGTTACCTTCGAGGACGGGCACAAGGGTGTGATCGCGGCGCGCGTAGCGATTCGCGACATGAAGCCTTATCCGGCGCGCGCGGCGAAGATGGAGCGTGCGGCATGAGGGCGCCGTCCTCGCGCGAGGCGGCGCTCGGCGAGGTGCTGCTCGCGGTGGAGAATGTTTCACTGTCGTTTGGCGGCGTAAACGCGCTCACGGGCGTATCGTTCGATATCCGCAAGGGCGAAATCCGCGCCATTATCGGGCCCAACGGCGCCGGCAAGACGTCCATGCTCAACGTGGTCAACGGCTTTTACCAGCCGCAATCCGGGCGCATCACGTTCAAGGGCCAGGTGCGGACCAGCATGCGGCCACATGCCGCGGCGGAGGGCGGCATCGCCCGCACGTTCCAAAACTTGGCGCTGTTTCGTGGCATGACAACGCTGGACAACATCCTGGCCGGCCGCGCGCTCAAGATGCGCCGGGGATTTTTTTGGCAGCTCATCCGTCACGGTCCCGCGCTCAAGGAGGAGGTCGAACATCGGCGCCGCGTCGAGGAGATCATCGACTTTCTTGAGATCGCGGCGATCCGCAAAATTCCAGTCGGGCGTCTGCCTTACGGTCTGCAGAAGCGGGTGGAGCTCGGCCGCGCGCTGGCGATGGAGCCCGATCTCCTCCTGCTCGACGAACCGATGGCGGGCATGAACCTCGAAGAGAAAGAGGACATGTCGCGATTCATCATCGACGTGAATCAGCAATACGGCACGACGATCGCGTTGATCGAGCACGACATGGGCGTCGTCATGGACCTTTCTGATCGGGTGGTCGTGCTCGATTACGGCCGCAAGATCGCCGACGCCACGCCCGGTGAAGTCAAGCGCGACAAGAACGTGATCCGCGCTTATCTCGGCGAGCCGCACGGAACGAGCGTATGAGGCTCCGCCACGCATCAACTCGACGCCGCCGCCGCTGTGTCGCGGCAGGGCGCGGAGGGTAGGGCGGCCATGGATATCCTCTACAAGATATTCATCGATCCGTTTGTGCAGATGGGCACCGCGCCGGACCTTCTGGTGCAGACCTTATGGGACGGTCTCGTCGCCGGCGTGCTCTATTCCTTGATCGCGCTCGGCTTCGTCCTGATCTTCAAGGCGTCGGGCGTGTTCAATTTTGCGCAAGGCATCATGGTCGTGTTCGCCGCGCTCACGCTGGTTGGGTTGCACGAGCATGGCGTGCCGGCCTTTGTCGCGCTAGGGCTCACGGTCGTCGTCATGTTTGCACTGGCGTTTGGGGTCGAGCGGCTGATCCTGCGGCCTCTCGTCAATCAATCGGACATTATCTTGTTCATGGCCACTTTCGGCCTCACGTATTTCCTCATCGGGCTCGGCCAACTCGTATTCGGCGGCAATCCCAAAGTGATGATTGCGTCTGAGCTCTACCTCCCAAAAGGAGCGATCGAATTCAAGGGGCTCGGTGGTTTCGTGTCGCTGCAAAAAATCGATATCGCCGCCGTCATCATCGCCTCGATCATGGTTGCGGTGCTGGCGGTCTTCTTTCAACGCACGCGCATCGGGCGGGCGCTGCGCGCTGTGGCCGACAGTCACCAGGCTGCGTTATCGGTCGGCATCTCGCTCGAGCAGATTTGGGTGATCGTATGGTTCGCCGCCGGCGTGGTCGCCCTTGCCACCGGCATTATGTGGGGGGCGCGCTCCGAGGTTTCTTTCTCGCTGCAGGTCGTCGCCCTCAAAGCGTTGCCGGTTTTGATCCTCGGCGGACTCACGTCGATCCCGGGCGCTATCGTTGGCGGGCTGATTATCGGCATCGGCGAGAAACTCGGCGAGTTCTATTGGGGACCGCTCCTTGGCGGCGGGATCGAGACCTGGCTCGCCTATGTGATTGCGCTCGGATTTCTGGTGTTTCGGCCACAGGGCTTGTTCGGCGAAAAGATCATCGAGCGGATTTGACGATGCTTTACCGCGAGGCCGGCCAATACAAGTCGAGCTATGCCGCCGACATGGCGGTGTTCCCGATTCTGCAGGATCGGATCGGCATCGCCGTTATTCTGCTGGTCGCCTTCGTCGTCTTTCCGCTTGCGGGCAATGACTTCGTGCTCAACGCGGTCATGATCCCGTTTCTTATCTTTGCTCTGGCCGCGATCGGGCTGAATCTGCTCACCGGCTATACTGGACTGCTTTCGCTCGGCACCGGCGGCTTTATGGGCGTCGGCGCTTACGCCTGCTTGAAGCTGACCACCATCTTTCCGCATGTGGACATCATCGTCTGGATTGTTGCGTCGGGATTCTTCTCCGCCGCCGTCGGCGTACTGTTCGGTCTACCGTCGTTGCGCATCAAGGGCTTCTATCTCGCGGTGGCGACGCTCGCGGCGCAATTTTTTCTGGAATGGTGTTTCATTCGCATCCCATGGCTCTACAACAATAGCGTTTCTGGAGCGATCGAAGTTCCTCTGCGCACGCTGTTCGGAATTCCGGTCACCGGCCCGACCGCAACGCCGGTGACGCGCTATCTGATCGTCTTGAGCATCGTGGTCGTCATGACCTGGGTCGCCTCAAACCTCGTCCATGGCCGGATCGGCCGGATGTGGATGTCAGTCCGCGACATGGACCTTGCAGCCGAGCTGATCGGAATCAGGCTGCTGCGCGCCAAGCTCCTCGCGTTCGCGGTGTCGTCATTCTACTGCGGGGTGGCCGGGGCGATGATGGTGTTCCTGTGGTACGGCGGTGCCGAAGCCGACGTTTTTGCTATCGACCAGAGCTTTCTTGTGCTGTTCATGGTGATCATCGGCGGCTTGGGAACTCTGATCGGATCGTTTTTCGGCGCCGCCCTGATCTATATATTGCCGATCGCGCTGCGGGCGGTCCCCGCGGCCTTCGACTTGCCGATCCGCCCCGCGGCCGCCGAGCAGCTCACGTTCGTCATTGTCGGGGCGCTGATCATCGTGTTTTTGGTGCTCGAACCGAATGGGCTCGCGCGGCTGTGGCAAATTGGTAAACAGAAGTTGAGGGTGTGGCCCTTTCCTTACTGATGGTGCACACTCCGCCCCAATTCCCGCTCCGGCAACCAGCCGGCTGGGAATCCTCGCTCCCACTCAAAGAGATCGAGGGCGGTATGGACGCGCTGGCTTAAAGCCGGCGAAAACAAGGGAGAAACGGCCATGCGTCTGAAGCATCTTGCTCTCGGCCTGGCGATCGTGACCGCGGTCCCGGCTGCGGTCGCGACAGCGCAAGCAGAGGACGGAATCTACATTCCGCTGTTCAGTTACCGGACGGGCCCCTACGCCGGATCCGGGATACCGATTGCCAACGGCATGGCCGACTATCTCAACATGCTTAACGAGCGCGATGGCGGCATCGGCGGCGTCAAGCTTATCGTCGAAGAGTGCGAGACCGGCTACGACACCAAAAAAGGCGTCGAATGCTATGACTCGGTAAAGGGGCGCAACCCCGTGGTCATCAACCCGTATTCGACCGGGATCACGCTGCAGCTCATTCCCAAGGCCGCCGTCGACAAGGTCCCGATTTTGTCGATGGCCTACGGGCTCTCGGCTTCTGCGGACGGCAACTTGTTCCCGTGGATTTTCAATCCACCGGCGACGTACTGGGATGGCGCCTCGGCATTCATCCGGCACGTCGCCGACGTCGAGGGAGGCTTCGACAAGCTCAAGGGCAAGACGATCGGCCTCGTCCATCTCGACGCACCGTACGGCAAGGAGCCCATCCCGCTGCTGCAGGCGCTCGCGGCCGACTACGGTTTCACGCTGAAGCTTTATCCCGTTCCCGGAGCGCAGATGCAGAATCAAAGCTCGCTCTGGCTGGACGTACGGCGTGACAAGCCCGACTGGATTTATCTGCAGGGCTGGGGCGCCATGAACCCGACCGCCATCAAGGAGGCGACCAAGATCGGCTTCCCGATGAATCGGCTGGTCGGCGTCTGGTGGTCGGGGAACGATGACGACGCGCGTCCGTCGGGCCAAGAGGCGAAAGGTTACACGTCGCTCGACCTCAATGCGGTCGGTACAAGCTTTCCGGTGATTCAGGACATTCTCAAATACGTCGTCGACAAGGGGAAGAGCCAAGTCGTCTCGAAGGATAAGGTCGGCGAGAATTTCTATAACCGCGCCATCTGGAACTCGGTCCTCATCGCCGAGGCGATCCGTTCGGCTCAGCAAGTGACCGGCAAGAAGAATGTCAACGGCGAAGACGTGCGCCGCGGCTTTGAGAATCTCAACATCACCGCCGCGCGTTTGAAGGAACTGGGCCTCGAAGGCTTTGCCGCACCGGTTAAGCTGAGTTGCGCCGATCACAATGGGCACGGCGGCATCTCTCTCGTCGAGTGGGATGGGACGAAGTGGAACACGACGGTCCCCTCGATCCAGCCGATCAAAGACAAGGTTCTACCGCTGATCAACAGCACGGCCGAGGAGTACGTGAAGGCCAACACCGGCTGGCCGAAGCGGACCGAGCCTTGCGACAAGTCATCGTGACCTAAGGCGTGCGCCGTCTCGCGCAGCTAAAGCTGTGGATGAGGGACCCGTTATAGCGGGCCCCTCACCCGAACCTCATTATAGGAGAAACAAGCATGGCCGCCGTCGCGTCGATGAAGGTCGCATCGGCAGCTGTGGCGGCTTCCGCGGCAATTCTCTCGCTTAACAATATCGAGGTGGTCTACGACCGCGTCATTCTCGTGCTCAAGGGCGTATCGCTGACGGTGCCCAACGGCGGGATCGTGGCGCTCCTCGGAGCAAACGGCGCGGGCAAGACCACCACACTCAAAGCGATCTCTAATTTGCTCCATTCCGAGCGCGGCGAAGTGACCAAGGGGGCCATCGTATTCGACGGCGACGAGATTCAGTCGCTCTCGCCCAACGAGGTCGTGCGGCGCGGCTGCATCCAAGTGATGCAGGGCCGCTACTGCTTCGGCCATCTGACCATCGAGGAAAATCTGCTCACCGGTGCTTTCACGCGCCGCGACGGAACGGCCGCGATCCGCGCCGATCTCGACAAGGTCTACGCCTATTTCCCGCGACTTCGCGAACGGCGCCAATCGCTGGCGGGCTACACGTCTGGCGGCGAGCAGCAAATGTGCGCGATCGGCCGTGCGCTGATGTCGCATCCAAAGATGATCTTGCTCGATGAGCCCTCGATGGGATTGGCGCCGCAGATCGTGGAGGAGATCTTCACGATCATGAAGAGCCTCAATGAAAGCGAAGGCGTTTCGTTCCTGCTGGCGGAGCAAAATGCCAATTTGGCGCTCAAGTTTTCCGGCCACGGCTACGTTCTGGAAAACGGGCGCGTCGTACTCGATGGCGCGGCTGCTACGCTGGCGGAGAACGAGGACGTCAAGGAATTTTACCTCGGCGTTGCCGAAGGCAAGCGCAAGTCGTTCCGCGACGGCAAACACTACAAACGACGCAAGCGCTGGCTCGCGTAAGCGCGTTCAGGCGCCAGATAAGCTCAACGGACCAAAGCGTCGAGGCTGACGCCCTTTGGCGGCGCCATCTCGGCCGGCACAAAGAAGTCCTGCGCCAGCTTTTGCGTCGGGTCGACACGATATTGGTCGAAATCAGTGACGCCACTCTCGGCCAGGAAATTATCGTCGATCAGAAAACGTCCGGTAAATTCGCGCGATCGACGCGAGAACACGGCGTAGGCCGCGTCGGCCATGATCTCCGGCTTGCGCGCTTGGCGCATCAATGCGTCGCCACCGAGGAGGTTCTGCACTGCGGCCGTGGCGATGACCGTGCGTGGCCACAGCGCGTTAACGGCGATTCCCTTGGAACGCAGCTCGCCGGCAAGCCCGAGGACAATGATGCTCATGCCGAACTTGGCCATGGTATAACCGGTATGCGGAGCGAACCATTTCTCCTTCATGTCGAGCGGCGGCGAGATCATGAGGATGTGCGGGTTTGCAGCCTTTGCCAGATAGGGGATCGCCCACTTCGAGACGACAAACGTGCCCCGCGTGTTGATTTGATGCATCAGGTCGAAACGCTTCATGTCGGTGGCGACCACTGGCGAGAGCTGGATCGCGCTCGCATTGTTGACCACGATGTCGATGCCGCCGAACCGCTCTGCCGTTTTGTCGATTGCCTGTTTCACCGTCGCTTCGTCGCGGACGTCGACGACGAGCGGCAAGGCCTTGCCGCCGGCACGCTCGATTTCTTCCGCTGCGGTGTAGATGGTGCCGGAAAGCTTCGGATGCGGCTCGGCGGTTTTTGCGGCGATCGCCACATTGGCGCCGTCGCGGGCGGCGCGAAGCCCGATCGCCAGCCCGATGCCGCGCGAAGCGCCGGTAATGAACAGGGTCTTTCCAGTAAGCGACATCGTCGGCCTCACTTTCTGCGAGCGAGGAACGCCGTGAACGCGGCGCGCGCCTCGTCTGATTGCAAAAGCTCTTTGAAATGCGCCGATTCAGTATTGATGTGCTTGATGACGTCGTCGAGAGGGCTGCGCATCAGGCCGCGCGTCACCGCGACGCTGCGCGGTGGAAGTGCAGCGATCTCTCGCGCGGCCTTAAGCGCGACGTCCTCAACCTCGGCGGCGTTGGCCACCGTGTTGACGATGCCGGCATCTTTTGCTTCTTCGGCGGTGAGCGGACGGCCCATGACCAGCATCGAGAATGCGCGGGCGTAGCCCATGCGCATAGGTGCGAGCAGCGTCGATGCCGCTTCTGGGATGAGGCCGAGCTTTAGGAATGGAGTCGACAACGTTGAGGTGGCGCCGGCGACAACGTGATCGCAGTGGAACAGCATGGTCGTGCCGATGCCGATAGCGACGCCATTCACGGCCGCGACGAGCGGCTTTTGGCGCCGCGCCAGAGCATGGAGAAATTCGTGCCCGCGCGGATCGAGACCTCCACCGGCCGCCTTGAGAAAATCGGCTATGTCGTTGCCGGCGCAGAATGCTCCGGGCGCGCCCGCGATCATGACGCAACGGATCGCCTCGCTTTGATCGGCCTCCTGCAGCGCCCGCGTCATATCGGTATACATCGCGAGCGTTAGTGCGTTTTTCTTCTCCGGGCGGTTCATCCGGATGATGCGCACCGCGCCATCGTCCGTGACTGCGATATCGCCGGTCATTTGTCCCTCCTTCGGTTCGAAAGCGCGGTCGCGTGCGATCGAAGTCTCGAATTGGCGTTTCCTTCGCCCAATACTATTGATCGCGTGCGATTACGCTAGAACGAATTGGAGAACGGGAACGGTGCAAAGACGTCTTAGTCCGCGTCTTTATTGCGGCGAATGAGTTTCCCGATTGCTCGAAATTCGCCACCCGCTGCCGTTCGCGCCTGCGACTCGATAGCGCGATAAAGCCCGACGACACGTTCGCCTACCGGGGTGACCACGGCGCCTCCGCCGCGAACGCCGCCCGTTTCGGCTGTGACCGCGGGTTCACGCAGCGCTCGATTGATTTCCTCGACCAGCAGCCAC
>Ga0187862_10005405_pt1 | contig 11839 bp, 9 predicted proteins | sample June2016WEW_10_1_FD_133003 | JGI IMG/M metagenome (GOLD analysis project Ga0187862, IMG submission 133003) | Peatland microbial communities from SPRUCE experiment site at the Marcell Experimental Forest, Minnesota, USA - June2016WEW_10_150 | ecosystem: Environmental > Terrestrial > Soil >...
ACAGATCGCGTTGCCAAGTCGTGTTGCTCGGATCGGCTTTGACCAATCGTTCCAAAATGACGAGGCCGTTCTGATAGGACTTGAGCGCATCCGCGAGATCGCCCTGCGGCACCTGAACGTTGCCCACTCTCTCATACGCCACCGATAGGTCACGTTGCGCACCGGCATCACCAGGATTGGATTTAGCCAGCCGGTCCCTGATCGCGAGGCTGTCGCGGTAGGACTTCAGCGCACCCGCAAGGTCGCCCTGCGCCGTCTCTACGTCGCCAACTTTGATGTAGGGCACCGACAGATCGCGCTGCGCATTTGTGTCGTCTGGGTTGGATTGCGCGACTTGGTCAGCAATGGCGAGGCCGTCTTGGTAGGACTTGAGCGCGCCCGCAAGGTCGCCCTGCGCTACTTGCACGTTGCCCATTTTGTCGCATGCCGCCGACAAATCACGCTGCAGGATCGCATTGCCTGGATGGGACTGCGCCAGCCGCGTAGCAATGGCGAGGTCGTCCCGGTAAGACTTGAGCGCGTCCGCAAGGTCGCCCTGCGTAACCTGCACGTCGCCGACCTTCTCGTCTGCGACCTCCAGAGCCCGCTGCCAATCGATATCGTTGGGATCGCCGGCAACCAGGTCGATGTCGATCTGTCGGGCCTGCTCGGCCGCGGAGAGCGCGCCCGCCGTGTCACCGATCGCCAGCAGCGACTCTGCCATCTCGGTGAGAGCCGCGGCTTGGCTGTGCTTAAGGTCCGGCGTCACCTCCCCGGATTTGGTGAGTTTTTCCTGCAGCGTGCGCGCCCGCTCGAGAATGTCCTTGATGAGTTCGGCGGGGACCCCGACCGTGTTGCGGAACCGCTGCGCCAAGTCGAAGATAAGACTGTTGGCGGTCGCCGTGGCAGCGGCGAGCGTCGCTTCGGCGCGCCGCTGTTCACGGTAAGCCCAGAGCCCGGCGCCAGTCGCGGCAACCGCAAGCACGAAGAAGAACACCGCCGCGGCCGCTACCAGCCGCTGGCGCGCCCGCGCTCGATGGCGCGAAGCGCCGACAAAGGTCATGAGGTCGGTCGGCAGCTCACGGCCGAAATCAGCGACCAGTCTCTCCGCTTCCGCCAATGGAACGCCGGGCTGGATCAAGCGATCCACGGGCCGACCATGATCCCGCCAGCGCCGCTGCGCGTCCTCCACCTCGGCCCGTACCCGATAGAACTCGCGGCTCGCTTGCGCGGCGGCTGCCGCCTGGGGCCAACTCGTGAGCACCGCGTCGTGCGCCAGCCGCAGTGTCGGACGGCCGGAAGCGTCCTGGCGCGCAATGATGATCCGCGCGCCGAGGAGGGCGGCCACGAGCGCCGCTTCCGCTGGCTCCGCCGACACGTCGCTCTGTGCTACCTCGCGAAGCGTCAATGTTTGGCCGTCGCGTGCCGGTTCGGCCAACTGGCGCAGCAGCCGCGGCAAAGCTTCGATCGCTCCCGGCGGCAGGCCGGCTGCGGCGCGCTCCGCCTCCGCCGCAATGGCGCCTTGCAGGCCGCCGAGCGCGTCATAGGCGGAATGCGTCAGCCGCGTCTCGCCATCAACTTCGGTGCGCCGGTCATAAAGCTCTCGCAGGGTGAACTGAAGAAGCGGCAGACTTTCGGCGGTGTTGGCGTCGGCAAGAAGCCGATCATCGAGCGCGCCTTTCGCGGGAAGAGTTTCGAACACGAGGCCGGCGGCCGCGGCCGGGGCGCGCACGATCTCCGCAAGTTCGGCCGCTCCCGGCGGCCCGAGATCGAGACCTGCGCCGGCTTCCTTTAATTCCTTGAGCGTCGGCTGCTTGAGCAGAAATTCGTACAGATCGGCGCGCAGCGTCGCGATGCACCAGACCCGGCCCGTGGCCAGAAGCTCTTTCACAGCACCCGCAAAATTGGCGCGCTCGTCGTCGCCGATCGCTTGCGCGAACAGCTCCTCCAGTTGATCGACCAGCAGCACCAACACCGAACGCAAGGGCTGATCGGCGCGTCTTTCCTGCTGCGCCGCCTCGGCGATGCGAGTGAGCGCGCCGAGGACGGGCCGTGCCGCCGCGGCGCCGCCGCGCCGCAAGTTGTCGGCAAGCGCCTCGGCGGTTGGAAAATCGCCATGCGCCAATTCCGGCAGGGCCGCGAACATGGCTGCGGCCAAAGACGCAATCGCTCCCGCTTGGCCCACGCTCGGCTTCATGATCGCCACGCGCCAGACATCGATCGGCGCGACGACGCCCGCTGTTGTCAGGCGCGGGATCAAGCCCGCGCGCGCCAGCGAAGATTTTCCAGAGCCGCTGGCGCCGACGATCAAAAGGAACGGGGTTGCATGCTCCGCCGCTGCCGCAAGACGCCGCCGCGCTTCGTCGATCATGCGGTCGCGGCCAAAGAACACCGCGGCGTGCTCCGCTTCGAACGGCGCCAGCCCGCGGAAGGGCGAGCCTTTCTCCTTCGGCCACTTTAAGCGTGGCCCGAGCAGCCCGTGGCTCTCGAGCCATTGCCGCAGCAGCAGCTCGGCCTGCCGCTCGAACTCGTCGGTGGTCGCGAAAGTCTGAAACGTGGCCTTGAATTGTCCTTGTTCTGATTTGAACCACTCGGTCCAAAACGTTTCCAGCGCGTCGAGCTGGATTTGCGCCTGACGCCGGCGGTCCGGGTCAGCCGTCGGCAGCGCGGCGTCCGCCGTCTTGCGGAACACATACACGTCCGGAACGCCCTTGGCTTTCGAAGCTTCGAGGGCTGTAAGCAACTCGTAGGCCGTGCCCGATGGATAGGGCTTCCCATCCGGCATGCGCGCAAAATCGGCCGGCAGCTCGGTACCGACGCGTGTCCAGAAGATGGACACCAGGATGTCGCACGCCACCGCTTCAGGGATTTGCGGCTGAAAACTGCGGTCGGCTTTGTAGAAATGCTCTTCCCACAGCACCGTTTCGAACTGAACCAGGCCCTCATAATCGCGATTGAGCTTGGCGGCGACCGCCTGCACGCGGCCCCGCTCGGGCGCAACGTCGACCGGCGACGACACGAAAATCCTGACGACGCGAACTGTTCCCTCGACGTTCACCGCGCCCTCCCGCGCAATCCCGCCCAGGCCAACTCCTTGTTGCGTTTACGCTGCGAAGCGCGCGCGGTCGTGCGGCTGCCGGAAATCGACCGGCGTCCCCTTTGGAATAATGCCGGTCGGATTGACGCGCGTGATCGAATAATAGCCCATCACATAATAGCGGGGTTTGACCGTCTCGGCGACACCCGGGACCTGATAAAGCTCGCGCATGTAGTTCAAGAGATTAGGATAGTCGGCAATCCGATTGCGGTTGCATTTGAACAACGAGAAATAGGCGACGTCGAAGCGCACCAACGTCGGAAAAAGGCGCCAGTCCGCCTCGGTGATCTGATTTCCGACTAGATAGCGCTGGCGCCCGAGGCGGGCCTCGACCTCGTCGAGCGTGGCAAACAGTGCGTCGTAGGCTTCCTCGTACGCGGCCTGCGAGCGCGCGAAGCCGCAGCGATAAACGCCATTGTTGACGTTGGCGTAAACCTGCGCGTTGATCCGGTCGATCTCGCTGCGAAGCGCCGGCGGATAGTAATCCGTCAGGTCGGCGCCGATGCCGGCGAATTCCGAGTTGAGCATGCGGATGATCTCGGACGATTCGTTGTTGACGATCCTCTTGGTCTTCTTGTCCCACAGGGTCGGCACCGTCACCTTGCCGGTATAGTGCGGGTCGCTCGCCGCATAGGCCTCGTGCAGATAGTGGAAACCGTTGACGCGATCCGGCGTACAGTCCGGGAAAGCGGGATTGTCCTCGAAGGTCCAGCCTTGCTCGCGAAGCCCCGGAATGGCGACGGCGAGGCTGATCGCACCATTCAATTTCTTAAGCGCGAGATAGATCTGCGTGCGGTGCGCCCACGGGCAGGTGTAGGCGACATAGAGGTGATAGCGCCCGGCCTCGGCTTTGAAGCCGGACGAGCCGTCTCCTGTGATGCGGTCGCGAAAGGCGCTGTCCACCCGCTGGAAATTGCCGGCCTTGCCGGTTTCCGCGGGAGGGTCCTCGTCTCGCCATTGGCCGTCGATCAACATGCCCATCAGGCAGCCTCCCCACGTGCGAGAGCCGCCGCGTGGCGGATCGCCGCGATATTTGTGCGATAGGATTCCGCCGTGCCGTCCTTGAATACGGCGGAGCCGGCGACGAGGGCATTGGCGCCGGCGCGTGCAACCTTAGGCGCGACCTCCGCCGTGATGCCGCCGTCAATCTCGATGTCGATCGGCCGCCCGGCTGCGAGCGCGCGCAGCTTGCGCAGCTTCTCGATGGCGCCCGGAATGAATTTCTGCCCGCCGAAGCCGGGATTGACCGACATGACCAGGATCAGATCGACGAGTTCGATGACCGGCTCGACCGTATCCATGGGCGTTCCGGGATTCATGGTCACGCCCGCCTTCTTGCCCAGCGCCCGGATCGCCTGCAGCGAGCGATGGATGTGGGGTCCGGCTTCGACATGTACGGTGATGATATCGGCGCCAGCCTTGGCGAAGGCTTCAAGATAGGGATCGCACGGCGCGATCATCAGGTGGACGTCGAGCGCCTTTTTGGTGTGCCCGCGCAGCGCTTTCACCACGTCCGGTCCGATCGAAATGTTGGGGACGAAGTGGCCGTCCATGACATCGACATGGATCCAGTCGGCGCCGGCGGCATCGACCGCGCGGACCTCCTCGCCCAGCTTGGCGAAATCGGCGGCGAGGATCGACGGGGCGATGATAAGCGGGCGCTGCACTGGGGCCTCCGACAGATGCGGTTCGCCTAACACGCTATGCCTGAGCGGGCAACGCACGGCGGCGCCATAGTTAGCAGCATTGCATCCGCCAAATCTTCGGACGCCTTGAAGTTCGGCCTTCGCGTGCGCATACGATAGACGTGAGCCGCAGCGGAGGTTTTCCTGGCGCATACTGACATCATCGTGCTTGGAGCCGGCATCGTCGGCACGTCCGTCGCGGTCCACCTCGCCAAGCGTGGCTTGGCGGTGGCGTTAGTCGACCGACAGGGGCCCGGGGAGGGGACCTCCTACGGCAATGCCGGCATCATCGAAGGCAATACCGTGTTTCCGGCGGCGTTCCCGTCGAGCTTCACGGAGCTTGTCCGCATCGCGCTCAAGCGCTCGCCGCTCGCCAATTATCACCTTGCGTTCCTGCCGCGGGTCGCGCCCTGGCTTATGGCTTTTCACGCTGCGTCGCGGCTGGACCGTCTGATCGAGACGGCGCGCGTGATGCGGCCCTTGCTCGCGCGTGCGGTCGCCGAGCACGAGGCGCTGGCGGCCGAGGCTGGGGCCGAGCGCCATTTCAGTCGCCGCGGCTGGCTCAAGCTTTATCGCACCGACAACGCTTTCGCGGCGCAGGCCACCGAGCTCGAGCTTGCCGCGCAGTTTGGCATTGCCAATGTGCCGCTCAATCGCGAAGGCGCGCTGGCGCTCGAACCGGCCCTCAACGGCGTATTTCGTCACGCGGTGCATTGGACCGGCGCGGTGAGCGTGAATAATCCGCTGGCGCTGACGCGCGCTTACGCCGCGCGCTTCGCCGCATTGGGCGGCATCACGCTGGCCGGCGACGCGCGCACGCTGCATCGTTCCAATTCCTATTGGCGCGTCGATACCGCATCCGGGCCGCTCGATGCCGGCGATGTGGTGATCGCGCTCGGTCCATGGACGCCGGATGTGATCGGTCCGTTGGGTATCAAATTGCCGCTCGCCGTTAAGCGCGGCTATCACCGGCACTTCCGCCCGCAAGGCAACGCCGCGCTCAGCCGTCCGGTGCTCGATGCGGAGAACGGCTACGTTCTGGCCCCGATGGAGCAGGGCATCCGTATCACCACCGGCGTCGAGTTTGCCGCGCGTGATGCGGCGCCCACCCCGGTGCAATTCGATCGGCTGTTGCCGGCGGCACGCGAATTATTCCCGCTTGGCGAACCGGTCGAGCCGCAGCCGTGGTTGGGAGCGCGGCCATGCTTCACCGACTCGCGTCCGGTGATCTCGCGCGCGCCGCGCCAGCGCGGCCTGTGGCTCGCCTTCGGGCACGGCCATTGGGGTTTGACGCTCGGGCCGGCGACCGGTCGGCTGATCGCCGAGATGATGACCGGTGTGACGCCGTTCTGCGATCCGAAACCGTACGGCACGGACCGCTTTGCGGGCTGACGAGAACCGTTATTGCCCGATGGTGCGAACAACGCTGGCTTCAGGCCGGGTGTTGTTCGACGACAGCTTGTCCTGGTGCGTGACCATCTCGTCGTATTTCGCAATGGTGGTCAGCGGTTGCTTCGGCACCATGTGAACGACCTTGTAGCCGCTCGCCTTGAGTTGGTGGAGGAGCTCCGGTATCGCCTCGGCGGTGGCGTGCTGGAAGTCGTGCATCAGAATGATGCCCTTGCCGCGCTTTTCCAGCTTGGTCATCACCGATTTGATCACTTGTTCCGGCTTATGCAATTTGAAGTCGAAGGAATCGATGTCGGTGGAGAATATCGCGATGTTGCGCTGTCCGAGATAGGCGAGCATCTGCGGCGGATGTTGTAGATCCGGGAAGCGGAAGAAAGGCGCAATTGGCGCGCCGGCAGCAGCCATGTACACGGCGCTGTTGCCCATCTCGATTTCCTGCTCGGCCTGCTCGATGTCGTTCGCATAAGGATTTCTCGCTAGATCCTTATGCGACCAGGTGTGGGTACCGACCGTCATCCCGGCTTGCAGCACCTGCTTGGTGATTTCGGGGTGCCATACCGCATGCTTGCCAATCTCGAAGAACGTGGCCTTCAAACACTCATCGGTCAGCGCCTTGACCACGGCCATCGTATTCTCCGGCCACGGGCCGTCGTCGAAGGTCAAAACGATTTCCTTGTCGCGAAGGAAGTCGTACTGTTTGAAATGCTCGAAGCCGAATCCGGGGCCGCCCGTCGTGTCGATCTCGACGATGCGCGAAAGGCCCATGCCGCCGGGTTTGTCGCATGCAGGGATATTGGTGGCCGGCGCGGCGCCCGCACTCGGCGTTGCCGCCGCGACGGCAGGCTTGTTCTGCGCGGTCCCGCTCGGTGCGGGCGTGCTCTGAGTGGGGGTGGTCTGGGCCACGCGCGTCGGTCCAGCAGTCGCGGGTGCATCGGAGGTCGTCGCTTGCGCAATTTGACTGACCGGCGCCCGCACCGGGACGACGGGCGTGTTCAGCGAAGCGACACGAACAGGGGATGCGGACGTCGCCGCGGGGGCGGCCGCTTTTTGCGCGGAAACAACCCCGAAAGCCGCGAGGCCCAGGCTCATCAAAGCAGCAACAATGATGACGACGAAGCGCATCAAACCCTCCGCCACAAAGGATATGGATTTGAGGGAAGTGAAGGCGCAATCGGCCAGCGAGTCAACGTCAGCCACGCACCGCTGATGGAAAGATGGTGATTGTGGTTTCCGTGGCACGCCTGCGGGTATGCAAATGCCGAATATCCCTATTTTACCTGAGGAATTGATCCTTCCAGCTCGGTAATGCTCCCGCGACAGGCAAGGCCGTTGCTTCGAAAACTCCCCGTGCGATTGCGCGTGCCACGACATTGGCCGCTATTGTCCCAAGCGTGGTCAGTCCCAACGGCGCGTCGCCGAGCGGCTTGCGGCCCGTCGAGGCAGTGAAAACGACGTCGCCGTCGAGCGGGGTGTGGACCGGGTAGATTGCGCGCGAGAGACCCGATTGCGCCATCACAGCAAGGCGCTTTGCCTGGGCCTTGCTCAGGATGGCGTCGGTCGCCACGACGACGAGGGTCGTGCTTTCGCGCGGGCTTCCTTTGGTGATCGGCTCGAGCGCGGTTGCCGGAAAGCAGGCGGCGGGCCACCCGCGCCCGCCGAACTCGCCATCGCGCTCGAATGGCGCCGCCCAGAACCATGGGCCGCGATCGATCACGACGCTGCCGGCGGCGTTGACGGCGGCAAGCGCGCCGATCAAGTGGCCCTCCGGCGTTCGCGCCGAGGCCGAGCCAATGCCGCCTTTGCAATTGACTGTGGTCGCGCCCATGCCAGCGCCGAAACTGCCGAGCGCGAAATCGATGTCCGCTGCTGCTGCTGCCGCGTAGCCAAGCTCGCGATAGGGCGGGAAGCGGCCCCACTCCTTATCGCCGCCGCTGAGCAGATCGAATAGGATTGCCGCCGGCACGATCGGTACGCGCGCGGTGCGCACCGCAAAGCCGCGGCCCTTTTCCTTCAGCCACGCTTGCACGCCCGACGCCGCATCGAGGCCGAAAGCGGAGCCGCCGGCAAGCGTGATGGCGTCGATGCCCTCGACCGTCTGCGCCGGATCGAGCAACGCGGTTTCACGCGTGCCCGGCCCGCCGCCGCGCACATCGATCGAGGCAATTGCGGGCTCGTCGAAAACAATCGCGGTCGCGCCGGAACCGAGGCGGACGTCGTCGGCATGGCCGATTTTTATCCCGGGTATGTCGGTGATGAGGTTGCGCACAAGGTCCTCGCTAACGCGTTCAACGGAGACGATTTTGCCGCAATCGTCAACGATCACATCCTCGCGGGTGCCGCTTCACCGCGCTTGCGCGGCGGGGACCGGCCGGGCATGAGTGCGCCATGCCGAATGTTACCATCGCCGCCGCGCTGGCCGCGGGCATGCTGAGCTTTTTGTCGCCCTGCGTGCTGCCGCTGGTGCCGCCTTATCTGGTCTATCTCACGGGAACGTCGCTGGAACGATTCGCCGACGCGGAAGCTGAGCCGCGGGTGCGGCGTGAGACGATCACCGCTGCGCTTCTGTTCGTGCTCGGCTTCACCACCGTGTTCGTGGCTCTCGGCGCAGCAGCGACTTGGATCGGACAGGTCCAATATTGGCTGCTCGATGCAATTGGCAGGCTGAAAGATATCACTGGGCTACCGCTACCAACGAACTTCAACCCGCTCGCTGCTCTCGCCGGAGTCGTAATCATATTTATGGGCCTCCACTTTTTTGGCTTATTTCAAATTCCTCTCCTGATGCGGCAGAAGCGCATCGAAATCGCTAAGCCCGCCGGCCTTTGGGGCGCTTATCTAATGGGACTCGCCTTTGCGTTTGGTTGGACCCCGTGCATCGGGCCAATCCTCGCTGCTATCCTGGCAATTGCAGCGTCGGAGGAGGCTGTGGCAAAAGGTGCCGGGATGCTCGCGATCTATTCGCTCGGCCTCGGCATCCCGTTCATCGCGGCGGCCTTAGCGGTCGAGCCGTTCGCCGCTTTCCTCGCACGGTTCCGAGCCTATCTCGGCGTGGTCGAAAAGGTGATGGGTGGCCTTCTTGTGCTGACCGGTATTGCTTTCATGACTCCCTACATTGGAGAGGCAAGCTCCTGGCTCCTAGAAACCTTTCCGATGCTGGGCAAGATCGGCTAGCAGCGTCACATTTTGCTGCAATCCGAGCCGGGGCACTCGACATACGTGATCTTGCCGCTCGAATCCTTCTTCCAAACATACATGACATAGTCGAGCTTGGTGAGGTCGCCCTTTTTGTCATAGGCGATGTCGCCGAGCACGGTCTTGAAATCGACGCCGGAATGCATTGTCGCGGCGACCTTTTTCGGGTCGAGCGATTTTGCCGCTTCCGCCGCCTGCTTGATGACCTGCACCGCTGCATAGCTGTAGAGCGTATAAGCCTCGGGTTCGAATTTCTTGGCACGGAACTCCGCCACCACGCTGCTGGCGTCGGGGTTGTTGCGCGGGTCGGGCCCGTAGGTCATCAGCGTGCCTTCCACGCCTGGCCCGCCGACCGAAGCGAATTCGTCCGAGGTAATGCCGTCACCGCCCATCAGTGGAGCCTTGACGTTTTGGTCGCGCATTTGCCGTACGATCAGGCCGCCTTCGGTATAGAGACCGCCGAAATAAACCAGATCGGCGCCCGACTGCTTGATCTTGGACACCAGCGCCGAATAGTCCTTCTCGCCGGTGTTGATGCCTTCATACAGCACTTCCTTCATGCCGCCGGCATTGATCGTCTTTTTCACTTCATCGGCGAGGCCTTTGCCGTAGGTAGTCTTGTCCTGGACCACGGCGATCTTCTTGCCCTGGAAGTGCTTGAGGATGTAGTCGCCGGCGACCTTGCCCTGCTGATCGTCGCGACCGCAGACGCGGAAAATGTTCCACATGCCGCGCTCGGTGACCTTCGGATTGGTCGAGGCGGGCGTTATCTCGAGGATGCCGTTCTCCTGATAGACCTCCGAGGCCGGCATGGTGACGCCGGAATTGTAGTGACCGACCACGAATCTTACGCCGTTAGCCGCGAAGTCATTGGCGACCGACACGCCTTGTTTGGGATCGGAGACGTCGTCGCCGTATGAGACGGCGATCTTCTGGCCAAGAATGCCGCCGGCGGCATTGATATCGATCGCCGCCTGATCGACGCCGTTCTTCATCTGCGCGCCGGTGGCGGCGCTCGGACCGGTGATCGGGGCGCCGACCGCGAGTTTGACCTGCGCCTGCGACGTTTCCGCCAGCGCAAATGCGAAACCCAGCGCAAGGCCGAGGGTGGTGATCCTGCTCATTCGTTATTCCCTCTCCCGCTGGAGCCGGCCCGCAGTTCGAATGTTACGTCAGCGTGGTTTGCGGCGCCAGCGCAGCAGACCGGCCGGCTCGTTGAGCCAGCGATATTGCACGACCATCTGAGAGGCGCGCGCGGCCCGAAAGCCCAGGAATCCGAACGCTACGCAGACCGCGCTATCGACGAGGTAATAATGCGCGGATACCAGCGTACCGCCGAATACGCTGAAGTGGATGAACCGCACCGCGAAGCCGAGGATGAAACCATAGGCGATCACCTGCCACCATGGCCGCCAGGTCGTGGCGATCGCGCGGCCGGCCAGCGCCGCGGCGCCGCCGCCGAGAATGACGGTGACGAGCAGGAATACGCCGACCGACTCTTCTTCGTAGAGCAATTGGCCGATCATGCGCCTTCCCGGCCGCCTTCGAGATAGGCGGACTTAATTTCCGGCCGCGTCAGCAATTCGCTGCCAGTCCCGGTGAGCGTGATCAGGCCGTTGACCATGACATAGCCGCGATGCGCGAGCGTGAGCGCGTGATAGGCGTTCTGCTCGACCAAGAAGACGGTGAGGCCGGCTTCGGCATTCAGTTTCTTGATGGCGTCAAAAATCTGCCGCACCACCAGCGGCGCCAGGCCGAGCGAAGGTTCATCGAGCAGCAGCAGCTTCGGCCGCGCCATCAACGCTCGCGCGATCGCCAACATTTGTTGCTCGCCGCCGGACAACGTGCCGCCGCGTTGCGTCAGGCGCTGCTTGAGGCGCGGAAAAAGCATCAGCACACGCTCGAGGTCGGCGGCGAATTCCGAGGGCTCGGCGGCAATCGCGCCCATTTGCAGGTTCTCGAGCACGCTCATGCGCGAGAAAATGCGGCGGCCTTCCGGGGCCTGCGCCAGGTTCAAACGCGCGATCTGGTGCGTCGGCAGGTTGGTGATATCGCGCCCGGCAAATTCGATCGTGCCGTCGCGCGCACGTGGATTGCCGCAAATGGTCATGATCAGCGTCGATTTGCCCGCGCCATTGGCGCCGATCAGCGTGACGATCTCGCCTTCGTTGATGTCCATGTCGACGCCCTTGAGCGCCATCACGCGGCCGTAGAATGTCTTCACGCCGCGCACAGAAAGCAGCGGGGAGGTCATAGGCCGACCTCAGCCTCGACCTTGGCCACGTCCTGGTCGGCGACGCCGAGATAGGCGGCGATCACCTTGGGATCGTCGCGCACTTCAGCTGCCGTGCCGTCGGCGATCTTGACGCCATAGTCGAGCACGATCACACGATCGGAAATCTCCATAACCACGGACATGTCGTGCTCGATCAGCAGGATTGAGATTGCGTAATCATCACGGATTGAAAGCAACAGC
>Ga0187862_10005407_pt1 | contig 11837 bp, 11 predicted proteins | sample June2016WEW_10_1_FD_133003 | JGI IMG/M metagenome (GOLD analysis project Ga0187862, IMG submission 133003) | Peatland microbial communities from SPRUCE experiment site at the Marcell Experimental Forest, Minnesota, USA - June2016WEW_10_150 | ecosystem: Environmental > Terrestrial > Soil >...
CTCAAGGAAATCTCCCTCAAGCACGAAGCTGCCAATCGCGAACTCAAGCAGGCCGAGCGCCGCGGCGAGGAATGCAAGGACGACTTGTCCGACGTCGTTCGCGAGGCGGCGGTAATTCGGGGCAGGCTGGGCGATCTAGCCGGCGAGCGCGCGGAACTCGAAAAACGCCTCGGCGCGACCACGGTTGAAACACCGGCGCTGGCAGCCGCGCTCGAGGCCGCGCGCGAACTGATGCGCGCGGCGGAAGCGGACCTGGAAGCGTCGCGCGCAGCGGCGGCCGAGCTCGAAGGAGCGCGGCGCGAGGCCGCGGAGCGCGAGATCGAGGCGCGCACGGCGCTCGATCATCTGACCGCGCGCGTCAATTCGCTGCGTGGCGTGCTGGGCGCGCGCGGCGAACTTCAATCCAATCTTTCCTCGAACGGCATCGATCTGAGGCTGCGCACGATACTTGAATCGCTCAACGGCGATCGTCCCGCCGTCGACCCTTCGATCCTCAAACAGGTCGTGCGAGCACCGCTTGGGCTGGAGCCGGCTCTCAAAGCCGTGCTTGGCGATCAGATGGACGCGGTGATAGTCGAATCGCCGGACTTCGCGCTCCGCGCAATCGAGATCCTCAAAGAAAATCGCGCGGGCCGGATGGACTTCGTGCAGGAACCCGATGCCGCCGTCGCGGCGCATCCGGCGATCGACGCACCCGGTATCGCGGGACGACTGGTCGAGATGCTCGAATTCGAGCCGCGCGTCCGGCCGGTTGCCGAGGCGATGCTGGGTCATGTGATGCTGGCCGACGACCTGCGTTCCGCGCTGGCGGCGTCGAATCTCAATGGTCACGGGACCGTTTTTGTAACGCGCGACGGCGACCTCGTATGGCCCGGCCGAATGATCAGCGGAGGCAGCGCCGAAGACAATCACGCGGCGGTGGACCTGGCGGCAACTGAAGCGGAGACGCGCGAACTGGCGCGCGCCGAAGAAGAACATCGCACGCGAGTCGGCCAATTCGCCGCGGTGCGCGCTGAACGCGAGCGCGCGGACGCCGAGCTCGAGCAGGGACGGGGGATGGCGCGCGAAGCAGAACGAGTCGCCATCGAGCGTCGCGGCGCGCTGGCCCGCGGCGAACAATCGGTCGCGCTCGCGGAAGCCCACGGCGGCAATTCCCGCCGCCGGCTGAGCGAGCTCGCCGCACTGGTGATCACGTCAAACGCGCGCCTGGAAGAACTGGCGATGGCCGAGCAAGAGGCGCGAGCGCGGCTGGGCGCGATAGCCGGCGAGATCGCGGCGCGGCGCGCGACCGCGGAGGAGATTGGCGCCGTGATGCTCGAAGCGGCCTCCAAGGTGGAGGCGCGCAAGTCGCGGCTCGGCGCGCTCGAAAGCGAACTGGCGCATGCGCGGCGCGAGGCGGGCGATCTGGAAGCGCAGTTCGACGAGCATCGCGCAACCCTGGAACGCTCGCACCTCGAACGCGCCGAGTTCGCGCGCGAACTCGAGACGCTGTCGGCGCAGGACACTGCGGCGCGCGCCCGCGAAGGCGAACTCGAAGCGGAACTTTTGCGCCTGCGCGCGGGTTGCGACGCATCCGAGCGTGCGCTGGAGGGGCGCCGCGCCGACTACAAAAATGCACAGGAGAGCTTGACGGTTCTGGAAGCCGAGGCGACAGAGTGCGGCCTCAAGCGCGAACGCGCCCGCGCGCTCAGCGAGGAGTTGGCGCGCGCGTTCATCGAGAAATTCGGCGCCGAGTTCGACGCGATGGCGGCCGAGATAATTCCCGCCCTCGACGGCAGAATTGCGGCGCATGACGACGCGCGGATCGTCGAGTTGCGCGCGAAGATGGAACGAATCGGCGAGGTGAATCTCGCCGCCGACAGCGAGGTCAAGGAGCTCGAGGAGCGCGCCGGCGTGCTCGGCGCCGAGCGCGCCGATCTGCAGAGTGCGCTCGACGATCTGACCAGGACGATCACGCATCTGAATCGCGAGGCGCGAAAACGTTTCGCCGAGACGTTCGAGGGCGCGGCGAAAAACTTTGCCGAGCTGTTCCCCAAACTGCTGCGCGGCGGCAAGGGCCGGCTGGAATTGACCGACGCCGGCGACGTGCTCGAGGCGGGAGTGAACGTGCTGGTGCAGCCGCCGGGCAAGAAGGTCAAGGAGATCGGGCTGCTGTCAGGCGGAGAGAAAGCGCTGTCCGCGATGGCGCTGATTTTCTCGCTGTTCCTGCTCAACCCGAGCCCGTTCTGCGTGATGGACGAAGTTGACGCCCCGCTGGACGAGTTCAGCCTGGCGGCGTTCACGACGCTGATGGCGGAGCTGAAACAGCGCTCGCAGTTTATCGTGATCACGCACAACCAGCGCACCATGCAGCGCGCGGATCAGATTCACGGCGTGACCATGGATCGTCCGGGCGTGTCGCGGATTATTTCGCTCAGAATCCCGCAAGCGGCGTAAGAAAACAGTGACGCAGCGGCGCGGCGATCATCCGATTGCCGCGCCGCTCTTTTGCGCTCAAAATCTTGGGGCGGCGGCTAGATCAAACTGTAGCCGCTGCCGGTGCGGCCGAATCCGATTCCGACGCCCTTTTCGATCACGCCGTACTGCTTGAGCAGCGGCTGACTGTAGGTCACCAAACCCGTCACCTTGTCGAGCGGTTCGGTGGCGAGAATGAGCGCCGACTGCGCCATCCATTGCACCGGCTCGCCGCTGGGGTCGTCGGGTCCTGTGACCAGATGATGATGAACCGTGCCCGGGGTCGCGACGACTTGCGATGGCGACACGCAAGTTACCGAGATTCCATCGTCGTAAACTTCTTCCGCGAGGCCTTGCGTGAAGCGCTCGAGCGCGGCCTTTTCGGCGCCGTAGCATACGCCGCCGCGGAACACGGTGGCGCTCTTGTATGGTCCGCGGCCGGGTCCGATCGCCGCGCCTGACGAAATGTTGACGATCGATCCGGACTTGCGCGGGATCATGTCCTTGAGCACCAGATGGCTCAGCATGAACGGGCCGTGAACGTTGACCGCGAACGAGCGCATCCAGCGCTTGGGAGGGAAATCCTTGACCGGGATGAAGTAGCTCAGCGCCGCGTTGTTCACCAGTACGTCAACCGGTCCGTAGAGCTGGTGCGTTTGCGCGACCAGTTTCTCGCAGTCGGCTTCCGACGAGACGTCGCAGGTGACTGCGGTTGCCTCGCCGCCCGTCTTCCTGATGCCGGCGACGGTGGTCTCAAGCGAGCCTTCCAGTGGATGCTCGCCCTCTTTGAGCGTGCGCGCGGAGCACACCACCCTGGCGCCCTCTTTGGCGAACAGTTCGGCGATTGCCTTGCCGATGCCACGGCTGGCGCCGGTTACGATTGCCACCTTGCCTTTGAGCTTGGGCATTTCCAGATGATCTCCCTTCGTGATCGAGGGTCCGCGTGATTTTGCGATCTCGTCGCGGCCCATATTTCTTATAGCCGGGAACGTAATCGAATGTGAAACCCGCCGTGGGTTTGCAGGGGGTGACCCCTGCACCCAATGTTAAGGCCGCCCGCCGCTGGCGGGCGCTCACTCTGCCAACGGCCTAATACTGCGCTGCCGTCGCCACGGCCAGGGGTCACCCCTGCGGTTTCGGAGCGGGAGCGCGACTGTTATTCTTGGCGCAGAAAAAAATTCTTCAGGATTATTTTTCCGGGCGACGCAACGTGCATCCTTTCGACATCGCGCTCATTCTGATTATCGCCGCCGGCGCCGGTTCGGGCCTGGTTTTCATTGGAGTCCTGATTCAGTGGAGCCTCCGCAAGGCGCGCCCGTCGCGTCCGCCCCGTCTGGAAGCCGAGCTGCCGCCGGCTGCCGAGATCGCGGCTGAACCGACGCCCGAAACCGCCGAGCCGGCCGTCGCTGAGCCGGCGCAATACGTCGCGCCGCCTCCGACGGTTCGCGAACCGGTCAGAATCGGGTTGGGTCTGCGCAAGACGCGCGAAAACTTTCTGGCGCGCATCAGAGCCGCGCTGACCGGAAGCGCAAAGATCGACGACATTTACGAGGGCCTTGAGGAAGCGCTGATTGCCGCCGACGTTGGCGTCGAGGCGAGCATGAAGATTGCCGCCGCGGTGCGCGCGAAGTTGGGCAACGACAATCGCCCCGACGCGATCCGCGACGCGCTCAAGGCTGAGATCGCGACGATCCTGATGTCCGCAGAGCGCCGGCCTGCCGACTCGGGCGATGCGCCGCTGGTGATCATGCTGGTCGGCGTCAACGGCGTGGGCAAAACCACGACGGTCGCGAAACTCGCGGCCCGGTTCAAGGCCGAGCGCGGCAGCGTGATCGTTGCCGCGGCAGATACGTTTCGCGCGGCCGCAATCGAGCAGCTCGAGGTATGGTGCGATCGCGCCGGCGCCGACATCATCAAGCAATCGCCGGGATCGGATCCCGCTGCGGTCGCCTTCGACGCGGTCAAAGCCGCGGTCGCGCGAAAGACGCGCACGGTCCTGATCGACACGGCGGGGCGCCTTCAAACCAAGGTCAACTTGATGGAGGAGCTCAAGAAAATTGCCCGCATAGTCGCGCGCGAGTTGCCCGGCGCCCCGCATGAGACGTGGCTCGTGCTCGACGCCAATACGGGCCAGAATGCGCTCAGCCAGGCGGCGATTTTTGGCGACGCAGTGCCGCTTACCGGAGTGGTGCTGGCAAAGCTCGACAGCACGGCGAAGGGCGGCGTGGTGGTCGCGGTCGCGGATCGGCTTAAAATTCCGGTGCGGTTCGTGGGACTGGGCGAGGCGATCGAGGATTTGCGCGAGTTCGACGCGCGTGAGTTTGTCGATGCGCTGTTTGCAAGTGACGGCGCAAGGGAGCAGAGTGCCAGCGGTTCTTATGCAGCTTGACAGGTCAGTTAATCGAAAATTAAACTAAAAGTAGAAGATTCTTTCTCATGGCGACAGATGTATTAAAGCAATTAGACGAGCGGATTCAGGCTTCCGTGGCGCGCATCCACCAATTGCGCAAGGAAAATGAGCAACTCGCCCAGAAACTCGCGGAAACCGAAAAACGCTATGCCGATGCCGCCGGCCAGGTGAAGCAGTTGAACGCCGAGCGCCAGCAGCATGAAAACGAGCGCAACGACGTGCGAAGCAGGATCGAAAAGATTCTCACCCGCTTCGACGGGATCGATCTTGGCTGAAGATGAAGGGCGTCAACGTCCAGATCATGGGACAAAGCCTGACGGTCGCCAGCGATGGCGGCGATGAGTGGGTCAAGTCCGTGGCCGAGACGGTGGACGAAAAGATCAAGGATATCCGCGCCGGGAGCCAGACGGTCAATTCAGTGAACCTGGCAATCCTGGCTGCGTTAAATTTCGCCGAAGAGCTCGAACACCTGCGCCGGGAGCATCAAGAGCTGGTGGATCGAATCGCGGCGATGAATAAACGGCTGTCCGCGGCCATCGACGGCGAATGAGCATGAATCGTCGTGACGGCGCGCGGCATCCCAGAGGTGAGCGATTTCGGACGGGGACGGGAATGGGAATTGTGGATCTCGAAAGTGGCCTAAGCGCGGTGCTTACAAGCATGGGGCCCTTGCAATATTTTTCAACCGCAACGAAGGCTTTCGCGATGGAACGTATCGCGGATACAGGCCGGCTGTCAGCCGGATCGAGAACGACAGGCGTGCGCGATGGCGCCGCGCAATCGAGTAGTTGAGCCCGCTCCCGCCATGGCAACGACTGTGGCGGACGAAAAGAAAAATCTACGCGCGATCATGACCGCATGCCGCGATGCGCTCCCCGGCGAGCGCGCCGCCGCATGCTCGGAGATCATCGAGCGGCAATTGATCGCGAGCGAGTTCTACCGCGCCGCATCCGCGATCGTCCTCTACAAAGCTCACGGTAACGAAGTCTCGACCGACCGCATCCTGTCCGACGCGCTGGCCGCTGGTCGCGCCGTCTTCTATCCGCGCGTTGACGCGGCGGCGGGCACGATCGTCGCGCGAAGGATTCGCGATCGATCCGAACTCGCCCGCGGCGCGTATGGAATCCTCGCGCCGTCCGAGTCGTCGGAGCCTCTCGACAGCAAAAAGTTCGCGAAAATTCTCGTATGTGTTCCCGGCGTCGCCTTCGGACTCGAAGGGCAGCGGCTGGGCCGTGGCGGGGGTCACTATGATCGTTTCATCGGCCAGATGGGCCGCGAAGCGATCAGCGTGGGACTCGCCTATTCATTCCAGCTGCTCGATCGAATCCCCGAAACGGGGCTCGACCGGCGGCTAAACATCATTGTGACTGAGTCCGCCGTTCATCGAGCCTGCGAAGCGCCACTGCCAGCTCGCGGAACGCGGACCAAGGAGGTAAACCAGGGTGGCTCTAATCACCGCAATCCTGGGATTCATAGTTGGTGGCGCGGTCTTTTTCATTTGGGGAATAACGAAACAGCGTAGGGACGCCGTTAACCTGCAGGCCGCGCGCGCTCAGGCCGAAGAAATAACCAAGGAGGCTCAAACCAGGAGCCAGCTAGCAGCAAAGGAGGCCGAACTCAAGGCAAAGGATATCGTGGTCGGCGCGAAAGCCGACGCCGAGCGCGAGATGCGCGATCGCAGGCGCGAAATAGCTGCGATCGAACAGAAGCTCGAAGCACGCGAGGAGACTTTCGAAAAGCGCCAGGAAGCCTTCGAACGGCGCGAAGCCGACCTCAACCGGCGCGATCAAAGTTTGCGCTCGCGCGAGAAAAATCTCACCGATAAAGAAGAACTGCTGCAGTCACATATCGACGAGGCGCGCACCAAGCTCGAAGCCGTCGCCGGCCTGACCCGCGAGGAAGCCAAGCGCTCGCTCATGGACGAGATGATCGGCCAGGCGCGCACCGACGCTGCCAAGCACATACGAATCGTCGAAGAAGAGGCGCGCGAGGAGGCCGACCGCCGCGCCAAACGAGTCATCGCAATCGCGATCGAGCGGCTGGCCGGCGAGTTCGTCGCCGAGCGCACGGTCTCGGTGCTGGCGCTGCCCAACGACGAGATGAAGGGCCGCATCATCGGCCGCGAAGGACGCAATATCCGGGCGATCGAGGCGGCCACCGGTGTCGACATAATTATCGACGATACTCCCGAGGCGGTCGTGATTTCGTGCCACAACCCCATCCGGCGCGAAATAGCGCGCGTCGCACTCCAGCAGCTCATCTCGGATGGCCGCATTCATCCCGGTCGTATCGAGGAAGTCGTTCGCAAGGCCGAGCAGCAGGTCGAGGAATCGATCCGCGAGGCCGGTCAGCGCGCGATCATCGAGGTCGGCGTGCACGGAATCCATCCCGAACTGGTCAAGCTGCTCGGGATGCTCAAGTATCGCTACAGCTACGCGCAGAACGTGTTGATGCATTCGATCGAAGCTGCGTTCATCTGCGGCGCGATGGCCGCCGAGCTGGGGCTGAACGAAAAGCAGGCTCGTCGCGCTGCCCTGCTGCACGATATCGGCAAGGCGCTGACTCACGAGGTCGAAGGCTCGCACGCGTTGATCGGCGGTGAGATCGCCCGCAAATACGGCGAGTCGGCGAAAATCGTAAATGCGATCGCGGCGCATCATGAGGAAGTCAAGGCCGAGACGATTCTGGCGCCGCTGGTCGATGCGGCCGATGCGCTGTCGGGCGCGCGTCCGGGGGCGCGGCGCGAGGTGCTCGAGAGCTACGTCAAGCGGCTGGAGGACCTCGAGACGATCGCGAAGTCGTTCAAGGGCGTCGAAAAATGTTTCGCCGTGCAGGCCGGGCGCGAGATGCGTGTGATCGTCGAGCCCACCCAGATTTCGGACGAGGACACCGCGATGCTGGCGCGCGACGTGGCGCGCAAGATCGAAACCGATATGACCTATCCCGGGCAGATTCGGGTCACCGTCATTCGCGAGACGCGCGCGACCGAGCTCGCGAAATAACAGTTGCGCAATTCCATCCGGAGGCCCGATCGCTCGAGCGCGGTCGGGCCTCCGCGCTTTACCGCCCGCGAAGATAGAAGGTATCATCGGTCCACGATGCCCACGACGCGCGAAGTTCTCGATGCGACGATCGCATTGGAAAAACAAAGCATGGCGCTGTACGCACGCTTCGCGAAGATCTTTGCGAGCGAGCCGGGCCTGCAGGATTTCTGGTTCGCGATGGCGCGTGACGAAGCGCGGCACGTCGGCGCGCTGGACCTGGTCACCACCGTGCTCGATCAGGAATCGATGCTCGACAAGCCCAGTCCGATCTCGCTCGAAGACGCCACCATCGTGCGGCTGCGGTCGCTGCTCGAAAAGTCTCAGGGCGAGGCGATGCCCGGAATCAAGCTCGAACGCGCGCTGGAGATCGCGCTCGACGTCGAGGAAACCGAACTCGAAGATGTGGTGTCGGATCTGCTGAAGGCTTTGCAGGCGCCCGATGAGTACGAGCGATGTTTGCGCTTGCTGGTCCACGACCTGGGCGAGCTGAGCTACATGATCGAACGCCACTCGGCCAACCCGGCGTTGCTGTCGCGATGCGACGCGCTGGTCAATCGTCACGCCGAGACGCTCCGCCACACCGCGATCAAGTAGCGTCGCACGGGCTCGGTGGCGCGGGTGAGGGCCGTTGGTTATATTTGCAGACCTGCGCTGAGGAGTGGCCAAATTGGTAAGGCACCTGACTCTGGATCAGGCGATTGCAGGTTCGAGTCCTGCCTCCTCAGCCAACGATTTTTGCAAAGCGCGCGCTGCGGCGCGCGCGACGATGGTCCCATCGTCTAGTGGTTAGGACACCGGCCTCTCACGTCGGGAACGCGGGTTCGACTCCCGCTGGGATCACCAAGTAGATAAAGGGTTTTTTCACTACTTTGGCGGCTCCCAGGCCATTTGACAGCCACATTTGACAGCCACGGGATTTCAGTGAGAGTGAAACGAATTCAGGTGCTTTCAGCTGGATCACGAAAGCGCTGAACGACGCATTGCTAACGCGGTTCGTATGAGAAGCGCTCCGCGCAGAGCTAAAGAGAAGCGCAATTGAAGGAACCCGTTTCCAGCGAAGCAGAGGCCGACGATCTGCGGCTCCTGCATGTCGATGTCGAGACGACTTTTGTGATCTCCAACTCAGAGCGCATATAGCGGGAGAACGACCCAGATTGTTCATCCGGGCCGCGCCTATTCTTCGCGGGGTGCCCACAAGGCAACATCGCACGCGTTCGGCACGACGTTGGGGATCAGATCGCTCTGAGCTTACTTGCCATAGCCACGGAGGAGCCCTCATGGCGCGATCCTGATGTCCTGCCTCAATGTCTGGGAAAAGTCATCGATCTGTTGTCGCGTGGCCAACCCGTCGTGACCATCGCTCAGGGCGTCATTTACAGACTCCCGAACAGTCTGAAATGCGAGCACCCCGCGAGGATCGTGCGAGGAGATTCGGTGGAGGGCGAGCAGATGCTGGCTCGCCTCGCTGACCGGGGTCTGCCTCAGCCCATGCTTGACGCAGGTTTTAAGGGGGGCGGCGACTTCTGGGAGCCTTGGTGCGTCGCGCTCGCCGACGACGAAATTGCGTCCATCGCGTTCGCAGCTCGCATCGGCGACATCGGCGCGGAGATCGGCGTGGTGACGTTTCCGAGATCCCGTGCTCAAGGATTTGCGGCCGCCGTTACCGCCGGTTGGTCATCGCTGCCGAACCTCAGTGCCCGCGCACTCTTCTACAGCACGGCAAGGTCCAACCGATCATCTCAGCGCGTCGCCGCAAGGCTTGGTCTGCGTCTGATTGGCGCGAGTGTTCGCATCGGCTGATGACTAACCTAATGGGTTTCTATGTGCGGCAAATTTCAAACTGCGTCACTACCGAAAAACCGGGCTGGAAACGGGGCGCCTAACTTTCCTGAGAAGTGACCGGGGCGCCGTCTCCCATCCAAGTCAGCGTTCAAATTTTGCGCGAGCGCCGCGACTGTCCAGATTGGCCAAAGGGAGTTTAGGGCGGTCGCGCGCGATCGGATCGGAACTAAGCGCCGCCGAGAATCGCGTCCATCTTGTCGGCCGCGTCGCGCATCATCGCCGGCATGACGTGGCCGTACACGTTCATGGTGACGGTGATCGGGCTGTGCCCGAGGAGCTTCATGATCGCGCGCGGATGGATGCCTTGCGCGAGCAGAAGAGATGCCGCGCTGTGCCTCAGATCATGAAATCGCAAGGTGGTCGGAAGCTCGGCTTTCTTGAGCAACGCTTTGTATTCACGATGAAGAACTTTTGGCTCCACCGCTCGACCGGTCGCGCTTGTGAATACGAGTCCGGAATCTTTCCATTCGGAGCCTGCCGCTAGGCGCTCTTCGGCCTGTTTGACGCGTCGGGCCTTCAGCGCTTTGACCACTGAATCCGGGAGAGCGATCGACCGCCGGCTCCCGTCGGTCTTGGTCTCGGTTGCTTGGAGAGCACTCTTCTTTCCCTTTATGTCGGAGCCGGTGAGCAAACGCTGCAGCGACTGGCTGACGTGAAGGGTGCGCTGTTCCATATCGACATCGCTCCAGCGCAGTCCGAGCACCTCGCCTCGTCGGAGACCAAGCGTAAGTGTCGTCACGTAAACTGGCTCAAACCTCGAACCCTTTGCCTCTCCAAGCAGCTTGCGAGCGCCCTCCGGATCGAGCGGTTCGATCTGCTTTCGCGTAATACGCGGAGGAGTAACGAGCGCGGCGCTATTGCGGGCGACCAGCCCCCACTTCAATGCCTGTGCTAACGCGCTTCGCAATACGGTTCCGATATTCGCAACAGTTTGTGGCGAGCGTCCCTGCTTATTCTCCTCGGTACCGTTCTTTTTCTTTACCTTGTACGGCTGGCTCTTCTCGTCCAGCAGCTTCTGGACATGCTGAGGCGTGAGCTTGTGGAGCTGAATCTTTCCCAACGTTGGTTTGATGTGAAGGCGGGCGATTGCTGAAAAACTCTCATGGCTTCGCGGTTTCGCCTTCGCCTTGAGAGTGTGCTTCAGCCAATGATCGAGAAACTGTGCGACGGTCTGTCGCTCGGTCCGGACCGGAAGGCCACGAGACTGATCGGAACGAGCTTTGAGCAGTTCATCTCGCACCTCCCCGGCTGTTGCGGCGTAGAAATGTCTTCGCTTACGCTTGCCGTCTTCCCAGCCCATATTGAGAGAGCCGACCCAGCGCCCATCTTTGCGCTTGAAGATCGATCCCTCGTTTGTTCCGCGCTTCGCCATCAGACTAGCGCTCGGCGATCCACCTCTTGACCTGCTCGATTCCGGTGCCGAGGCGCTTCGCAATTTCCCGGACAGACAGCTTTTGATCGCGCAGCTGGCGAGCCTCGAGCTTCCGGCGCGAGTACAACCTGATGCGACATGCGTTCGAGCACGTCTTTCGGTTCGTTCGGTAACCTGATCCTTCCGGCGCCACGAGCATCGGCTTCTTGCAACCCTCGCAAAGGCGGAACTTGCGAAAATCAGCGATTGCGCTTGCGAGCTGAAGCCAGAGACAACCGATCAACGTATCCGGGACGATGAAGAGGCCCATCTTCTTGCGATCCGGAGCTATCCAAAGGAGCCGGGGAGCGACCAACTCATCCAGAGATTTGTTAACCTGTGTGTGGCGAATTACTGATTTCCCCAAGAATCAGCAATTCGCCACACACACGGCTCGCCAGCAGTATGCTGAGGTAAATCACGTAGGCGTTCAGGCCCAGGCAGCTCAGTTCCAGCGACGAGCCTTTCACAAGATCGAAAAAACCGCCCAGCGATCCAGCGGTGCCGATGAAATACCACAACGGTGCAATCGCGCGGTGCGGCGTACGGTCGACGGCGCGGCTCAGGCACAAAAGCGAGACGCCCGAGGCGATCGCGGCTATATCGCCGTCTATCCTCATTTTGGCCATCGCTGTGCCGATGAAAACGGTCCAGAACAGGATACTGAAAAAGCCGA
>Ga0187862_10005410_pt1 | contig 11828 bp, 9 predicted proteins | sample June2016WEW_10_1_FD_133003 | JGI IMG/M metagenome (GOLD analysis project Ga0187862, IMG submission 133003) | Peatland microbial communities from SPRUCE experiment site at the Marcell Experimental Forest, Minnesota, USA - June2016WEW_10_150 | ecosystem: Environmental > Terrestrial > Soil >...
CCATAGGCCACGTACTTACCGTCTTCGGCTGCAAACCACCAGTCGAGCGCAACGGTGCCGTCGGTGGACATTTTGTTCACGTCAACCAGCACGCGGTCTTTTGTGCTCAGTCCGTCGCCTGGTTCGCCGTTCACGCCCTCGCGCACATAAAGGATGGGTTGGTTCTGGTTGCCTGCGCGGCGGGTATAGAAGTAGTACTTGCCACCCATCTGCGGAGCTCCGACGGTGCCAATCTCCAGCAATTGCGAGAGACGCGCATTGATCTTGTCTCGCCCAGGAAGCGGGTCAAGGATGGCGCGAGTGTAGCTGAGTTCCTGCTCGACGTAGAGCTGGGTGTCGGGATCGTTCGGATTTTCCAGATAGCGGTAGGGATCGACGATTTTGTGACCCTGGACTGTGTCCTCGACCGGGGCAACTTTGGCTTTTGGAGGACCGGCCAAACCGGGAGGAACGGTGGAATCCCCGGCTGGAGAGTCCTCCGCATGGACGATGGCAACCACAGCGATGAGAAGAATCAGGAAAAAAGTCAGCAAACGCGGACCTCCCAGCATAAACACCTCACGCCTGTTGTGGACGAAGCGCCGAGGGTTAGGTTAGCAGAACCTTGGCCCGATGGACGCGCCCCTTGGGCAGGATCGACGGCCTTCAGTGATCTGGGTGCTCGTAACCTGCCTCCGTAGTCTGGAGACTGAAGACTGCTCCGATTCAGTGGAGACGATGGCCGTTCGACTTCAGGAGGAGGCCCAATGGGCGCGTTTGAATGGACGGAAATATACGCTGTAAAGGTCGCAGGATTTGACCGCCAGCACCGGACTTTATTCCGCACAGTGAACGAACTGAATGAAGCACTGCGTGCGGGCCACGGCAAGGACGTTGTGGGCAAGGTTTTGCAGCGACTGATTGAGTACACGGCGAGCCATTTCGCCGAGGAAGAAGCTGCGATGGAGAAGAACGGATACCCGGAGTTCGCGGCGCACAAGGCTGAGCACAAAGCGCTGGTCGAGCAAGTGCTCAAGTTTCAGAAGGACTTTCAGGCGGGCAAACCAGGCGTAACCACGTCGCTGATGCCGTTTCTGCAGCGGTGGCTATGCAACCACATTTTGCAGACGGACAAGAAATACGGTCCGTTTCTGAACGAAAAAGGGATCCACTAACACGCTGCAGGACGAAACTGGCGGAAAGCGGAGAGCATGGGGAAAAAGTCGGAACGCGGACCGGGCGGGTGAGGTTTAGGGCGGCGGTGGAAAAGCAGTTGGTTGCGGAGACACGCGGAGAAAACCCTCTGGGGAGGGATGCGCCGCTGGTGTTGTTGTTCCCAATTGCCGTCACCTCTGATATGATTTTTCTGTAAGATCGGCACGCGGCAGCGTGCCTCCACTCCTCAGTAGCTCAATGGCAGAGCATCCGGCTGTTAACCGGAGGGTTGTAGGTTCGAGTCCTACCTGAGGAGCCATTCTTTCAATGGCTTGCAACTGCTGGAATCACTTTGGAATCATTCTTCAGCGCAAGCCCCGCAATTTTCGAGCTGGCCTGCTCCATCTCATCAGTCACGATGTCCCCGGCCCTTTGCAGGGCCCTCCAATATCCCGTGCAGGAGTACGGGAGACGGCCGAGCCACGCCTCGATGCGCGAGTGTCCACGTTTCGGAAAACTGTCCAGAAGCTGGAAATAGCAAAATGCAACACCGCTGTTCGACAACCTCGAAAAGACGTCCTTAACTGAAGCAATATCAATAACTTGCTAAGAGATCATCGGCTCTTTTTCGGTTCGGTCGCCAAAGTGCTTCAGTGACTTGTGCAGTATCTAGGAGACATTATGCTGACCGTCGCGTTCGTACTGTACTTTGAGTTACCTGCACTCTTCGTTGTAGCAGTGACACTTCGTAATCTGCTCTTCGGTGATGTGGTCTAAGCCAACCGCTGAGGGCCAACCATGTAGGCCCCGGAGGTGGAGCGGACCGGAAAGTTGGTATTTACGTATGAGTAACAAAATCAAAAGGAGACGCAAAATGAGATCGAAATTGATGTGTGTATTGGTAACGATGAAAATGTCTAGAGCATTACTAGTAGCGATGGTGCTGCTTTGCAGTACGTTGGGACTAGCGCAGGGGGGTGGTTTTTCGGGTAACAACGAGGTTCAGTCCTTGGCTTTGACGGGTGGCATTATGACGGGGCCGATTGTCGGGGACGCGAGGTTTACCGATCCAGTTGAAGGCCCGTCCACTGGTGGATTGTTACTGACAGATGACAACGGCAACAGCATCGGTATTGGAAAAGCCGCAGGCTCACACTTTGTGAGCATCAATACTGGCGATGGTGTGTACTCACTTACCATGCGCGGCGGCTCCAATCCGGGGATGCAGATTTTCAACAGCAATACCAATGGGTTTATTCAACTGAACGAACATGGTATCGCTTTGTACGCAGGTGGATCGGATCTGAGTAACTCTATAAGCCTAGGTTTACCCGGCGGCGAAGTTGGGTTAAAGGTTTTTGCAAAGAACGCAGACGCCGTCGCTGGTGGCCTAGTCGCTGGCAACTTGTACCGCACCGGAACCGACCCCGACGTTGTATGTGTAGTACATTAAACTGAAGCCTGAGGAACCGAGCCGATGCTCGGCAGCGCGGGAGTCTACCCTCTCGCGCTGTGCACCGCAACGGGGAACTCCACTTCTCCATTTCACGCCGAGCCAAAAACATGCTCAGTGCTGTGGCCCAACGCGCAGCTTGGAACCACATCTCCATATTTTTCGGAGCGACGGCCTATCGCAGATGATTCCCACTACTTGCCATTCCGCGCCGCGTTGGCTATCACGGGATCCTCAGTCGCATGCTTTTCCTTGATCTTTGCGAGTATTTCGTAAACCGTGGCTCTGCCTATCCCTAGAATTTCAGCCGCTCGGGTCTTGTTGCCACCAACCCGTTCCAAGACGTACAACACATGCCGGGTTTGCACTTCTTCCATCGATAAAGTGGCGTCGTCCAGGGCAGTGTTGTTGATTGACAGACCTCGCAAGGGTTCTGGAAGATCGCCCAGGTCGATAGTATTTCCTTCCGTCATCATCGCGGCGTTCCCAATCACATTCTCTAACTCCCGCACGTTGCCCGGCCAAGCGTAGGTTGCCATTCGCCTCTGGGCACGTCGTGTAATACCATTGATCTTTTTCCCGTATTGAGTTGCAAACTTGTTAACGAAGTGTTTTTGCAACAGCGGTAAATCCTCTTTTCGTTCCAGAAGCCGCGGTAGCGGGATCTCGACCATAGAGAGTCGGTAGTAAAGATCCTCTCGGAACTGTCCGTCTGCAACCATCGCGCGCAATTGGCGATTAGTAGCGCCGATCACGCGTACGTCGACGGCACGAGTTGCGGGTGAACCGACGCGCTGTACCTCTTTTTGCTGTAGAACACGGAGCAGTTTCGCCTGTGCCGGCAGAGATAGCTCGCCAATTTCGTCCAGAAACACAGTACCCCCGCTAGCGTTTTCAAAAAGACCTATCTTGTCCTGAGTGGCACCAGTGAAAGCTCCCCGTACGTAACCGAAAAGTTCACTTTCTATGAGTGTCTCCACCAATGCCGAACAATTGCAAATCACAAACGGGCCGGACCCATACGGACTCAAACGATGAAGGGCCCGTGCTACCAGTTCCTTGCCGGTTCCCGTTGCCCCGGTGACAAGAACTGTCTGGAAATGTGGGGCAACACGACGAACTTTGGCAAATGTGTCCAGCATCACCGGACTGCGCCCGATCATCCCCTCCAACTGAAAGGTCTCGATTAAGGCATGGTCCAAATGGAGGGCCCGCTGCCTTTTCTTAGCATCTGCTATCAGCACCGAAATCCGATTGCGGAGTTTGGTTATGTCCAAAGGCTTCGTTAAGTAATCGCATGCTCCTTTTTGAATCGCCTCCACGGCAGAGTCGGTGGAGTAGTGAGCAGCCATGAGGATGACATTCGCTCCTGGATCGGCGGCCACCATTCGATCTAACATCTCCATCCCGTTCATCTTTGACAGCAAGAGATCAAGCAATACGACATCGGGACGAGCGCGTAGGAAGAGTTCAAGTCCCGCTTCCGCATCGCTGGCCGTCAAGATCTCAAGACCGTCGTGAGCCATTGCCTCGGTAATGAGTTCCAGATTCTGAGGTGTGTCGTCTATGGCTAACAGTTTCAGGGTAGTGCCCCTTTGGGTTCAATAGTAAGCCCAGCTTGGCACGCGGAAAACGTGGCGGCTACATTACGGAAGTCATAATGTGCCTCCGAGTAACCGTCGTCGGTTGTGTCGTTGTCTTCGTCTTCCTCTTTCTCGTCGTCTGGTCTTGTCGCAGGAGGAGAATCGGGAGCGCCCGCGTGATCAGGAGGGTCTGGGTCGAGAAATTCGGGGCGCGATATCTGCGACGGCTGTAGGTGACGGCCGGGCTTCCACTGTATAGGCGTTCATCAAAAGCGCCTGAGCAGCGGCGTGGTCTCCGGGTCGGGCAAAGAAGTACCCTTGCGCAAGTTCGAAGTTCAGCTGTTTGAGCAGGCTGACCTGCTCTGCCGTTTCAGCGCCCTCTGCTACGACCTTCAGACCAAGGTTGTGAGCCAGCATAATGATGATGCGCACGATCTCACTGTCCGTGTCCATCTTAGAAATGAAAGTACGATCAATCTTCAAAGTGTCCACCGGGAACCCCTGCAATCGACCCAGCGAAGAGTACCCCGTTCCGAAATCGTCAATACTCAAGTGAACTCCCAATGTCTTCAGTTCCGAGAGAACCAGGCTCGATCTTTGCGGATCTGCCATCGCGATGTTTTCAGTAATCTCTACGTCGATGCTGCTCGGATCGATTCCAACTTCTGCTAGAATGGCTCCGATCTGAGACGCCAAGTCCGGCTGGGCAAACTCCTTGGGGGTGACGTTCACGCTTATTGTCAGCGGCGGATCGCAAGGAAATTGCGAGTGCCATGCACGGAGTTGTTGGCTGGCTTCGCGAAGCAACAGACGGTTCATTGGCAGGATGATTCCTGTCTCGTCAGCGATCTGGATGAAGTGGGCAGGTGACAGGAGGCCTTCAGGCCGTAGCCATCTACTCAGCGCCTCGAATCCCACAATCTTTCCGCTCTGTAGGGACACAATGGGCTGATAGTGAACTCGGAATTCGCCCAGTTCCAGTGCCCGGCGCAGGTCGGTTTCGAGGCGCAATCTCTTGACGGCAGAGGCGTGCATCACGTTATCGAAGACCTGACAGCGTGCTTTTCCTTCCCGTTTGGCTCGGTACATCGCTATCTCGGCATCGCGTACCACGTCTTCTGAATTCGTGTATGAAGTTGCACAAAAGGCGATCCCGATGCTGGCGGTCGTCACCACGTCTTGTCCTTCCACGCCCAAAGGAATGGCCAATCGCTCCTGAATGCGCTCCGCAACCCGAATGGCATCGCCGCAATCTCTAAGGCCTTCCAACAGAATGGTGAATTCATCGCCGCCCAGTCTTGCTAAACTCGCTTCGCTCGCAACAGGGCTTGTACCTTGCGTCAGGACCGAGCGCGAAATGGTATCGACACCCCGAATGGAAGCTGTCAATCGGCGAGCAATCTGTATCAGAAGGGCGTCTCCTGCCGCATGACCCAAGCTGTCATTGAAAACCTTGAATTCATCGAGATCAATGAACAACACCGCGAACTTATAGCTTTTGTGCCTCTGGGAAAGCGCAATTACATGTTGCACGCGATCTAGAAACAGGGTGCGGTTCGGCAGGTTGGTCAGAGGGTCATGCAAAGCATTGTGCGCGATTGTCTCTTCGGCTCGCTTCCGCTCCGTGATATCACGATTGACGATGACAAGTTTCTCGACCTGACCCTTTTCATTTGGAATCGCGGTGGCGACTGATTCCAGAACGCGCCACGTCCCATCCTTGTGGCGTATGCGATATTCAAGTCGCTCTCCTCGTCCAGTGAGTCGCGTTTTCTCTGCCGCTTCCAGCACACGCTGCTGATCCTCGGGATGGATTTGCTTCACTGACGACGTTAACATCAATTCCTCCGGCGAATACCCGAGAACTTTCTGGTACGCCGGGCTGTTATAGAGCCGATTCCCCGCGCAATCGATGACCGCGATCATGTCGGCTGCGTTCTCGGTGATGACTTCAAAAAGCTGATTGTGCTGGATCAGTTCACGGCGAATTCGCTGGAGTTGAAGTTGCTGGTAGACGGTGTAGATATCGAATAGGAGCACGAGACATGCCAACCCGCGCACCCACTCCTTGAGATCAAGCCACTCGGAGTACTCCAAGAGGTGGGGGCCGGAGAAGGTCAGAGACACGATGGCAGCCGTCAACACTAACGTGACAGTGACGGCAAATCCCCACAGCCACCACTCGCGTGCTTCGACCTGCCGTGTCGGTTTCGTGCGGCGTTGCTTATGTTGTTCGTTATTCAAGGCCAATTCGACGCAATGCAAGCATTAGAGCTATTAGTGTGAGAGCTATGAGGGGAATGTGAAAGTTACGAAAGGTATAAAACAACAACAGCTATGCTCTACCGCTGGCGTCAGTTTCCTGAGTCTTGGGGGCAGCTGCGCCTTTTTGGCAAGTTCTCTCAAGATCTCTTGCGGGAGGGGCCAGCACGCTTGAAGAGCGGAAGGGAATGCGGCCCAAACTTCAGTAACGCCGAGTGTGATTTAGATCACACTGGTATGTATGATCGATGGTCATAATACCGGTTAGTGTCCGAGTAGTTTTATGCCCAGGCGGTCTCGAACCCTAAGGGTGAGCAAGTTCGACTCGACGGTCGCCTGTTCAGCTTCGACGCACAGAGACCCACCGCGACGTCTGCTGCGAAGTGTTCGGATCGTGCTTGCGGCAGATATTGAGGGATTTAACAAGTTTTTTTTCCAAACCTTGACCCGAACCGGGAGAATACCCACTAGGAGTTCACGCTGAAAAGTAAACACATAGGACTGAGATTGGGCACGGCATTTGCTGTATTGATTGCCATGTTGGTGGGGATCGGGGAGTCAGGACTCCGCCGAATGAAAGAGATCGATGAAAACCTTAGCGACATCACTGGCAGGCGATCAGCCAAACTGCAACTAGCACGGGAAGCGTTGAAGTTGTCCAATCGCAACAGTCGCGTCACCATGCAACTATTTCTCGTGCAAAATAGAGCACAGACCGACAGGCTGTTGGCCGCAAGGGCTGAGAATACCAGGAAGATTTCGGAATTAGTGGCGAAGATCAGTAGCCGTTGTGAGTCAGCGGAGGAGGAACAGCAGCTATCGGCGGTGGAAGGAGCGAGAAAGCTATATATCGATGGCTACCTGCGAGCTATACATTTGCTTGTCGATGAAGGGAAACGCGACGCAGCGGTAGCGGTCATGGACAATGAAGCACTTCCGGCACTTCTCAACTATTACAAGGGTTGGGACGCGTTCGTGGACTTTCAGGACAACCAACTGAACATCGCTACCAGGCAAGCTGAGGTTGACTACGCCAAGGCCAGTCGCCTTGCCTACTTACTGATTGTGCTAGCAGTAATCGTCGCTGTCGCTATCGCGATATTCACGACCCGCGAGGCGGCCCGCGAGATTGCCGCGCGAATTGACGCACAGAAAGAAGTTAGTGACCTCAATGCGGCTCTCGAAGAAAGGGTGATGCAACGTACCGGAGAGCTCAGCGACGCAGTCAAGCATCTAGACTTGCAGGCTGCGGCTCTAAAAGCCGCCGCCAATGCCATTGTTATCACAGATTTACACGGCACGATCGTCTGGGCGAACCATGCCTTCACGACCATGACTGGCTATAGTCAGGAAGAGGCTTTAGGCAAGAATCCTCGCATGTTGAAATCCGGAGAGCAGCCCGAAAGCTACTATGCCGAGTTGTGGTCAACCATCTCGTCGGGCAAGCTCTGGAAAGGCGAGATTGTTAACAGGCGCAAAGATGGAACAACCTACACCGAAGAGATGACGATCACGCCTGTGGCCCAACGGTTCGGCGATACGACCGATACTTACTTCATCGCCATCAAGCAGGACATTACCGAGCGAAAGCAGGCGGAGCAGGCCCTGAGGACCTCAGAGAAACGCTATCGTCTTCTATTCGAACGCAACATGGCGGGGGTCTTTCGCACCACGTTGGAAGGGCGCTTTCTGGAGTGCAATCACGCCGGCGCTCGCATGCTTGGCTATGACTCGCCCGAGGAAATCATGGCCCTCCCGGTTACGAGTTTGTATCACACGACTTCTGGTCGCGAAGCTTTACTGACAAGACTCAAATTCGAGAAAAGCCTTACAAACTACGAGATGAAGTTTCAGCGCAAAAACGGTGATTTCGCTTGGGCGATCGGAAATATAAGTGTCGTCAACGACGATTCAGGCGCCTGCGGGATTATTGAGAGCACGCTCGTCGACATCACAGACCGCAAAGCCGCCGAGAAACGGGTCCAATTCCTCGCCTATTACGATGCTCTTACGGGATTGCCCAATCGGACCCTCCTTCAGGATCGGTTAGCCAAGGCACTCGCCGGTGCTCGTCGGCGGAAGGACAAAGTTGCGCTTCTGTTCCTCGATCTCGACAAATTCAAAGACATCAACGACTCGTTCGGGCACTCGGTCGGCGACCTTGTTCTAAAACAGGTCGCAGAACGGCTGATGAAATGGGCGCGTGAACAGGACACCGTGGCCCGGGTAGGTGGAGACGAATTCCTCATCGTGCTCACCGGCGTAAAGGACATCCCCGACGTAGCCGTTGCCACTAAGCGGCTCATGGATACGTTGACCGCTGAATTCGTCGTTCAAGGTCACTCTCTCGGCATTCGTTGCAGCCTCGGCATCAGCGTTTTCCCGGATCACGGTGCGGACTGCGAAACCCTGATCAAGGATGCCGATGCGGCTATGTATTGCGCCAAAGAGAGTGGACGTAACGACTTTCGGTTCTTTACGAAGGAGATGAATGCTCAGGTTGTGGAGCGATTGACTTTGGAAAGCAGCTTGCGACTGGCACTCGACAGAGAAGAGCTCTTTCTGGTGTATCAACCGCAGATAGAAATTGCCACTGGAAGGGTCATCGGACTGGAAGCACTCCTCCGCTGGCAACACCCGGAGCTGGGCCTTGTACCACCCGATAAGTTCATACAAATTGCGGAGAACAGCGGCCTGATCATGCCCATCGGTGAATGGGTGCTCAGGACTGCCTGTTGTCAGGCCCGGAAATGGCAAGACGAAGGGCTTCTCGCCGTGCCGGTGGCGGTAAATGTGTCAGCGGTACAGTTTCGCCAAGCGAGCTTCTGCGAACTCATCGGCCGAGTGCTCTGGGAAACCGGCCTTGCCCCCCAATACCTCGAACTGGAGCTCACAGAAAGCCTCTTGCTATCTAATGCAGACACGATGTCCTCAGTTCTTCAAGACTTAAGGGCCATGGGATTGAAGCTAGCGATTGACGATTTTGGGACCGGCTATTCCAGCCTCAGCTACTTGAAGCACTTTCCGGTCAGCAAGCTCAAAATCGACCGTTCGTTTATCCGGGATGTCGCCGTGAATCTTGATGACGCGGCGATCACAACCGCAATAATCAGCATGGCAAAAAGCCTGAGTCTTAAGGTGATTGCCGAAGGCGTCGAGGACGAAGCACAAATGTCATTCCTGCGGGCCCATCAGTGTGACGAAATCCAAGGCTACTACTTCAGCAAGCCTTTGGCGGTTGACAAAGTTGCCTACAAACTGCGAGGCGACCATCCGGAAGCGTACGTCCGAGGCCACGCAAGTGGGAAACAATCGTGACCGAGGACGTTATAAGGAGTGTATTTCATTATGGCAACCGCCCTAGCGCTCTTAGTGTCCGCTGATCCAGTAACAATTCAGCAGGTCAGCCACGCCCTACAAGAATTGTCTATCTCGCCCGATGTCTGTCAGGAAGTGCCAGCGTCGATTCACCTATTGAACCGCCAAAAGTTCGATGCCGTTATCGTTGATCTCCAGCTAGGAGAACAGAGCGGACTGATTCTGGACGAGGTGCATCTCTCATCATCAAACCGAACGGCGGTTACGTTTGCCATCAGCGGCAGTGATGCGGAGGGCACACCTTTCCGGAAGAAGTCGGAGTTTGTCTTCGAAAGACCTCTTTCTGCTCAGTCAATCCGCAACACACTCAAGCCTGCTTACGGACTGATTCTGAGAGAGCGACGGCGCTATTTCCGGTGTCCCATCTCAATCCCCGTTACCATCCTGAGACAAAGCATGCCGGAAGTTCACTGTTACAGCGTGAACATCAGCGAAGGGGGCATGGCCGTGAGTACGTTCGTTCCGCTCATCGCCGGAGAAGAGGTGCAGGTTCAGTTCACTTTACCGGATCACAAAGGAACATTCTTGGCAGAGTCGAAAATCTGCTGGTCGAAATCGGACCGTCTCGGTGTTCGCTTTGTGTTTCTTTCGCAGGAGCACAAATCTGAGCTACAGGGCTGGCTTTCACAAAAGCTGGAAGAGACGCTTCCGGAATTCGTTGCTCGGAAATTCCAATCCAAAGTGCTCTTGGTCGACGACAGCAAGTTTCTCCGGATGGCCAATGAGCTCGCTTTGTCCAAAGCCGGTTTCAAGGTCAGCACCGCCGCCAATGGCGAGGAAGCGTTGCAGGTCGCTAATGACACCCCCCCCGACGTCATCCTGCTCGACATGATGCTGCCCAAGATCAGCGGTCCGGAAGTCCTAAGATCCCTGAAAGCAAATCCCGCCACCATGGGCATTCCGGTCATCGTGCTGACCAGCCTGTCGCAGAGGAACGAAGAGAAACTCCTCAGCGAAGGCGCGGCGGCCTATTTCGAGAAGTCCACTCTGGAACTCGACAAGAACTCTGATCGCCTAGTAGCTACGGTAGAGACGGTGCTCGGCCGGGCCAATCACCAGAAAAGGATGAATCTTCGTTTACACGCCTTAGCCCGCAAAAAAAAGGCCACTGATGACTGAACGACTGTCCCGGTTCCGAAAGCGATTTTCATTTTCCCTATAGATCAAGTGAAGCCCACAACGCCAGACCTCTATCGCGGTTGCCGCCCTTGGCCTTCTTCATGGGGATACGCCATCGGAACAAGAGGAGTTTGCGGGAGAGCGGTAAACCATGTCCGCCTCTTCGGATTGCAGGCATGAAAGCTACCGCACCGCCAAACTGATTCCAAGAATCACTTCCTTGCTCATCATGTACTTACAAGGACTAAGATTTGCCAGCCGTGCCTGCTAAGTTCTTTGGTTGACGTTTTCAGGCAGTTTCGAGTCCTACCTGAGGAGCCATTCTTTTCAGCGGCTTACTGTACAACAACATTTTCAGCCTCCTGCGACTTTGTGGACTTTTTGAGGGACCCCCTGACCGGCGCGACCAATCCTTGCCGCATTGCCTTTTTAGTGGGGCAGACACCATACATCTTTGATCTTGCAAAGCCGTGCAAGCATCTCTTCATACTCTTTGTTAATGGCGTCTCTTTCCTTCACGCCAAGAAACTGGACCATGTATCCATGGGGACCATGGCTGCTTTCGCCGGTCACGGTAGCCGCTACTGTGGTTTCGATGTTGCGGTCGCCGAAGTCTGAACCGGTTGGTCTGAGGCTGTTTTGGATAGGATACCGGCCTGCGTTTGTTTCTTAGGTGGAATCTCGGTTCCAGCTGGATAGATGAAGATCTGGACCGTCCCCCAGCTGGCATCCGAACTCGCATCCGTCTGCTTGCCCATTCCCAGAGTCTTGAGCTGACTATCGTCAAATCCGAAGTTCTCGACTAAGTACTCGCGCACCACCATGGCTCGGGCTTCGGTTAGCACCAAGTCCTTCTGGGTATCGCCTTCCATGCCCGCGGATACCACGATCACCGCGAA
>Ga0187862_10005411_pt1 | contig 11826 bp, 8 predicted proteins | sample June2016WEW_10_1_FD_133003 | JGI IMG/M metagenome (GOLD analysis project Ga0187862, IMG submission 133003) | Peatland microbial communities from SPRUCE experiment site at the Marcell Experimental Forest, Minnesota, USA - June2016WEW_10_150 | ecosystem: Environmental > Terrestrial > Soil >...
CAGACTCCCGCAAGAAGTCGCCCATCATTTTCTATTCTGTTTTTTTTAGTTTGTTGCTTCTCCCCGCTGGTTTGCTTGCGCAGGAAACCACCTCGCCGGCCGCGGCGAATCCTCTAGGCGACACGATGCGCCTCACTTTGCAGCAATCTGTCGCTCTTGCTCTCAAGCAGAATCCCACGCAACAGATCGCTGTTCTGACTGCCGCAGAAAGCGTACAGGACAAAAACATCGCTCGCGCGGACCTGCTGCCTCAGGCAAATATGAAAGTGGCGGACTCTGCCAATCGCATCAATCTTCAGTCCGAATTTGGCGGAAAGCCCCTTGTCCCGGGCTTTAGTTTCCCAGGGCACATTGGGCCCTATCAGATCTTCTCTGCTGGCCCCAGTTTCGGCACGTCCATACTGGATCTGTCTCTTTGGAAAAAGTACCAGGCGTCGCGCAGCAACGTGGATGCCAGCCAGGCCAATAGCCTTTCTACTCGCGAGCAGGTCATCCTGCTGGTGGTATCGCAGTACATTGGTACGTTGCGGGCCGTGGCCAATGTGGAAGCTTCCAAATCGCGCGTTGACCTTGCCCAAGCACTGTACGATCAAGCCGCTGACCTGCAAAAGGAAGGCGTGGGCACGGGCATCGACACCCTGCGTGCCAACGTCGAGCTGCAAAACGAGAAGCAGCGCTTGATTGAAGCGGAAAACGACCGCGATGCTTCGCTTTTTGGCCTCAGCAAACTTCTGAACCTCGATCCGCGTCAGAAAATCGCGCTCGCGGATTCACTGAGTTTCTTTGAAACGCCGCAACCCGACGTCGAAGCCAGTATTGACGCGGCTCTCGCCAGCCGTCAGGAGTGGAAAGCACTCCTCGCCGAGGAAAAGGTCGTTCACTACGAAAAGCAGGCAGCACAATTCACCTGGCTGCCTTCTTTGCGTTTTGACGGCGACTGGGCCTATCTCGGCACTTCCGTCAACAACGGCATTCCCACTTACCAATATCAGGCCAGCGTGAATTTCCCGCTGTTCACCAGCGGCAGAATCCGCGCCGAGGTCGTCAAGGCCAACCTGGAAGTGCAGAAACTCCAGCAGCAGAGGGCTGATCTGCGCAATCAGATTGCCCTCGACGTGAAAACCGCTCTGCTAAACCTCGATTCAGCCCGTAGCGAAGTTCAGGTGGCCAATCTCGGTGTTGATCTGGCGAAGGAAGAGGTCAACCAGGCCCGCGATCGTTTCAAGGCCGGTGTGGCTAACAATATCGAAGTGATTTCCGCGCAGGATTCCCTGGCGCGTGCCAACGACAACCAGATCCTGGCGCTCTACCGCTTCAACCAGGATCGCGCGGATTTCGCGCGTTCGGTTGGACAAATGGAAAAGACGTACTCGAAGTAAGGATGAGGGGCCGATGAGTGTTGAAATTGAAGTTGGACTGGAAAACGCGGCAAACGTCAAAGTGCCGCCAGCCGAGCCGCGCAAGCCCAATTTGAGCCCCGAGGGCCTTCTCAGCCCCAGAACGCGGCGCCTGCTGATCATCGGCGGGGTGCTGCTGCTGGCCTTCTCGATTGGACTCTTTTTATATTTTCATAACCGCGAAACGACGGACGACGCTCAGGTTGACGGCCACATCACTCCTATCGCGGCGAAGATCTCTGGCCGTATCTCCAAAGTGCTCGTGGATGACAATCAAGCCGTGAAGGCCGGCCAGATTCTCGCCCAGATCGACCCGGGCGATTATCAGGCTGCCGTGGATCAAGCCAAGGGCGCGTTGGCTCTGGCGGAAGGCGAAGCGCGTTCGGCTGGCGTGGATGTTCCGCGCACCAGCGAAACCGTCGCCAGCGGACAATCCAGCGCGGATGCACAGCTCGCTGGCGCTCAAGCCGACCTGCTCCGGGCACAATCTTCCTACGAACAAGCGCAAACCGCGGACCTCGCTGTTGCCCAGGCCAACGTGGACCGCAGCCGAGCCAACGCCCAACTCGCCAAGTCCGACCTCGAACGCTATACGCCCTTGATGGAAAAGGGTGAAATTTCCAAACAGCAATTTGACGCCGCCAAAGCCAACGCTGATGCCAGCCTCAGCGCCCTCACCGCCGACGAACAACGCTTTGCCCAAGCCAAGCGCAATGTGGACGTCACACGGGCGATGCTCGAAGCCGCCAAAGCCCGCGTCGAACAGGCCCAGGCAGGCGTTAGTTCCGCCCATGCCGACCAGCGCCGTGTGGCCATGCGTTCCGACGACGCCCAGGCCAAACTCGCAAAGGTGGACCAGTCACGTGCCGCGCTTGACGCCGCCCTCCTCAATCTCAGCTACTGCAACATCGTCGCTCCCGTGGATGGCGTTGCCACGCACAAGCAAGTCGAGCCCGGACAAATCGTCCAGCCGGGCCAGGGCTTGCTCGTGGTTGTGCCCCTGCGCGACGTCTGGGTCACCGCCAACTTCAAGGAAACTCAGCTTGAAAAAATGAAACCTGGCCAAAAGGCCTATCTGAAGGTGGATACCTACGACAAGACCTTTACCGGCCATGTTGATTCCATCTCTGGCGCCACCGGTGCCGTACTCAGCATGCTCCCGCCGGAAAATGCCACCGGCAATTATGTCAAGGTCGTTCAGCGCATCCCGGTGAAAATTATCCTGGATCCAATTCCCACGGACGTGGCCGTGCTCCGCCCGGGCATGAACGTCGAAGCAACTGTAATTACCAAATAGACGAATCGCAGAACTAACGAGCTATGCTGCAGAGACTGATATCGAAACTGCGTATGCCGGACGGCTCAGTCAACCCCTGGGTGATTGCCGTTACCGTCACGCTGGCCACCTTTATGGAAGTGCTGGACACTTCCATCGCCAACGTCGCGCTCCCGCACATTTCCGGGAGCCTTTCCGCCGGTGCGGACGAATCCACCTGGGTCCTCACTTCGTATCTCGTTTCCAACGCCATCGTGCTGCCGCTTTCCGGATGGCTTTCCTCCATCCTGGGCCGCAAACGCTTCTACATGAGTTGCGTCGCCCTCTTCACCGTAAGTTCTTTCCTCTGCGGTCTGGCTCCCAGCCTCGGAATGCTGGTTCTATTTCGCATTATGCAAGGCGCCGGCGGCGGCGGTTTGCAGCCCAGCGAACAAGCCATCTTGGCCGACACTTTTCCGCTCAGCAAACGCGGCATGGCCTTTGCTGTTTACGGCATCGCCGTGGTTGTGGCCCCCACCATCGGCCCGTGGCTCGGCGGATGGATCACGGATAGCTATTCCTGGCGCTGGATTTTCTACATCAACATCCCCGTCGGCATCATCTCCCTTTTTCTTACGTATTTGCTCGTGTCCGATCCGCCGCACATGAAGCGCGTCAAGCTCACTCAAGGCTTCCGCATCGATTACATCGGCCTCGGCCTCATCAGCTTGGGCCTCGGCAGCCTCCAGATCGTCCTTGATAAGGGTCAGCGCGATGACTGGCTCTCTTCCGGCTTCATCCGCATCTTCCTCGCTCTCATGATCACCGGCGTCGTTGCCGGCGTTCTGTGGGAACTCCGCGCCAAAGATCCTGTGGTCGATTTCCGCATGCTGAAAAACCGCAATTTCGCCATCGCCACCACTGCCATGTTCTTCCTCGGCTTTGTGCTCTATGCCAGCACCATGCTGATCCCAACCATGCTCCAGGAACTATTCGGCTATTCCGCCGAACTCGCCGGCCTCGCCCTCTCTCCTGGCGGCCTTCTCATCATGTTCTGCATGCCCGTCGTGGGCTTCCTCGTCTCTCGCGTGGACCCGCGCTATCTCATCACTTTTGGCTGTACCGTTTCCGCCTCCGCCTTGTTCGTCATGGCTGGATGGAGCTTGAGTCTCGATTTCCGCCACGCCGTTCTGGGAAGAATGTTGCAGGCTTTTGGCCTGGCTTTCTTGTTTATTCCTATCAACGTCGCCGCCTTTGCCTCCGTTCCCAAGGAAAAGACCAACATGGGCACCGGCATCATCAATCTTGCCCGCAACATCGGCGCCAGCGTGGGCATCGCCACCGTCACCACCATGCTCGAGCGGCGCACCCAATTCCACATGGCTCATCTCATGGAGCACGTCAACCCCTTCAGCCCCGCCTACCACAAAACCCTTGTCAGCCTTTCCGGCGGTTTCATGGCCGGAGGCTCTTCTGGTCCCGGTGCCGCAAACCGCGCTCAGAGCATGGTCTACTTCATGGTTCAGCGGCAGGCCACCATGCTCGCCTTCCTCGACAATTTCAAGATGCTTGGCGTCGTCTTCTTCGCCATCATCCCGATTCTTTTGTTCATGAAGAGGCCCAAGGCACATGGGGGGATACCTGTGCACTGAGCCTGCAGTCCATCTGTAACCTTTAAGTTTGTAACGACTCTTAGTAAGCTATATGGGGGGAGCAAATGGCAACGCAAGTGATGAGTACTCCGCAACTTAGCGATCCGAAGCTGAGCGAACAGAAGCTGATTCGCGCCGGCCAGCGTGGCGACGCCCAAGCGATCGAGACCCTCTTTCGCCGTTATCAGCGCCAACTGTTCCAGACGGCTCTGCGCGTCCTCGGTAATGCCGAAGACGCCGAAGACGCTTTGCAGGACGGTCTGCTTTCCGCTTACCGCAACCTCAAACGCTTCGAGGGCCGCTCGCAGTTCTCGACCTGGCTGACGCGCATCGTCATCAACGCCGCCCTGATGAAGCGCCGCAGCGCCAAAGCACGTCCCGCAGTTTCTCTTGACGATACCCAGCACGAAGACGAATTGCCCATCGCCGAGCGCTTCGCCGATGATGGGCCCAATCCCGAGCAGGTCTATGCAGGTACGGAAATCCGCGAAATGATCAACGAGAACCTCGACGACCTCTCGCCTCTCCTTCGTACCGCCTTCCTCTTGCGCGAAGTCGAAGGCTATTCCACCGGCGAGGCCGCCAGGAAGCTCGGCGTCACCGAGAACACCCTGAAAGCACGCCTCTGGCGCGCACGTCATCAACTTGCGGAGCGCCTCGGCCGGCGTCTACGCCGAATGAAGGACGGCATGAGTAGCGGAAACGGCATGGCCGACGAAGCTTGCAGTTATTGCTGAAGATTCTGGCAGAATCAACCCGGCACACTTAACAGTAACTTCATTCGGGACGGGGGCGACGCATGCCCCGTCCCGTTTCTTTTTGTGACCACCATCACGGTACCTTGTCCTCCCAAACGCTATGCTCGCACCGAGGTGTGCCCTCATGAAACCCACCGCGACACTCACCCTTTTCCTTGCCGCAACCCTCGGACTCTTCCTGATCGCCGCTCTCGCTTACGTTCCAGCTAAGGCGCAATCCGCGGCTTCACCCTCCACCATCATGCCCATCGGGAAAACCGTTCAGATCAAAACTCCTTTGGGATTGCCACCCGTTCCCATTCCGCCAGACAATCCGCCCACCGAGGAAACCATCTCTCTCGGCCGCCGTTTGTATTACGACCCGCAACTCTCGCTTGACGGCACCATTTCTTGCGCCTCCTGCCACGCCCCGCAATTTTCTTTTTCCGATAAGCGGCCCTTCTCCGTCGGCGTCGGTGGCAAGCAGGGAACTCGCCACTCCCCTTCGGTCATCAACTCTGCTTACTTTTCGCTGCAATTCTGGGATGGCCGCGCTTCCAGCCTGGAAGAACAAGCCAAAGGACCCATCGCCAATCCCGTCGAAATGGCCCACACCCTTGAGGGGGTCGTCCAGCGTCTGCAATCCGATGCAAAATATCCTGACCTTTTCAAAAAAGCCTGGGGCACCGATCAGATCAGTATTGACTTGGTCGTGAAGTCCATTGCTTCGTTCGAGCGTACCGTCATCGCCGGCGATTCCCCTTTCGACCGTTTCTACTACGGCCACGATTCCAAAGCCATGCCACTTGCTGCCCAGAGTGGCATGAAGATTTTCATCAGCGCCAAAAAGGGTAATTGCGCGGTCTGCCACACGATTGGCAAAGACTATTCGCTCTTCACCGACAATCAGTTCCACAACCTTGGGATCGGCGCCGATACGCGCGGCAATCTGAATGATGTCGGCCGCTTCTCCGTAACCAAAAATGACGCCGATATGGGTGCTTTCAAAACTCCATCACTCCGAAATCTCGCGGGACGCGGGCCCTATATGCACGACGGCACTTTCCCCACCGTCAAGGACGCGCTTGCGCACTACATTGGCGGCGGCAACTGGAATGCTCATCTCGACAAGGAAATTCACTCCCTCGATGTCCTCACTTTCGATGAGCGCGACGATCTCCTCCAGTTCCTCGACTCCCTGAACGGCAAGCTCCCCGACAACATCGGCCCGCCCGCCGACCTGGCGCCTACGGCCACCTCCACCACTGCCGCAAAGTAATTTTGGAGTGCGGCGGCTCGCCGCCACTCTTGCAATTGCGGCCTCATCACCAGACTCCAAATCCCCGCGCATCCTCTGCATAAGCTCTCGTCGTCCTCCGTCAGTAGTACACTATCTCCTGCCAAATTGAAGCCAAGGAGCTTCCCCTCATGTCCGATGGAATTCGCCGCCTCACTGCCATCTTCATCCTCTTTGTCGGCGCGGCCCTCTTGTGGGTGGCGGGCCTGCATTCTCACGATGCGGAAGCCGCCAAAAGCGAACTCGATTCCACCGTCGCGTACGCACGCGAACACTCCGCCTCCAATGATCCTCGCCTCAAGGGTAGCTCCACCTTCGAACGCGGCGGTTGGGTCTACGTCCATCTCGAGGGCGACCCCTCCACCATCGGCTTCCAGCACGGTTTCCTGCTCGCCAATGAAATCGAAGACGCGTTTCCCGCCGTCCAGGCCGCCATACTCCGTTCGACCAAGCGCGACTGGCCCTTTTTCCGCCAGGTTGCCCGCGAAATGCTCTGGCCCAAGATCGATCCCGAATATCAGCAGGAATTACAGGGCATCGCGGAAGGTCTGAACGCCCGCACCGGCTCCCAGCTTGATGTGTACGATATCGTCGCCCTCAATTCTTTCGAGGAGGTTCCTGACTACTACGTTCCCTGGCTCAACAAGAAAGAAAAAGTCGCCAACGCGCCCAACCTGAAAAGTCCCGGAAACTGCAGCGCGTTCGTCGCCACCGGCAGTTGGACCAAGGATCATCAGATTGTCATCGCGCACAACAACTGGACCAGCTACATGAACGGCGAACGCTGGCGCATTATCTTCGATATCCAGCCCACCAATGGTTATCGCATCTTGATGGACGGTTTCCCCGGCGTCATTGCCAGCGACGACGATTTCGCAATCAATTCCGATGGCCTCATGGTTACGGAAACCACCATCACGCAATTTGAAGGTTGGGATCCCAACGGCAAGCCCGAGTTTTTCCGCGCCCGCAAAGCTCTGCAATACGCCAATTCCATCGATGCTTACACCAAAATCATGCTCGATGGAAACAATGGCGGGTACGCCAACGATTGGCTGCTCGGCGATCGCAAGACCGGCGAAATCGCGCAGCTTGAACTTGGCCTGAAAGCCTATAAGCTCTGGCGCACCAAGGATGGTGTCTTCGCCGGTTCCAACTGGGCTCGCGATCCCAAGGTCCTCAAGGAAGACACTCCGGAATTCAACCCCAACGATATGGCTTCCTCACCCAATGCCCGACGCGCCCGCTGGGAGCAACTCCTCAACGAAAACAAAGGCAAGATCGATGTCTCGCTGGCCCAGCAGATGCTCGCCGACCACGTCGATTCATTTGAGAAAAAGACCGAGGCGGACGACCGTACCCTTTGCGGCCACATTGATTCCACCGACCGTGGCGTTTCTATCTGGGGCTGGGAACCCTACTATCCCGGCGGCGCCGTTCAGGGCAAAGCCACGGATTCGTCCATGGCCAAAGATATGCGCCTGGTCGCTCGCTTGGGCCATCCCTGTGGTGAAGATTTCCTCGCCGCCCCTTTCCTCGCCGCTCATCCCGAATTCGCCTGGGAAGCCCCCTACTTGCGCGACCTCAAAGCCGGTCCCTGGACCGAATTCCACTCCGGCGAAACCCGCACCCCCACGAAATAATCACGCCAAACTCGAAGTGCGACGTCTTTCCACCGATTCTCACACCGGAAACCGCGGCCGCACGACCGGGTGGACCTGCCCTTTACTGGTCATGACTTTTTCCCCGTGTACCAATACGTCTCCCACTCCTGCTAGGCAATACCGGTATGCCGCGTAGGTCATCGCAAATGCCGCATCCCACGAGGTCCCCGCTATGTTCTCCCTCGCCGCTGCTCCCATCTTGCGCAGTTCTTCCCGGTTCTTCGTCAGTTCCACCACTGTGGCCACGAATTCTTCATTCGTTGTGGCCATCCGTCCTGTAATTCCTGGCAACACCAGGTGCTTCGGTCCGCCTTCATTTGTCACTACCGCAGGCACGCTTGATGCTGCCGCCTCTTGAATCACGTTGCCAAACGTGTCCGTCCGCGATGGAAACACAAACAAGTCCATGTTTGCGTAGGCTCGCGCTAATTCTTTTCCCCGCAGCACTCCCGCAAATTCACCGTGTTTCAATGTGCGCTTCAGCCACGCCACTTCGCTCCCATCGCCCACCACCACAATCCGGAAATCTTTCTGTCCGCTCTCCCCCAACGCTCGTTCAATTTCTGCCAATAGCCGCACACCCTTTTCCGGCGTCACACGCCCCACAAATCCCAATCGCAACGTATTGTCCGTTACGGTGCGGTGCCGCGGATTGAATTGTTCGCCGTCCACGCCGCGGGGCATTAGAAACGATGGTCGCTTCAATTCCTTCTCCAGCCAGACCACCTGCTCCACGGTCGGCGCGAGCGTCACCTTCGCCAATCCATAAAACCACACGAGAAGGCGCAACGATTTTTCCTGCGACCACGCCACGGCCGGCCGCGATACTTCTTCCGGCATCCATCCGATTAACTTTTGCAGGCGTCGCGCCGCGAACTGGTGAAAATTCGTATGCCACGACGCCACCAGCGGTATCTGCAATTCCCGTGACAAATACGCGCCTATCTGCCCTAACTCTCCAGGGCTCGTGATGTGGATGACGTCCGGCCGGAATTCCACCAACTCGTTCCGGATCGTGTTCACGTACCTCCAGAACGCGAAATCGTAGTGCAGGTCCCGCTCGATTCCTATGCTTGCCCACCCGCGCGTCAACTCCACTCGCGTCACGCTACCTTCTTGTTGGCGGGATTTCCTTTTCCCACCGTGAATCGCAAGTATTGGCAGCTCATGCCTCTGCGCATACGCCGCCAGTTGCCGCGCTGTCAGCGCCACTCCGTTGATTTCGTGGAATGTCTCACAGAAGAGCGCGACTCGCGGCGTCGCGCTCATAATCCGCCTTCTTCATTCCCCAAAAACGGCAATCGCAATGCCGGTCGCAACACCGGATTTGCTGCCAGCCCGATCACCCAGCGGAACTTATCGATCACGCGGTGGAATCGCGTCCCCGTGAATTGCGAAAGCGGCAACGCCTTCCCGTCTTCCTCGATGAAGACCCGTGTCATCCAGTGCCGTCGCCCAAATTCCCCCGGCGCATCGGAAAGCGCATGCCAGGCATTCTCCACCAATCGCAAAGCCAGGGCATCGAAGTATTGAGGCATCAACATCACTTCGCTCCGCCTGTCCTCACGTACCTCTTGCACAAATTCCTCGAAGCTTCGCGCATCGGTCACGTTCAATACGGCGTTCGCTTCGCATCCGTGCCGGTCTCCTCCCGAAATCACCGGCAGGTTCAGATCTTCTCCAAGTTTCACAACCATGCGGTTTTCTTTCCGCGAGCGCATTCCGTTCAACTCCACCGCATGAATCATTGGCTGATAAACCAGCAGAAAACTGCTGAGCGCCGCTCGGTGTTCATCGGGGCCCAGACTTTCCGCGTCCCAGAACGGGTGATTCAGCACAATCAACACTTCACGTTCGGCGTTCAGGCATTCCAGTAACTCCCGCAAGCGATTGGGGTTGGGATTTGCCGTGTACGCCGCAAATTCTTCCATCCACGCCGTTGCGCGCGGCCCCGGCAGGTTGTGCACACCCAGGTGAAACACCGTCTCGCAGTAAGGCACGCTCCATTCCAGCGAAATCGGCGCTCGCGCCGTAGCTTCCAGCATCCGCAAGTGCATTCCCGCTTTTATGTTGTCGTGGTCGGAAAGCGATACCTCCGCCTGCAGCCCCAACTGCTCTTCGATTTGCTTGCGCTCCAGTTCGTGCGCTTCCCGCGGTGAAAGCGGCGGCGTCCAGTAATACTTTTTGAAGTCGAATATGCGGCCTTCGTACAAATGCAGCCGGCCAATTTCCCGTTCCAGAATGTACGAACCGATTGGAAATTTTGCGATATAGGCGGGTAACCTGCCCAAATACTCTTTTGAATGCATCGTATGGCTGTGTAAGGAAATGCCGGTGCGATACTTCCGCGAAACTTGTCCCTGCGGATCAAACCTGTGGACGAGACTGGGGCCGCCCTCCATGGTACGCTCCCTTTCCTGTCTTGCTCACTTACCCAGGGTGCAATTTCCTCCAGCGTAGGAACCCTGTGTTACTCATGCATGACTTCCCGTTCAACATTCTCGCTTGCGTTATCTTTTTCGTCACATTCGCTTCTGCATCTTCATTCGTTCAATACTTCGTTAACCTTGCGTAACTCCTCTTGCCGCACCATTGATGTATGACTCGTGTCCGCGAGCTTCGCCGCCATCCTGGAGCCCCAGCCACATGAGGGCCGCCCTCCAATGCGACGTGGTCCTCACCCTTGCCCTTTTCTTTTTTGTTGCTGTATCTTCGACCGCCAGCCTCGCTGACCGCCAGCCCATCGTCGAAGCTCTTCAGTGGGTTCGCTCGCCCGCACGCTTCAGCGGCGAGTACGACTACATCATGACCGCCCGCGTCCGTTTGCTTTTCTTCTGGGTCGGCAAGGACGACGTCGGCGGAGGCTACATCCGCCGCGGTATCTCTTCGCAAGATCCGCGCGCGGAATTCTTTCAAATCCTCTTTGGCAGCGATCCCCAGAAGGCTCCCCGGGCCATAAACCGCTGGGGGGCAGGCACCGAAGTTGCCAAGCACAAGGATCCTGTTTCGCTACCGTCCAACGAAGATGATGTCGTCTCCAGTGCCTTCTTTGGTTTTATGAAATCATCCCGAGGCCAGTCCGTCGGCGAGATGCAAAAGGAATTACGAAAGGAACAGGAGCAGGGCCAACACTCTTTTACCGGCATACTCAGCCGTGTCGATCCTTCGCGCGCGCTTTCCACCATCGTTCCGTTGCAGTCCGACACCGATTTCAACCTGCACCAGTACACTCTCGCCGAACCCCTCATGCTTGACCGCATCGCTGCGTCCGATCGCCCAATTCGCTCTCTCGATGACCCGTCCCGCTGTGCACGCTCTGCCGCGTTTCTCGCCACCATCGCCGAACTTATGGAAGCGGCCCTCGCCGGCCAGGCTGCTCCACTTTCGCGCTGCTACGTCCATGATGCCCAGGAGAATACGCTCAAAGTTGAAAACGTCACTCCCGTCCACATACTCCCGGTCCAGCTCCACGGCCCCAACAGCACCGTCCTTCTCGATACTTCCTACGCCAATCTCCTGCAGCTTGATTTTGTCTCCAAGCACAAAGAGACCGGCAAGACCGTCCCCTTCTCCATTTTGATTGGCACGAAGGATAATCTTCGCGGCGTTCCCGTCCAAATTCGCTATCAGCCTAACTGGTGGTTCCAGGTCGTTCTCAATCTCCGCCCCGATAGCCCGCTCATCCCCAATTCTCCTCCGGCCTCTGCTCGCGTCTCCCGCTAGTTTGGAGTGCGGCGGCTTGCCGACGCTTTTGGGATTGCAGACACCCCACCCGCCACCCCAGTCAGCCAGTTTGTCATTCCGACCGGAGGGACTGCGCCTCA
>Ga0187862_10005414_pt1 | contig 11823 bp, 10 predicted proteins | sample June2016WEW_10_1_FD_133003 | JGI IMG/M metagenome (GOLD analysis project Ga0187862, IMG submission 133003) | Peatland microbial communities from SPRUCE experiment site at the Marcell Experimental Forest, Minnesota, USA - June2016WEW_10_150 | ecosystem: Environmental > Terrestrial > Soil >...
GCATGAGTCAATTCCTCGAGCGCCTGTACTTCCATCCACCTGGCGAACCCGTCGAAACTCAGCCGCTTAAAATAAGAGGCCATTGAAAGATAGAGGTAAGAGGAATAAAGCTCCGCATTTATCTGCCCGTTCAACGAGTTCCTTATTTTCTCATTCATATTTCCCTCCTGATTTGAAGCATGATCCTCCGGCAGGTGATTCACAAAATACTGCGCCAGTTTCCACGTGACATTTCAATCTATGCATTATTGCAATGCAGTCAATTTCCGTGGTCTTCAGCAGGTGGGATTTCGAGAATCAGATGTTATAAAAAAAGGCGTTCAGGTATCCGACTTCCGAATGCCGGCTGAGCGGGCCCGAAAGGCATGGATCATTACAGTAGCCCCTAGCAGCAGAAAAAGCGAGTCCCGTGCGAGATACCATACAGTGTGCGGTGACCCTGCAGCTTTGGCGCTGAAGCATCCGCAGTTAATATCGATTCCACGCGCAACAGCCTGGGCGATGGCCCCTAAAAAAGCGAGCAAAAGCAAATTGGCAAGGATGATGGCGCCCGGCAGCCACCATCCGCACAGGATAAATGACCCCAGGATCGCTTCCAGCCAGGGGAGCACGATAGTCATAATATTTACCAGGTGGCCCGGAAGGATTTGGTAATTAGAGACTATTTTAGCAAATTCCGCTGGATGCGCTATCTTGTCGATGCTCGCGGCGATGAAAATAGCCCCGAGAAGCAGGCGAGCGCAAAAAGAAAAATATCTGCTGAGGCGGGATTTCATTTTATTTTATCTCAGTACCGTCGCAGGCGGGTGCCGGAACACCAGTTGCGCCGCCGGGACTGCGGCCAGCAGCGCGGCTGCGCACACGAGCGGCAAAGACGCCGCGAGGGTAAGCCAGTCAACGGAATAGATGAAAGTCCATCCGAAAGATTGTTTGTTTATCACGAAAATCAACAGAACTGATAGAACAAAACCGCACGCAAGGCCGAGTGCCTCGCCCATTAAAACCATCGTCAGGGCCTCCCAGCCGATTACGGCCCTTATCTGAGCGGCGCTCGCACCGGTAGCTATCATCGTCTGAAACTGCCTGGTGCGCTCCAGCACCAGAATAGTCAGTGTGGTCGCCACACCGAGAGCGGCTATCACAAAGGAGATGAAAAGCAGCGCTGTGGTTACCGCGAATGTTTCGTCGAATATCTTGAGTATGTCGAGGCGCAGGTCCGATCCCACAACGGCCTCGATGCTTTGGCCCCGCTGGGCGGCGCTGAGAAGAATGCGGTTTCTGAGGGCTGTGATCCTCCGGCCATGGTCGGCGCCCCTGTCGTTTGCAAATATAATTGCGCCGGTCCATTGCCGGTCTGCCGTTGCCTGCACGAAAAAAGACAGGGAGCAATATACGACTCCGCCCCGCGTCCGGTAGTCCCGGATAATCCCGAGAATCGGCATGTCGAGTTCAACGGATTCGACAACCGCTTTGAACCGTTCTCCAACCCGCAATCCGGTCTGGTTCGAAAAAACCTCCGAAACGACAACACCTTTCCCCTCATTTAACGCCGGCGCAATTTTGCCTGGAGTGCCTTCAATGAAAGCGAACCCGGACCGGCGCAGGTAGCTCACGGTGTCAATTGGTTCGAGCATATATGGAATACCGCCGTAGTTCAAGACTATCCGGCGGTAGGCAACCACGTCGGCCTCACTGCGTAATTCCTCGAGTCCGGCTGCAATTTCAGGTGGAAGCGAGTCGCGATAACCGTTTATTTCGGACATCTTCGCCCGCACGTAAAGGTCGCCGTTTATGCTTTGGTGCACCCAGGCCGAAAGGGAGTCCCTGAAGCTGTGGATCATAATGACAAGCGCCGAGAAAAGTCCGATAGCCGTTATAAGCGCCCCCACCGAGATGGCGACCCTGGCCCCGGCGCTTTTAAGATAGCTGGTCCCGAGGTATGTCGTCTCACTCAGGCCGGCCCTTATCACGATGGGAGGCAAATGGGTTCCGGCGGCTCTCAGGATAAGCGGGGAGAAGAGAGCAAAGCCTAGAAACAGACAAAAAGCCGCCATGTACCCGGGGACGGGGGCTCCGGAAAATACGGGCATCCGGGCAAGTGGCCAGACTGCCGCCGCAAGAATCAAACCGAGAATGGCAAGGCGCCTGATGAAGTTTTCCTCTTCCCGAGAAACGGCTTCCCGCATAAGCAGTGCTTCCCGCGCCCGGACCCTCGATGCCTCGAAGGCGGGCTGACATGCCGCCAATACCGCTACCAGCAGTGTTATGGCAAAAGACAGGAGCATTTCCCGGCCCGTAAGTCCGAAACCTTCTACGTTCACCCGTGCAAAAAGGTGAGATACGGTCGAGCTGACATAGCCGATCAGCTTTTTGGTCATGAAAAAGCCTGCCGGTACTGCCAGCACCCAGCCCACGATTCCAAAAAAGCAACCTTCGGCGATGAACAGCAGGAAAACCACATGCGAAGAAGCTCCTAGCGAGCGCAGGATGGCAAGCTCCTTTCGCCTTGAAGTTGCGTGCAGCGAAATCATACTGTAAACCAGGAACATGCCCACAAACAGCGAAACGAAACTCAGTACCGAGAGGTTCATCTGGTAGGCCCGGATCATCGCACGACCGGTTTCTTTGGCCTCGGAGGGCTGCGCAAGTTCGACCCCCGCCGGGAGCATAGCTTTGACCCTGTCCACCTTGTCTGCGGTCAGGGGGTGGGTGAAAATAACGTCTATTCGGTCGACTTCACTGTATACTCCAGTGAATTCCTGAAACGTAGCGACGTCGACAATGGCGATATTTCCCCCCTCGAGGGTGGCCAGTCCCTCTGAGGCAAGTTCGCCCAATACGACAAAAGAGCTTTCGCCGGCAACGCCCCGAAGACGAACAGACCCACCTGTGCGAACTCCGCTTTTTTGCAAAAACCTCTTTGCGGCGATCATGGTGAAGGGGGAGCCAATAAGGCGGCGCCACAAGGAAAAAACTTCCGGCGAATCGGGAGATTTCCATGTCCGGAAGGGCCGGTCGAGTATGGGATCGATTCCGAGCAGGAGCAGCGGTTCGTCGCTTCCTTCCACCCGAACGTAGGTTGACATGAGTGGAGAGACGGCGATGAGATCAGGCGAGTTGAACAGGACGGATACAAGTTCTTCCGGGAGGCGCCCTCCCGGAAGCGTCACGCTCCGTTCCGCCCTGCCCGAAATTGCGTCCATACCGTTTGCGAAGGACTGGACCGAAGCGTTGGTGGCCAGGCGAACACTGGTAAAGACCGCCGCCCCGAGGCTGATCCCCGCCAGTACCACAAAGGTCCGCCACGCATGGCCTCTCAGCTCACGGAAGCTGAACCAGATCCAAAGGCGAAAGAACCCCCTCATCTTAGCGCTCCACTATGGCGCCGTCCTTTAGCACCAGCCTCGCCGTGCAGTAGGAATCGGCTAAGGAGCTGTGGGTAGCGATAATGACCGTCCGGCGAAGACCGCTGTTAAGCTCTGCCAGAAGCTCCATGACGGCTGTCCCGTTTTTGCTGTCGAGGTTGCCTGTAGGCTCGTCTGCAAGAATCAGAGAAGGGTCGTTTATAAGGGAGCGGGCAATTGCGCTCCGCTGCATCTCGCCTCCGGAAAGCTGGGAAGGAAAGTGGTTCGCGCGCTTCTCCATCCCGAGCCAGCCCAGGATCTTTGCAGCGCGTGTCGTAACCGTCGGGCGCTCCTCGCCCGCCAAGAGGGCAGGAAGGCTGACATTCTCAAGCACGGTGAGCGTCGGTAGAAGATTAAAGGACTGAAAGACGATTCCAACTGATTTTCTACGAAATTCGGTGAGTTCGTGGGTTGAGGCGCTTTCGAGCTTAAGCCCCGACACGGTCAGGCTGCCACTTGTCGGGCGGTCCAATCCGGCCAGAAGCGAGAGCAGTGTGCTCTTGCCGGAACCGCTTTCACCCTTTATCAGAACCATTTCTCCCTGCGAAATCTCGAGGTCGATTTCGTGCACCCCTACGACCTCGCCCCTGCCCATGGGATAGATTCGAGTGATTTTTTCAGCCACAACGTCCAGCATTCAACATCCAGTATCCGGCATGCGTTACTACGGCCCGCAAACCCCACATCTTCTGCAATTTAGTTCCGGCCGGCATTCGGGGCTGTTCTTTTCATGAAGAGCAAGCTGGTATTCCTCCCACAGGAATTTACGATCGATCCCATGGTCTATCACCTCCCAGGCGAATTTTTCATCGCGCTCCCGCTCCCTCATAACCCAGAAATCAGGGTTTAGAGGCGAACTGCCCATTGCCTGCCTCCAGCTAAACACATCCGGTGCGACTTTTTCCAAAAAAAAGGAAACCCTGCGGTCTCCCCTGGACAGGAGCGCCTGAACGTAAGCCCACTTCGGCAGGTCGAAATGGACCCGGACGTTCGGTACTTTCCGCAGGGCTTTCTGAATCCATTTGGCTTTTCCCTTAAGCTCCCCCACCCCTGCGAAAGCCGTCCACTGAAACGGCGTAAAAGGCTTCGGAACAAAAGAATTTACGCTTAGCGTAATGGTTCCAAGCCGTGTTTTACCGCGGCTTGCGCTCAATACATGATGGCGTATCCCCTTTGCAAGCTCAACGATTGCCTCCAGATCTTCGGTGCTTTCGGTCGGAAGCCCTATCATAAAGTAGAGCTTGATATTGAGGATTCCCTTTTGGGCCAGAATTTCGACCGCGTTGTATATCTGATCTTCAGACAAATTCTTGTTGATAACCCGCCTGAGCCTCTCCGACCCAGCCTCGGGGGCGATCGCAACCGCCTGGTGGCCGCTCGATTCCAGGGCGGAAAGGATTTGGGCGTTGAGCGTATCTGCCCTGAGCGAAGAAAAAGAAAGGGAGGCGCCCTGATCGAGCAGTGAAGAGCACAGGGGAACTATCTCCGGGTGATCTGATACCGCAGCGCTCACCAGGCCGATCCTTTTTGTCCCGGAGCTTGCGGGACCGGCTGCCAGCATCAGTTCGTGAAGACCGTGATAACGGACCGGCCGGTAGACGAATCCCGCTGCGCAAAACCGGCATCCGCGCCCACAGCCCCTTCCAATCTCGAGCAGAAGCACATTGCTGAATTCGGTATCTCCCGTGAGTACGGCAGTTCTGCACGGAGGACTTTTTGAAAGATCGGCCCGCCTGCAGACAACTCTTTCCGGAAGGCCGCTGCCATCCAGGGGGCGAATAGAATCCAGGGTTCCGTCCAAATTGAACAGAGGCTCATAAAGGGAGGGAACATAGATTCCTCCCACTGACTTCCCCATCTCTCTTAAAATTTCAGAGCGGCCAATAGAGCTATCTTCGAATTGTTTCCAAAAGTCGATAAAGTCAGGCAGCAGCGATTCTGCCTCTCCAATGAATATAAAATCCAAAAAGAGGGCAAGCGGCTCGGGATTGAGGAAAAGCGCCACTCCGCCACCCGCCACCAGGGGGTGCGCTGTGGTCCGGTCTTTCGACCGCGCGGGAATTGCGCCAAGTTGAAGCATTTCGATAAGGTTTGTGTAATCGTTTTCATAAGAAACGGAAAAGACCACCAGGTGGAAGTCGTCAAGCGGCCTTTGAGATTCCACCGACAGCAGGCCTCCGGGAGATTGCCTGACCATGGCCAGATCTTCCGGCTCCGGGTAAAATACGCGCTCGCAGACCACGGTTTCAAACCGGTTGAGAGCATCATAGACGAACTGAAACCCGAGATTGGACATCCCCACCGCATAGCGGTTCGGAAAGGCCAGGGCGATGCGTATTTTGCCTCCCCAGTCCTTTAAGACGGTCCCTTTTTCGCCTTCCAGCCATTTTTGTTGCCGCTGTTTGAACTTCCAGAGCATATTTTCTCCCGTTGCTAGAAGTATATCAGAAATCCGGCGCTTTTTAGAATACCTGGATCGTTTGGGCAATGGGTTCGATGATTATCCATGGAGATCGAGCGGAAGACACGTTTTTTGTATTCCCAAAAAGCCGATCTAAAATTAGGATAGCTTCGACCAGCGATGAACCGCCGGCGAGCGGAAGGGAAGTTGGAGATACTTGGAAAAGGGCGGGACGCCAAGTGGCGGCGGTTAGATAAGAAGGGGTAACAGCACATTAATGCGGGAATTAATGCGGGAATGACGGTGGTAACGAGATGATCCCGAAGGAATGCAAACGGCTAGCCGAAGTTGAGGGCACCCTGCGGCAGAAACATGCTTTTCTGGTATGCGGAACGCACAGTGGGTGCGGCCCGGACTTCGTCCGGGTTGCAAATGCGCTTTCGGAATTATATCCTACAGTTAACGAAGAGAAACGATTATTGGATGCCATGCTGCTCGCATGTATGAAAAGATGATTTATGAAGCCGCCTGGAGACGTGAAGCGGATTTCTGCTCGGCGGAGGTAAGGTAAGTAAATCATGACACTTGAAGACCTGTTGAAAGAAAAAAGAAAAGAGATACATGCCCTCGCAGGCAGACACGGGGCCCGGAACGTGAGAGTTTTCGGCTCCGTAGCAACAGGCGAGGCGGGCCCAGAGAGCGACATCGATCTGCTTGTAAAAATGGATGATGACCGCAGCCTCCTGGATGTGAGCGGCCTCGCTCTAGACCTCCGGGCCTTGATAGGCGTCAAGGTCGATGTAGTCTCCGAGGATGCCATATACTGGTTGTTACGCCGGAAGATTCTCAAGGAGGCGCGGCCCTTATGAGGAAAGACCCTCGTGTTTACCTCGCCCAGATATTGGAACGGATAGACCGGATTCTTGAGTACATTGCAGGCGGAAGGGACGCCTTCTTCTCAGATCACAAGACCCAAGATGCCGTTATCCGAAACCTGGAGGTCATTGGCGAAGCCATAAAACGTGTTCCCGAAGAGTACAGAAAAGGGCACCCCGATATTCCATGGCGTCAATTGGCTGGGCTGCGCGATATCTTGATCCATCAATATGAAGGGGTCAGCATCCCCCAGGTTTGGCTCATGGTGGAAAAAGGGCTGGGCCCGATACGGCAGGCAATTGTTGATACTCTCCCCTCCTTAGAAGAACTTGAGAAGCAGATTGCCGGCCAGGACGAGACCGATGAGCCTTGAAGATTCAAGGAGAGTCTCCAAATCGAGTAGAAGAGGAAAATTAATTCAGCAGGCAAAAAGGTATTTCCAACCTGATCTAAAGGAAGCCTGCATTTTAGCTCAGTCGTGTCGTGCGATGCGGATCACCGGAACGCAGAGAGCGGCATTTTAAAAGAAAAGATGGCGGACAAACTGCGGCAGAAACAGGCTTTTCTGGTATGCGGAACGCACAGTGGGTGCGGCAAGACAACTGTTGCGCTCGGGCTGCTCGCGGCATTGAGGGCGAGAGGCCTCAGTGTGCAGCCTTTCAAGGTTGGACCGGACTTTATAGACCCCGGTCTTCACACCCTGATAGCCGGTAAACAAAGCCGCAACCTGGACGGGTGGATGCTCAGCCGCCGCTGGAACGAGGAACTTTTCCGGCGTCTTCTCGAAGGATCTGACGTGGGGTTGATCGAAGGCGTCATGGGACTCTTCGACGGCTACGAGGGCCAAACGGAATCGGGCAGCAGCGCTGAGATGGCCAAATGGCTCGAGGTCCCAGCCGTGCTTATTGTGGACGCTCGGAGCATGGCCAGGAGCGCAGCGGCCCTGATATACGGATTCATGCAATTTGATCCGGCGCTGAATTTTGCGGGGGTTATTTTCAACCGGATCGGCGGAGAGACCCACTTGGAGTACCTGAAGGAGGCTGTGGCCGCAGCATGTCCGGAAGTTGCCGTTTTGGGCGGCATTCCCGGAGAAGACCGGGTCCGAATGCCCGAGCGGCATCTTGGGCTTGTGACCGCTGATGAAATGAGGCTGGACGCCGGGTGGCAGAAGACTTTGGCCGAGCTCATGGAAAAGCGGCTCGACATTGACCTGCTCCTGGAAAAGACCCGGTATTCCATGCAAACGGGGCCTGGTCCTCTGACTTCGGATCTCACGACTGGCCTTCCCGGCGCCGCCGAAGGCTGGGCGGGTGGGGGGGGCGCCGAAACCGGCTGCGGCGCCTCGCCGCCTGAGATTGCAGTAGCGCGCGACGCGGCTTTCTGCTTCTATTATCCCGATAACCTGGAGCTTCTGGAGAAGGCCGGCGCGCGGCTTCGCTTTTTTTCTCCGGTGCACGGCGAAACTCTCCCGGAGGCATGCTCGGGAGCATATCTGGGCGGTGGATACCCGGAACTTTTCGCTAAGGCCATATCCGAAAATGTTCGTTTTCTTCATTCTCTTCGCGAGCGCGCCGGGATGAGGATGCCGATCTATGCCGAATGCGGCGGCCTGATGACCCTTGGCCGTTTTATAGATACAATTGACGGGGAAAAGTACAATATGGCGGGGATACTGCCATTCGGGACCAGAATGCTGCCGCGGCGCAAGGCGCTTGGATATACGGAAGTCGTTCTGCGCCGGCAATGTCTGCTTGGCGGTCCCGGCCGGATTATCAGGGGGCATGAATTCCACTACTCCGAAATAGTCGAACCCGAGTCAAATTCGAACTTTGAGTTCGCTTATGACCTGCGAAGCCGTAAGCACGAAGCCGCCCGTCCAGAGGGCTATCAGGCAGGTTCTGTTCTTGCCAGCTATATCCACCTGCACTGGGGTAGCGCCCCCGAAGCTGCCGGCCAATTCGTCAGCCACTGCGCCGAGTGGGGAAAGGGGAGGTAAGCCGATCTAAAATGTCCAGCGCAAGGTCACTCATGTTTCTGGGGACCGGCTCCGATGTCGGCAAAAGCGTCCTGGCCGCTGCTTTCTGCCGCATTTTCAAAAAAGAGGGATACCGCGTGGCTCCCTTCAAGGCGCAAAACATGGCCTTGAACTCCTTCATCACTCCGCAAGGCGGAGAAATGGGGCGCGCCCAAGTCGTCCAGGCCGAGGCAGCGGGAATCGAGCCGCATGTGGATATGAACCCCATCCTTCTTAAGCCTACTTCGCAAATGGGTTCTCAGGTGATCGTACTCGGACGTGCGATCGGAAATTTTTCGGCAAAAGACTACTACGAATACAAAAAGGAACTTGTCCCCATAGTCCGGGGTGCATTTGAAAGGCTTTGCGCCCAAAACGACCTGATAGTCATTGAAGGGGCCGGAAGTGCGGTAGAGCTCAATCTAAAGGGACACGACCTGGTGAATATGGCTATGGCCGAAATGGCCGGCGCCAAGTGCATCCTGGTGGGAGACATCGACCGGGGAGGGATATTTGCGGCCCTGCTCGGGAGCTTCTCACTGCTTGAAGCGGGAGAGCGGGACCGGATTATCGGGTTTATCGTAAACAAACTCAGGGGAGACCCGCGCCTGTTTGAAGACGGGGTTCAAATACTGCAATCGCGCTCCGGTGTGCCGGTATTCGGGGTTGTGCCTTACTTCGAAGACATCTCACTGCTTGAAGAAGACAGCGTGGCGCTCGGGCGGCGAATGGACAAAGCGCATACCCAAACCGCTCCCCGCGCCATTCGCATCGGCATCGTCCGTCTTCCGTTCATTTCCAACTACACGGATTTCGACCCCTTCGAGAGGGACTCGAGGATCGATCTGGTCTATTTCGACAGACCGGCCCAAATTTTCGGATTCGACGCCGTGATCATCCCGGGCAGCAAGAACACTATTGAAGACCTTGCGGCAATGCGCAAAAACGGCATGGCCGACGCCCTGTCCGCCTTTCATAAATCGGGCGGCACCGTTGTCGGGCTTTGCGGCGGATACCAGATGATGGGCACCATAGTTCGCGACCCGCTTGGCATTGAAAGCTCGATAGATACCATCCCCGGTCTGGGCCTGCTGGATATGGAAACCGAAATGTATCCCGAAAAGATAACCTCGCAGGTTGAAGCCAGTGTTATCTCCGAATCGCTGCCCTTTGCAGGGCGAAGGGAAATGCTTTCGGGATATGAAATCCACATGGGCCGGAGCGTCTCGAGCGGGGAGGCAAAGGCGCTCTTCAGAATCGTGCGGCGGGAGGGCCTGGCCGTGGACATGGAGGATGGGCTCTCACAACCCGACGGAAGAGCTTGGGGAACATACATGCACGGTATCTTCGACAACGACGGGTTCCGGAACATGTTCCTCGAAGATGTCGGAAGAAGGTCCGGCAAGATTGTGGCCCCGGTTTCGGATTCTTTTTCTTTCAGGCTCTGGAAAGAGGAGCAGTACGACAAGCTTGCCGAACTTGTGCGCAAGCACGTCGATGTGGTCCGGATTCTCGATATACTTCTAACATAGAGTAAAATGGTATTTCTGCCCTGGCATCTTGTTTCGGCTTACCTTCTCGATCTTGCGGCAGGCGATCCTCACCGGATGCCTCACCCGGTCCGCTGGATAGGCCGGCTTATCGCCCGGACCGAAAAAATGCTCTATGTAGAGTCGGCCCGCCCCGTTTTCATGCTGCTATCGGGATTCGCTCTTTGGATCATCGTGATTGCAGTCGTCGTGTGCGCTGCAAAGGCGTTCATCGCCATATCCTGCTTTGCAGGCTCGATTTTCCGCAATCTTGCTCTGATATGGCTTGCATACTCCACTCTTGCCACCCGCAGTCTCCATAAGGAATCATCTCATGTCGCCCAAGCCCTGCGAACAGGCGATCTCGCCCTGGCCCGCGCTCGCCTCTCATTCATCGTTAGCCGCGAAACTTCGCAACTTGACCGGGATGCAATCCTGCGCGCCCTTGTGGAAACAGTTTCTGAAAACATCTCCGACGCAATTGTGGCCCCTCTTTTCTACCTGGCGCTCTTCGGACCGGTTGGCGCTCTGGCATACAAAGCTATAAACACCATGGATTCAATGCTGGGGTATAAGAACGAGCGCTACCGCTACTTTGGCCGTTTTGCAGCACGAGCCGACGACCTGGCAAACTGGGTACCTGCAAGGATCAGCGGTTGGCTGCTGGTGGCCGCCTCGACCTGCTTGGGCATGGACTGGCGGGCTGCCGCAAACATCATGATGAGGGATGCGCCAAAGATGAAAAGCCCCAATGCAGGGTATCCGGAAGCCGCAACGGCTGGGGCGCTCGGGGTCCAGCTCGGCGGCCCCAGCTTCTATTTTGGGGCCCGTGTCGAAAAACCCCTGCTGGGTGAGCCGATTAATCGCATAACACTGGAAACCTACAGCCGGACGATCCGTCTTATGTACTTGAGCTCCGGGCTGGCTTTCCTTATGGCCGTTTGCGTCAGGTTGGTTATTTCTAATTAATGAAGGGCCTCAAGCATGACCATCGTTCACGGCGGAAATATCTACGAGCTTTCGGCGCGCGCCGGATGCTCCCCCGATGACATTCTGGATTTCAGCGCAAGCATAAACCCGCTCGGTCCGCCTCCAGGTCTGGCGCAGGTCCTTTCCGGCTGCTTTCACCGTCTTGCAAGCTACCCCGACATACATAACGAACTGCTGACGGAGGCCATTTCAAAATTCCACGGTATCGACCCTGAATACATTGCGGTCGGAAACGGATCGACTGAACTGATCTATTGGTTGCCACACGCGCTTGGAGTAAGTAAAGCGCTGGTGGTATTGCCCACCTTCGGCGAATACGCCAAAGCTTTCGAGCTTCAGGGAACGCGCCTGCAAAAACTGTTTTCGACCCCGGAAGATCGCTTTCAGCCCACAGTCGAACAATTGGAAGCCGCACTCCAAAAGGATGCTTTTGAGGCTGTTTTGATCACGCACCCGGCAAGCCCCTCCGGATCACTCCTGGACAGCGGGACAATTGGCTGGATTGCCGAAAATAGCAGTAAATCCGGGCGCCCCTTCTTCCTGATTGACGAGGTTTTCATCGATTTTTGCGAGCAGGCTTCCCTGAAGCGTTTCCTGGACCGGTCC
>Ga0187862_10005426_pt1 | contig 11808 bp, 8 predicted proteins | sample June2016WEW_10_1_FD_133003 | JGI IMG/M metagenome (GOLD analysis project Ga0187862, IMG submission 133003) | Peatland microbial communities from SPRUCE experiment site at the Marcell Experimental Forest, Minnesota, USA - June2016WEW_10_150 | ecosystem: Environmental > Terrestrial > Soil >...
GCAAGGCCGCAACCGATTCGCGGCATGTGAATGGTCGCCCGCAATTTCCGCGCTTCGACAGCCAATATCCCCAGGCACTGCCTGAGCGCGGCATAGCGGATTGGAGGAACACCATCCTCGGTGCGAATTCCCCTTTGGGCAATCATGTTCGCCACCCAAATGCCGGGCTCAACTTGGACCAGAGAGAGGGTGCCGAGCGTCAGACATCCCCGCGATTTCAGGTATTCCGCCTCTGGCTGAGGCCATCGCTTGGAGATGGCCAGGACAAAACCTGCGCCCCACGCGCCGATGTCATTACAAACATGGGCGATGATTTTGTTTCCAGTTCCAATGGGATCGGTGGCGTCACCCGTGATGAATTGGATTTTCACAGCGCGTTAGTTCCATTGGCCTCGGGCAGGTCCATCGCATCAACCAAACGTGTTCCCGTTCCAGCCCCAATGGCTGGCTTGGACATCGGTGAAGTTGAGGTAGATGCGATCTGGCGGGATTCCGAGAGAATCGTGCAACAATTCGCAGACCTTCTTCAAGAGCTTGCGGTTCACCTCCCCGGTCAACCCGCCAATACTCCGGACATCCACAAAAGCCGCGTCGCCCGGACTGCCGGACATCTGGATGGCGGCCTGGCTCGCGGTCACCATGACGTATTGTTGCGGCTTGCCACTGGTTTCAGCGACGGTTTTGGACAGAGAGGCCAGCAGGGCTTGCCGCTTATCCTCAGAGAGGGCAACGGTGGTTTCGAGTCTTAAGAGTGGCATATATAATATCTTCCATCAACGATCGACGCTCTGCATGCCGGCTTCAGGGTATCGCTTGCCAGCAGCGGCTCCGGGAAGCATCGCGGCCGAAATCTCTTTTGTCTCCGCCGGGGTCAACTCCACCTTCAGCGCCGCGACGTTTTCTTCAAGATATTTCCGCCGCTTGGTGCCGGGGATGGGGACGATATCGCCGCCCTGGGCAAGCAGCCAGCCCAAAGCCAGTTGCGCCGCCGTGCATTTCTTCCGAATCGCCAGCGATTCAATCCGCTCCACCAGTTCCCGGTTGCGCTCGAAATTGTCTTCCTGGAACCGCGGCGAGTTCCGGCGCCAATCGCCAGGCGGCAGGTCCCCGGCCTTCTTGAATTTCGCAGTGAGAAAGCCGCGGCCCAAGGGGCTGTAGGCCACAAAGTCAATTCCCAGTTCCCGGCAGACTGGCAGGATTTCCGCCTCCACGTCGCGCGTCCACAGGGAATACTCCGTCTGCAATGCGCTGATGGGGTGGACCTTCATGGCGCGGCGGATCGTCGCAGGCGCCGCTTCGGACAATCCGAGGTAATGCACTTTCCCGGCGCGAACCAACTCGCTCATCGCTCCGACGGTCTCTTCAATCGGCACCTTCGGGTCCACCCGGTGCTGGTAAAAGAGATCAATCTCATCCACGCCCAACCGCCGCAGGCTGGCGTCGCAGCACTGGCGGACGTATTCCGGCGCGCCGTTGACGCCGAGGAACCCCCCGCGCTCGTCGCGCACATTGCCGAATTTGGTGGCCAGGATCACCTCGCGCCGGCGGCCTTTGATGGCGCGCCCTACCAGCCGCTCGTTTTCACCGCAGCCATACATGTCCGCCGTGTCGAGCAAGGTCACCCCAAGACCGATTGCGCGGTGGATTGTGGCGATGGATTCCTGGTCATCGCGCGTGCCGTAGAATTCGGACATCCCCATGCACCCGAGTCCGACCGCCGAAACCTTCAAACCTTGAGTTCCGAGTTTTCTTTGGTTCATCTGATTTCCTTTCACAATGTGCAACGTCTGCTCCAATTTCAAAGACAAAATCCGATGTCCCGAGTTCCCGTTGCGGTCGTTCTAACTGAATTGGCGCTTCATGGCTTTTTCTCACATCGCACTCTGGCTTTGGACATTGCGACGGCGTAGAATCACATCCGCAACGACGATGCCCGCTGAACCATCCGAACCACCCGCGCAAGCCGCCACTGTCCCGCACGAGATTGCCGGGCAGCCCCGGCGCGGGGTGGTTGGCGGCATGGGCGGCATGTCATGGTAATCAAAACATGAAGACACTCACGGAAGAAGGTACAACATGCCGATCAAAAAGGTCAGATTAGAGCCGGAACTTCTCCGAGGAACCCACATATTCCCCGCGAATATAATCCGCCAGCCATCAACCACGCGAGCAGGTTGGATAGGCTTTCACGGAACCACAACAACATACGAAGACCGAATAGAAAAAGAAGGAGCAAGGGCCAATCCCGTACTGACCGAAGAAGAGGTCTCCATCCTATGCGAAGTGGGGTGGGGATTGATGGGCACAGCCCGAGAGCCCAAGACATTCGAAAAACTCTTGAAGGAAGCAGCGGGCTTCGCCAAGAGAAAAGTTGTAAACTTCTTTTCGGTAAGCCTTCTTGCGCCGGAACACACGAAAACGAGAGGAGGACAGGGTAAACAACGGGTGATGAAACCGCTTGTGGATGATGTTTTGAACAATCGACAATTCGAGCACGCCGACCCTCGACGGCGAATTGTCGAAAATATGAGGCAAAAGCTCGAGGCCGAGCCAGCTGGCAGTTCTGTGGTCTTTGCTGTGTCCCTTAGAGGCATCGAACGTATTTGGTACCTGGAGATGCATTCGGCAATCCAGGCAGACGGCCCGATCGAGAGATGGCGCATCATCGCGCGACTCGATGCTCCTGATTTCGAAGATTATGCTCAAGCGACTGAACAATCAGGCAAAATCGAATCGACCAGACTAGCCTGTGCATTGGGGTCTCAACACTTTACGGCTCACCTACCTCCGGAGCCGCCGTTGATACGCAGGAATGCGGACTGGACGGAGGCCGTAAAAGGGGCTTGGTGACCAACGTTCAATCATAAAGTGTCCAGAAATGGCTCGGCCAAGCCCGATTGGAGACGATGGCATTCTGCTTGGAAGCGTCAGGTGACGAAGATCGACAACTGGCAGCAGGCCTTTGGTTTATTAATTAGACTGCTGAGCACGGCGAGCAGCGCGTGAATTTAATATCTGTAACGCCAATTCGGTTGACCGGAGGCGAAGATCGGCGGCCACTCCGTGTAGGACAACCTCTGTGCCAAACGGGGTGTTCCGCATTTCTTGATTCATGATTCGATCAAAACGGTCGTTAATGCTTATCCATTCCTTGATCTTCGGGTCGTGGCCGATAGCCATCCGGATGGTGTAAACACGCTGCCCGCTGAATACTCGGTTAGACTCGGGCGCAAAAAGGATGGCGCTTTCGCCGTCGTCCTTTTTTGAAACATCGAGCAGTCGGCCTTCCGGCTTACGCCATACAGCGTGAAATACGCCTTCGACAGAAATGCCGGGCCATTCCCATATCATCCATCCATGTTGGACGTTGCCGCCGTCCCGATCAACGTGCTTGCGAACGTCCATTAAACAGTCGTCTATTCCCGAATCGGGAATCGGTGAAACATCTACAAACAGAGGATCGTCAGATCACATGGATTCCGATTCGCCGCTGTGCTGCCGTTTCCGCAAGTTCGCGAGTCCAGTCCTCCTTCATGGACGAATCCCCGGAAGTCACGAGCACGACGCCGCGCCGGCCAGGCTCGGATGTGTCCAACGTGCGCAAGGCCGCCAGCAAGCCGTCTGCGATGTTCCGCTCGGCAACCATTTTGACCCGGCAAGGCAAGTCGGAGATCGCCGCCGCCAAGTGCGGAGCAGCGTGGCGCCCCATGATGCTGACACTGAAAGCCGAATCGTTAGAACCGGTGATCCCAATCTGTAGGTGTCCGTCCTGAAGCAACCGGGTGGCGCTGTGATGACACGGGGCTTCATCCCAGCGCTGGGAGGGACTATCTGCGTTCACGCGCAAGCGTGGACTCGGGAATGAGTTTGGCGGCCTCTGCGTCTGGCTCCCGCAGCCGGTCGCGACTCCACCGCCCGAAGAGCGTTGGCGGGGCCGGGTTTCGGGTGGATGAGCTCTGTCATGGCTGGTTGTGGCTAGTTGACGGGCCGTGAACAACTGACTGATTCCTTGGATTATTCGTTTGAACATAGGTTTCTTTATTGTTGATTTTTGCGTTTCTTGTTTGGCAGTTCGCTGAGCCCAACCGGGCACTCAAACCCGCCCTTCCATTAGTTATTGCAATCCACAAATTCAATAGAAGCTACCGCCGCCGGTCGCGCTCCGGTGGGGAGTTGCTTTCCTCCGCCGCCGAGACCGAGAATCTGCCCCTCTGTCCTGAGCTTTTTATTCAGGTTCTCGAACTCCGACCCAGAACTTCGGCAAGGGGTGCTTTGCCGATGGTTTTCGGGGCGTCGGTGTTCTTGTACGCCGTCCGCCGCCGGACAATCTGGGCTTCGACTTCCGCGATTGGCCGGGCGAAAGATCTCTCCTTGATCGCCCAGGCCTCTGCGCCGGCGCGCTTATAGCCTCGTGGCCTGATGGGCGGAAGTGTTCGGAATGCGAATGGCCGCGTGGGACCTTCTGCGGTCAGGAGACGTCCGACGGCGTGGTAATTCGGCAGGCCTTGGAGGTCGAGACTGCCAAACTCGGGCTCCGTGTAGGGCCACAACTTTTCAGCGTCGCTGGGACCAATCCGGAACGCAATCAGGCTTCCCACGTTTCCCAGCACCGCATCGAGAATGTTCTGGCGGCCCAGGTTCGCACGAAGCTGGCCGAGGTTTTGGTTCGCTAAAGTCAGGAATAGACCGTACTTGCGCGCCTCGGAGAGAATGTGTGCGACGGTGGCCTGCTTTGGGTTGGCCTGCGGCACTTCTGGCCACTCTGGCAACACGCCCTGCTCATCTTCCAACCCCGATCGGGCTGCAATTCGCCATTTTATTGTAATGCAAGCCGGACGACTGCAAAGGTCTGTTTTGCAAAAAAAAGCACAAAACTAGCCGGGTCACCTGCAGATTCCTCCTTGTAAATCAGCTACGGATCATTATACCATTTTGATGGGAAAGTCAGATAAAACACGTTTCGGCTGGCAAACACATTTTGATGGTTTTGCTTTCTCCTTGCCGTTGTGGCTTTTGTTTCCCAGCCCTACGTGCGCCATTTTGGCGCACCCGCTAACCAAGCAACCCCTCCGGGAATCTGCTCCAGAGCGCGAATTGTCCATTCTGACTTATTTTGTCTGTTGCTTGGCGACGGTCAAAGCCTTTGGGAACCACCTGTATCACGATTTGATCGTGCTCACATTCCAAAACGGCTCACCAGGAAATGGCGGCCTAAAGGGAAGGAATTCGGGATCGGCGTGAAAGTGACTGCACAGGACAAGGACAAAGGGGAGGCGCTATTGACGGTCGAGGAATTGGCCGAGCGAATCGGCGTGCAACCCGGCTGGGTGTATCACGCCGTCAAATTCGAAGGGCTACCATGTATTCGGCTCAACTCGCGCTTTTGGCGGTTTCACTGGCCGACGGTGCTGGCGTGGTTGCAGAAGCGGCAATAGCTGCGTTTTTGGCCGCGGAGGCCTCCCGCAACACTTTTTTCCAGGCACGGCTTTTTCGGTACTCGCGCACCTTCCCGGGCGTGAACAACCAGTGTTCGTGCGATAAAGCCTCAGGCGTTCGCAATTCCGCATAAGCCTTGAGCAGGGTGCGGACGCTGTTGCCGAGGTCTTTCACTACGTCGTAATCGTTCTTGTAGATGACCCTGAGGTGCGTTGCGCAGTTTTTCCGCAAGCCGTCTCGGATCCACTTTTTGAGGCCGATCAACTCACAAATCTGCTCCGTAGTGAGAACTTCGCCAACCGGGGGCAACAGGCAGCCCAGCTCCTTTGCGAGGATCAACCATTCCACCGCCATCGGCTGGAGCCTGATGACCCGCTCATCCCCGGTCTTTGCGACGTCAATGCTGACATCGATGAGACCGTTTTTTAGATCAATATTGTGCCACCCGAACCACTTTTCCTTCGGCAAGCCCTTCTCCTTGCACTTCTCACTCGTGATCTCCTCTGGCCTCATGCAACCGAAGAATCCCAGGACCATCGGGGCCAGATATAACTTCGTTCTATCAGTCTCCAAGGTCGCGGCCATCAGGTTCAGCGTGGTTTCGTTGGGGTAAATCTCTTTGACTCTTCCGAGCTTGCCAACGGGTTCCAGCTTGTCAACAATGTTAATGGTGGCCCAATCGCAGGCGATTGCAACTTTCCACAAACTGCTGAAAAGGGCCATGTTCGTCCGTCGGGTTGATAGGCCCCACGGCTTGCCAAAATCAAGTCCACGCTTCTGGATTTTTTGGGCGTCAATCCACTTCCCCAGTTCTTGAGCGCGGATTTCATTAATTGGCCGCCTCTCTTGACCCTTAACGAACTTCATGAGGTCTGCGGCGGCGTGATACACATATCGCTCGGATTTCCCGGCGTTCTTCTTGCGCCTCTTCCATTCCGTCACGACATCCGCGTAAGCGCAGGGCGTTTTGACCGCATTGGCGTCTGTTTCCTTTTTCGCCGCCTGGAAATCCTCCCATACTTTTGTCATTGTCAGCCCTGCTTTTTTAACTTGGGTATGGACGACCTGGATGGCCAGTCGCTCCCCGGGTTCCAGCCGGGCCCAATACTCGCCGGCCTGCTTGACTTCCTTCCCATATTTTTCGGCGTCTTTTTCTGCTTCGCCCCTCGATGGGAAGAACAGGCGGGTGCGTTGCCCCTCGTAGATGGGGAGCTGGATCATCCAGGTTTCCTTGCCGTTTTTTATTACTTTCTTCGGCTCAAGCATGGGGTGAGAATAGGGTTCTATGAGGGAAAGTCAAGACCCTTCTGAATGGTGCAACAAAGTGCCGAGCCTGGTGCAACAAAGTGCCGTTACAAATCGTCACTTTTTACGTAAAATTCATCACAACTCGTCACACCAGCTATTTGGATTACTCCCTCGTAACCCCTTGAAAATACCGCTTTTACGACGTGGAAAGATGGTCGGGGCGGTGAGATTTGAACTCACGACCTTCTGAACCCCATTCAGACGCGCTACCAAGCTACGCTACGCCCCGTCCAAGACCGCAGGCCCAGAGCTTAAAACCGCTGCATCCCAATTTCAATAACATTTCCCATGTTTTCGCGCCGGGGAATTATATGTAGTACATCTTCCCCTTTTCCGCGCTTTGTTCGAGAAGCTCCTGAAAGGTGATGGAGTCGGCAGATTGGTTGACCGCCTGGCGCAAGCGACGCCACGCCGCGCGCAATTCGGGAGGATTCCGCGGGTTGTTCAGGGCGGGCGAATCGAAAATCTCCCCGTGAACACAGCGCAACACGTCGCCAAAAGTGATTTTCGCAGGGGGGCGAGCCAGCAGATAGCCGCCTTCTTTGCCGCGCTGGCTCTTGACGATTTGGGCGGATTTCAATTCGATGAGGATTTGCTCAAGGTAATTCGGCGGAATCCCCTCCGCTGAAGCCAACTCTTCCACCTTGCGGGCCACGCCCTCCGGGTAGTGTTGGGCCAGCCAAAGGACGGCCCGCTGCGCATAATCGCTCTTCACTGAAAGTTTCACACGGGCAGATTATCGTAGAACGCCGCGGACACAATGAAAACTATTTGCCCGCCCGGGGGCCGCGGAAATAGTCCGCAGAAATTCTCTGGTTTCAAAACCGCTTTGCCTGTTGTAGATTCTGACAAGCCATTATGAAAAGCCCGTCCTGTTTCCCAGCCGGTTGGTTCGCCCTGTGCGGCTTGCTGCTCTCCGCGGTTCCGACGCCCGCCAACCTCCCGGGCGGCGGCACAGGCACGGGACCCAACGTGACTTATGTTGATAACGGCAACGGGACCGTGACGATGGCCAATGGGATTGTCACGGCGGTGATCGGCTCTTCATCCTCGCAAATCCTCCAACTCACCTGCAACGGCCAGCAGGTGACTGACGGGGGCACCGGCGGCACCAGCGCATTTTACTGGCAGGGCACGGCTCAGAACGGCGCCGAGCAGACGGGCGCCGGGGGCATCCTCTCGGTGTTGGCCGATCCGGCGAACAACGGCGGCAATTCCGCGGAGATCAGCATCGCCAACCTTTACGCCAATCAAAGCACGACCAACGCCTACGCGGCGGATGCTTATTATTATTTCTGCATGTTCCGCGGTTCGCCGGGGATTTATGTGGCCGAGGTGATGAACCGGACGACTAATTTCCCGGCCGGCGCCGCCGACATCCCCAGCTTCACCTGCAAGCTGGGCACCAATTTCAACTGGCTCGCGCAGGACAACGGGCGGAATATGCTTCGGGAGAGCCTGGCGGATGCCAACAGCGCGACGGCGGGCATCAACAACGCCCCCAAGGAAGTCACCTTGTTGAACCAAGGCGTTTTGGCCGGCCAATTTGAATGCAAATATGATTATTCCGGAGACCTGGGCTTGTTGAATTTCGTCGGGTGGTGCAGCACCGGCCTGGCGACCAATTTCGGTTTGTGGTTGATTCACCCTAGCCGCGAGTATTTTTCCTGCGGACCCAAACATCCGGAAATCATTGGGCAGTTCGACATGATCAACTGCACCTTCAAGGGAGTTCATTTTGGCTTTGGCAGCGATCTGCAATTCACCAACGGTGAGACCTGGTCCCGGGTTTGCGGGCCGATGCTCTTATATTTCAACCAGGTGCCTCCTGGCACACCCAATGCCCAGGCTCCGCTTTATGCCGACGTCTTTGCCCAGGCCGCCGCCGAAAGAAGCGCCTGGCCCTACAGTTGGTTGACGGACACCAATTACGCGGCCGAATCGGGCCGGGGCACGGTTGCGGGAACCATGGTCATCGCCGACCCCGGCAATCCCAACGCCTCGGCTGCCGGTCTGTGGGTGGGGGTCCTGCAGCAACCCCCTTCCTCGCTGGATCCGCCTACGACGGATTTTCAAAACTTCTCCAAGAATTACCAGTTCTGGGTCAAATCGGATGCGAATGGCAATTTTTTCATCCCCAACGTCGTCGCAGGCGCCAACTACACTCTTCTGGCCTTCGGGCCGGGTGCCATCGGGCTGTTTCAGTCACAGTCCTTCGGAACCGCCCCACCCGTGGCCCTGTTCATCCCACCCGCCCCCTTCTCCATCACCGTCGCCGCCGGACAGACCAACAGCTTGGGGGACATCATCTGGACGCCGCCGCGGGTTGGTGCCACCGTTTGGGAAATTGGCGTTCCCGACCGGGACACGACCGAATTCCGGCACGGCGCAGACTATTGGCACGGGGATCTGGGCAGCGCCACCAATTTTCCCGTCAACTGGGGGCAGTGGCAGGATTACAACCTGGATTTCCCAACCGGCGTCAATTACACCGTCGGCCAGAGCCGTTGGTCGGCGGACTGGGACTACGCCCAACCGACTTCGCTCGACCCAACGACGGGAGATTTGAATCCCACCACCCAGAATATATTCTTCAATCTCCAGGACTCCCCCGCCACCAACGCCCAGGCCTCCCTTTATTTCGCCATCGCCGGCGATTACTCCGGGCCGGTCATCGTCACCGTCAACGGCGTGAATGTCACCTCCCCTTCGACGGGTTTTTTCCCCGCCTATTCCGACGATCCGATGATACGGATGGAATCCCACGGCATTTTCTGCGACTACCGTCTTAACTTCGCCGGGAATGTCCTGCAACAGGGGCAAAATGAAATCCAGTTGAACATGCGCAAAGGCGGCTATTTCTCCGACAGTATCTTGTATGACTACCTCCGGCTGGAATTGACAGGATACATTCCGCCGGCCCCGGCTGCATTGACGGCCCTTCCGGGCAATGGGTTGGTGGTTTTGGATTGGCCGGCCAGTTCCGGCGCGACCAGTTACAATGTGCGGCGCTCGACGACTTCCGGGAGCGGCTATTCGACAATCGTCACAAATGTGACCGGCCCGGTGGTGGGGAGCGATGTCCCCGACGCCACTTACACGGACAATTCGGTGGTCAACGACACCCCTTATTATTATGTGGTGCAAGCCGTGAACCCGAATGGAACCAGCGCCGATACTGTGCAAGCCGAGGCCACGCCTTCCGCCGCAACCCCCTCCGCGCCCGCCGCTCCGACGGGCTTGACGCTGACTCCGGGGAACATGCAAGTCGCCCTCAACTGGAACGCTTCGCCCGGCGCGGCGACTTATGCCATCCAGCGCACGGTGATCACCGCGGGCGCCGTCGCCAATGATCCCGGGGCGGAAGTTTCCACCAATCCGGACGGCAGCGCGCCCACGAACACTGTCAACAGTTTTGTTACCGGCACCAATTACACCGACACCGGGCTGGCCAACGGTGTGGTTTACTCGTATGTGGTCAGCGCGGCCAACGCCAACGGACAGAGCGCGGCATCCGCCGCGGTCGCCGCCACCACCTCGCCGGTCTTCCCACTGCCGCCCACCAACCTTGCGGCGACCGTGAGTTCCAACCTAATCAACCTCTCCTGGAATCCGGTCACCAATGCCTCCACCTATCTGCTCCAGCGCGCCTCCTCCATTTCTGGCCCTTTCACCAACGTGGATGCCCCGGCCTGGTTGACCGTTTTTACCGATGGGCCGCTGCCCTATGACACGACTTATTACTACCAAGTCGCCTCGGCCAATCTCGCGGGGATCAGCACCAATTCCGCGCCCCTGGCCGTCACCACCGGACCGGCCGCTCCCGCCGCCATCATCGCCGTCCCCGGCAACGCGCAGGTCTCCCTGAATTGGAGCCCCTCGGCGGGCGCGACCAATTACGTGCTAGAAAGTTCCACCACCAGCGGCGGGCCTTATACGACCACCAATTCCACGGCGGACACCAATTTTGTGAACACGGGGCTGGTCAATGGCATCACTTATTACTACGTCGTCTATGCCGTCAGCCCTTCTGGTCAAAGTTCCATCTCGCCGGAGGCCGGCGCGACGCCCCTCCTGGGTTTGGCGGGCGCATACTGGATCAGCACCGTCACTGCTTCCCCGCAAAATTGGAACGCCAACGCCAATTGGAACACTCTCACCGCCTTCCCCAATCTCATCAATGCCACAGCCGTCATTAACAATGGCATCACCGCAAACCAGACCATCAATCTCAACCAATCCATTACTGTCGGTTCCTTGGACATTGGGGCGCCCGGCGGTTCCTATAACATTGCCCCCAACGGCGGCGCCTTCACGTTGAACAACACGCCGGGCATCGCCTCGCTCGTGCAATTGTCCGTCAGCCAGGGCGACACGATTTTCGCGCCAATGCAAGTCAACGGCGGTTTGATTGTCACCAACACCTCCAGCAACACCTTTGCCTTGTCCGGCGACATTTCCGGCGCGACCAATGGCATTACCGTCATCGGTGGCGTCACCTTCAACGGCACCAACACTTACAGCGGCGGCCTGGTCATCCCCACCAACAGCACCGTATTGACAGGCAACACCAACGCCAGCCTGCGCGCCTGGGGCACTGGCGCCATCACCTTCATGGGAGGGTCCCTCCAATTCTTTGGCTACGCAGGCAGCGGCGGGACGGATTGGGGCGGCTGCTCCAACACTTTTACCGTCCCTGCCGGCCAGACTGGAACACTGCTGCTGCCACCGCGATTTGGCTACAGCACACCATTCGCCAGTGCGTTGACCGGCAGCGGCACCCTCAATGTGACGGTGGATTATGTCCGCGACTTCTTCACCGGCAACTGGTCGGCCTTCACCGGCCAGATCAATGTCAGCCCCCGCAGCGGCACCGGCGATTTCCGCATTAACAACTCCTCCGGCTACGCCAATGCCGCTATCTATCTGAACAGCGGCGTGAACCTCTACAACATCAACGCCTCCGGCCAGACCACTGACCTTGGCGAATTGGGCGGCGCCAGCGGCGCCTTCATTGGCGCGGGCAGCGAGGCCTCCATCTATCCCACCTGGCGCATCGGGGCC
>Ga0187862_10005433_pt1 | contig 11803 bp, 6 predicted proteins | sample June2016WEW_10_1_FD_133003 | JGI IMG/M metagenome (GOLD analysis project Ga0187862, IMG submission 133003) | Peatland microbial communities from SPRUCE experiment site at the Marcell Experimental Forest, Minnesota, USA - June2016WEW_10_150 | ecosystem: Environmental > Terrestrial > Soil >...
CTTTTCTCTTCACCGCTGTTCGGCGACGACATCAAGAAGCTGTTGCCGATCGTCGAGCCCAACGGCAGCGACTCCGCAACCTTCGACAATTGTCTCGAACTGCTGGTTCGCACCGGACGTTCGATCCCGCACGCCGTGATGATGATGATTCCGGAAGCGTGGCAGAACGATCCGCAGATGAGCGATGGCAAGCGCGCTTTCTACCGCTTTCATTCATGCATGATGGAACCGTGGGACGGCCCCGCGTCGATCGCGTTCACTGACGGTATCAGAATCGGCGCGGTGCTCGATCGCAACGGGCTTCGTCCGTCGCGCTACACGGTGACCAAGGACGGATTGGTCGTGATGGCGTCCGAGACCGGCGTCCTCGACATCGCGCCGCAGAACGTCGCGCTCAAAGGGCGGCTGCAGCCGGGACGAATGTTTCTCATCGATACCTCGCTGGGCAGAATCGTACAGGACGAAGAAATCAAGAATTCAATGGCGGCGCGACAGCCGTATCGCAGCTGGCTCGACGCCAATCTCGTCGCACTCGAGTCGCTCCCCGAGGCGAGCGATGCGCCGGCGGTTGACTGCTTTGAAGACGACGAGCTGCTGAAGCAGCAGCAATCGTTTGGCTATACGATCGAGGATCTCAAAATGATCCTCGCGCCGATGGCGACCAACGCCCAGGAGCCGGTCGGCTCGATGGGCACCGACACTCCGCTCGCCGTCCTCTCGAACCGACCCCAGCTGCTTTACAGCTACTTCAAGCAATTGTTCGCGCAGGTGACGAATCCGCCGATCGATCCGATTCGCGAGGAACTGGTGACCTCGACCGAAACGACAATCGGCGCCGAGGATAATCTGTTCGAAGAATCGCCGCTCCACTGCCGCCAGCTTCAACTCAAGCAGCCCCTGCTCACCAACCAGGAACTTCAAAGGATCAAACGGCTGGCCGTCGAGGGCCTGCGCACCGTCACGCTTTCCACGCTTTACCGCGTTGATGACGGCGAAGGCGGGTTTCGCGCCGCGCTCGACGCGCTTTGCCGCGCCGCTTCGGACGCGATCGAATCCGGCTACACGATAATCGTGCTTTCGGATCGTGGCGTGAACGCGCAGTACGCCGCCATTCCGGCGCTGCTCGCGACCGGAGCCGTGCATCATCATCTGATTCGCGAAGGGACGCGCACCCGCGCCGGCCTCGTCGTCGAGTCGGGAGAACCGCGCGAGGCGATGCATTTCTGCCTGCTGGTCGGCTACGGCGCGGGCGCCGTCAATCCGTACCTCGCATACGCGACGATGGCGGGAATGATTCGCGACGGCCAGCTCCGGGACATCGACGAAGACACCGCCATCCACAATTTCATCAAGGCCGTCTCCAAGAGCATTACGAAAGTCGCGTCCAAGATGGGGATCTCGACGACGCAAAGTTACCGCGGCGCGCAGATCTTCGAGGCGATCGGATTGGCGAAGGACGTGATCGACAAGTACTTCACCTGGACGGCGTCGCGCGTGGCAGGCGTCGGCCTCGACGCGATCGCGCGCGAGACGGCTGCGCGTCACACCTACGCGTTCAAGGTGGTAGCGAACCTCGACGGCGAGCTCGATGCCGGTGGCCAGTACCAGTGGCGCCGCGCCGGCGAGTTCCACATGTACAACCCGAACACGATCGCCCGGCTGCAGCATTCCGTGCGCTCGGGAAATTACCGGGCGTTTAAGGATTACACCAGGGCGGTTGACGAGCAGAGTCGCTCGCTCACCACGCTTCGCTCGCTGCTCAAGTTCAATTCTGATCGGCCGCCCGTGCCCCTGGAGGAAGTCGAGCCGGCCGCCGAGATCGTCAAACGCTTCAAAACCGGCGCGATGTCGTTCGGATCGATCAGCAAAGAGGCGCACGAAAACCTCGCCATCGCGATGAACCGGATCGGCGGCAAAAGCAACACCGGCGAGGGCGGCGAGGATCCGGCGCGCTTCGTGCCCGATGCCAACGGCGATAGCCGCCGCAGCGCGATCAAACAGGTGGCGTCGGCGCGCTTCGGCGTCACCAGCCATTACCTGGTCAACGCCGACGAACTGCAGATCAAGATGGCGCAGGGCGCCAAGCCCGGCGAGGGCGGCCAGCTTCCCGGTCACAAGGTCGACGACTTCATCGCGAAGATTCGCTACTCGACGCCCGGCGTGGGATTGATCTCTCCGCCCCCGCATCACGACATCTATTCGATCGAAGATCTCGCGCAGCTTATCCACGATCTCAAAAATTCCAACAATCGCGCGCGCATCGGTGTCAAGCTGGTCGCCGAAGTCGGCGTGGGCACCATCGCCGCGGGAGTCGCAAAGGCCAAAGCCGACGTCGTGCTGATCAGCGGTTATGACGGCGGCACCGGCGCGTCTCCCCTTCAATCGATCAGGCACGCGGGAATTCCGTGGGAGCTGGGACTCGCCGAGACGCAGCAAACCCTGGTGATGAACGGTCTGCGCGGACGCATTCGCGTCGAGACCGACGGCCAGCTCAAGACCGGCCGCGACATCGCCATCGCCGCCCTGCTGGGCGCCGAGGAATTCGGTTTCGCCAGCGCGGCGCTGGTCGCTTCGGGATGCATCATGATGCGCGTCTGCCATCTCAACACCTGCCCGGTCGGCATCGCGACGCAGGATCCGGTGCTCCGCGCGAAGTTCTCGGGCAAGCCCGAGCACGTCGTGAACTTCATGATGTTCATTGCGGACGAACTGCGCGAATACATGGCGCAGTTGGGCTTTCGCACCGTTGCCGAAATGGTTGGCCACGTCGAATGCCTGGATTCCAACGAAGCGATCGCGCATTGGAAGGCGCGCAACGTCGATCTGGCCAATATTCTTCGTCGTCCCGATGTCGGGCCGGACGAACCGCTGCATTGTGTCGAGCTGCAGGATCACGGCCTCGGCGCCGCGCTCGACAACCAGATCATCGAGCTTGCAAAAGACGCGCTCGAGCATCGCAAGCCGGTCGAAATCCATCTCCCCATCCGCAACGTGAACCGCACCGTCGGCACGATGCTGTCGGCGGAAGTGTCGCGGCGCTTCGGCGCGGAGGGACTGCCGCCCTACACGGTTCAGATTCATCTCAAAGGTTCCGCCGGCCAGAGTTTCGGCGCGTGGCTGGCGCCGGGAATCGCGCTCCATCTCGAAGGCGACGCGAACGACTACTGCGGCAAGGGACTCTCGGGCGGGTTCATCTCGGTGCGCCCGCCAAAAGAAGCGACCTTCAAGGCCGAGGACAACATCATTGTCGGCAACGTCGCGCTCTACGGCGCCACCGGCGGCGAAGCGTTCTTCCGCGGCGTAGCCGGCGAGCGATTCGCGGTGCGTAACAGCGGCGCACACACGGTCGTCGAGGGAGTCGGCGACCATGGATGCGAGTACATGACGCGCGGGTTGGTCGTGGTCCTGGGCAAGACCGGCCGCAACTTCTCAGCCGGAATGAGCGGCGGGGTGGCGTACGTGCTTGACGAAGACGGCTCCTTTGCGTCGCGGTGCAACACCGGGATGGTCGAGTTGGGACCGATCGGCAATCGCGACGAGCTCAAGCAGTTGCATGCGCTGATAGTGCGGCACTTGCAGTACACGCAGAGCACGGTCGCGCGGCGAGTCCTCGACAAATGGGACGACTATGCTGCTAAGTTTGTAAAAGTATTGCCGACTGAGTACCGCATGGTGCTCGAACGGCAACATCTCAACATGAATTCCGATCTCGCGCGGCTGGCCGCAGTTTAGCCGAGTGAGTAATCGACTGACTAGTCAGAATTGACCTGACTCGGGAGACCACGGCTGCGATGGGCAAGATTACGGGCTTCATGGAGATCAAGCGCGAGACTCCTTCGCGCCGTCCGGTCGGGGAACGTCTGAAGGATTGGCGCGAATTCGATCTCAAGATGCCCGAAGACAAACTGCGCGCGCAGGGCGCCCGCTGTATGGATTGCGGGATTCCCTTCTGCCACAAGGGTTGTCCTCTCGGGAACATCATCCCCGACTGGAACGATCTCATCTACCGGGGCCGCTGGCGCGAGGCGATCGATCGGCTGCACGCGACCAACAACTTTCCGGAGTTCACCGGCAGAATTTGCCCCGCCCCGTGCGAAGAAGCCTGCGTGCTCAGCATCAACAACGATCCGGTCACGATCAAACTGATCGAGAAGAACATTATCGACCACGCCTGGGGAGAAAAATGGATCGCGCCGCTGCCGCCCGCGCGCAAGTCGGGAAAGCGCGTTGCGGTCGTGGGCTCGGGACCGTCGGGGCTGGCCTGCGCGCAGCAACTCACGCGCGCGGGACATTCGGTCACGCTCTACGAGCGATCGGATCGCGTGGGCGGATTGCTCACTTATGGCATTCCGGACTTCAAGCTGGAAAAGTGGATCGTCAACCGGCGCGTTGAGCAAATGAAGGCCGAGGGACTGGAGATTGTCACCAACTGCCGCGTCGGCTTCGACATCCACGCGGACGAAATGCGCTCGAAGTACGACGCCATCGTACTCGCGATGGGCGCGACCAAGCCGCGTGACCTGCCGATCCCGGGACGGGAACTCAAGGGAATCCATTTTGCCATGGAATTCCTGCCGCAACAGAACAAGCGTAACTTCGGCGACGCGCTCGATCCGGCGGCCGAGATCACTGCCAGCGGAAAGCGCGTGGTCATTCTCGGCGGCGGCGATACGGGTTCCGACTGCCTGGGCACCTCAAATCGCCAGGGCGCGGTCGTCGTGCATCAGTTCGAGCTGCTTCCGATGCCGCCTGAAAAGCGCACCGCCGAAATGCCGTGGCCCGACTGGCCGATGATCATGCGCACCTCGAGCTCGCACGAAGAGGGCGTGCAGCGCGACTGGAGCGTGAACACGAGCAAGTTTACCGGCGAAAACGGCGTGGTGAAAAAACTCCACGGCGTGCGGCTCAACTGGAAGCATGACAACGGGCGGATGGTGATGGAGCAAATTCCGGGCACGGATTTCGAGATCGAGTGCGATCTCGTGCTGCTTGCGCTCGGATTTCTCGGCCCCGAGCCCGACGGGATAATCTCGGAGCTTGGCGTCAAGCTCGACCCGCGCAGCAACGTGCAGTGCGAGAATTACATGTCAAGCGTGCCGGGAGTTTTCGCCGCCGGAGACACACATCGCGGGCAATCGCTGGTGGTGTGGGCGATATGGGAGGGGCGCGAAGCGGCGCGCGCGGTCGATGCCTACCTGATGGGCGAGACCTTTCTGCCGTCGAGTCCTGAACTCTGATCGCTGCATAGCCGCCGACACGATCACTGAGACGCCAGAGCGAGAAAGTCCGCTAGGTGCACGACCTTGATTTTCGAACCGCGACGGCGAAGTTCGGCGGCGATCTGGAACTCGCATCCGGGATTCGCCAGCACGACGTAGTCCGCGCCTGTCACAACAATATTGTCGGCTTTGCGCCGCGCCAACTCGCGCGCCATTGCGGGTTCGGTCAAATTGTAGGATCCGGCCGAACCGCAGCAGAGTTCGGACTCCGTCATCTCGACGATCGTCACGCCCGGAATCGAGGCGAGCAATTTGCGCGGCGCTTCGCGCACTCCGAGTCCATGCACGAGGTGACAAGCGTCGTGATAAGTCACGCGGCATCGAAATTCGCGCTTCGGTCTCGCCGGCGCGTCGAGCAGCAAAGAACTCAGGTCCCGGACTTTCGAGGAAACCGCGCGCGCATCTTCGGCAAATTCCGGTTCGTCTTTGAGCAAATCGCCGTATTCTGCGATTGCCACCGAGCATCCCGACGCGGCCGACACGATTGCGTCGGCGCCGGAGTTCTTCAGCGCGCGAACGTTCGCGCGGGCAAAATCGCGGGCTCGCGATCCGTTACCCGAATGCAGATCAAGCGCTCCGCAGCATGAGGTCGATTCGAGTTGAACGACGCGATAGCCGGCGGCGCCGAGCAGACGTTCACTGTTCAGGTTTTCAGAATTCGCAAGTACTTGCGCGACGCATCCGCGATGCACGACGACTGCCGATGCGTCCGTGCGCGGCGCGATGTTTGTTCCCTTGGCGAGCGGGCGCAAGTCGCGTTCAAACGGCGGAAGAAGATCAAGCCAATCGTGAATCATACGCGGTAGAACAACTCTCAGAGCGGGTCTCAGGCCAACACGGTCGACCAGCTTCAGCGGCGCGAGCAGCATTCGGAGACGATGCGGGTACGGGAAAATCGCGCCGATGACGCGTCGCTTGAATCGATCGACGAAACTGCGGCGATGATGTTGCTCGACTAATAAACGCGCACCTTCAATCAAGCGGCCATAATGAACGCCAGACGGGCAGGCGGTCTCGCAACCGCGGCATCCGAGGCACAAATCGAAATGGCGCACCGCGTCGTCGTCGAGGCCGATGCGGCCTTCGGCCAGCGACTTCATCAAATAGATTCGGCCGCGCGGCGAGTCCATCTCACATCGCGTTACAATGTAGGTTGGACAGGCCTCGGCGCAGAGCCCGCAATGAACGCAGTCGAACAGCAGGTCGTAGTCGGAGACGCCGCGAACCGGATTCGATGGTATGAGAGAGGGCGCGGCCATCAGATTCCTCCGACAAAGCATCCGGGGTTGAAGATCTCGGCCGGATCGAAGGCCGCCTTGAGCCGACGCATAAGCGCGAGCGCGCCGGCGTTGGGAGTGTCGAAGAAATCCAGCGAGTCACGGGTGGCAGGTGCGGCGGCAATCAGCCGAAGATTGCCACGCGCCGAGCGCGCAGCTTCACGCCATCGCGCGATGGTTCTGGCGGGCGCCTCCGCGCTGCGTTCGCCGGCCAGGATTATATGCGCGACGCCGGAGCCGGCGTGAGCGCGAAATTCGGTGTCGTTGCCGCAGGCTTCCAGCACTCGCGCGAGGAACGCGGGTGGAACCGCGATTTGAGCGGCCAGCGGGGCCGAATGAAAATCGATATCGCGCAGCAGCTCGTAACTCCTGAGAGCGCCATCGCCGCTCAGAATTTCACCGCGCGCGCTGACCAATTCGCGAATCCGCCCAGCCTGGTCGCCAACCTCCAGTGGATTTCCGGAGAAACCGGCCAGAAGCAAAAATTGACTGGTAGAATGGAAGCCGGTTGCGAGGGCAGGACTGAGTATATCGAGATTACTCAGTGGCAGTGCGTCATTGAGTATGCACGCCGCGGCGAACGCGTCTGCTGCGCGTGCGTAAGGAACGACCGCAAGACAGTAGTCAGATGGAATGGGACGCACTCTGAACGTCGCCTCAGTTACTATTCCAAGTGTACCGAATGCCCCACCCATCAGTTTCATCAAATCGTAGCCGGCGACGTTTTTGACCACGCGGCCGCCGCCGTGAATGAGGTTGCCGCCGTGACCGACGAAGCGAACTCCGATCAGCAGGTCACGCGAGGTGCCCTCGGAAAGACGAAGCGGTCCGGCGTGCGCGGCGCCGATTAGCGAGCCGAGAGTAGTCATCCCGGGGCTGCATGGATCGACGGGGAGCCGCTGGCGGGCGCCTGCCATGGCAGCATTCAGTTTGCCGACGGTGATTCCTGACTCCGCAACAATTGTCATGTCGTCGGGTTCGTAGGCGACAATTCGCGCCATCCGCGCCATCGAGATGCCGAGCGCGACGGGCGAGCGCCGAATCCCCGCGAGCGAGCGAGCCGCGCCGATCGGCGCCACAGCAATCCGATCCGCTTCGCACATGCGGACGATCTCGCAAATTTCCTCGACGGAGACGGGCTCGACGATCGTATCCGCGGCGCGCGCCTCGTTGTCGGTTGGCGCGCGAACGCGGTCAGCGCCGACGATTGAGTCGAGCCGGTTCGCCAGATTTGAAGACGTTGTGGCAGCCACGATATCCGTTGGAAGCGGCGCCTAGATCGGCACCTGCCGGCGCGGGACGGCGACCTCGACGCATGCGCCGGGCTGCGGAATCACTTTGCCGGGATTCGATCGCTCCATCGGATCGAACACGTGGCGCAGCTCCGTCATGACGCGAAGATCGTCGGGCGAGAACATCAGCGGCATCTCGCCGAGTTTTTCGACGCCGATTCCATGCTCGCCGGTGAGGCTGCCGCCCATCTCGATGCAGGCCTTGAGGATTTCGCGTCCCGCATCGATTGCGCGGCGGACCTGATCAGGTTCGCGCTCGTCGTAAAGAATGATCGGATGCAAGTTGCCGTCGCCGGCGTGAAATACGTTGCCGATGCGCAAGTCATAGCGACGGCTGACGTCAGCGATCACGCGCAGAATCCGAGGCAGGCAGGTTCGCGGAACGACGCCGTCCTGAGTCGCGTAGTTCGGCGCGAGGCGGCCGACCGCACCGAACGCGCGTTTGCGCGCCTTCCACAACAGCGCGCGCTCCGCTTCGTCGCGCGCGAGCCTGACGCTCGACGCGCCAGCCAGGTTCGCAGTTTTCGCGACCTCATCGGCATAGCTGGTCAGTCCAGCCTCGAGACCTTCGAGCTCGATGATCAGCACTGCGCCCGCGTCGAGAGGCAGTCCGACATTGAACGCCTCTTCGACGGCGCGAATGATCAGCTGGTCCATCATTTCGAGCGCGGCCGGCACAATTCCCGACGCGATTATCATCGACACGGCACGCGTCGCGCTGTCGGCGTCGGGAAAGGTGGCCAGCAGCGTGCGATGATTTTCGGGCTCCCGCATCAGTTTGAGCGTTGCGCGCGAGACGATTCCCGCAGTGCCCTCCGCGCCGACGACGGCGCCGACCAGATCGTAACCACATCGCTCTTCAGCCGGTCCGCCGAGCTCGACGACTTCGCCATCGGGCAGAACGACTTCGAGCGCGAGCACGTGATTGGTGGTCACTCCGTATTTCAAGGTATGCGGACCACCCGAATTCTCGGCAATGTTGCCGCCGATGGTGCATGCCACCTGCGACGATGGATCGGGCGCGTAGAAATATCCTTTCGACTTGACGGCGTTGGTGACGTGCAAGTTGACCACGCCGCTCTCGACCTCGACGCGCCGATTGTCGAAATCGATTTCCAGAATCCGGTTCATCTTCGAAGTGCAGATCATCGCGGGCGCATTCAACGAAAGGCATCCGCCGGAAAGGCCTGTCCCCGCACCGCGCGGAACGAAAGCGATGCCGCGGCGATGGAGCGCGGCGAGGATGGCGCTCAGCTGCGCAGTCGAACGCGGGAGCAGCAGCACGTCGGGGGCGCTCTTCTGGACCGTCCATCCGTCGCACTCGTAAACCTTCAGCTCGGTGGCGCGCGAGACGATCCCGTCGGCGTCAAGAATTTCGCCAAGCTCATCGAGAAGTTTGCGGTCGATGGTACTCATTGCGACGGCGCGTCCAATCCCCGCAGCACTCTACCACGACCGCGAATCAGGCGCGCGAGTAACGCTTTTGCGGTTGATCCTTCGCAGTCATAATAGCAAGGTTCGATTTCAGCCCGGAATCTCGCGGGTGCGCGACTGGTGCGCGCGGAACCCCCGGGCGATTCGTTGCAAGGAGAAACACACGTGGCGGATTCATTTCCAGAACTCAAGCCTGCGGCGCGGATTCTGCTCGGTCCGGGGCCGTCCAACGTCAATCCGCGCGTGATGAAAGCGATGCTGTCGCCGGTCGTTGGTCACCTCGATCCGGATTTCGTGAAGGTGATGGAGGATATCAAGCGGCTGCTGCGGCTCGTCTTCCGCACCAGGAACGAGATCACGTTTCCGGTCTCCGGCACCGGTTCCGCGGGGATGGAAGCCGTGATGGCGAATCTGATCGAAGACGGCGACGAGGTCGTAGTCGGCGTCAACGGCGCGTTCGGAACGCGGCTGGCGGAAGTCGCGTCGCGACTCGGCGCAAAAGTTCACAAGGTCGAGGCGGATTGGGGAACGATCGTGGAACCGGCGGATGTCGCGGCGGCGCTGAAGGCGGCGAAAGCCCCGAAGCTGGTCGCGATCGTTCACGCCGAGACTTCGACCGGGATACATCAGCCGATCGAGGAAATCGCCGCACTCGCGCATCGACACGGAGCGATGATCGCGATCGACGCGGTGACATCGCTCGCGTGCGTGCCGGTCGAGATTGACAAGTGGAACATCGACGCCTGTTACAGCTGTACGCAGAAAGGACTCGGCGCGCCTCCCGGGCTGGCGCCGGTGACGTTCAGCGCGCGCGCGATGCAGTCGGTGCACAAGCGCAAAACGAAATGCCACTCATGGTACTTCGACGTTGCGTTGATCGAGCAGTACTGGGGACCCGACCGGCTCTACCATCATACGGCGCCGATCACGATGAACTACGCGCTCTACGAGGCGCTGCGGATCGTCGTCGAGGAAGGGCTGGAAGCTCGATGGCTGCGGCATCGCATCAACGCAGCCGCGTTCCAGGCCGGAGTGCGGGCGATGGGTCTGCGGCTCGCTGCGCAGGAAGGATACCGGTTGCCGCAGCTCACGACGGTCGCGGTGCCTGCGGGAATCGACGAAGCGAAGGTGCGAGCGGAATTGTTGCGGCTGTTCAATATCGAAATCGCAGCCGGACTCGGACCGCTCAAAGGCAAGATCTGGCGCGTCGGTCTGATGGGCGAAGGTTCGCGGCGCGAAAACGTGATGCTGGCGCTAAGCGCGCTAGAAGAAATCCTGGGCTCAATGGGATTCGAGATTGCGCGCGGCCGGGCCCTGACCGCCGCCGAGGATGCCTACAGCGCGGAGGGCACCGGCGCGGGCGAGCCGCCCGCAGAAGCATCGTGAAGCTCCTCAGGCTGGAACGATATACTTACCCGGCGGCCCTTCTTCAAACTGCTCCAGATGGTCGGTGATCTGGAACCAATCGGATTTCGACCCGGTCCAGATGTGTGCGACCGATTTTGCTCCTTCCGCGTTGTCGAGCGTGCCGAGCCGCACCCGCCGGATCGATGGGATTTCTGCTACTGTTCCATACAGCGGAGAACCGCAATTGGAGCAGAACGCCCGCAGGTTACCCGGTGACGATTCGTATTCCTTGATCAACTCGCGCCCGGTGACGATTCGAAACTCCTCGGTCCGTACCGATGCGTTCGTGGCGAAGGACGAACCGTTGGCATGCCGGCACATCGCGCAGTGGCAATAGACAACCGGCCCCAGGTGTCCGTCTATTTCGAAACGAATGCTCCCGCACTGGCATCGACCCTTAAGCATTTAAGCTCCTCCCTGTAGACTCAATCGCGGACATCGCGGCCGAGCGCGAGGGCATAGTCAGTGACTACTGCGAAATAGTCACTACATTAGCTACTCCTCCGCATCTTCTGCGCCGTCGTTGCCATTGGAGCCGTTGCCTTCGTCCTCATCGCGCTCCGCCATCCCGGCCACCGCGCGGACGCGTTCGTCGCCCTCAAGCCGCACCATGTGCACGCCCTGCGCGTTGCGGCCTGTTATTCGCACTCCCTTGACGGCCAATCGAATCACCTTGCCGCCGTCGGTTATCAGCATTACCTGGTCGTCGATCCCGACCTGCCGGACGCTGATCACCTTGCCGGTTTTCTCGGTCACGTTCATCGTGATGACGCCCTTGCCGCCGCGATGGGTCAGCCGGTAGTCGGAGGCGGGCGTGCGCTTGCCGTAACCGAGTTCCGAAACCGTCAGCAGGGTCTCGTCGTCGCGCACGGTTGACATCGAAACGACTTCGTCCTCGACCAGGACGACGGTTTTGCCTTCCTTGACAGGCTGCGACTCGAGTTCCATGCCGGCCACTCCGCCGGTCGCGCGGCCCATCGGGCGCGCCTCCTCTTCCTTGAAGCGAATCGCCTGTCCCTCGCGCGTCGAGAGCACGATTTGCTGATTGCCGTCGGTGATTCGCACGTCCACCAGCGTGTCGCCGTCTTCGAGATTGATCGCGATGATTCCGGTC
>Ga0187862_10005434_pt1 | contig 11801 bp, 11 predicted proteins | sample June2016WEW_10_1_FD_133003 | JGI IMG/M metagenome (GOLD analysis project Ga0187862, IMG submission 133003) | Peatland microbial communities from SPRUCE experiment site at the Marcell Experimental Forest, Minnesota, USA - June2016WEW_10_150 | ecosystem: Environmental > Terrestrial > Soil >...
CGAACGCCAGCGCGAAATTGAGCGCCTCGAAAAAGACGTCGAGGAGTTGCGCCGTCTGGCCGCCAGCGATGAAGGCGAAGCTGAAGTCGAGCGCCTGAAGCAGCAGGTGCTGGAACTCCGCCGCGAATTCTATTCCCACATGGGCCCGTGGCAGCGCGCGCAGATTGCCCGCCACCCCCAGCGGCCCTACACCCTGGACTGGATCAGTCTTCTCCTCACCGATTTCATCGAAATTCACGGTGATCGTGGCTTTTGGGACGACAAGGCAATTATCACTGGCATGGGCAAATTCCGCGGACGTCCTGTCGCCGTCATCGGCCATCAGAAAGGGCGCGACACCAAGCAGCGCGTCATGCGCAATTTTGGCCAACCCAAACCCGAAGGGTACCGCAAAGCCCTTCGCGTTATGCAACTCGCCGCGAAATTTGGCCGGCCCGTGCTCACATTCATTGATACTCCGGGCGCTTATCCCGGCATTGACGCCGAAGAACGCGGCCAGGGCGAAGCCATCGCGCGCAACTTGCGGGAGATGGCGCGCCTTCCCGTTCCCATCATCTGCACCGTCACTGGTGAAGGCGGCTCTGGCGGCGCACTGGCCGTGGCCGTCGGCGATCGCGTCAACATCCTCGAGAACGGCTTCTATTCCGTGATTTCGCCCGAAGGTTGCGCCTCCATCGTCTGGCGCGATTCCACCAAAGCGGAAACCGCAGCCATCGCCATGAAGATCATGGCCACCGACCTGCGTGAATTGGGCATCATTGATGAGATCATCCCCGAACCTGATGGCGGCGCCCACAGCGATCACGAAGGCGCCGCCAAACTCTTCGCCGAAGTCCTCGATCGACAGCTTCTAGTCCTGACCAATCAAACCGCCAAGCAACTAGTCCAAGCCCGCTACGAAAAATTCCGCCGCATGTGCCAGTTCTTCGACATCCTCCGCTAGCGCCATCTTGCCGTACATGTAGCGCAGGGAGAGTCCGCGAGCCCTGCGGTTTCTCTCTTGGGTTGATCTCCTTATGTTGCGAGGCCCGCCCTCGCTACTCCTCCATTACGTAGTTTTCCTTGTATAATCCCATCAAGAGGACCCCGCCATGAAAGCTTTTGCTTACGACCTCCCTGAACAAATCGAGGTGCAAGCCACGGTCAAGTCACCCGAAGCGCCCCTATCGATATGGAGATTATCCTTGGAATTGGCAACTATGGGGCTCGTCCTTTTCGCATTCTCCAGTCTGTTTCGTGGCTTTTGGCCGCAGTTGGGACATCTCTCACGCTTTGTCCTCGCTCTTTTGACTCTTTTGATCTGGACGCTACTCGCCCAAAAACTTCAACTCTTCGGAGATCGAATAGACCTTCATGGCGGTAATCGTGCTTCGGCGGGAAGATTGCTTGTACCCGAACTTGTCGGGTGTACGGTGCTTATGATTCTAGTTTCTATCGCCCTTGAGAGCAAACTTAGTCTCCGTTCCTTAGTGAGCTCAGTGTTCGTAGGAGCCATGTTAGCCATTACCAATTTGCTCCGGCGGAAGAAGGGTATGCTGCCAGCGAATTACTAACGGTTGGGTATTTCCACTCATGCCGCGCCTTCCGCCTCCGTACTAGTCCCCCGTACCACATTAGCCACGCCCCACACATCCCATCGTTGTTCGCACACACTACCCGCACTAACCTGTTAAGGCATCGCGCGAATCCGGGCCCGGGGGAATCTGCGCCGTGCCGCTACACGCTGTGCATGGAGAGCAGGGAACAACCATGTCGGAACCGTTCCGTCCTTACGAAAAACTGGTCGAAATCTCAATAATGGGGAAGAAGTTCCAGGTTCCCGAGCGCAATTCGCTTTTGCGCTGCTTCCAGTTCATCAGCCCCGAAACCATTCCCTACGGCCGTTTCTGCTGGAATCAGGATTGCCAGTATTGTCGCGTCACCTGCCAATTGCCCGATGACGACGAGCCCCGCGAGATGCTCTCCTGCAAATTCATCGTCATGCCCGGCATGGAAATCACCGATCTGAGCCAGGAGCTCAAGTGGTGCCTCCGCTCCAAGCTCCCCTCCGCCTCCGCCGCCGTCTCCAAGTAAGTCCTTCGTAAATCGCTAGGTGACTCTGTCAACTCACTGGAGAAAGACAGGTGTACCTTCACCCACCCTTCTGCGAGAAGAGGGGGTGTTTCCGGATTGCCGACAATTCACGAACGATGTGCCGGAGCCAGCCCACGCGGCCAAATCCCCGCGAAGGCTTCTCCCGAAAGGGTTTTGTCGGTTTCGATCAGGCGTTGAATCAATCAATTTTCGTCTGCCATCTCGCAGCCCAGCCGCAATCCCGCCACCTCATCGACCTTCGCGTTCGACGAGATTGCGTCTGGTAGCCGACGAACACTTCGCCCTGTACGTGTCCGTCGCCACTCTTCAATTTGAGGCGCCCCGGTCGGAGTATTTCACGCTGTGAACTAGCCCGTGAATGGCCTGTCCTCCGAAATGCTTTGCGGCCGGGTCCGCGAATACCAGAGTGATGTTCGAAAATGGCACGTTCGGATCGGTTGTTCCTCCCGCAATACAAACCTGCAACGGTGAGAACTGGCCGAACGGTGCAGTGCTGCCATTCGCGAAAACGCTGGCGGTGCCGTTAATTTCAATACGGGCGACGTAGGGTGGCGTGGTCGCGGCGGCGGGAGGGCAGTCAGTCGGGTTGTAAGTGACCATGCCATCCATCGTAATGTTGTGAGTATGCTGTGCCAGACTGACCGCTTCGACGTTTGTGGACGTTTGGCCAAGGACTGACAACCCCATCGTCAGGGATGCTGATAAATGGGCTCTCCCGGTTTCTTTGTTCAACGTCAAACTCCATGGCCCGTGAAGTTCCCACGCCGTGCTTCCGCCCGCTACTGGTGCGTAGTCATTGATTACGCCTCTGAAATGCTCAGGTCCCGGATCCTGCGCCATGATTCCAGTGCCTACTGCCATGACTGCGGCTACGAGCATGCGTACTGCCAACGAAAGACTCTTGCTGTTCATGGAAGCTCCTCCAATTTGGATTTGAACCTCGCCGAATGTCTCAGGACCGCAAAAGACCTGAACCTGGACCGGCCTTCGGCCCAAAAACCCATTCGACAAGGGCGCTGTCAGCGCGCTCCGACACGTTCGGCCACCAGCCCGCTGCCGTCAAACTGCAATGAGCGGAAGGGCCCTTTGCGGTCAAATGCAGTGCTTTGCCGTCGGGTGTCTAGAGGTTACAATCGGGCCACTTAGCTTGCGGGATTGGGTCAGCGGGAGAGACGTGATGGACCAACCACTCTCTGGCGAGACGGTGTCAAAGGAAGGCTCCGCTCGGCGGCTGGATTCCTGGAAGGAAATCGCCGCGTACCTAAAGCGGGACGTAACCACCGTCCAGCGATGGGAAAGGCGCGAGGGCATGCCGGTCCATCGGCACGTCCACGACCGGGCGGGCTCGGTCTATGCGTTTCCGTCGGAACTGGATGCCTGGTTGCAAAGCCGGAAGCCGCGCCTGGGGGAAGAAGAGAAAGAGCCTCTGGCGCCGCTCCCCGGAGACGCTCCAACAGGAATGGACGTGGGCCGGAGGATGGCGACTTTCTCTCCTCAGGTCCGTCGCTGGATTGCGGTGAGTGGGGTGGTGCTACTTGCTCTTCTTGCCGCCGCTTACGCCATAACCCGGAGCCGAGCCGCGAATGGATCGAGGACCCAAATCAGGTCCGTTGCTGTCTTGCCACTTAAAAACCTCTCGGGTGACCCAACACAGGAATACCTTGCTGACGGGATGACGGAGGCGCTCATCGGAAGCCTTTCTACGATCCACAATCTGCGCGTCGTTTCGCGCACATCAATCATGCGCTTCAAGGATACGCAGCTCTCTGTGCCAGAGATTGCCAAAACGCTCCATGTAGACGCCATTGTCGAAGGATCCGTAATCCGAGAAGGCAGGCGGATTCGCGTCCACGCGCAGTTGATTCGCGCTGCAACTGACGAGCACTTCTGGTCGGAAACCTACGATCGTGAGTTCCAGGACGTTCTCGCTCTCGAGAGCGAGTTGGCACAATCCATAGCTGAAAAGGTGGCCGTTACGGTCACCGGCGACGAGAAGAAGAGCCTCACGAGAGCCCGTCCCGTCGCGCCGGAGGTCTACGAGAGCTACCTAAAAGGCCGGTTTGCTCTCAGCACAAGCAACAGCAAAGCTGGGATCGAGGAGGGTATCAGTTATTTCGACGATGCGGTTGAAAGAGACCCGACCTTTGCGCCAGCCTACGTTGGCCTGGCCGAAGGGTTCAACGAACTCGGCACGGTTTTCATCGGCGCTCCCCCAGCAGAAACGCGCCCGAAAGTAATAAGCGCAACCCGAAAAGCCTTGGAACTCGATCCAGACCTCACAGAAGCGCACGTCCTACTTGCGGACATACTTCAAAAACAGTGGCACTGGGCCGACGCCGAGTCTGAGTACAGACGTGCCCTCGAATTAAACCCGAACGCCGCTGAGGCTCACGCCGGATTTGCTAGTTGGCTGCTATGCCAAGGACGCGCTGAGGAGGCATTGGCGTGGGCACAGCGTGGCCGCGAACTCGACCCGCTCGCGGTTTCTGGCACAGACATAGGGTGGATTCTGTTCCAGTCCCGCCGCTACGAAGAAGCCGCACGTGAATTGCGCAGCGTACTGGCAGTACAAGCGGACGATCCAACTGCGCTTTGGTATCTTGGATTTGTGCTTATCGCCACCAATCAACCCGGCGACGCGATTCCCTTGCTCGAGAAGGCCGCTTCTGTTTCCAACCGTAGCCCAGGCGTTATCGGCGTCCTGATCAGGGCCTATGCTCACGCCGGGCGGCGCAGCGATGCGCTTCGGCTTCTCGAGGAACTAAAAACACGCCGAAAAGCCGGGTACGTTCCTTCCGCCGCTTTTGTGAACGCCTATTTAGGGCTCGGCGAAAACGATCAAACTTTTGCTTGGCTCGAGGAGGCTTACAAAGAGCAGTCGAATATTTTGCAATTCCTCAAAGTACATCCGTTCTTCGACCCAATTCGGGGCGACCCTCGATATGCAGACCTCGTCCACCGCGTCGGACTTGAATAGTGGAATCAGGCCCAGGAAGTTCGGCGCGCTCTGTACATCGAATCGCACGACTCCTTGAAACGGCGAAACAGGTTTTGGTTCACCTGATGAAATCTATACGGAAGTACATACAACCTCGATCAGACGCAGGCAGCCGGCAACCAGGCTCCAGCCGAAGTTTTTGAAACTGAGTTCGCGGCTTCCGTTTCCTTTCGGAAAGATCACGAGCCATCCGGAAGCTATTCTTCCCAGTGTTCATTTGCACCAACTCCCCACTTGGTCTACGCTTTCTATACATCATGTCACCCGCGATTTCGCTCTCCTGCGACGGCTGCGGCCAATCCGCCTCTCCCGATCACCTCACGCGTCGCCTCCAGCGCCTCGAATGGACCACCCGCTACCGCCCCGTCCACATCCAAGCCCTCCTCCTCGGCGGCATTTCTCCCGCCGCTGATTCCGCCTTTCTTTATTCGCCTGACGATGATTACGAAGGCGAAGCCGCCAACCTCCTGGACGCCCTGCAAATCCCCAGGGCAGGGAAGTCCGCGGACGCCATTCTCGCAGAGTTCCAGAAGCGTGGCCTGTTCCTCACTCATGTTCTGGAATGCCCCTTGGAACCCAACGCCTCGCCTTCCACCGCGCAGCAACTCCTCGAAAAACAACTTCCCGTCGCTCTCGCACGGATCCGCCGCTCGCTCCGGCCCAAGCGCGTCATACTCTTCTCCAGCGAACTGGCCCCGTTGGCAGGGAAGCTCACGGATGCAGTCTCGGGAACTCCCGTATTCACAGGTCAGTACGGGCCCCTGCCGCTCGATAACAGTTTATCTGCCGACCAGTTGGACGAATTTCGTCGCGCTCTTCCCGGGGGGAGTCTACCTTGATCCGCAAGGTGTTGTGACGAATGTCACTGCGCTCGGTGACGGGTTACCGCATACTCGGACTGCATCGCACATCCTGCTGATTATGGTAAGATTATTCCTTGGCAGGCTGCCTTAGGAGTCTTCCGTGCAGAATCGGGCAAAATTTGGCGTCGGTATCGGCGTAATCGTCTTTTCCTTGGCTTTCCTGGCTTGGCTGGGCTACGGCGAAAGCAAAACCTACTACCACACCATCGCGGAATATCAGCAACTGCATGGTTCGGCGCGCGATCATCGCATGCGTCTGGCTGGCACTGTCGCCCCAGGCAGCATTCGTCATTCCTCGGGTCATACGGACTTCGTGCTTGAAGAGGAAGGCAAGACCCTTCCTGTCAGCTACATTGGCACAGATCCGCTTCCAGACACTTTCGTTGACAAATCTCAAGCTCTCGTCGAAGGCCGCCCGGGTTCCAACGGCCAATTCGTTGCCGAACACGTTCAGGCCAAGTGCGCTTCCAAGTACGAAGCTGCACCCGGTGGAGACAAGGCTGCAAGTCCCGGTGTAATCCAACAGAGCAGCATGTAACGCGACCAGCAGAAAAACCTACGGGGGAGAGGCGGAAGGCTCATGGATGTATTCGGTTCGTTTACACTTCTGCTCGCATTTGTCTGTGCTGTGTACGCGTTCGTGGGGGGAATTGCCGCCATCATCACGCGGCACCCGCTGCTCATCAAGAGCACGCGTCAAGCAGGCATCGCCACTTGCGTCCTGATCTTCATCGGCACCTTCAGTCTGGCATACCTGCTCTTCAGCGATAACTTCTCGCAAGCCTACGTCGTCTCTCACAGCAATCGCGATCTCTCGGCCTTTTACAAGGTCGCCGCTCTATGGTCCGGCCAGGAAGGCTCTCTGCTCTTCTGGAGTTTCCTCCTCGCCATCTACGTCATCTCCGTTCTGATCGCCTACCGCCACAAAAATGGCGAATTGATGCCCTACGTTGGCGTGATTCTCGCTGGCGTACAGATTTTCTTCCTGACGCTGAACAATTTCGTCGAAAGCCCCTTTAAGACTCTCGCCAATGTTAGCGCCTCTGGTGTGTTGACGCCTTTCATCCGCTTGGATGGCAACGGCCTCAATCCACTCTTGCAGTACCCGGAAATGGTAATTCATCCGCCCAATCTCTATTCCGGCTACACCGGCTTCACCATTCCGTTTGCCTTCGCCCTTGCTGCTTTGCTGGCCCGCTATCCCGGCGAAAAGTGGATTCACCTCACGCGCAAATGGACCATGGTCGCCTGGTGCTTCCAGTCCGTCGGTATTCTCCTCGGCGCGCATTGGGCCTACGCCGTTCTCGGTTGGGGCGGCTATTGGGGCTGGGATCCCGTCGAAAACGCTTCGCTGCTTCCGTGGCTCACTGGCACCGCGTTTCTTCACTCCGTCATGATGCAGGAAAAACGCGGCATGATGAAAGTCTGGAACGTCTGGCTCGTCTTCGCCACGTTTCTGATGTGTATTCTCGGCACGTTCCTCACGCGCAGCGGTGTCGTCAGCTCCGTCCACGCGTTCGCCAACTCTCAGATCGGTCCGTGGTTTGTCAGTTTCATGGCCTTGACGCTCATCGTCTGCTTTGTTGCCTACATCAAGAATCATGATTATCTGAAGAGCGAAAATCAGCTTGACTCCATGGTTTCCCGCGAGTCCAGCTTCCTGTTCAACAATCTTCTCTTTCTCGTCGCCTGCATCGCGGTTCTCTCCGGGACGCTTTTCCCCGTCTTCACGGAATGGTTTACGCCCTCGCGCATCAGCGTCGGCGCTCCTTTCTTCAACAAGATCATGATTCCCATCGGCCTCGCCATTCTCTTTCTTACCGGCGTTGGCCCGCTGCTCGCCTGGCGTAAAACCTCCACCGACAGCATGAAGCGCAACTTCACCTGGCCTCTGGCATTCGGTGCTCTCTCCGCTGTTGTCGCTTATGTTCTCAACTACCGCAATGCCTACGCCCTCGTCTGCTTCTTCCTGTGCGGATTCGTCTTCTGGACTATCGTCATGGAGTTCTACCGCGGCGCCAAGGTCATCGCCGCGCGTTCTGGCATGGGCCTGATGATGTCCGCGCACGAACTTGCCATGCGCAACACCCGCCGTTATGGCGGCTACGTCGTTCATTTCGGTATGGTTTTGATTTTCATTGGCTTGGCTGGCGCAGCGTTCAATACCGATGTCCAGAAGACCATGAACCTCGGCGATTCCATGAAACTTGGCCCATACACGTTGGTGCTGCAAACCGCCGACACCAAACCCGAGAAAAATTACACCGCCGAGCGCATGATCGTCGAAGTCATGAAGGGCAACAAGCAGATCATGATGCTGTACCCGGAAAAACGCGCCTTTCAGGGCCGCGATCAGGCCAACGGCACAATGGTGGCCATCTATTCCACATTACGTGAGGATGTTTACGTCGTCTTCGCTGGAATGGACCCGGACACGAATCTCCCCGTGATTCACGCCTTCCTGAACCCGCTGGTCAAATGGATTTGGCTGGGTGGCGTCTGGGTCGTCATGGGCACGCTGCTGGCGTTGATGCCAAATCGCCGCGCCGCTCTGGTGCTCTCCGCCGTAACACAACCGGCCGTCTCCCCCGTCGCTCCCGCACTCACGCCCTCCGTTACCTTAAGGGAAGGCCATGATTAAGCGTCGCAATCTCCTCGCTCTCGTCTTCGTCGCCGCGTTGAGTGTGCTTCCCCTCATCGCCCAACAACAGCAGACGGATCGCGTCAAAGCCATCGGCGGCAAGTTCCAGTGCATGTGTGGCTGCTCGCAGGTCCTCACGCAATGCAACCACGTTGGCTGCACGATGTCCGCGGCGATGCTGAAAAACTTGGGAGATTGGGTGAATCGCGGCGATTCCGAAGCCACCATCACGCAGGCCTTCGTCCAGCAATTTGGCACCACCGTTTACGCCGAGCCCCCCAAATCCGGATTTAGCCTGATCGCCTGGGGCATGCCAATCGCTTATTTCGTTCTCGGTGCGGCTCTGGTGCTCTTTGTCATTTCCCGGTGGCGCAAACGGCCGCAAGCCGTCGGCGTGGACGCGGCTGCTCCTGTCACCGCGTCGGGCGCCAAAATTTCCCCGGAAGCCATGGAACGTGGACGGGCGCAAGCCGCCCGGGAGACTGAGGACTAACGTGATTCTCGCGGCAGCATTTCTCGCACTCGCGGTGAACCTGCAGGACCTGTCCGCCATTGGCGCCTGTCTCGGCCTCGCCGTCGCCGTCTTTCTTTTTGTCTTTTACATTCATCCCGACGCCTCCGACCTCGCTCCCCACCGCACCAAGCTCGATCAACTAATGGAACGTCGCGATTTCATCTATGACAATCTTCGCGACCTGAAATTCGAATATCGCGCCGGAAAATATTCCGAGGGCGATTACGAGACGATGAAGAACACTCTGGAGAACGAAGCCGCAGTCATCCTCACCGAAATCGAGCAGGCCACCGAATTCCAGGTGCGCCGCCCTCGCGGCGTCAAGCCCGCCACAACGGAGCGGAGCGTTCGATGACTCGGTTCTCTCCGCGAATCTTTCTTACGATCTTTGCCGCTCTCTTCATCGCCTCCGCCGCTTACGCAGGCACCGTTCATGGCACGGTCATCAATCGCACCACCGGCAAGCCCACTCCAGGCATTCCCGTCACTCTTTTGAATCCCACGGCAGGCATGGTGGAAGTCGGCTCCGCCACAAGCGACGCGCAAGGCCAGTTCACCGTAACCAGCGACAAGATTGGCACCGGGCCCATCCTGATTCGCGCCACATATCACGACAATTCTTTCAACACCTTCCTTCCCCCCGGCCGTCCGGAAGTGGAAGTGGAAATCTACGAAACCTCCAAGGATTCCAAGTCCATCACCCCGGATTCCCACATCATCATCTTTCAGCCCAACGGCGATAAGCTCATCGGCGCCGAAGAGTATCACGTCCTGAATAATTCCAATCCTCCGGTCGCCTATTTCCGCACGGAAGGAAATTTCGATTTCGCGATTCCGGAAAACGCCAAAATGCAGCAGGTCAGCACCATCAGTTCGCTCGGTATGGCCGTTCCCCAGGCTTCCATTGACAAAGGCAAGGGCCGCTTCGCCATCGCCTATCCCTTCCGCCCCGGCGAGACCAGCATCCGCCTCTCTTACGAGCTCGCCTATCCTGCGAACGCCGCTACTGTGAAACTGCCAGCCGCATACGCCGGTCTGAAAATGCTGGTTGTCGCCCCGCCAGGCGTCACCGTTTCCGGCGATGGCTTGAAACCGGCAGGGCAAGAACAGGGGATGATGGTGTACACGCACGACCCGCTGGCCGCCAAGGCAATCCTTACCGTGAAGCTCTCCGGCGTTGGCAGTCCGCAAGCCGCCGACGCGGGTAACGATCAAGGTCAGCAACCCGGTCAGGAAGGGAACTCGCGTACCGAGGATGAAAACATCCAGGCCGTCCCCGGGCGCCTCGACGACTTTAAATGGATTCTGATGATCGGCCTCGCCGCGCTCTTTGCTCTTGGCGCACTCTTGCTTTCGCGGAAACAAGTTGTTGTAGCGGCTGGCCCCGCCGGCGATCTTGAGGACGCACCCGACGCACGGCGTAAGTCCTCCAAAGCCGCCAAGGCCTCGAAATCTGCGCCGCCAACAAGCGTAGCCGACGTCAACGCCCAGGTGAACGCAAGCCTCGATTCCCTGAAAGATGCGATTTTCCGTCTAGAACTTCGCAAGCAAGCCGGCACGATCTCCGCGGAAGAATACGCCCAAGAGCGCGCCAAAGTTGAAAAACTCCTCCGCGACCTCGTCCATGGCTAACTTGGACTGCGGCGGCTCGCCGCCGCTTTTACGGTGTAAGCAACTCTCAGTCTGCAAATGTCACCGTCATTCCGAGCGAGGCGAGGAATCTCTCTGGGGTTTCTCTTGGGTCTATTCTGTCTTTGTGACAAACTCACTCTAGTCCATGCTCTCTAACTCTTTCTCTCACTTATCGCTTTTCGCCCAGACGAAAGACCGGCAAGGCCTCTCGCTGAATCACGCCGTCCCGGAATTCGCCCTGTGACGCCTCCCCTCGTACCTCCCACCGGTCTCCGCTTCGAGAACATTGATAAACGTTACGGCGGTCTCTTCGCCCTCCGCCGCGTCTCCTTCGCTATCGCTCCCGGCGAATGTGTAGTCCTGGCGGGCCGCAACGGTTCCGGCAAAACCACCCTCCTGCGCATCGCCGCGCAAATCGTAAAGCCCACCGCAGGCAAGCTCACCTTTCCGGGTGCAACCGAAACGCCTTCCACCAACGGACGCCCCGGCTACGTCGCTCACACCACCATGGTCTACGACGAACTCACCGCCGAAGAAAACCTCCTCCTCTTCGCCAAACTTCAAAATGTCGAATCTCCCGCCGCTCGCGCCGAAGAACTCCTCCGCGAAGTTGGCCTCATCGAACGCCGCAGCTCCCTCGTCCGCACTTTTTCCCGCGGCATGCGCCAGCGCATCGCCATCGCCCGCGCCCTGATTCATCGTCCATCCGTACTTCTCTTCGATGAGCCCGCCACCGGTCTCGATCCTCTCGGCATCTCCTGGCTCGCCAAAACTCTTGGCGAAGTGAACCGCTCCGGCTGCACCGTGGTCATGAGTCTCCACGGCGAATCCGAAATCTCCGCTCTCGCCACACGCGCCGTGCAACTCGATGCTGGCAGCATCGTGGCGGACACGCAGTCGGGCGCATCGCTCCACTCCATCCTCACGTTTGGGAGCGCCTGAACTCCACCATGAGCCTCTTCTCCAACACCGCCACCCTCCTCGGCAAAGAACTGCGCACCGAATTTCGCTCGCGCGAACTCCTCACCACCACCGCTGTCTTTATCTTGATCGTCCTCG
>Ga0187862_10005440_pt1 | contig 11793 bp, 11 predicted proteins | sample June2016WEW_10_1_FD_133003 | JGI IMG/M metagenome (GOLD analysis project Ga0187862, IMG submission 133003) | Peatland microbial communities from SPRUCE experiment site at the Marcell Experimental Forest, Minnesota, USA - June2016WEW_10_150 | ecosystem: Environmental > Terrestrial > Soil >...
GAATTAAGCTTTAGTTTCAGTCATCTCCCACTAAGCCGGGATGGCGGAACTGGCAGACGCAGCGGACTCAAAATCCGCCGGGCTTCGGCCCTTGGGGGTTCGACTCCCCCTCCCGGCACCAGCCTTACTGTTTTATTTTGAACGCACTACGATCAACCTCAAGTTGATCGGACATCAGTAAAATTCGCGACTGTAGTAAAACTGTAGTAATTCTCAACGATTGTCGCCCGATTGAGGCGCATGGATTTGTAGTTCCGTCGTAAGTTCCGTAGATCTGCCTAACCTGCAAAACAGAACTCAATCCAAGTGCGTCCACAGCAAGCTCCAGTCTAGGTCTGATCGAATGGCGGGAAGCGTCTGGCGGAAAGCAACTCGAATGTTCTGCGCTCTTAAATGCTGCCTGCGAGAGAGAGCACGAACGCTAGGTCGCGATCGCAGGAATGCTCGTTGCTGCGGAGACACTGGTTTGATAACGTCAACGCACGCAGCACGCTAGGCGTATTGAACCGGAGTGTTAGGATTCTCATGACACTCCAGGCTATGAGTTACGCGAACTAGCCCCTTCTGGTAGATAGGCGGAAAATGGCAAATGTGGTCGATATCCTCTCGGAGAGCCAGCGGTCATCGGTCCTCTTTGACGAGGCTGGGATCAAAGCCGTACAGAAACTTTTCGTCGAAAAAAACGGGAAGCCCTACATACGGTGCCAGCTCCGGGCGAAAGAGGTACAGGCGAAGCCTGAAGAGATTGTTCGGCAATTGTGGATTCATCGGCTAACCACGCACTACAGGTATCCCCTCTCAAGACTGCAAATCGAATATCCCATCACCTTCGGACGCGACACTTCGAAGCGTGCCGACATTGTGGTGATGGATTCTGACCGTCCCACTGTGCCGTACATCATCGTTGAGGTTAAGCGGGAAAAAGCAAAGGACGGCAAGGAACAACTCAAATCGTACACGCACGCCACTGGAGCGCCGCTTGCGATCTGGAGTGACGGTACTCAGGCGATTTCATGGCATCGGAAGAACCCAAACTACTTCGTCGAAATTCCAGACTTACCCACATCGCAGCAAACCATCGAGCAAATCGTTAATCAGCCGTGGACGATGCAAACTCTTATTGACAAAGAAAAGGAGCGCGAAGCCGAGGGTATTAAGGCCAGGTCTCTGCGCCAGCTAATCGAAGACATGGAAGATGAAGTACTCGCAAATGCTGGCGTCGATGTATTTGAGGAAGTTTTCAAGCTCATCTTCACGAAACTCTATGACGAGTTGGCGTGTTTCCGGGGCAAGAGAGGGCAAAAATACTTACGGTTTCGTAACCAGAACACGTCCGCTCAATTGAAAACAGCGATCCAGTCGCTCTTCGACGAAGCGAAGGCCGAATGGGAGGGTGTGTTTCCCCCCGACGAGAAGATCAGACTTGCCCCCGACCACCTTCAAGTCTGCATCGGATCGCTGGAGGAGTGGAAGCTGTTTAACTCCAACCTTGATGTCGTTGATGACGCCTTCGAGTACTTGGTCAATCAGTCGGCGAAGGGGGAGAAGGGACAATATTTCACGCCGCGGTGGGTCATCGATATGTGTGTGCGGATGCTCAATCCCCACGAAGATGAAAAGTTGATAGACACGGCCTGCGGCTCCGCGGGATTTACCGTTCACTCCATCTTCCACGTGTGGAAAAACATACTTCAAGACGAAGGGCTCCCAATCTCGCACCTTTTTACAATGGAGAAGAAGCCACAGCGCTGCTACGACTACGTTCAAAACGAGGTCTTCGCTATCGACTTCGACGAGAAGAGCGTCCGCGTAGCGCGGTGCCTTAATCTCATTGCGGGCGATGGGCAGACCAACGTCTTGCACCTCAACACCCTTGACTACAATAAGTGGGATGAAACCACGAAGCAGCAGGAGTGGCTAGATACGTATCTTGAAGGATGGAAGAAGCTTCGCAAGCTTGTTGCGATGAAGAACAGCTATCGCGGCTTTGAGTTCGACATCTTGATGGCAAATCCCCCCTTTGCCGGGGATATCAAGCAGAGCGACATGCTTGCGCCTTACGAACTTGCACACAAGCAGAACAAGGATGGTTCCCAAGGAAAACTCGAAAACGCGGTTGGCCGCGACTTACTCTTTATCGAGCGCAACCTCGACTTTCTCCGACCGGGCGGGCGAATGGCGATTGTTCTTCCCCAAGGGCGTTTCAACAACGCCGGAGATCAGCGCGTCCGCGAATTCATTGCGGAGCGTTGCCGCATTCTTGCTGTCGTGGGTCTTCACCCAAGCACGTTCAAACCGCATACCGGAACCAAGACGAGTGTGTTGTTCGTTCAGAAATGGAACGATGACCCTGGAGCCGGTCCGTTGTGTCCTCGCGCAGCGGATTACAACATCTTCTTTGCCACGCAAAGGCTTGAGTCCAAGGAGGCGAGCGGAGAAAAACTCATTGCCAGGGGTGCCGATGGCAAACTGCTTCGCGATAGCCACGGGCATTGGGTTGTTCAGCATGACTTGTTCAACCACGAAGGTCTAACCCAGGAGGGGATAGCAGAGGCGTTCGCCGAATTCGCCAAAAAAGAGAAATTGAGTTTCTTCGTATGAGCCCACATTTCAACGAATTCACGGACGACGAACCACTTCAAGGGCTGGATTGCAGCGTGGTGAGTTATTCGCAGATGGATGCGGCCAGTAATACTCGCCGGATCGATGCGGAGTTCTTTTCGCGAAAATATCTCGCCAATCAGAAGATGCTGCACGAAAGCAGCCTCGACAAGCTTCCCCTCCGAGAAATAACCACGAAAATTGATGTTGGCCACGTTGGGTCGATGACCGAGTCCTATCGAGAAAATGGGGTTCCTCTCTTACAGACCCAAAGCATTCAAGAGTTCACAATTGACTTCGCAAATTGTGTTCGCATATCCACGGCGACGGCTCTTCCCGAAAATGCCGTGGCGTCGAACGAATGCCTCGTTCACTGGTGGAGCCATAGAAAAGTCCAAAGCTAGCTCCACAATCAGAATTCGATAGGATTCGCAATGGCGAACCACCTTCCACACCTCGCCAGCCTTCAGTCCATAGCGATCATCGGCAATCAGCGTGATTTTCCACGGTTTCAGCCATGGGCAACGAGGCTGGTAGTGCCAGAAAATCTTCGTATCATTATTTCTGCTCCTATACTTCCGGCAGCGCCCGTACGTGGGGATGTCTGTCTGGGGCGGCACGCGGCGGTCCCATACCACTTCGAACCCCCCAATTGTCGGGGGCTTGGGCCTCGGCGCTGCTGATGTGACCTGGAGGCGATCGAGCAACACCCTGACCAGCAGATTGTCATTGACCTTTGTCACTCTTGCGCTCACCCCCACCCTAACCGATAGATCGGCCTACCCTGTCTGCGAAGCAGACGGGGAGGGCGATGGACAGGAGACGCAAGGTGGAGCTATTCGAAGAGATCAGGCGGGAACATGCGCATGGAGCTGGTTCGATTCGCGCGGTGGCGAAGAAGCTGGGGGTGCACCGGCGGATGGTGCGACAAGCGCTGGCGAGTGCGATTCCGCCGGAGCGCAAACTGGCGGTGCGGAACAAGCCCAGGTTGGGTCCAGTGATGGAGTTCATTGACGAGATTCTGCGCGCAGATCAGTTGGCTCCACGCAAACAGCGGCACACCGCGCATCGCATCTGGCAGCGGATTCGGCAAGAGCGTTCCGACGCAGTAGCGGAAGCGACTGTGCGCCGTTTCGTGCGGGAGCGCAAGCAAGAGTCAGGACTCACGGCGCGAGAGACGTTTGTGCCGCAGGTCTACGACTGGGGCGGCGAGGCGCAGGTGGATTGGTACGAAGCCGTTGCCGAGATCGGGGGCGAGCGCCAGTTAGTTCACCACTTCGCGATGCGCTCGATGGCAAGTGGCGGGGCGTTTCACGTGGCGTACTATCACGCCACACAGCAGGCATTTCTGGAAGCGCACGAGTCGGCATTTGGATATTTCGGGGGCGTGTTCCGACGCCTTCGCTACGACAACCTGAAGAGCGCGGTGAAGAAGATTCTGCGCGGCCATCAGCGGGAGGAGACGGAACGGCTGATTGCTTTCCGCTCGCACTGGGGCTTTCAGACGGAGTTCTGCAATCCGGCGCGGGGCAACGAGAAGGGCGGCGTGGAAGGCGAAGTGGGTTACTTCCGCCGGAACCATCTGGTGCCGATTCCGCAGGCGAAGAACCTGGAAGAGCTGAACAAACAGTTACGAAGTTATTGTCAGCAAGACGAACAACGGCGGATCGCAGGCAAAGCAATGCCAGTCGGGGAGGCGATGCGGATCGAGCGCGAGCATCTGCTGCCATTGTCCGCGGAAGGATTCGAGCTGGCGGAGGCCAGTTTTCCAACGGTGGATAGTAAGGGCTGCGTGAAGGTGCGCACGAACTTCTACTCGACGCCATTGAGGCCGGGGACGCGCCCGCAAGCGAAACTGCTGCCGGCCTATGTCGAGATCTGGCAGGAACGGGAGTGAGTGGCGCGGCACGAGCGCAGTTTCGGTCGCTATGAGCAGGTGTTCAATCTGGAGCACTATCTCGACGTGCTGGAGAAGAAACCGGGAGCGCTGGCGGGATCGAGTCCACTGCAGCAGTGGCGCGAACGCGGACGGTGGCCGGCGAGTTTCGACCGGCTCTGGCAGAGCTTGCAAGAACGACACGGCAAACACTCGGGCACGCGGGAGATGATCGAGTTACTCACACTCGGCAAGCGCCACGGGTGGGATCGGCTGCAGCAAGTTGTCGAGCAATCGCTGGCTTTGGGTTGCACGGATGCGGCCGCAGTGCGGCACTTGCTGACGGCGACGGAGCTTAGTCGTCCGCGCATCGAGTTACTCGAACTGAATGCACTGGAACGCTACGAGCGACCGCTGCCGCAGATAAACGAGTACGACCAGTTACTTAGCGTCGCCTCGGCTGCGGAGGTGGCGCGATGAAAGAGCAAACCCAGGCTCTCGAACACGCCAGCGTAAGGCAATATTGCAAAGCACTACGCGTTCCGATGATCGGAGCGCACTTCGTACAACTGGCGGAGCAAGCCATCAAAGAACAGCGCAGTCACATCGGCTATCTGGAAGCGCTGTTGACGATGGAGTCGGAAGAGCGCGACCGACACGCCGTTCAGCAACGGCTGCGCGATGCCAAACTGCCGCGGCTGAAAACGCTGGAAGAGTTCGACTTCAACCAGGCGCGGCAGATTCCGGCGGCAAAGATCCGCGAACTGGCCGAAGGCGGCTACATCGAGCGCGCTGAACCCGTGGTGCTGATGGGCGAATGTGGTACCGGTAAGACGCATTTGGCGACGGGCCTGTGCGTGGCCGCGTGCCGGCAGAAGCGGCGAGCACGATTCACCACCGCTGCCAATCTGGTGAACGAACTGGTAGAAGCGCGGCAACACAACGCAGTGAAGCGAGTGCTGGCGCGCTGGTTGCGTTACGACGTCATCGTGCTCGACGAAGTGGGCTATGTGCCATTGGCGGACATCGGAGCGGAGTTCCTGTTCCAAGTGATCGCCGAACGCGCTGAGCGGGCCGCCTTGATCGTGACCACAAACTTGCCGTTTTCCGAGTGGACACAAGTGTTTCCCAATCCGCGCCTGTGCAAGGCATTGCTGGACCGGATCACGGATCGAGCGCACATCATCGAAACTGGCGCCGAGTCCTATCGCTTTCGCAGAACTCTGGAGGTGCGGCAGAAAAAGAAAGCATCGTAGGCGGCTGCTTCTATAGCGCTGGGCAGGGAAAGGAACTCAAACGCCGTTCCTTCCCCTGCACCCCATCCTGGCTGGAACCGCAAGACCGGACAGGCATCCTTATTACTACAGGTGGGGCCAAATGTGAGTATCAAGGTGGGGCCGAATCAGGTTGTCAAACGCACCTGATTTCGCTACTCTGAAGTGGCGTAGCACTAGCCTCAGCGGCGGCATCAACTGAATCTGACTACCGCGGGCTCGAGTTGCTGAGGAACGAGTTCAACAATATAAAGGCCTGGGCCGACAGCTTTGTCCAAGCTCGAGATTCGGTACTGATCTACATTTAGATCAGTGCCCGAAATTCCCTAAGCGCGGCAAACCTGACGATCTCTGAAAGCGCGTTCAAGGACGATCAGGAGGCTCAAAAGATGGTCCGTTGCGGTCAATTCCTGGCGCAAATGTTTCAGCGGTGCTACGTTCCAGGATGATGCGACGTGTCATTAGATTTCACGAGGACATGCACCGTGCCGAGGGTTGGTTCCGACCTTCGCCATAGCCTTTTGCAGGTTCTTGTAATTCTTAATCCGGGTCTTTCTTCGGCAATAAGTGCGTTATAGGCTTCAGGCTCACGTCATGCGAATTGCAGAACACTCAATGGAATTGACAGCGGTCGAAGCAGCCCATGGAGGCGCACAACTCGAACTCTTCTCCTGACGGAGTGCTCAGGGAACGTGCTTCGGAGTGTTCGAGCTCAGAGTGGCGTCGGCCAGCAATACTGCAAACGCGAAAGGATATCGGGCCAGAACCGCCTCAGCTTTTTCTTTGTTCTCCTCTGTGCTCACATAGACATTGACGCGCAAGCCCGACTGCGCGTCCTCGACCAGATCCAATCTGCTGTCGCCTAGCCCCGCATCATTCAAGGCGGACAGCAGAGCATCTCGAATCTCCATTCTCCTGAGCGCTGGCTTGAAAAGCTTTCCGACTGCGGTCTGAGGCATCTGGTCGATGAATCGGATTACCTTCGGCCAAGCTGCGCGCTCGCCGATTGTGCTTTTTGCGTACTCAAGCATGGCCTCTTCCGAGGCGGATGCGCCGGTCCGCAATTGCACATAAGCAACCGGAAGTTCTCCGTAATATGCATCGGGCCGGGCTACGGCGGCCGCCATTTGCACGTCGGGATGGCGCAAGAGTGGTTCTTCGATCTGCATCGGATCAATGTTGTGCCCGCCGCGGATAATCAGTTCCTTGCTGCGGCCAGTGAGCCAGAAATAGCCTTCCGTATCTTTTCGGCCAAGGTCGCCGGTGTTCAGCCATTTCTGCCCATCGATCTCGATCCAAATGGACCTGTCGTCTTCGTCGTTCAGATATCCGTGGAAGACGTTCGGGCCGCGAATGACAATCGTTCCAATCTCGCCAATGCGAGCCTCGCGGATGTATCTGCCATCTTGGTCGAGGACCACAGCCAGCATCGCTTGATAGGGCAGGCGCAATCCGATCGAGCCAATACGCCGTTCGCCCCCAGGAGGATTGATCGACGAAACGCACGCTCCTTCCGTTAATCCGTATCCTTCGAGAATCCGGACGCCTGTCTTGCTTTCAAAGTTGCGGAACAACTCAGCGGGCATCGGCGCGGCGCCGCATAGGCCATATTCGAGGCTCGAAATATCAGAGCTGCCGATTGGTTGCTGTAGCAGAGATGCGTAGACGGTCGGCACGCCGGAAAAGAAGTTGATCTTGAATTTCTCCACGATTTGCCAGAAGTGCTGGAGTACACCGTTTCCACGGTAACCTTGCGGCGTGCCGAGAACGACATGGTCTCCGCGCGTCCACGGCAACAGCCCAGTAACGAGCTGCCCGTTAACGTGGAATAGCGGAAGCCCGCAGAAGAACGTGCGTCGGTCCCGAGGCCCCAAGGTCAACCCAATCGCCCACGCGTCGAATACCTCGGAGCCGTGCGCGCGACATGCGATCTTCGGCAATCCGGTCGTTCCGCCGGTGCAGAAGTAGGATGAGCGCTCGTGTGGTTGAATGACACGGCCGCTGATGAGCGTGTTCGTCGGTTGCCCCCCCATCACCGTTTTGAGATCGACGATCTGACGTTGTGAATGGCGCAGACGCTCGCGCCCTGCCATCATGCGAAGGGCGTCGCCTTCCAGCTTCGGCAGATATGGGACGAGGTCTACCCACAGCACGCTTTTGACGTCTGGCAGCGTGTCCAACTGGCTTGCAAGCTTCTGCCACATCTCCGTGCCCGGCGTTGGCGCAAGCGTTACGACGATCTTTGCTCGCGCTGAGCGTAACAAGTCGCCGATCTGCGCGGCTTCCAGCAGGGGATTGATCGGCATGGCGATGCCGGCAGCTTCGCCTCCCCAAATGGTGAAGTGTGTCTCGGGAAGGTTGGGAAGGATGAAGGCGACCACTTGGTCCTGCTTCAGGCCCAAATAGGTAAACGCATTTGCTGCACGCGTAATCTCAGCGAACAGTTGCCGATAGCTCCATTCGTGAACCTGCTCGAATTGGTCAGCTTCCAGGAAGAAGCTCAACGCCTTGCGTTCGGGCGTCTTCTCTGCTTGGGCGTTAAGCGCACCATACGTGCTCGGCGCAAGCTGACGCTCCGCCAATGGGACCTTCTCAAGTTCTGCAATGTCTGAGAGTGTGCGGACTGGCATTAAGCCTCTTCGACAACAACGTTCCGTTGCACGCCCAAATCAACTACCCCATCCGAGCTGCGAATTCGCGACTCCACGACCTCTCCAACCTTGAGATACTGCGTGCGGCGCTCCTGTACCCTCAGGAACGTCCTCCACTTTGTCGCTTCGGGGAGCAACGCGAAAATCCGCTGCTTGAATGGGGATGGGACGGACAGCGCGCAACCCGAAGGCGTTCCGGTTGCAATCAAGTCTCCAGGAGCTAGGTCATGGACCCCTGAAAGCTCCGTTAACGTTTCTGCCGGACCGTTAACAAGATTGGCGGTCGTGTCGCTCTGGCGTATTTCACCGTTCACCGTCAGCGTCAGCTGGAGGTTTTTCAGGTAGTTCATCTCGTCAGATTTTAGTAGGCAGAGAATCGGTCCGACGGGCGCAAAGGTTCGAAAGCTTTTGCCCTTGTAGAATTGTCCTTCCGGGATCTGAATATCGCGCGCAGAGTAGTCATTGACGATGACGACGCCTGCGACATAATCGGACAGGTTCTCCTCCGAAACGCTTACCTTGTGCTTCACGTCCTTCCGGATCACCAGTCCGACTTCGATCTCGTAATCGAGAAATTTCACACAGCGCGGCTTGATGACCTCGGTGTCGGCAGGCACTATGCAGCCTGGCGCTTTCGTGAACATCATGTTGTAGTGCTTGACGTCGGGATCGATGCCGGATTCGATCATGTGCTGGCGATAATTCGCACCAAGACAGATGAACTGCTGATTTCGGGTGACCGGGGACAATACCGTCACCTCGGAGCGCGGGATTGCGTCTGTCCCCAGCGCGAGCAGTTCTTCGTTGCCAACAACAGCGCGAATAAACTCCTCGGTGGTTGCGTACTCGCCTTGCATTGCAAACACCTTGTCGTTTCGCACCACCCCCCAGCGAATTCTCTCGCGGCGTTCAAAACGAATTACAGGTACTGGCATCGGCAGTTGCTCCTTTTTCGTGCGAAGTTGATGGCGGTGCTCCCGGCAGCTAACTGAAAAGCTTGGCCATCGTGACCAGTTTCTTCAGCGTCACATCGGGACTCCGCTTAAGGCTGCGCAACAGGCCTGAAAGGTTCTCGAAATTCAACTTTGGCCTGGTAAAGCTGGCAGGCATGTGTTGCCCCCACTGTGCCATGGCCCCCGGGCTGGCCCACTCGACCCCCATCTTCTCCTCAGAGGTAAAGACGTCGCCATCACAGTAATGTTCGTGTTTGTCGCCCCAGGGATCATGCCAATAATCGAAGATTTGGCTGCCGAGAATATGCCGTCCGATCCCCCAGGCATGTTTCCATCCGTGTTCACGAAGAATTCTTTGCCCCATACCAACTGCGTCAGCGTCGACGACCTCGTACGCACTGTGACTGTAGGCCGGTGTCAACCCCTGCGCGATTGCCATCGTGTGGTGGTCCGCCGGTTGATTGCCAAGATCCAGGCGCATAAATGTCACCAGAGGAGAGCCGTCCGGCAAAACCTGCACGTCGCTGGGAATGAATCCGAAGGTCTTCGTGTACCACTCGCAGGTCTTCTGGTATTCCGCGACCTCGAGCACGAGATGGCCAAGCTTGATGATCTCCGAGGGTTTGGCAGGAGGGCGCTGCGTGGCATTGACGCGCTTCGGTTCGCCTCCGTCATTGAATATCAGTGCTGAACGGCGTGTCAGTACAGGCGCTTCCGACTGACCGTGCACAACCTCAACAAGGAAGCCGGAAGGATCGGTGAGGGAAGTGAGTAGCCCCCCGCCCGGATCGTCACAGACCTTTAGAGGCGAGACATCCGGAAGCTGCGAGATCTTGATCAGGTCAGACTCTGTTGGAACACGGAGACCAAAGCCGACGAACCTCGCCCTCCGTGCGCGATGCACTCTGTAACAGTAGGGAGCTATGCCGGTGCCGCGCATATAGAGCTTGTCGCCGGTTTTCAGCGCAGTGATAAGGCCGAAGTCTGTGAGGAAGCGCTCCGCTAAATCGAGATCAGGCCGCTCGAAGATCAAGTGCGCCAGACTACAGGCCTTGACCGTCGGGTGTGGATGACGAGAAGGTTGCGGCATCTTCAAGACTGGCTTCATGCGTGATCCTGTGCTCCGCCGTTCTCAGGTCTGAGACTGCGGGTTTCAAGAGTCTGTGTTGCACGCTTGCGGTCTCCATCCACAGCGGGAGCCAGCGGCGGCAGTTCGGCAGTTGCGACTCTCTGTGCCTCCCGGGCAGGCAAACCCAATGCCCGCAGAAGCAACTCTGCACAATCGGAGCCAGCCTTTCCCCAGCTTCGGGACCCTTGTAGTACAAGAAACATCGCGCCCAAGGCACCGGTGACAATCATGGCGATCGCCGACGGCAGTTGCTCAGAACGCAAGTTATAGCGACCCTTTGCTATGCCGGCAGAGACATCCTTGCGCGGCTGCCCGTACCAAATCTGCCGCATCATGGAGTTGTTTAAGCCAAAACGTACGATGAATGCGCCCCAGTCGGACTCTTCATGCGCTCGCCGCACAAATAGTCGAACGCCGGTCGCCAGCCTTTGCGCGGGATCGTCGATCTCCGCAAGTGTCGCGACTACTCGCTGGTGCATCTCGGCGCTGAGCTGACTCGCGATTTCCTGGAATATCTGCTCCGTTGAGGCGCGCTGGTTGTTGTAGATCGTGCCACGGGCCACTTTGGCGCTTTGCGCCAGCTCCTTTACGTTGACGCGATCCACGCCCTTCTCCACGAAAAGCCGCAGAGCTGCCTGCTGAATGCGCTTCTGCACTGGAGTGAGCGATTTGCGAAATTGCGAGGGCCGCTTCATTTGGATGATAATTGAACATTAGTGTTCAATTACATGTCAATCCAATTCTTACCGGACAGCTAAAATAGTATTTTTGTCGGGGCCCCCTTGACAGATTGAACACACGTGTTCAATATTAGCTCACCTTGGGGACCAATCTCTTCCGGAGGCGAGGATGATGAAACCCCCGCTCGCGTACGAGTGTGACGTGGCGATCGTGGGGCTCGGCCCCACGGGAGCGATGTTGGCGAACCTGCTCGGGCAGTATGGCTGGTCCGTGATCGGACTGGAGCGCGATGTGGAGGTGTATCCCGCAACCCGGGCCATCCATTTCGATGATGAAACCATGCGCGTCTTCCAGTTCGCCGGACTTTCGCGGGAAATCGCGCGCACCAGTGAGCCATTCATCGAAATGGAGTTTAAGCGAACACCACACGGCAAGGCGCTGCTAAGGACGGAAGTCGGCAGCCAAGACCATCGCTATGGCCACGCGTGCGCCTGGTGGTTCCATCAGCCGACACTCGAGGGGCACCTCCGCGAAGGATTGAAACGCTTTGCTAGTGTTCATCCTCTCTATGGCGTTGCAGTCGATGAGATCACGCAGCCAGGAGATGGAGTCGTCGCCATCGGGCGCA
>Ga0187862_10005441_pt1 | contig 11790 bp, 12 predicted proteins | sample June2016WEW_10_1_FD_133003 | JGI IMG/M metagenome (GOLD analysis project Ga0187862, IMG submission 133003) | Peatland microbial communities from SPRUCE experiment site at the Marcell Experimental Forest, Minnesota, USA - June2016WEW_10_150 | ecosystem: Environmental > Terrestrial > Soil >...
TGCTCGTTTTACCTTGCTGTCGAAGACCTAAAATAGTATCAAGACCCGGAGACCCAAACATGAGTCCCAAACGACCGGCTTACTCAGACCCCGCCGGTGTCTTTTTCCCGTGAGTCAACGGGTATGGTTGGCCCGAAAGATGGCGGGTAGGCGTAAGTCCCGTGGCTGGCCCGGAGTGGCAGACGTCGGACTGAAGTTGGGGGCGTCGTGGGTGCGGAAATCTCGACAAGGACTTGATGCGCGGCCTGCCGGCTGAGAGGACTTGGCGAAAGCTTTCGCGCTCACGTCGCCGGGGCAGCCTGTCTTCGGCGCTTAGAGACGGTGCAACGGTGCGGACCCGCCTTCGCCAGGTTACAGCGCGGCAAGCACGAAGGCCGAGGGCTCGGTTCGTGGTATTGTCATATTGGATCATAGGCCGCGAAGAAACCCCTTCGTTTCCCTCGTGACCTGTTTAACGTTCTCACCCCAACGCCCCGGTTGGCCAGGCCGGATCAAAACCTTTGTCCTCCAAAGCCCGGAGGGCAGCGGAGGATCATCCCTGCCCCCACCCCCGCTTTTAGAATCAAGGCATAGGAAATACCAGTCAATGAATTTTGCCAGCGGCGCAATCATGCGTTGTTGTTTCGACCAGCTTCCAACCTCCGTGTCAGCTATCATAACCCGCGCCGAGCTCGACAAATTGTTCGACGCCCGGCAGATAACCTTCAATCGCAGCGTCAACGAAAGTCGCCCGCACGGCCGTCGAATGCCCGACTGGCGGAATTCCTTCATAGGGATAACGCAGCATTTTCGGAACGAACCCGGTCAACCGATGGCCCAGCAACATAGGAAACACCGTGGCACACAACCCGGCGTAGCAATGGTTCGGCAGAACCTTTATCAATTTTCCGCAGGCCTCATCCCGCCTTAACCCGAGTTGATGTTGCAGCCACCGCATAGTCATTGGGGACAATGCTGTCGCCGAGACTCCCAGCTTTCGACTCGATAAAATAACGTGGGCCTGGTAAAGGACCATGACAACCAGCCAAGCCGGCAAAAAGAAAATCCAGATGAGAGCGAACAACAAGGCCGCCATGCGCGAACACTTATATGATTGTTCTTTTTCCAATGCCATCGAAGGCCGAGGGGGCGGTTCGTCGAAGGCCGAGGGGTCGGTTCGTGGTATTGTCATATTGGATCGTATGCCACAAAAAAATACCTTCGTTTCCTTCCTGCCCTTCTGTTCAATCTTCTTACCCCAGCGCGCCGGTGGCCCAAGGCCGGATCAAAACCCTTGTCCTCCATAGCCCGGAGGGCAGCGGAGGATCCTCCTGCCCTGTCCTCCATAGCCCGCAGGGCGGCGGAGGACCATTCTGGCCCCCCCCAGTTTTGGAATCAAGGCAAAGCCTTTGCGCCTTTGCGCCTTTGCGTTAATTCCATCCTTGCCCCCAGCACAGCCTTTGAACCAAGGCAAGGCTCTTATTCTGACAGTCATTCCCCTGCCATTCTGCCCCTCCCCGGTTTAGTAACCAAGGCAAAGCACGAGCGCCCACCGTGCGCGCCGCGCCAGTTTGAACCCCAAAAAACGGAAACTGCGTTTTTGAAACCTTAGTAAATCACTCATATTACTTAACTTAAAACCCCTCATCGGTTCACTTTTACGCTATAACATTCTAGTATGCAAATAGTTGCAATAAAAGACTCTTGCCGGTTTTGCGCCTCCAAACTCCCCTTTTAGCCTCTCCAATACCTCCGATTTCTCCGATTTCTCCGTTCTTTTAACGACCCGTTCCCCCTCACACTACCTTGATCTGCATCTTCTCCTTATCCACCCCTTCCACCATCCTGCTCATCAAGCTGCCTGCCGCTTTCCCGTTGCATCCGCGCCTCTTTGCCTCCCGAATCTACTTGCAGCCGCCGCCGTTCCGTGCTCTGCTTCCTCTGTTGATAATTCTCAATCATTCCGAGCCAAAAGTCATTCTATGAAAAACAGATTCCTTGTCCTCCTCGCCGCCGCCGCCCTGTTGATTCCAACCTATCGGGGCTTTGCCGCCGGCACCAACGCCGCCGCCGCCTCCGACTTGAAGGACTTGATCACCCGCATCCAAACCAGCCTGCAAGCGGGCCAGAAAACCGAAGCCGGCCAGGCCGACAACATCAAGCAGTTCGACGCCCTCCTCGCCAAGTACAAAGGCGACACCAGCGACGACGTGGCCAGAATCCTTTACATGAAAGCCACCCTCTATTTGCAGATCTTCAAGAACACCGATAAAGGAACCGAACTCCTCAAACAACTCCAGCACGACTTCCCCGATTCCACTTTCGCCAAAGGCGTGGACCAAATGATCGCCACAGCCAAGATCCAGGCTGGCCTCGTCAAGACGGCTGCATTCCCCGACTTCAACGAACAGGACCTCGACGGCAAACCCCTCTCCGTCGCCAGTTACAAAGGCAAGGTGGTGATGGTTGATTTTTGGGCGACTTGGTGCTCCCCCTGCCGGGCGGAAGTGCCCAACGTCGTCAAGGCCTACCAGAAATACCATGACAAAGGGTTTGAGATCATCGGCATCAGCCTCGACCAGGCAGGGGCCAAGGACAAACTCACCACCTTTATGAAGGACAACAACATGGCCTGGCGCCAATACTACGATGGCGGTTTCTGGACCAACAAACTGGCCGTAAAGTACGGCATCCAGAGCATCCCGCAAGCCTTCCTGCTGGATCGCGATGGCAAAATCCTCGCCCAAGGCGAATCCATCCGTGGCGATGCCTTGGATCCAGCCATCGCCAAGGCTCTGGGCATCAACTAAGAGCCTGTTTTCAAACAGGCTCTAACCTTGAAAATCGCCGCTCCTCGTTCACTCCGGTCCCGCGTCCGCCTTTTGCTCTGCGGACTTGCCTGTGGCTTGTTGGCCGCCGTCCTTTCCGGTTGCCAGGCCATTGGCTTCTACAAGCAAGCCGTCACCGGCCAGTGCCAAATCCTCACCCACCAGCAACCCATCAGCCGGCTCATTGCCGATCCGCAAACCCCCGCCCCCCTCAAAGCCAAATTCGAGCAAATCCTCAAAATCCGCCAATTCGCCGCCGACCAACTCCATCTCCCGGCCGGCCAAAGCTATCTCAAATACGCGGACCTGCACCGCCCCTTTGTCGTCTGGAACGTCAACCTCGCCCCCGCCCTTTCCCTGGCCCCCAAGACCTGGTGGTTCCCCGTCGTTGGCCGCGCCAGCTACCGCGGATACTTCAACGAACAAGCCGCCCGCAACTACGCCAATGACTTCGCAAAAAAAGGCTGGGATGTCTATGTGGACGGCATTGAAACCTATTCCACCCTCGGCTGGTTTAATGATCCCCTCCTCAACACCTTCATCAACGAACCCGATTCCTACCTGGCCGAAATCATCTTCCACGAACTCACCCACCGGCGCCTCTTTGTCCCCGGCGACACCGATTTCAACGAAGCCTTCGCCACCTTCGTTTCCATGGAAGGCCTGCGCCGCTGGTTCCTGGCCTCCTCCAACCCACAGGGCTACCACCACTACCGTGTCGGCCTCGATCAGGACCGCCAATTCGTCGGCCTCGTCACGGCCGCCCGCGATCAACTCCAGGCCATCTACGACGATCCAAAATTAACCGTCCCCGCCAAACTGGCCCGCAAGCAGCAGATCATTGCCCAACTTCGCGCCCAACATGACGCCCTGAAAGCCTTTTGGGGCGGCGCCTCCCCTTTCGACGACTGGTTCGCCGAGCCGATCAATAATGCCAAATTGAACACCGTTTCAGCCTATTACGACCTTGTCCCCGCCTTCGCCGCCCTCCTTCGCTCCAACCACGGCGACCTCGAAAAATTCTACCAAGCTGTCGCCCGCCTCGGGAAATTGCCGATCCAGCGCCGCCATCAGGAGTTGGAGGCTTGTCTGCATCAAGAACTCCCTTGAAAACCTGTCCGCTTCCGGGCACATTCCCTCCATGAAGTCTGTTTTCACAGGGCCGGTCTATGTCGTGCGCGATAATATCGACACCGACCAAATCATCTCCGCGCAATACCTCAACCTCGTCCCCACCATCGCCGAAGAATACCAAAAGCTGGGCAGCTATGCCCTGGCGGGCCTCCCCGACGCCCTTTACCCCGATCGTTTTGTCAACCCGGGCCGGACCAAGAGCGACTATCCCATCCTCGTGGCCGGCCGCAATTTCGGCTGCGGCAGTTCGCGCGAGCACGCCCCCATCGCCCTGGGCTCGGCCGGCTGCAAAATCGTCCTGGCCGAAAGTTTCGCCCGCATTTTCTTTCGCAACTCCGTGGCCACCGGCGAGCTTTATCCCTGCGAATGCCTCGACCGCCTCTGCGACATTTTGCGCCGCGGCGACGTCGTGACCGTGGATTTGGACAAGGCCACCGTCACCGCGCAAGAGACCGGAAAGGTCTATTCCTTCAAAGCTTTGGGCGATGTCCGCCCGGTGGTGGATGCCGGCGGCCTGTTCAACTACGCCCGCAAGACCGGCATGATGCCCGCCTCTTGATCCCCACCGCGGGAAAAAATGTCCCTGGACTCCTCAGCGTGGTTTTATGGCACTGCCTGGTACTTGGCGTTTCTCTTCTCCACCACCGTCCATGAAGCCGCCCACGCCTTTGTCGCCTTGAAGTTGGGCGATGACACGGCCCAGCGCGGCGGCCAGGTCACCTTGGACCCCATCCCCCACATCCGGCGCGAACCGGTCGGCATGGTCCTGGTTCCCATCCTCTCCTACCTGCTGGGCGGTTGGATGATCGGGTGGGCCAGCGCGCCGTATGATCCAGAGTGGGCCAGTCGCAACCCCAAGCGGGCCGCCCTCATGGCTGTGGCCGGACCGGCCTCCAACCTGTTGCTTTGTCTGGCCGCCGCCCTCCTGATCCGCCTGGGCATCTGGGGCGGCTGGTTTCAAGCCCCCGCCATGATTACCCTCACTCACATCGTAGCGGCCAATCCCTTGGGCGGACTTTTAAAGTTTCGCGAGCTTGCCTCCGTCCTTCTCAGCGTCTTTTTTTATCTCAACCTCCTGCTCTTCGCCTTCAACCTGATCCCGCTGCCTCCCCTGGACGGCAGCAGCGTGCCGCTCCTCTTCCTCTCCGATGCCGCCGCCAAAAAATACACCGCCTTCGCCAGGTCGCCGGGAATGTCCATGGTGGGACTGCTTCTGGCCTGGCAGCTCTTCGGCCCGTTCGCCTCCGTGCTGCACCGCTGGGCCGTTCAATTGCTCTACCCGGCTCTTCATTACTTTTGATCCGGCGCCTTGAGCAAGGCCATCTTCGGCCGCGTTTCCGCCGTCAACGGATTGCCGCCGCCCTCCTCCAACTTCGCCAGCCAGCGCCCGATGAGCGCCAACACCTGTGTCATGTCCAAGTGTTCGTGTTCCGGCGGATACAGCATCAGATTCCTCCGCGCCAGCTTCAACAACGCGGCGGCCGGCCCCAGCCGGTCTTTCTGCAAATGCACAAACGCCCCGGCCACTTGAATCAGCCCCTTGTAAAAAGGGTCGTTCCTGCCGCCCCGTTCCGGCAGCCAGAGTTGCTCCAACACCTCATGCGCCTCGTAAAACTCACCGCGGTTAAAACACTCGAAATACCCCGCGTAACGCGGGTCCACCCCGCCCCCGCCCGCGCCCGCCATCTTCACCGCGATTTTTTCCGCTTTGCGGCTCATGGCTCCAGCATAAGCCCCGGCCCGAATTGCGACAGCCAAAATGGCCGGCGCCCCGCTGCTCCGATCCTGTCGCGAATCGTCAGCCAGCCTGGCGGTGCGCTCTCCAATTCCTCTCGCATGGTTCCGGCTCAGGTCTTGGGGGCCATCTCCCTCTCGCGGTCTTCCATGGCCGCTTTGCGCGACAGGCGCACCCGGCCTTTTTCATCCACCCCCAGACATTTGATCCAGATTTCATCGCCCAGTTTGACAATGTCCTCCGTTTGTTTGACTCGGAAATTTGCCAGCTCGCTGATATGCACCAAGCCGTCCTTGCCCGGCAGGAATTCGACGAACGCGCCGAATTCCTTGATCGTCACCACTTTTCCGCGATAGATTTTCCCGATTTCCGCCTCGGCCGTCATCCCCTCCACTGCCGCCCGCGCAATCTTCATCCCTTCGGCCGAGATGGAGTAAATGTTCACCGTGCCGTCGTCGTCTATGTTGATCTCGCAGCCCGATTCTTCCACCAGCCGCTTGATGTTCTTGCCCCCGGGGCCAATCAACGCGCCGATCTTCTCCGGGTTGATCTTCAACTGCACGATCCGCGGGGCGTACTGGCTCATCTCGGCCCGCGGCGCGGCCAGCGTCTCAGCCATTTTGGCCAGCACGTGCAGACGGGCGACGCGGGCCTTTTCCAGGGTTTCGGCCATCAAGTGGTGGGGGAGGCCCCGCAACTTGAGGTCCAGTTGAAAGCCGGTGATGCCCTGGCTCGTCCCGGCAATTTTGCAGTCCATGTCGCAAAACGAGTCCTCCCACCCAATGATGTCCGTCAGCAGCTTGTGGCGGGTGATTTTATCCTTCTCGTCATGCTCCGTGCAGATGCCGATGCTGATGCCGCCAACTGGCCGGATCAGAGGAACCCCCGCATCCATCAACGCCAGGGTCGCGCCGCAGACGGTGGCCATCGAACTGGATCCGTTGGATTCCATGATTTCGCTGGTCACTCGCACGGCGTAGGGATAGGTCTCCATCGGCAGCATCGCCGCCACCGACCGTTCGGCCAGCGCCCCGTGGCCGATTTCCCGCCGGCCCGGACCGCTGATCCGGCCCGTTTCCCCCACCGAGTAATTGGGGAAACTGTAATGGAGGATGAACTTCTTGGTGGTGTCACCGCCCGTGTAGGAGTCGAATTCCTGCGCGTCCTCGTTCGTGCCCAGGGTCACGAGCGTCAGCGCCTGCGTTTCCCCGCGCGTGAAAACCGCCGAACCGTGCGCTCGCGGCAGCAGGCCGACCTCGCAAGTGATCGGGCGCACTTCCTCAAAACTCCGTCCGTCCAGCCGCTTGTTCTCGTTCATGATCAGCCCGCGCATGGTTTCCTTCTGGATGTAATAGAACGCCTCCCGCAGCACCGATTCGGTGACTTCTTCGGCGCCGAATTTTTCAATCAGTTTGGCCGCCACGTCGTCCGTCACGGCTTTGACGGCGGCTTCGCGCTCGAGCTTCTTCTGAGTCAGGAGCGCCGGCACGAGCCGTTCGCCGGCCAGCGCTTTGGCTTCCTTGAGTATATTGTCAGGCACCAGGCTCACGGTGATGGCGCGCTTTTTCTTGCCGCCGCGCGCGGCCAGTTCCTTCTGGGCCGCGATCAGCGGCTGGCAGCACTCGTGGCCGAATTTCAGCGCCGCCATGAAGTCCGCCTCGGAGATTTCGCGGGCTGAACCTTCAAACATCACCACGTCCGCGGTGTCCCCCACGTAGATGAGGTCCAGATCGCTCTCGCGCATTTGGCCGTGAGTGGGATTGGCGATCAGCTTGCCGCCGATGCGGCCGACCCGCAACGCCCCCAACGGGCCGTCCCAGGGGATGTCGCTGACCGACAGCGCGGCGGACGCGCCGATGATGCTCAGCACGTCCGAATCATTTTCCCCGTCGGCGCTCAGGAGGATGCTTTGCACCTGCACTTCATTGAACCAGCCCTTGGGAAAAAGCGGGCGGATGGGGCGGTCGGTCAGCCGGCTGGTGAGAATTTCCTTCTCCGTGGGGCGGCCTTCCCGCTTGAAATAGCCGCCGGGGAATTTCCCCGACGCCGCCGCCTTTTCCCGGTAATCCACCGTCAGCGGGAAGAATTCCTGGCCGGCTTTGGCCTTGCTGGCGGCCACGGCCGCAACCAGGATAATCGTCTCCCCAAGCTGCACGGTGACGGCCCCATCGGCCTGTTTGGCGAGTTTTCCTGTCTCGATGTGAATCTGGCTGGCTCCTATCGGGGCCGATACTTTTTCTGACATATTGTTTCCTTCACGCCCGCCGACTTAGAGGAACTTCAATGAAAACCCTGCCGGCCATACCCGGCCAGGGCGCTGATTGAAATTTCCCAAGTCAGCGGGATGTTTGTTGACGCGGGTAATGATTGTCCCATCGCCCCGCCCGCGATTGCCGGCGCGATGAAATTGATCCTTCTGACCTGGGCTTGCGGCCTGATCCGACCCAAAAGGCTAACGGCGCGCATCAGTGGCGGAGTTTCAGCTTCTTGGTGATCGCATGGTAGCGGGTAAGATCCGTGGTGTGGAGATAATCCAGAAGTCGGCGGCGCTGGCCGACCATTTTCAAGAGGCCGCGCCGCGAGCTGTGATCCTTGACGTTCTTCTGCAAATGCTCGGTCAGGTGGTTGATCCGATCGGTCAGAAGGGCCACCTGCACATCAGCCGACCCTGTGTCGCGCTCATGAATCTGGAACCCTTCTATCGTCTTGCCTTTTTCCATAGTCTGTTCGATCAATATATTATTAGTGAACGGGCATTTTACCGCTCCAAGCCAACGCTGTAAAGCCCTTTTCAAACCTATTTTTGCCTCCGCGCGGCTCGCTCATGAAGTCACACCCCTCGCCTCTTCTCCTTCGCCTCCACACTCTCCGTTTCATTCCACCGATTGCGCGGCTAATGGTATGTAAAATGCTTATGAATCTTAAGCATAAGAAAATGAAGTCTTTTGTCTCATTTCTGGCTCTGCTGGCCGTGCTGGGATGCCGCACGCCCGAATTTGAGCCTCAGCAGGCGGCGATTGTCGCGCTTCACGGCGGGGTGGAGTCCTGGAACGGCCAGGCCTGGGTGGCCGCTCATCCCAATCAACTTATCACCAATGGCGCCAAAATCCGCTCAAGCGCAGACTCCTTTGCCGATCTTTCCGCAGCCAAATCCCTCACCCTGCGCTCCTCGGGTGCGTGCGGGTTGGATTTAGAACCACCTGCCGCCTGGCAACCCAGGCATCAGGATGTGACGCAAACTGTCCTCGTCGTGGAACGGGGCTGTGTTCTGGCCTCCATCGCCAATCTTTCCCCCAGTTCCGTCTTTGAAATTCACGGCGACCAAGTGGTGGCGCAGCTTCGGGGGGCGGATTTCTCCACCAGTGCGCATGGCACGGTCGCATGGGTTGCCGGCCAGGTGAGTGTGACGGCGGGTGAAAAGTCTTCTCTGTTCCGGCAGGACGCAGATCTTACCCAACCCGAAAGGAAAATCCCCAGGCCCCATCTTGCTAATCCATCTCTTGACGGGTCAGAGTCGCTTTCCCCTTTCGAGCGCGGGTTGGCCTGCGCGCGTCATGGATGGTATTGACACTATTGACACTCCGAATTCCTTAATGGCTTGATTTTGCCCGGTGTCAAGTGTACCCTGGAAACGCGTGAATTGCCGACGCGCCTTTACATTGCTTGAACTGCTGGTGGTCATTGCCGTCATCGCCATTCTGGCGGCTATGTTATTGCCCGTGTTGTCCAAGGCCAAAAGCCGGGCGCAAGGCTCTTACTGCTTGAGCAACGGCAGGCAAATGATGGTCGCCATGTCCCTTTACGCCAGCGACAACCACGAGTTTTTTCCACCCAACCCTGACGACGGCAATTCGTTGCCCGGTTACAATTGGTGCCCCGGAAACTCCGGCATCGGTCAGGCGCAGGAATTCGATCCCGACGTCCTCTTAGACCAGTCGCGTTCGCTGCTTATCGCCTATCTGGCGGGTAATGCCACTTTATTCCGCTGTCCGGCCGATACCCGCACCGGCCTCTATCAGGGAACCAATCCCGCCTTGATCGGCAAGATCGTCCCCGCCGCCAGGACATTCTCCATGAGCCAGGCCGTGGGCACCATTGATCCCGGCTACGATCAGACCGGCCCCGGCTCCGGCGCCGCCACCGTCCTCCACTTTGGCGTGCCGGATTTGTCCGTCAACGGCCCTTGGTTAAACAACCAGCGCACCAATCGCCGGGATGATCCCTGGTTCACCTATGGCAAAGCCACCGAACTGATCGCTCCTGGCCCTGCCTTGATTTGGGTTCTGGTGGACGAGAATCCCACCGGCCTGAACGACGCCGCGTTTGCTTTCGGCATGGTCACACCTACCTGGATTGATGTTCCCGGTTCCTTCCACAACGGCGGCTGCGGCTTCGCCTTTGCCGACGCGCATTCCGAAACGCATCAATGGACTCAGACCCCGGCGACGGGAGCTGCCAATGTGCAGGATTGGACCTGGATGGCCCAAAGGACCTCCTCAGAATAATCCCTCATGGAATTCGGCCCGTCCGCCCCGCCAGTTGCTGGAGGATTTTACCGGGCGATTTTCCCTCGGTGGCCACCAGTTCGGCCATCAGCAGGCAGGCCAGGATTCCGTCCTTCTCCGCTACGGCGCGCGCGACTGGGCCGGTCCAGCCGCGATGTTTTGCCAATTGATAGACGGTCAGAGCCTGAATTTGGCCGGGCGTCAACCACGCGCCGTCCTGGTCCACCACGGCGGCATGGGCCGCGCCGCCATCCACGGCCAATCCCAGTTGCGCCCGGCCGCTGCCAACGGCTTGGCGCATTTCCTTCAGGCGCTCCGCGCTTGCCTCTGGCGCCTGGCCGCCAAAGAAGGCGTCGGACTCATTATGAAAAATAGTCAGCCTCGCCCCGGCCTTGCCCAGAAGCTCGTCCAGATAGCCCCGCCCGCAACCGTGCATCAAATCCACGGCGATTTTGAGCCTCGCCTTTTTCAGTGCGTCAAAGTTGACCCGCCTTTCAAGCTCCTGGAAATATCCGGGCCGCGGATCCATCGTCCTGACCTGGAATGTGCCGATGACCACCGCCGGGAAGCTCCAGTTCTCCTTCTGCAAACGGACCACTGCGGACTCCAGCCGGCGGGCCGCCTCCGGCGTGGCGCCCGCGCCGTCGGGGCCGCAGAAGGTGAAGCCCGAATACTCGGGCGGATCATGGCCGGCGCCGATGTTGATGCCCCCGATGGCCTGGCGTCTGCCTATCGCCAGCGCCAGCGCGCCGACGGGCGTGCCGCCTTCGCACAGCAGGCAAGTCAAGCCATTGGCTGCCAGGATTTCGGCCGCCGCCAGGGCGAATTGCGGGCCGAGAAAACGGCAGTCGTGCGCGATCACCACCTTGGGAAGACGTCCGTGGATCGGGGACTTCGGTTCCGCCAGTTCCCTTTTCAGATGCTCCGCCACGGCTTGCGAGGCCAGGCGGACGCTGGCGAAAGTAAAATCGCGCGCGATCATCCCGCGCCAGCCGGCGGCGTCAAATTTGATGCGGGTGGGGCCGGGCGAGTCCACGGGCTACTGTTTCCAATCAAACGCCTGCTTCTTCAAAGCGTAGATGTAGCCGATCAATAGGATGCCCACGAAGGCCGCCATGGAACCAAATATCAGCGGCGCGTTCACCTGGAGCATCTGCCGGTAAATGACTGCCCAAGGATATAGGAAAACAACTTCGATATCGAATAGAATAAACAGCATGGCCACCAGGTAGAACTTGACCGACAGCCTCGTGCTCCCTTCCCCGACCGGCAACATCCCGCACTCGTAGGCCGTGTCTTTGATCGCCGAGTCCTTGCCCCGCTTGCCCACCAACACGGAGAGCAGCAGCGTGCCTGCGGCGAAGAAAATGGCAACCAGTCCAAGAATGGCCACCGGAACATATTGCATCATTTGTGCGTCCTGCATGCAACAAACTTAGAAAAACTCCCCCCGCTTGGCAAGCAGCGAATGCTCACCCGCCAGACCTGCGAGTTGACTCAAATTAAAAGACACTGGGGGAGCGAAACTGAGAGGAGGCCAAAAGGGTCGTTGACTCATGGGAAAAAGACACCAGGAATTGGTGTGAATGAACATGAGCAAAGAACTGAA
>Ga0187862_10005444_pt1 | contig 11785 bp, 14 predicted proteins | sample June2016WEW_10_1_FD_133003 | JGI IMG/M metagenome (GOLD analysis project Ga0187862, IMG submission 133003) | Peatland microbial communities from SPRUCE experiment site at the Marcell Experimental Forest, Minnesota, USA - June2016WEW_10_150 | ecosystem: Environmental > Terrestrial > Soil >...
ACCACCAATCCGCACAACGTGATCAAAGCGACGTTTGCTGCGCTTCGTGCTTTGAAGAGTCGTGAGAGCGTGGCAGCCATGCGCGGCAAGTCACTGCAAGAGATTTAGTGCCGAGTACCGATAGATGGAACTGAAGGATTAGCGATGACGGCGAAGAAAACGGCAGCGGGCAGCGGAAAGATTCACCTGAAGTGGGTACGTTCCGCGATTTGCACTCCCGTGAAACACAAACGGGTGGTGAAGGGACTGGGATTTACCCGGTTGAACCAGGTGATCGAGCGTCCTGACAATGCGGCGATTCGAGGCATGGTGGCGAAGATTCCGCATCTGGTTGAGATCGTGCAGGAGTAGGCGGCGAATCATGAATTTATCCAACATTCGAGCACCGAAGAAGGCATCAGAGAAACGCAAGCGCGTGGGGCGCGGTATGGGCTCTGGCATGGGCAAAACCTCCACTCGCGGACACAAGGGCCAGCGCTCGCGCACTGGCATGCGCCTGATCCGCGGTTTTGAAGGCGGCCAGATGCCGCTGCACCGCCGGATGCCGAAGCGCGGCTTCACCAACATCTTTCGCAAGGAGTTCAATATCGTGAGCCTGGAGCGGCTGGCTGCTCTGGGCGAGCATCTGCATGCGTCACCGATCACGCCCGAGGTGCTGCGCAAGGCCGGGGTGATCAAGACCAAGCATCCAGTTAAGATTCTCGGCGATGGCGAACTGAGCGTCGCGATTACGGTGCAGGCGCACAAGTTCTCCAAATCGGCCCAAGAGAAAATCACCCAGGCAGGCGGCAAGGTTGAGGTCTTGCAGTAATGTTTGAGAAGCTGGCGAACATCTTCCGGATCCCTGACCTGCGCAAGCGGGTCCTGTTTACGCTGGCTATGCTCGCGGTCTACCGGTTGGGCGGACACCTTCCCACGCCAGGCGTGAACTTCCTCAAACTGGAAGACGCGTTCACGCATAACGCGGGCTCGCTTTTGGGGTTTGTGGATCTGTTCTCCGGCGGCAACCTGCGGCGCATGACCATATTCGCTTTGGGCATCATGCCGTACATCACGGCATCGATCATTTTGCAACTTTTGACCGTGGTGTATGAGCCGCTGGCCAAGCTGCAAAAAGAAGGCGAGCTGGGACGGAAGAAAATTACGCAGTGGACCCGCTATATCACCGTGATTCTGAGCGCGGTGCAGTCATTCGGCATTGCCATCGGGTTGGAGAAGATGGGCGATTTTGTGTTCCACCCGGGCTGGGGATTCCGCCTCATGACCATGCTCACTCTGACGACGGGCAGCGCATTCATCATGTGGCTGGGTGAGCAAATCACCGATCGCGGAATTGGCAATGGCATGTCGCTGCTGATCTTTGCCGGAATCGTTGTAGGGCTGCCGCGGGGCGTTGAGGATCTTCTGGAAAAGGCCAAGAACGGCACATGGGGAGCTATCACGCCGGTTCTGATGGTCGGCCTGGTCGTGTTCATGATCGCGGTGGTGGCGTTTATCGTTTACGTCGAGCGCTGCGAACGAAGAATTCCAGTGCAGTACGCCAAGCGCGTTGTGGGACGCAAGGTGATGGGTGGCCAGTCGACGCATCTTCCCTTGCGGGTTAACGCGGGCGGCGTGATGCCGGTAATTTTTGCGTCTTCGATTCTGACTTTGCCGCAAACTGTCGGCTATGGCCTGCGCAACAGCCGCTATATTGGCGACTTGTTTCGAATGCTGGGATGGGGAGAACCGCTGTATACGTTGCTCTACGCCGTGGGTATTATCTTCTTCGCGTACTTTTACGTATCGATTGTTTTCAATCCCAGCGAAGTTGCCGACAACATGCGGAAGTATGGCGGCTTCATTCCGGGCATTCGTCCGGGCAAGCGCACGGCCGATTACATCAACGAAGTTTTGACTCGCATCACGTTGGTGGGTGCGCTCTACCTGATCATCATCTCGTTCATTCCGGAGTGGATGATCACTGGGATTCACCTGAACCATTTGCCGTTCTGGCTGGGAGGCTCGCTATTTGAGCGGCTTCCGGTGTGGGTGACCAACGGGTTGGGAGTGAATTTCTATTTTGGCGGAACCTCGCTGCTGATCGTGGTGGGGGTGGCCATGGATACGGTTACGCAGATTGAAGCGCAGCTCATCATGCGGCATTACGATGGATTCACGCCGCGCAGCGGGCGCATTCGCGGGCGTCGGAACTGGTCGTAGGGGATTGGGAGATTGAGTAATCGGGTACTCGGGCAAATGAAGAACAAAGGCAATGCGGTCGCAAATTGCCAAATCACCCGATCACTCAATTGCAGATTTTTGTGGGGTTGCTGAACACTGTTCGGGAGGCTTTGGCCAACTCGATGGCGCAGGAAACCTCACGTGATGTAGGTCCAGTCGTATTGCTTGGCCCGCCGGGTGCGGGCAAAGGGACCCAGGCCAAGCGCATCATGGAACGGTACCAGGTGCCGCAGGTTTCTACCGGAGACATTCTGCGGCAGAACGTAGCCGATGGTACCGAACTCGGGCAAGCCGCGAAAGCGGTGATGGCACGCGGCGAACTGGTTTCTGACGTCCTGGTTTGTGAGATGGTTCGGCTGAGACTGATGCAGCCAGATTGCTTGCGGGGATATGTGCTTGATGGTTTTCCCCGAACTGCCGCGCAGGCCGGATGGCTGGACGCGTTGCTTGACGACAAGCTCTTTGACAACTCGTGGCCTACTCGGGTGTGGCCAATTGTGATTCGTCTGGACGTGGATTATAATCAATTGTTGCTCCGGATTACTGGACGCCGTTCTTGTCCCACCTGTGGACGGATCTACAACGTCCACTTTCAGCCGCCCCGCGTCGATGAGCTTTGCGACTGTGACGGGTCGAAGCTGGTAACCCGCAATGACGACCGGTTGGAAGTGATTCAGCCCCGTTTGGCGGCCTATCAGGAGCAGACTCGTCCGGTCGCCGATTACTATGAGCGCACCGGTCGGCTGATCTCAGTGAATGGCGATCAGCCCATGGATGTTGTAACGGAACAAATTTTCCGCATCCTCGAGGATCACCGCGCATAAGACACAAGAATGACGATTGTTTGCAAATCGAGCGCCGAGATCGAAAGGATGCGGCAAAGTGGCCACATCGTGCGCCTGGTTCTCGATCATGTGCGTTCGATTGTGGCGCCCGGTCTCACTACGATGGATCTGGAGCGCTCCGCCGAGAAGAAGATCGCGGAGCTCGGAGCCAAGCCGGCGTTTAAGGGATACTACGATTATCCGTGTGTGTTGTGCACGTCGGTGAACGAAGAGATTGTGCACGGTATCCCGTCAGAGAAGCGGGAGTTGAAAGAAGGCGACATTGTTTCGATCGATTGCGGAGTCGTGCTGGATGGGTATTATGGCGACGCGGCGATCACGGTTCCAGTCAGCCAAACGGTGAAGCCGGAACTGCGCAAGCTGTTGACCGTGACGGAAGAGTCGCTTTACCGGGGCATTGATCAGGCCGTGATTGGCAATACCGTCGGCGATGTGGGAGCAGCGGTGCAGGAACACGTGGAGGCCGCCGGCTTCAGCGTAGTACGCGAGTTTGTTGGGCATGGCATTGGTACGCACTTGCATGAAGAGCCGCAAGTGCCGAACTACGGAGCGCGCGGTCACGGCGCGAAGTTGCGGGAAGGCATGGTCCTCGCCATCGAGCCGATGGTGAATTTTGGCAAGCCGGAGACCCGCGTGTTGAGCGACAAGTGGACGGCGGTCACGGCGGACGGCAGCTTCAGCGCACACTTCGAGCATTGCGTAGCGGTGACGAAAGACGGCCCGGTGATTTTGACGACATGAGCTGTTAGCTTTTGGCTCTTGGCTAAGAGACAAGAGCTGAAAGCCAAGAGATTATTAAGGGGTGCATGAGTAAAGAAGACGCGATTGAAGTGATGGCCGTGGTTTTGGAACCACTGCCCAATGCCATGTTCAAAGTGGAGCTGGAGAACAAGCACCAAGTGCTGGCGCACGTTTCCGGCAAGATGAGGAAGAACTTCATTCGCATCCTGCCGGGCGACAAGGTCGCGGTTGAGCTTTCGCCCTACGACTTGAATCGCGGACGGATTGTTTATCGTTACAAATGAGTATGGGGCCGAGCGACACTCGGCCGGTCGCTGAGAACTGAGAAGCGGGAACTGAGAATTGTTATGAAGGTACGAGCATCGGTAAAGAAAATTTGTGACAAGTGCAAGGTTATCCACCGCAAGGGTGTGGTGCGGGTGATCTGCGTCAACACGAAACATAAACAGCGCCAGGGCTAAGAGCCAAGGGCCGGCAGAGGTTAAGAACTTATGGCACGTATTGCAGGCGTTGACTTACCGCGCCAGAAGCACATCAATATTGCGCTGACGTACATCTACGGCATCGGACATCCGCGCGCAGGGGCGATTCTGGATGAGGCCAAAGTGGATCCGATGAAGAAGGTTCAGGACCTCAGCGAAGAAGAGGTCAACCGCATCCGCACCGTGATCGAGCAACAGGGAATGGTGGAGGGAGATCTGCGCAAGGAAGTTTCGATGAACATCAAGCGGCTCATCGAAATTGGGTCCTATCGCGGATTCCGCCATCGCCGCAACCTGCCGGTCCGGGGACAACGGACGCACACCAACGCGCGCACTCGCAAAGGTCCGCGTAAGGGAACGGTATCGACCAAGAAGAAAGCGACGTCAAAAACCTAAGGCAGGTTTCAAAGTGGCAGTGTTTCGAGGTTTCGAAACCTTGAAACCTGCGAAAGCTTGAAACTTCGAATCAAAATTTTGGAACTGAGAAGCTCTCTATGGCGAAACCAGCAGCAGCGGGCGGCACTGCCGCGCCGGACAAAAAGGGCAAGAAGAAGACCTTCAAGAAGAAGGAGCGCAAGCACGTTCCGCACGGGCTGTGCTACGTGCAGGCGTCCTTCAACAACACCATTGTGACGATCACCGACATGAATGGCAATGTTCTGTCGTGGAAAAGTTCCGGATCGTTGGGCTTCCGGGGATCGCGCAAGGGGACACCGTTCGCCGCGCAGCAGGCGGCTTCGAACGCGGCTAGCATGGCGCGTGATCATGGCGTACGCAGCGTGGATGTTCGCGTCAGCGGACCCGGTTCCGGCCGCGAGTCGGCGGTGCGCGCCTTGGCCTCTTCGGGGATTGAAGTGCGCTCTATTCGTGACGTGACACCGATTCCGCACAACGGATGCCGTCCGCCGAAAAGAAGGCGTGTTTAAGCAGTCATCGATTGGAAGAGGTTTCGAGGGTGTAAAGTTTCAGGGTTTCGAATCAGTCGCCAAACTTTGAAACTTCGAAATACGATTTTTGTCCGGGACGAAGGGTGAAGCCAAACCCGTAAACCGGTCATCTAAAAGGAGAATAACTTGGCTCGTTATACCGATGCAGTCTGCCGTCTATGCCGCCGCGAGGGAATGAAGCTGTTCCTCAAAGGCGCAAAGTGTTTCAGCGATAAGTGCCCCATCGAAAAGCGCAACTTCGCTCCCGGACAACATGGGAAGGACCGGAAGGCCAAGATCGTTGGCTACGGTTTGCAGTTGCGCGAGAAGCAGAAAGCCAAGCGCATCTACTTCACGCTGGAAGGCCAGTTCCGTAATTATTTTGAAAAAGCGGCGCGCACTCGGGGGGTAACCGGTGAGTTGCTTTTGCAGCAACTGGAGCGACGTCTGGACAACGTGGTTTTCCGTCTGGGCTTCGCGCAGTCCCGACGTCAGGCGCGGCAATTGGTGCGGCACGGACACGTAGCGGTCAACAATCGCAAGGTCAACATTCCTTCTTATGAAGTGAGCGCGGGCGAGGAGATTTCGATTCGCGAAAACAGCAAGAAGCTTACGGTGCTGGAATTGGCCAAGGAATTTGCCAGCCATGGCACGCTGCCTAACTGGCTGGAAGTGAATCGCGACAATTATACCGCCAAGGTGCTGTCATTGCCGAAGCGCGAAGATATTCAGCTGCCCGTAAACGAGCAGCTGATCGTAGAACTTTATAGCAAGTAAAAGTATCGGGCGATCTGGCCATCGGGTCATCGGGCGATTTTCGAGTCATCCGATTACGCGATCACAAATCATCCGATTCTTCCGGTCCACATTTCGAGCCAGATCAGCCAGTCCTGGCGCTTGACCTGAGTCCGGACCGAATCAGGGAGCCAGAACTGAGCCAAACGGCCGAAGGAGAAGCAAATGCTTTGGAAAGGGTTTCAAAAACCGAAACGTCTTGCAGTTGACACTTCCACCCTCACCGATAAGTACGGAATTTTCTGGGCGCAGCCTTTTGAACGGGGTTTCGGCACGACCGTGGGCAATGCTCTGCGGCGCGTGCTGTTGAGCTCCATCGAGGGTGCGGCCGTCACCGCGGTCAAGATGGAAGGGGTGCTTCACGAATTTCAATCGATCCCAGGGGTGGTGGAAGACGCGACGGACATCATCCTCAACCTGAAGCAGATTCCTTTCAAGCTGAGCGGTGATGCGCCGAAGGCTATCTACCTGCGTGCCGACCAGCCGGGCGTGGTTACGAGCGGAATGATCGAAGCTGACGGCGACGTGGAAGTGCTCGACAAGGACGTTTACATCGCCACGGTCAGCGAGGGCGGCAAGCTCGACATGGAAATGCGGCTGAAGCGCGGCCGCGGATATACCTCTGCGGACAAGAATTTTGATGAGGATCTTGGTATCGGATTCATCCCCATCGATTCCGTGCACTCACCGGTGCGCAAGTGCAACTACACCGTGGAAGCCGCGCGTCTCGGTCAGATTACCGACTACGACAAGCTTACCCTCGAAGTGTGGACCAACGGCTCGATCACTCCCGCCGATGCCATCGGGCTGTCGGCCAAGCTGATGAAGGACCACATGAACATCTTCATCAACTTCGAGGAAGAAATCGAAACGGGCACTTCGGCTTCGGACGATCGCAAGCCCGAGATCCACAACGAAAATCTGAACCGCTCTGTCGAGGAGCTCGAGCTCTCGGTGCGCAGTTATAACTGCCTGAAGAACGCGAACATTCAGACGATCGGTGAGCTGGTGCAGAAGACGGAATCCGAGATGCTCAAGACCAAGAACTTCGGCCGCAAGTCGCTGAACGAGATCAAGGAGATTCTTTCCACGATGGGTCTCAGCTTGGGCATGAAGATCGACGAGCACGGGAATGCCGTGCCGGGGCCGACATCCAATCTGGTTCTGCCGGCTTCGGCTTACGGGCCGGACGACCAGCTGTAGAAGGAAGTTTCTGGTTTTCAGTTTCTAGTTTCCAGCCCGCTGTTTGTAGCTGAACTAGAAACTGCAAATTGGACAGGAAACCGAAGACAGGGGATTCTGCCATGCGCCACAAGGTAGCAGGATACAAACTCGGACGGAACACATCGCACCGGCGTTCGCTGCTGCGGAACCTGGTCACGTCGGTCATCGTGGAGGAGCGGGTCGAGACGACCGTTCCCAAGGCTAAGGCCGCGCGGCCGCTGGTCGAAAAGATGATCACGCTCGGGAAGCGAGGCGACCTCGCGGCGCGGCGTCTGGCTGCGGCTTATCTGATGACGGATGCGGCGGTGGTGAAGCTGTTCGACACCATCGGTCCCCGCTTTGGCGACCGCAACGGTGGATACCTGCGCATCGTCCGCACGGGCTGGAACAAGGGTGATGGCGCCGATAAGGCTTACCTCGAACTATTGGGTAGCGAAAAGGTGCTGGACGAAAAGCGCGAGAAGCGCGCCGAAGCCCGCGCCAAGAAGGCTGCTGAAACCAGGAAGGCGATGGAAGATGCTGAGGCCCAGGCGCAGCACGATGGCGGCGTCGAACCAGTGAAGGAAGAAAAAGAAGAAGACAAGAAATAAGCAGCTTCATTGCACTCTTTTGGGCGGGCGTGGTCTTCGGACCGCGCCTTCTCTTTTTCGACTTCCGGGAGTTAAACAATGGCAGAGATTTCGAAGCATCTCGTCCTCACTCTTTGCGCTGTGTTTTTCCTGAATGTGTCGATTTACGCGCAACAATATTCCCAGCCGGTGGACCGGCGATCAGGATTTGTTACACGCGCAGGAACATCCCTGCAACTGGATGGCAAACTCTTCCGATACAGCGGTCCAAATATTGAATGGTTAGGGCTGGAGGCTTATGGGCCGCACGATCCTCAGGGACCGCGTTACCCGAGCCACTTCGAGGTCGACGATGCCATGGACACGGCCAAGGAGATGGGCGCACGAGTGGTCCGCTCCCAAACTCTTGGCGACAGCGTGGGGTGCGAGCTTTGCATCGAACCCCAGCTTGGGACCTTTAACCCGGAGGCGTTCAAAGCTATCGATTACGCGATCAAGGCGGCGCAGGATCGAGGAATTCGCTTGATCATAACTTTGGCGGGAGATTGCGCCACTTGCACCTTCAGTGGACCGGGAAAATATTTGGAGTGGACCAAGAAGAGAGATCCTAAAGCGTTCTTCACGGATCCGGCTGTGATTGCCGCGTTCGAAGAGCACATCGCTGCGATGTTGAATCACCAAAATGCATTGACTGGAGTGGCATACAAAGACGATCCCACGATCCTGGCGTGGGAGAACTGCAACATGTGTGGACTCGGCGTGGTGTGGACTTCGTCCTCGCGGGATCTAACGCCGTACACGCCCTGGATCGACATCATTGGAAAGTTCATCAAGTCGATCGACAAGCGGCATCTGTATCTCGACACCACCGGCTTTTTTCGCTACGACCAGAAGGCGCTGGACGCCAAAACCCCAGATCTGGTGAGCTGGGAATATTACCCGCACTGGGATGCGCTCGTATCAAGCGGCGAGAAAACCACGACTCAATCCTTTTCCCGAGACGCGGCTGTGATTACCGGACACGGGAAGGCCTACATCGTCAACGAATTCGGGTGGGATGTTACAGACTGGACGACTCGCGATGATCTCCAAGCGGTGCTTCACGCCCTGGAAGCCGACCGGAACATCTGCGGGGACGATTTTTGGGCCTTGCAGGCTCACGCCGACAACTTCGGTTGGCAATCGATTCCAGCGAATGTCAGCACTGCCGCCTACGCTCATAAAGGTGAGAGTGGTCAATGGTGGGCGCTTTATTATGGTGGGATCAATACGATGGTCAACACCAGCGACGACATGCGGGCACGCGTGCAACAGTTGAGAAGCCACGCCTATGCGATGGCCGGAATTCAAGTGCCTTTGCATCAGGTGCCGCCTCCGCCGGTGATTACAACGGTAGGAATAGGTTTTATCGGATGGCGGGGCGTGGCGGGAGCAGTGAGCTACAGCGTGCAGCGGCAAATCGGTGAGTCGGGCTCGTGGGAAACGATCTGTGACAAGTGTGCCACGGACGCCGATTCACCCTGGCCCGATCCTAAACCGGCTATGCTTTTCGGCGCTCAATATCGCGTGATCGCATATAACGCGGATGGAACTGCCAGCGCCCCTTCAGCGCCGCGCTAGACCTTTCTCCAAGACACGGGGGAGACTATTCCCGAGCAATCATCCCGCCGCGCAGCAGTACATGTCCCGCCGAGGCTACCGCCGGTAATCTTGCCGTAAGTTGCCATCCAGATAAAATCTCTCTCAGATGGGGTTCACTCGCATACAGATCGGCATTGCCGTGAGCGCCGGTGCGCTGCTGGTATTTGGATTTCTCGGCTACATCTGGTGGCTGAGCAATCAGGGACCGGTGCTGGCGCGTTCTGAAGACCACGATCCGCTGACCGGCTTGCCGGTCAGCATTCGGATGAATCCGCTGCGGGATCGTACGATTGAGCGCAGCGCCAACAAGTTTCTTCATGAGTTGCGAGACGGGCACTGCGACCAACTGCTCTCGGAATGGGAGCACGACTATCGCAAGAAGTATGCCCACTTCATCTGCGACTCCGAGGCGCGGCATCCGTTAGTTTCCTGGGAGCTGGCGGAGTGGGAAAGCGCCTCGCCCTTGACCATCCTTCACTACCGCGGCAAGCGCCTGGACCACGCAGGCCAGCCCGGCACCTATCAGGAGCTGTTCACCGTCACCACGGAGAACAAGAATGGGCAGTGGATGGTGACGAAGTACGACGCGATGTACTGAAAGAGGGTCGTTCGTCGTCGATCGTTCGGCTCCCTGATTTCTCTTGCCTTTCTTCCTGCCTCTATGACTCCGTGGTAAGAATTAATAATGTCTGAACGCCCCGCTGAGCATGAGGTTTCCGCTGCGCGAAATATCTATGCCTTTGGCATCACGTCTTTTTTCAACGACACTGCCACTGAGATGGCGTATTGGGTGCTGCCGGCGTTTCTGGCGACGCTGGGCGCGGGGCCGGCGCAGTTGGGATTGATTGAAGGCATCGCGGAAAGTGTTGCGTCCTTCTCCCAGCTTTTTTCTGGATATCTGGCCGACCGCATCCACCACCGCAAGCCAGTTGTAGTCGCAGGATATTTTATCGCGAACGCAGTCAAGCCTTTGCTTGCCCTGGTGAGGGCCTGGCCGCAAATTTTACTGATCCGCTTTAGTGACCGGCTCTCAAAAGGTTTTCGAGCTGCGCCACGTGATGTGATGGTCGCCGAGTCTGTGCCAAAGAATCGGCTGGGCTCAGCTTATGGGTTGATCCAGTCGATGGATTCTGCTGGGGCCATTGCCGGGCCTCTGGCTGCGCTGGCTCTGCTGGCGCGCTTCGGAATTCGCAGCGTGTTCTGGGCGGCTGCGATTCCGGGAACATTGTGTGTTCTGGTCGCACTGGCCGGAATACGTGAGACCAAACGCCCGCACGGAAAAGAGCTGACGGGTGATGTCGAAAAGCCTGACGCGGGTGAGAATAAGACATCTGTTTCAACAGGCGCGAGTGCAAAGAGCGAAGACAAGGGCGGGAAGCTTCCCGGCAGCTTTTATTTTGTTCTTATCGCAGTGACGCTTTTCTCCCTGGGCAACTCGAGCGATATGTTTCTGGTTTTGCGGGCACAGAATGTCGGGATTCGTGTGGCGCTGGCTCCGTTGTTGGGATTGGTTTTCAACATCACCTACACCCTGGCCTCGTGGCCGGCCGGATGGTTCAGTGATCGTGTGTCGCGCCGGCTGATCGCAGCAGTTGGCTATGTGATTTTTGCCGCAGTCTATTTCGTTTTCGGGCTTGCCCCATCGATGCCGGCGATCTGGATTGCGATGGCGGCGTATGGCTTCTACTATGCTCTTACTCAGCCGGTGCTGAAGGCTCTGGTGGTAGAGACTGTTGGAGAGAATGTACGTGGCCGCGCTCTGGGCATTTATTTTCTTGTGACCAGCGTGGCGACTTTGGCCGCGAGCTTGATCACGGGTCGGCTGTGGAAGCATTACGGGGCTTCGATCCCGTTCTATTTCTCGGCGGCGCTGGCGGTAATGGCAGCTTTGCTCTTGCAGGGCGTGAGGCCGGGGAGGGAATCTCCCGGCAGGGGCTAAAGCCCTGGATCATTTGTTGGAACTCTAGGCGGCGCTAAGAGCGGACCTTCTATAAAATGAATCGCCAGTTCAACGCTGCAGGGACTTCGCTCAAAAACCGGAAGCTGTGGTCTTTGCAAAACTCCTCAGCCACAAGAAGACCAGAAACTGAGTGGCGATTCCCGCGCAAGTATCGAGAACAACATCCTGCCAGCGTCCGGTGCGTGAGGGGATGAAGCTCTGATGCCATTCATCCAGGCTGGCGACGAATGCCGTCATTAATACCGCGATGCTCGCCCATCGCACCGTCCACAGCGAATTTCCCAGTGCCGGGAAGGTTTCGCGCCAGGCGCGAAACGCCAAGATACTCAAAATGCTGTAGCCGACCACGTGTCCAGCTTTGCGGATGAAGAAGTGCCAG